>Ga0137412_10000261_pt1 | contig 35315 bp, 27 predicted proteins | sample CZODoug2_1_16fun_FD_122160 | JGI IMG/M metagenome (GOLD analysis project Ga0137412, IMG submission 122160) | Vadose zone soil fungal communities from Angelo Coast Range Reserve, California, USA - CZODoug2_1_16fungal (Hybrid Assembly) | ecosystem: Environmental > Terrestrial > Soil > Vadose zone...
GATGAGCGCCGTGCCCTTGCCCCATGACATCGCGATGCCGTCGCCGATCGGCTGGCGCGGCTTGGTCGCGGACTGGTCGTCCGACCGCCAGGCGTTCCAGATCGCCTGGGGCAAGGCGATGATGTGGGTCTTCCTGCTCAGCGACACCTTCATCTTCGGCTCGTTCCTGACCGGCTACATGACGGTGCGCACCTCGACCACGGTGGCCTGGCCGAACCCGAGCAAGGTCTTCGCGCTGCACCTCGGCGGCGCCGACGTGCCGCTCTTGCTGATCGCGATCATGACCTTCGTGCTGATCAGCAGCAGCGGCACCATGGCCATGGCGGTCAATTACGGCTACCGGCGCGACCGCAAGAAGACCGCGATCCTGATGCTGGTGACCGCGGCCTTCGGCGCCACCTTCGTCAGCATGCAGGCCTTCGAATGGACCAAGCTCATCGTTCATGAAGGCGTGCGTCCGTGGAGCAATCCGATGGGCGCACCGCAGTTCGGTTCGTCCTTTTTCATGATCACCGGTTTTCATGGCTTGCACGTATCGGCCGGCGTGATTTATCTCAGCGTCGTGGCCCGCAGGGTCTGGACCGGTTTCTACGATCGCAAGGGCACCTACGAAACGGTCGAGGTTACCGGGCTGTACTGGCATTTCGTCGATCTGGTGTGGGTGTTTATCTTCGCGTTCTTTTATCTGTGGTAGGGGGAAGCATGAACGATGTCGCCGCATCCGAAACCGTCCATGAGCATGCGGAAGGCCAGCAGCATCCGATTCGCATTTACTTGTGGATCTGGGCACTGCTGTTCGTTTTCAGCACCTTTTCCTATCTCGTCGACTACTTTCAGTTTCACGGAATTCTGCGCTGGTCGCTGATCATCCTATTCATGTTGGTGAAAGCCGGCTTCATCGTTGCGATTTTCATGCACATGGCGTGGGAACGGCTTGCGCTGAAGATCGCGATCCTGCTCCCGCCGCTGTGCCTGCTGATCCTCATCGGTCTCATGGCGATCGAAGGGACGCATACCTTCGTCACTCGCTGGGGAGCGTTCGCGCGGTGACTGTCACGGACTTCGGCATGAGGGCAATCTCTGCCGACTGCCGCGGCGTACTTACCATGGTTTGGGCTTGCGTTGCGATCACCGTTGCAGTCGTTACAACCATGGTCTATTCCATCATTGCGTTCCACCAATCGGATGGCGATGGCGCCGCGCGCATGCCGAGTAAATCCACCCAGATTCTCTGGTCGCTGATTCCCATTGGTATTTTGCTCGGCATCGCCGTACCGGCGCTCAAGGCGCTCTTGTTTACCGATGACCGGTGCGGACTGTAGCCCGGACCTTCGCCGAGAACCGCCTCAATATTCGAATTGGTATGAAAGTCCAACGCTGCTTCCGGGATCGTTCTCCGGCGTAGTGCCCTGGGTGATTGCGGTGCCGTTGCCCAAACGCGTTTGCAGTTTCAAGTGCTTGGTCAAGTCGACATCGACCTGCACCTGACTCGTTCCAGTGGTGGTTTGCTTGCCTTCGACATACACCCGTTTGGAGATATAGCGTCCCGCAGCGATCGCGGCCCCGGAGTTCTCGGTGGCGCCGGTTGCCGTGGTCGTGGTGTTGGCGCCGACGCTCAAGCGATCGAGCCCTAAGGATTTTTGCAGCTTGACCAGAGGATTGGACCCGCTGCTGCCGACGCCGCTCAACGTGGCGAGCGCATAGCCGATTTGAGCAGCCTGGAGGGCCGTCAGCTGCGCCGCATTTTCGCCGAACAACAGGCGCGCCATGATCTCATCCTGCGGCAGCGCCGGAGTGCTGCTGAATTCGAATCGCGGTGCGTCCGCGAGTCCGGTGATTCGAAGCGTGGCCGTGCTGTCGGCCAAGGTCGTTTGGGCGGTAAAGTCCAGAGTCGGATCGATTTTCTTCCGCAACCCGGCGCCATCGAAGCTCACTCGACCCTGCGTGAAATTGAGCTTATTGCCCACCAGCGTGAAGCTGCCTCGCTGCAAATCGAAACCACCGCTTGCCAGCGGCGCGGCGGATGTCCCGCTCAGACGAATCTCTCCGCCCAATTCGGCGTCCAATCCGCGGCCTTGCACGAGGATTTCCTGCGGGGCTTGAATGGCGACGTCGATGCCAATGACCAACTCCTTGCCCGCCGCCTCCGGCGCCGCTTGTCCCCGGCGACGCACGTCGAGTACGGCCACATCGGGCGGCAGCGAGTTTGGGATGCCGATAGTGGCACGGTTGACGTGAATCGTGCCGGCGACGTCGATCCGATCGCGCGCTTTGCCCTTCACCTGAACATCCGCATCCAGATTCGCGGTGACGATGCTGCTCGCTATCGGCTGGGCATTCTTCGCGGTGATCTTCAGATCCAGCGGCATGCCGGGCTGAAGAATGCCGAATGTTCCGCTCATCGCGACGCTGCCGGACGCCGCCGTCGCTTTGAAACTCTTGATCTCCAGCCCCCCTTCACGGCCGACGACTTCAGCGTTGATGTCCGATAGATTGATGCCGCGCCCATAGTCGCGCAGACTTCCTTGAGCAAGCGTGATCCCGCCGCCGACAAGCGGTGCGGTGGGACTGCCGGTCACCGTCGCATTTGCCGAAAGCTGGCCCGAGGCATGCATGCCTCGCGCCTCGAGCAGCGGATTGGCGAGACCCACGTCAAATTTTCCGTTTACCTTCAAATCAAGCGCACCACTCGCATTGAGGGGTGCGGTGCCGGAGGCCGTGATCTGCGAGCCGGCGCCGCCTTTGAGATTCGCGTTCACCGTGGCGGTATCGCCCGCGAGTTCCGCCCGCGCGTGCATATCGACGGGCGGCAGCCCGGTAGCGGCTGCGTCCGCGAAACGCACCTCGGTCGCGTCGAGCCGAACGCTGCCGGTCGGGCTCGAAAGGCTGCCCTGCAAACGGGCCGCGGCCTCCACCGTTCCGTCGGAAAGGAGCCCGGGCATGAACACGTTCATCAAACCGGGATTCACATGCCGCAGCGATGCCTGTAGATCGAGCGCCGGCGCCAGTTGCCCCTTGAGTTCAAATACCGCGTCTTTCGCCCCGACCTTGAACTGATCGACGGACAGTCCCTTCGCAAACGACAGCTGCGCCGGAGACAGCAGCCGCAAGGTCTCGTCGTGATAACCGATGGAGAGGCTCGTGAGGCGCAGCTCTCGAGTATCGATATTGAGCACTGCGGCGGACGCCAGACTCGCCGGCTTCCCGGAAAGTTCCGGAAGCTGCACGGTCAGCTTCAGCCCCACGGCGTTGGATGCACCCACGGCTTGCAGATGCGCATCGCCGGCGAATTGGCCGAAGACGATTTTTTTGCCGTCCAATTCGAGCTGCGCCTGAGTGTGGCCCTGGGCCGGCAAGAAACCGAGGCGGCCCTCCACGCTGCCGGCGAGGCTTGTGCCCAGCAGCCGGTCAAGATCGCTGAGCTGCGCGATCCGCAGATTCAATTGTCCGTGGCTCTGCGTCAGCGTCGCGTCCGCGGCCAGATCGCCTTCGAGGTGCGCGCTCTTCCAGTCGGCTTGGCGGACGTGCAGTTGAAATGATTTGCCGCTGCGCTCCACTGCGGCATCGACGTTGAGCGGCGCATCATCCACCATGCCATGCGCTTGAATGGTACCGCTGGGCTCGCTGGGCAGGCCGCGCGCATGGACACTGGCTTCCACCGCGCCGCTCGCGGAACCCCGCAACGACAGACGCGACGACAGCAGCGCATCACCCGCCAATGACCTCGGCGTTCCGGCGAGCCGCCCCGACGCCTTCAGGTTTCCGGCGAGATCGCTCGAGAGCGCTGCAAGATCCGAAATCTCGAGTTGCCACCGCGTTTGCAAATCCTTGATGAACGGCGCGCCCCGAGTGGCGCTGCCGCTCGCCGCGAGCGACATGGCGTTGCCTGATACCCGCAAGTTTTGGAGCTTGATGCTTTCATCGGAGAGGCTTCCCGACAGCTGCAGCGCCACGCGGGGGCCGAGGGCGCCAATCCAAACGGCCGCCCCGCCTGTCAATCCGATGTCGCCGTCCAGCGTGAGCGTACTGTCGCCGTCCCCGCGCTTGAGCTTTGCATTGATCGTGGCATTGCCCCGCACGTCTTGTGCAGCGAAGGCTGCGAACGGCGCCAAATCCGGAAGACTGAGTTCGACGGCGGCACGCTGCCGGCCCGCTTTCCCCGTTTCCGTTTCGGCAGACCCTCGTAAGTTGAATAGTGGATGCGTCGCTGTGAGCTCGAGCGGATGAGTCTTGTCGTTCAGTTTCAGGGTCGCGTCGAGTCTTACCGGATCGCTTGCGAAAAGCCGCGGCTGCGGTCCGGGAACCTCCAGACCCGTGACGACCGCGCGCACCGCAAACTTTCCAGCACTTGCCGTCAGTTCAGCGTTCAATCGCGATATCTGCGTATTCCCTGCGATACGCAATCCGCCCACATCCAAGCGGCCGTCGGCCGTGGGCGCCGACAGCGATCCATGCCAGTTTCCCTGCAGGGAGAGCTTGCTCCACCCCACATCGGGCCGTGGCGACATGGCCGCGGCTTCCAGTGAATACTCCAAATCCGCCGATGCACGCGTCAAATCCACGTTTCCATGCGCGCGGGCCTCGAGCTCTCCGGCGCGGAGCGTCACAGCCAGACGCGCAGCGCCGCGCGGACCCTCCAGAGTCGCTGTCGCGGACAGAGCCCCAAGCCCCGGCAACGAGAGCAGGTTCTCGAGCGGTCCGCTCGCCGGCTCGTGCACCAGCAGCGATGCGTCCATTCGTCGAGGATCGAGGCGTAGATGCAATGTGTATTCACCGTCGCCGTCCAGCCGGCGTGCCACCAAGTTCGCGTTCGCATCCTCAAGCGAGCGCAATTGCACATCGCCGCTGACGGACAGCGTTACCGGCGTTCCGGTCAGCGGCGCACCCAACTCCAGCGTGTCTATTGAAAAACGCCCGACGTCTATATGGGGAATGGAAACGCTGCCGCCGTGCGGCTGCCCGCTGCTGGGCGCTCGTTCCATGTTCAGCCGCGACACTTGCAGCTCGTCGACTTGAATGCGCCGCTCCAAGAGCTTCAGCGGCGACCAACGCAGCGACAGCCGGTCGGCGGTCAGCCAGACCCCGCTGCCGTCGCTGAGCTGCAATTCTCGGAGCGTGAGCTGCATCGGGAACCCGCCACCCAAGCCGGACAGCTTCACATGCCCCGCGGTCAACTGATACGTGAGGCGCTCAATCAACGCCCGGCCCGAGTCCGTGTTGCCCGCCACCCATACGGCGCCCCCGAGCACGACCATGAGCACACCGACGGCGGCGACCACCCACGCGGAAATTTTGAGGCGGCGGCGCATTAGAAGGCCTGACCCAAGCCGATATAGATCTCGAAAGCGTCGTCTTTGACCACTCCCGTCGTAGTCGTGAGTCCGCCGTTGGCGTTTACTACCTGCGATTGAGTCACGAAACTGTGCCGGCTGGTCGGGACGGCAACATCCAGTCGAATGGGCCCGATGGGCGTGTAGTATCGGAGCCCGACGCCGTAGCCAATCCGAAATTCATTGGGCAGCGGCTTCAAGCCGGTGCTGACTTGGCCGCCGTCGACGAATACCGCCCCTCCCCAATTCGCGGCGATGCGCTGGCGGAATTCCAACGTGCCGGCGATGATTGCGGTGCCCCCGATTGGATTGCCGTCCGCCGGAAATTGCGGCCCGACGGACTGATACCGATAGCCTCGAATGGTCCCGCTGCCGCCGCCGTAGAATCGCTGGTCGGGCGGCAGACTGAATTCGCCTGCGCCCTGAGCCTCGCCGGCCAACGCGCGGGCCGCGAGCACGCTGCGTCCCGGATCGGTGAAGCCGAGGCCATGCAGATCGAAAAACGCAGCCAGTTTGATTTGGCTGATGATGAAGCTCGCGTTTGGATGACCCAATGATTGCGTCGGCGTGATGCTCAACGAATCACGCATGCCATGCAGAGGATCATCCAGCGGCGAAGCCAAATGGGTGGAATCGTAGCTGAGCGTCAGCGGCAGGGCCACCAGCGTGTAGTTGTAAGTCACGGGCGGATAAATGAGCGTACCCGGAGGTATGGGTGTCGCACTCTCCTGGATGACTTGCTCATTTGCAGTCGCGACGCCGGCGCTCGCGGTCCAAACGCTCGATAGCTTGCGGGTGAGAGTCACGCCGCTCGTGACCGCCTTCTGATCGTAGGCCTGCAAGGACTGCTTGATCGCTCCCACGGAGAATTGCAGCGACTGATCGCGATGACCGAAATCCGGCTTGGTGAACTTGACGCTCGTGTCGTAGCCGATTCCTGTGGTGGCGCTTCCGCCCAGATTGAGCGCGGAGGCGGCGACACTGAGTTGTTCGGCGTTGCCGAACACGTTGCGATCGCTCCAAGTAACTCCGCCGCTGCCGCCGAGATCGGTCGAATACGCGGCATTGAGCGACACCGCGTGACGCTTGCGCTCGCGCAGCAGGAATGTAATCGGCACCCCGCCGGTGGCATCGACCGCCGTGCCGGCCTGTACGCTGATGGCCGCGAATGGGCCCAGAGTCAGTAGATCCCGGCGCGCCGCCTCGATCGCGGCGGGACTGTACTGTTGTCCCGATCGCAGGGTGAGGCGGCGGCGGACCAACTTCTCATGGACGCGCTGCAAACCTTCGAACTTGATTTCGCCGATGCTCACTCGCGCTCCGGCATCCACGTGGAAACTCACGTCGAGGACGGGGAGTGTCTGGTCCTCATATGCAACCGGGGGATCCACCTTTGCGAACGCGTACCCCTGATCCTGGAGAGCCGACAGCAGGCGCGAGCCCGCGGCCAGCACATCGGCCGCAACCGCAGGCGCTCCCGACTTCAAGGTGAACGCGCCTTGCGCGGATTGCGGAACCGTTCCCTCGATCGCAACCTTGCGCAAATGATACAGCGGTCCGAGATCGAAACTGACGGCAACGCGCGCCTCGCGGTCTTTCGGAAGCTCGTTCAGGGCTGCGGCGAGCCCCGCACTATTGAGGCCCAAATCTTCGATCTTGATCGTGACGGCCGACTGATAGTACCCGTAACTCTCCAGCACGGTCTTCAGCCTTTCGATCTCTCCTCGGGCGCGCGCGATCAACCCGAAAGGGCTGACCGGGGCGGACTCGCGCAGCGCCGCGAGCTCGGACGTTGCGCGCAGCGTTGCGTCCATGGACTCATCGCCCGTCGATGCCATCTCGACCCGATACGATTGCGGATCCGCAGCGCGGGCCGCCAGACCCGCATACAGCGTCAGGACAAAAAAACCAAACATTCCATGAATACTGATGCGCATTTTGCAAGATAGTTTACACGCGTTGGGGCTTGGCCCGTGGCGCGCGCCTCGCGGGCATGGCGCGAAAGTCCGGAAGGAATTAAGCTCCCTCAAATGGCCGGTCCGGTCGAAGGGGGAATGTGCGGTCCGAAACAGGTATTTCATCGGTGATCGTTTGTCACGCATGCGACCTCGTGCATCGCCGAGACGCAATCTTGGACAAAGCCCGCGTGCGTTGTGTGCGATGTCGGGCTGAGTTGTACCAGACCAATTCCGCCGGGGTCGACAGCGCCGTTGCCGTGGCCATCAGCGCTTTGGTGCTGCTGCTGCTCAGCAATGTGTATCCTCTGGTCGCTCTGCAATTGAACGGCAGCGTGCGAACCACGACTCTCATCGGGGCGGCTCTGGGTTTGTACCGGCAGGGTTACGCCTCGATTGCGGCGCTCGTGCTGCTCACGACCGTGTTGATTCCCCTGTTCCAAATTCTGAGCCTGCTGTACGTACTTTTGCCTTTGCGCCTGAATCGCCGCGCTCCCGGACAAAATGAACTGTTCCGCGCGCTCACGCACCTGCGTCCCTGGGCAATGCCCGAAGTGTTCATGCTGGGAGCGCTGGTGGCTCTGGTCAAACTGGCGGCTTTGGCCGAGGTCATTCCCGGCATAGCGCTTTTTTCTTACGGCGCGCTCATGCTGGCGTTGTCCGGCCTGGCGAGCATCACCCCGACCGAACAATTCTGGAAGTGGGTCGAAGGAAGTCGAGCGTGACCACATTCGTGATGGGCCGCACTCTCGGTCTGCTCGTTTGCGGCCACTGCCGCGCGACGGTTCGCGGCATCGGCTCGCGTGCGCTGTGTCCGCGCTGCGGCGCTCCCATACACCCGAGGAGGCCGCACAGTGTTGCGACCACCGCCGCCCTGCTGGTGAGCGCCGCGGTACTGTACGTGCCGGCGAATCTGCTGCCCGTCATGCACACGCACACGTTTTTCAGCGATGACGATGACACCATCATGAGCGGCGTCATCGCTCTGCTGCATGAGGGCTCGTGGCCGCTGGCGTTGCTGGTTTTCGTGGCCAGCATCGTCGTCCCGCTGCTGAAATTACTTGCCATGGGCTGGCTGCTGTTTGCCGTGGTTCGGCAGTCGCCCGGCAATGCGCTGCAGCGGAGCAAGCTATTCCGGCTGGTGGAATTCATCGGTCGATGGTCCATGCTCGATGTGTACGCCATCGCGCTTCTGGTGTCCTTGGTTCAAATACGCTCGCTGGCCAACATTCACGCGGGACTGGGCGCACTCGCTTTCGGCGCAGTGGTAGTATTGACCATGCTTGCAGCACAGTCCTTCGACGAACGCCTGCTCTGGGACATTCCGTCAGATGGCTGAACCCCCGGCGTCCACGCCCGACGATTTGCCGAGCGCAGTTCCCGATCATCCGCGACGCCCGCGACTACCGTTCATCTGGATCCTGCCGGCGATGGTCATCGTGGCCGCTGCGTTCGTGGTGGTTCAACAGAAATTGGCCCAAGGACCGCGCATCGACATCAATTTTCTCGGCGCCGACGGCATCGAAGCGAATAAAACCAAGATTCGCTACAAGGATGTCGAGATCGGGGACGTCACCGGCATTCATGTCTCCAAGGACCGTAAAAAAGCCGTTGTAACCGCCCGCATCCACCGGGACGCGAGCGACTACTTGGTCCAAGACTCGCGCTTCTGGGTGGTCCGCCCGCGCTTCGCAGGCGGCAACGTATCGGGTCTCGGGACGCTGGTTTCCGGGGCTTATATCAGCGTCGATGTGGGTCGTTCGACCGTAGAGCGGCGCAGTTTCGACGGCCTCGAGGTGCCGCCCATCGTGACCTACGACCTGCCGGGCCGCGAATTCATTTTGCACGCGGACGACATTGGTTCGCTGAGCGTCGGATCGACCGTGTTTTATCGGCATATTTCAGCCGGACAGGTGGTTGCCTACTCGCTCGATCCGGCCGGCGCCAGCGTCACCATCAAGGTGTTCATCTACAAACCGTACGACGCGTACGTGACGCCGTCGACTCGGTTTTGGCAGGCGAGCGGCATCGACATGTCGGTCGACTCGGAAGGCGTCAAGCTGCGAACCGAATCCCTCACCTCGATATTGGAGGGCGGCATTGCATTCCAGGCATTGCCCACCGCCACCTCCTCAGTCACCGTGCCCGCCGATACGGCGTTCACGTTGTATACCGACCGTGAAAGAGCCATGCGTCAGTCCGATACCGAGGTGAGTACCTTCGTCATGTACTTCGGAGGATCGCTGCGCGGACTCTCGGCGGGCGCGCCCGTCGATTTGCGCGGCATTACCATCGGCGAGGTCAAAAGTCTTTCAGTGGAATACGAACCAGATGGCGGTTCGCTGCGTTTTCCGGTCGAAGTCGACATTTTTCCGCAGCGAATTCGCGGGCGTAGCCGGCGCGGCGACCATCCGCCCAGTAGCGACGAGGCATCCGAAGCCGCCAGCCGCGCGCTGGTCGATAGTTTGGTGGCGCATGGCATGCGCGCGGAACTCAAAACCGGCAGTCTGTTGACTGGTCAGAAATATGTGGCGATGGACTTCCACACCGAGGCACCGGCCGACCATGTCGGCTGGAATGCACATCCGGCCGTGTTTCCAACGACGGCGGGCGCACTCGATGAAATTCAAGACTCGGTCGGCAGCATCGCGAAGAAGCTCGATAAGGTTCCTTTCGACCAGATCACCGCGCGATTGGTGACCACGATGGCGACTCTGGACGACACCTTGAAGAATGCCGATCGAATGATTCGCCAGATCGACGGCACGGTCGCTCCGCAAATCAGCGCAACCTTGAAAGAAGCCCAAGGCGCCATGAAGAATGCAAAGGACGTCTTGGCGCAGGATGCGCCGCTGCAAAGCGACCTCAGCGCCACACTGCTGCAGTTGTCGCGTGCGGCGAAATCCGTGAGCGCCCTGGTCGACTACCTCGAGCGCCATCCCGAATCCATGCTGCGCGGCAAACCGGAAGACGCCAGATGAATATGCGAACGCTTCGAGTGGGCTTGTGGGCGACTCTGCTGACCGCAGCGTGCGCCAGCACCCCCGATCATTTTTACACGCTGTCTGCTCTGCCCGACAGCGCGCGCGAGCCGCTGTCGCCGCCGATCGTTCATGTGCTGCTCAACGTGACGGTACCCGCGCTCGTCGATCGGTCCGAGATGGTGGTGAGCACCTCCAAGAATGGAATCTTGGTCCTGGATCACGAACGATGGGCGGTGCCTCTGTCGGAACAGGTCTCGCAAACGCTCGCTCGCGACATCGAGAAGCGTCGCGGCGACATTTTGATCGGCGATCGAGGCTTCGATCAAGCGAGCTCGCCGCCGGTGACCATGAAGGTGGACATCGTGCGGATGTCGGCACAGCGAGGCGGCCAGGCGAGCATCGAAGCGCACTGGCGCATCGTCGATGCAAGCGCGGGGGTGGACGAAATCGGCAGCGCCGCCTTTGAAGAGCCGTTAGGCGGCGAAGGTTACGCGTCGGTTGCGCAGGCCTACAGCCAGACGCTGAGCGCGTTGGCGGGAAAGCTGGCGGAAGGCGTACGGCGGCGGTAGGTCTCGGCCGGTAGACCGAATTCGCGCGCCATCGCGGCTCTTATTCGTAGACCCACGTCCAAGTTGAAGCAATTGATCACCGCCAGACGGAAGCCGCCCGGCGGCATCGCGTGATCGTCGAGCGGCCGATCCTCGGAAAACGTCAGTTGAATGCTGCTGATGCCGACTGTCCTCTCATAGGCAGCCATCAAATCGGGATCCGGGTAAGCGTATGCCTGGCCGTGAGGGCCGAACAAGACGACGCTGTAGCCTTCCGCCCGTTCCGCGTCGATCAAGTCCCAACTGCCGTGCCGGTACAACCGCGCCACCGCATCCGACCACTTGCGCCCGTACAAATCCGCCCACTGGTCGGAAAATCGTAGATGCGCGTCAATGATGCGGCCGCCGATGGTCTCAAGATTGAGTATGCCGGTGTAGGCGGTCAGGTTCGCGCCTATCCACGCAGCGCAGTATCGTTCGAGCCGCGGGCGGGCACGCTCCTCCACCACCCAATAATCGAAGGTACCCGCCTCGGCGGGGATCGCCAAGGTGTGTCTGCACCACGCTATCTCACCCCTGACGACAGCGAAGTCGGTACTGACCTGTTCGCCGGTCAACACTCTCATCCAAAAATCGCCCACGCCGCATTTCGCCCGGTAGTCGCGTTCGCTGAACAATATGCAGCTGCCCGCTCCCATGCCTCTCAAGTTGATGACGGGCTTGCAAAAGACCGGATACCGCGAAGGCGCTGCGTCGTGGAGCCCGCACTCGAGACCCTGCGACCTGGCAACCAGCAGCTTGTTGTAAATCCATCGATGAGCGGAGTTGAAATTGAAAGCATCGATTTCGTCGGACGGAATGCACACATCGCTCTGAATTGGCATGTCAACCCCTGAATTGGCATGTCGCGCCCATTAATTAGAGTGGGGAGTTTAATGCCGGCGGCGGCGCATTCCACCGGTGTGCGCCCCACATTGGTGCAGGAAATCTCTGACGTGTCCGCAAGTAGGAGTTCTCCTACGGCGGCCGGCAGTAGTTCGCGCTAGCGCCCAGGTCGCTCCCGTCGATAAGGTATTCTCTTTAGCGCCTTGGCTTGGGAGTAGCGATGCCAACGCTGGATACGTCCCCGGATAGCGAAGATCGGATACGGGATTTCCTGGCCCGGCACGGCGGCGCGGGTGCCCTGCCGCCCCGCGAGGAGGCCATCAATTCCGAGCGCGGTTGGTCCGAGGTGTACGCGGCGGATGGCTACAAGCTGCGCTGCGACTGGTCGCGCACTGGCAGCAGAGAAGAAATGAGGTTTTCCGAGCTACCGCCGAGCGCGGCCCAGCAAGGCAACTGATACGAGGTGACTTATGCGATTGCAAAAGATAACCCTGGCCGGAACCGCGGCATTGGCGCTCCTGGCCGGATGTCACCCTCATAAGACACCGCAAACCACCGCGCAAGACGTCGAAGCGGCAAAACAGGAAGCGCAGCGCGAAGTCGAGCAGGCCCGTAAAGAAGCGTCCAAGGGTATCAAGAGCGCGACAAAGGTTTCGGGATCGAGCAGAGACGTCGCACAGGCAAAGGCCGAAGGAGCCTACGACATCGCCATGGTCAAGGCCGACGGTGATCACAAGGTCGCGACGGAGAAATGCCTGACCCTACAGGCAACCCTGCAGCAGGCTTGCAAGGATCAGTCGGACGCGGAATACGAAACGGCAAAAGCAGCGGCCAAAGCCACGCGTGTTGCTCGCCAGCAATAGTGGTTCGCCGGCGCGCCGCGGCATTCCCGCTATTTTCGGCATTCCTGATATTTTCAACGGCGTGCCGAGCGCTGCCCGCGGCGGCACCGCTAGCCGCACCGGACCCGGAGGCGGGTCGTCGGGAGTTCATGGCGGCCATGCAACGCATCCGGCAGCACATTCCGGAAGGGCCGGATACGCCCGCGCTCGAGGCCTACGTCATTCATGATTACCTCGTGGGGGCTCGGCTGCGCCGCAATCTGGCGGTGAATCCCGGCGAAGATCTCGATATTGCCATCGACTCCTTTCTGCGGGCACATGCCGGACAGCCCGTCGCCCGTGCCGTGCGGCGCGATTGGCTGACGAATCTCGCCGATCGCAAACGGTGGAATTGGTTTTTACCCCGTTCCACCGACGCCGCGGAACCGCAGTTGATTTGCGATCGGCTGGCAGGCCGGTTGGCAACCGGCGATACCGCAGGGCTCGCCCAAGACGCGCTCGCGCGCTGGAGCCTCCCGCAAAAGCCGCCTGACGAGTGCAATGCTGTTTTCGCGTGGCTGCGCACCCAGGGACAGCTCACGGCCGCGCGGGCTGAGGACCGTACGCGCGCTGCGCTTGCGGCCGACAATGCGCGTTTGGCCCGAGAGTTCGTTGCCGACGTTCCGGCAACGCGCTCCGCACCGCTGCTGCAATGGATACAACTGCTTGACGCACCCAAGGCGGTGATCGCCGAGTTGGCGACCAAGCCCGCCACGCCGGTCGAGGCGGAGGCGCTCGCGGCCGGTTTCAACCGATTGAGCGTCGGCGATTCGACCGCAGCATCGAGTCTGTTGCCGACCCTCCTCAAGCGGCCGGACATAACGCCGGCTCTGCAAAGCCGATTACAGCGCTCCGCCGCTCTCGGAGCAGCCTACAGCCGCGCACCGAACGCTATCGCCGCCTTCAGCGACCTAGCGGCGGACCCAAACGACGCCGCCGTGCAGGAATGGCGCGTGCGCTCGGCGCTGTGGGCGGGCGACTTCGCGAAGGCCTTGAAGTGGATCGACGAGATGCCCTTGAGTCTCTCAAGCCAGCCGCGCTGGCGTTACTGGCGTGCCCGCGCCGTCGCCGCGACTTCCGCCGCCGCTGCCGAGCCTCTCTACGCGCAAATCGCCGGCATGCGCGACTACTACGGCTATCTGGCGGCGGATCGATTGAATCAGCGCTACAACCTCGCTATTCATCTTTCGCCGGATGATGCCGAGAGCCAAGCGGCGCTGGCGGCGGATCCCGGACTCGTCCGCGCCCATGCGCTGTTCGATTGCGATATGGCGGATGATGCTGCCGCGGAATGGGCGGCGGTGCTCGGTGCAGCGAAGCCCGCCGTGAGGATTCAGGCCGCCCATCTTGCGTCGCGGTGGGGCTGGTATGCGCAAAGCATAGCGAGCCTGGCGCAGGCCGGCGAATGGGACGATGTACCGCTGCGCTATCCGCGTCCTTACGCGGCGATAGTCGCCGACGCCAGCAAAGAGACCCAGGTACCCGGAGACTGGATATACGCCATCATGCGTCAGGAAAGTCTCTTTCGTAAGGACGCGGTGTCGCGCGCCGACGCGCGCGGCTTGATGCAGATGCAGCCGGCGACCGCCGCGGCCGTGGCGCGGCGCTGGCATCTTCCGGTGCCAAACGGCGAAAGCCTGTTCGATCCGTCGATCGCCGTCAAACTCGGCGCCGTGTACGTGCGCGAATTGTTGGACCGGCACAAGGGTCAACTCGATCAGAGCCTTGCCGCCTACAATGCCGGTCCGCTGTCCGTCGCGCGCTGGTTGCCGGCTAACGCCATCGATGCCGACATCTGGATCGAAAACATTCCCTACGCCGAAACCCGAGCCTACGTTCAGCACATCCTCGAACACATCGTGGCATTCGCGACCATGCGCGACGCTGAGCCGCCGCGGCTTTCGACCTTGCTGCCGAAGGTCGAGCCGTCCTCAGCACCGGCGCCCTGAGGGGAGGCGCTAGCGCAATTCCATGCTGGTCGGGTTCCCCTTCTTGGCGTTCTGCCCCGCCACCGTCGATCAGCTGGCATTGAAGATTAGCCGGGGCGCTGGGATTCAGGCGGCTAGCCAGGTCGCCAGATTAACGGACTTTAACAATTCGGCCATACGGGGTTAATCGCCGCGGGCTCAGGGTGGCGGCCATGAAATGGCAATCGTGCGTTCGCTCGCTCATTGGGCTGATCTGCACGGCGCTTGCGGCTTGCAGCGTCGGTCCCGCCTACAAGCGCCCGGATATTGCGCTGCCCACGGAGTGGCATGAAGCACCGGGCACTGGCGAGACTGCCCCTTCCGTTTGGCCGGAGGCACAGTGGTGGCATGGATTCGGGTCCTCTCAGCTCGATGAACTGATTGCCGAGGCCGAGCGCAGCAACGACGATCTCGCGGGCGCCATCGCCCGGGTTCAAGAAGCCGATGCGCAGGTGCGCATCGCCGGCGCGCCCCTGTTCCCCAGCGTCGACTTGACAGCGGACGCCACGCGCCAACGCACCCAGGTGAGCGGCGCGGGACCGCGCCTAGCCAATATTTTCAATCCGCAGATCACGGCAAGCTATGAACTCGATTTTTGGGGTAAGAACCGCGCTCTGCGCAGCGCGGCGCTCGCCGCCGCGGTAGCCAGCCGCTACGATCAGGAGACGGTTGCGCTCACTGTCGTCAGCAGCGTCGCCTCCACTTACTTTCAGGCCCTGGAACTTCGCGATCGAATCCAAGTGGCGCAGCAGAATCTCGATAATGGGCAGAAAATCCTGCGCGGCCTGCAGCTCCAGCAATCGGCCGGCACCGCCACCGGGCTCGATGTGGCTCAGCAAGAAACGGCAGTGGCGCTGCTCGATGCGGCCCTCCCGCCGCTGCTGCAGCAGTTTCGCCAATTGGTGTATGCGCTCGCGGTCCTCATCGGTAAGACGCCGGAATCGATCGACGTGACGGCGGGCACGTTGACGGAGCTGTCGAGCCCGGCCATCGCGGCCGGTCTGCCTTCGCAATTGTTGTCGCGGCGGCCCGATGTCGCGTCGGCGGAACAACAACTCATCGCCGCCAACGCCGACATCACCGTCGCGCGCGCCGCGTTGTTTCCGAGCATCGCATTGACCGCGTCGGGCGGCTACGCAAGCAGCACGCTGACCTCGCTCATCAGCCCGGCCAACCGCGTGTATGCGGTGAGCGCCGGACTGACGCAACCTATCTTTCACGGCGGAGCGCTGCGCGGCCAAGTCGCCTTTAGCAACGCTCGCTACACCGAATTATTGACCACGTATCACAAAACCGTGCTCACCGCGTTCAGCAATGTCGAGAGCGCACTGGTCGCCGCACGGCAAACCGCCGACCAACTGGAGCGCCAACGGGACGCGGTTGCGAAGGCACGCCGCGCCTATCAATTCGCGCAGACGCAAATGTCGGCGGGAACCGTGAACATACTGACCGTGCTGAACACGGAGAACGCGCTATTCAGCGCGCAGGACGTATTGGTACAGGTGCAATTCGCCCACTTGCAGGCATTGATCGATTTATTTACTGCCCTCGGCGGCGGCTGGCATCAAGGGTAAGGTAGCGATGAAGAATTTCTCGATGAACCGCAATCAAGTGCTGCTGGCAGCACTTGTCGTTGTCGCTCTGATCGCTGTGACGTGGCGCGCTCTGCTGCACGACCCGGCAGACGCTGCGACGCAGAAGGCGCCGCCGGCGGTCGCCGTCGATACCGCCATCGTGACCCAGACCGACGTGCCTATTTACCTCCAAGGCCTCGGAACCGTTCAAGCGTTCTACACGGTGACGGTGACGGCGCGAGTGGATGGCGAGCTGCAGAAGATCGGGTTCGTCGAAGGCGAGACCGTGCGCAAGGGGGACCTCTTGGCGCAAATCGACCCGCGCCCGAATCAGGCAGCCTACGAGCAGGCGGTCGCGACCAAGGCGAAGGATACCGCGCTACTCGCCAACGCCAAGCGCGATTTGGAGCGGTACACCGTGCTGCAGCCTCAGGATCTGGCGAGCAAGCAGACCGTCGACACGCAACGCGCCACGGTCGACCAATTGACGGCGCAATTGCAGATCGATCAGGCGCAGGTCGACAATGCCCGCACGCAGCTCGCCTACACCCGCATCACCTCACCCATCGAAGGACGCACCGGGATACGTCTGGTCGATCCCGGCAACATCGTGCATGCGAGCGATACCACGGGGATCGTCGTGGTGACGCAGGTGCAACCGATCGCGGTTATCTTCACGTTGCCCGAAGAGGATTTGGACGACGTGGGGGCGGCGCTGGCCGCGGGTCCGGTCAAGGTCACCACCGTAACGCGATCCAGCGGGGCCGAACTCGATGAAGGTACGCTGAGTCTCATCGACAACCAGATTGCACAGGCAACCGGGAGCGTGAAGCTCAAGGCCATTTTCAAGAATGAGCACAATACGCTCTGGCCCGGTCAGTACGTCAACGCGCGCGTACTGGTGCGTACCGAGCGCAAGGCAATGACCATACCCTCGGTCGCCGTGCAATTGGGACCGAAGGGACCGTTCACCTACGTCGTGAAGGGCGATTCGACCGTGGAGGCGCGGCCTTTGAAAATCGGGGCCGAAGGCGATGGTATGACCATCATCACCAGCGGATTGGTTCTGAACGAACAGGTGGTCACGACCAATCAATACCGCCTGGAAGCGGGCACGCATGTGCGCAACGCGTCCGCTGCCGCGCCGGGCGCAATCGCTGCACCTCCCAAAGCCTCATGAGCGTTTCCGCCCCGTTCGTCCGGCGGCCCATCGCCACCTCGCTGCTGATGGGCGGCATATTTCTCGTGGGTCTGGTGGTCTATCCGTTGCTGCCGGTCGCGCCGCTGCCGCAGGTGGATTTTCCGACTGTCCAGGTCTCTGCATCGCTGCCCGGCGCCAGTCCCGAGACTATGGCGTCCTCCGTGGCGACCCCGCTCGAGTACCAGTTTGCGCAGATCTCCGGGTTGTCGCAGATGACTTCGACCAACGTGCTCGGCAACACTCAGATCACGCTGCAATTCGACCTCAACCGCAACATCGATGCCGCGGCCCAGGACGTCCAATCGGGTATCGACGCCGCCGGCGGGCAGCTGCCGAAGAATCTGCCCGCTCCCCCCACGTATCGAAAGGTCAATCCCGCCGATTCGCCGATCTTGATCCTGGCGGTGCAGTCCGATGTGTTGCCCGTGACCACCGTGGACGACTATGCCGAGAACATCCTGGCGCAACAAATTTCACAGATTCCCGGTGTCGCTCAGGTGGCCATCGGCGGACAACAGAAGCCCGCCGTGCGGGTCCAGATCGATCCCGTCAAGCTGGCCGCGCTGGGTCTGCAAATGGAAGACGTCGCGGGCGTCATCGCGGCAGCAACCGTGGATGCGCCGAAAGGCTCCATCAACGGGCCGAAACGCGCCATGACCATTTATGACAACGACCAGCTGCTCAAAGCCGCACCGTGGAACGACGTGATCGTGGCGTACAAGAACGGCGCTCCCATTCGCATCCGCGACATCGGCATCGCGGTCGACGGACCCGAAAACAGGCTGTTAAAAGCCTGGCAAAACGGGCACGACGGGATCTTGCTGCAAGTCTTCAAGCAGCCTGGCGCCAACGTCATCGAGACGGAGCAGCGCGTGGAGACGTTGCTGCCGCACGCAATGGCGTCGGTGCCCCGCTCCATCAAGGCCGATATCATCGTGAACCGCACGACCACCATCAAGGCTGCGGTACGGGACGTCGAGACCACGCTTGTCCTGACGATCGCGCTGGTGGTCATGGTGATCTTCCTGTTCCTCCGCAACGCCTGGGCAACCATCATCCCCGGCGTCACCGTGCCGCTTGCCCTGCTGGGGACCGCGGCCATGATGTACGTGCTCAACTACAGCTTGGACAATCTATCGCTCATGGCGCTGACCATTGCCGTCGGCTTCGTGGTCGACGATGCCATCGTGATGCTGGAGAATATTTATCGGCACATCGAGGGCGGAATGTCGCCGCTCGATGCGACGCTCAAAGGCGCCGGCGAGATCGGCTTTACCATCATGTCGATCAGCGTATCGTTGGTCGCGGTATTCATTCCCTTGTTGCTGATGGGCGGCATCATCGGACGCTTGTTCCGCGAGTTTGCCGTCACCATGACCATGACGATCGTCGTCTCGGCATTCGTTGCCTTGACTCTGTCCCCCACCATGTGCGCGTTGTTTTTGCGAGACGAGAAGCACGCGAAGCACGGGCGGGCGTACATGGCGGTCGAACGCGCGTTCGACCGCCTGTTGGCCTGGTACACGCGGGGCCTCGATCTTGCCCTCGATCACCAACGCACCACCCTGGCGGTGTTCTTGATCACGGTTGCGGTGGCCGTGATCTTGTACGTGGAAATACCGAAGGGGTTCTTCCCGCAGCAGGACACCGGCATCATCACCGGATTGTCCGACGCACCGCAGGACATTTCGTTCGATGAGATGGTGCGCCGGCAGCACGCCTTGCTCGACATCGTCGCCAAGGATCCCGACGTTGCCAATTACGGCACGGGACTCGGCGGCAGCCGGCCCAACAACAATGGGTTTGTCGTCATCGGCCTGAAGCCGCGCGACCAGCGCAACGCCAGCGCCGACCAGATCATCACCCGCCTGCGAGCGCAACTAGCCAAAGTACCGGGCGCCACATTGTTCATGCAGGCAGCGCAAGATCTCAATGTGGGTGGCCGAACCACGCGCACGCAATATCAGTACACGCTGCAGGATTCGGACATCAATGAACTCAACGAATGGGCGCCGAAGTTGCTGGCCGAATTGCAAAAGCTGCCGATGCTTCGCGACGTGGCCTCCGATCAGCAGACCAGCAGCGGCATGCTCTCGCTCACCATCGACCGCGACCAAGCATCGCGTTTCGGAATTCAGCCGGCAGCGATCGATCAGGCGCTCTACGACGCGTTTGGCCAGCGGCAGGCCGCGCAGTTCTTTACCCAAGCGAATAGCTATCATGTGGTGCTGGAAATAACGCCGTCGCTGCAGACCGATCCCGCGTCGCTCGACAAGCTGTACTTGAAATCGCCTCTCACCGGTCAGATGGTTCCCTTGTCCGCGATGACCGAATACGACACCCAGCACGTAACCTATTTGTCGATCAATCACCAAGGCCAGTTCCCCGCCGTGACGCTGTCGTTCAACCTCGCTCCAGGAGCGGCGTTGGGTCAGGCAGTGGACGCGATCAACCTGGAATCGGCGCAGATGCGCCTTCCGGCCACCATCACCGGCACCTTTCAGGGAACCGCACAAGCTTTTCAGAGTTCGCTCAAGAGCCAGCCCTATTTGATCTTGGCGGCTTTGGTGGCCGTCTACATCATTCTCGGCATGCTGTACGAGAGTTACATTCATCCACTGACGATCCTCTCCACGCTGCCGTCGGCAGGCGTGGGGTCGTTGCTGGTGCTGTTCATATTCCATATCGACTTGTCGGTTATGGCACTGATCGGCATCATCCTGCTCATCGGCATCGTCAAGAAAAACGGCATCATGATGGTCGATTTCGCGATTCAGGCCGAGCGCGAGCAACACTTGTCCCCGCATGATGCGATCCGTCAAGCCTGTCTGCTGCGGTTCCGCCCCATCATGATGACCACGATGGCGGCCCTGCTCGGCGCGCTGCCACTGGCCCTCGGCCGCGGAACCGGGTCCGAGCTGCGTCAACCGCTGGGATACACCATGGTGGGCGGTCTGGTCGTGAGTCAGGCCTTGACGCTGTTCACGACGCCGGTCGTCTATTTGTATCTGGACCGATTCAGCCTTTGGCTCAAACGGCACCGCAAGTCGCACCCGATCGAGGCCGCGAAGGCGGCCCAGGCGGGGGAATCCACATGAAGATCCTGCTGGTCGAAGACAACGAACGGGTAAGCCAATTCGTCATCAAAGGACTGCAAGAAGCCGGACATACCACCGATCATGCCGGCAATGGGCGCGACGGCATGTTTCTCGCCGCCAGCGAACCCTACGATGTCATCATCATGGACCGCATGCTCCCGGGAGACATCGATGGACTGGCAATCATCGAGGTGTTGCGCAAGGCCGGTAAAAGCACGCCCATATTGATCTTGAGTGCCCTGTCGGAGGTCGACGACCGTATTCGAGGCCTGCGCAGCGGCGGCGATGACTACTTGACCAAACCCTTCGCTTTCGGCGAGTTGTTGGCGCGGTTGGATGCACTACATCGCCGCGCGCACGGCGTCAACCACGAAATCCCGCTCACCGTGGGCAACTTGCATCTGGATCCGATGACGCGCAAGGTAAGCCGCGGCGACCGGCAGATTACGCTGCAGCCGCGCGAATTCAAGTTGCTCGAGTACTTGATGCGCCATGCCGATCAGGTAGTCACGCGAACGATGCTGCTGGAAAACGTGTGGGATTATCACTTCGATCCGCAAACCAATGTCGTTGACGTCCACATCAGCAAATTGCGCCAGAAAATCGATGCGGAATTCGAACGTCCACTGCTGCGCACCGTGCGAAATGCCGGCTACATGGTCACGGCTGCCGAATAGGATGGCCGCCAATGACCAGGGCGGCTGCCGGTGACCAGCATGATCCGCTCGTCGGCAGTGTCGCTCGCTCTCGGGTATGTCGTCTTGGGGCTGTTGGCGCTGGTGCTGTTCGCCGCGCCATTGTGGTATGCCTGGGAGGGCACGATCCGTGCCGGCCGCGTGGAAATTCTGCAGGCCGACGCGCAACGGCTCACCGATATCTACCGTCGCGACGGCGTCGACGGCCTCAAGAACTTCATCGATGCCCGGATCAATATGCAGATCGCCGGCGACCGCATACTCCTGCTGACGGATGCATCGCGGCGCCCGTTGGCCGGCAACCTCGCGGCCTGGCCGAACGTTCCCGCGGTGCCCGGCGATTACCGCATTCAGATCGACATGGGCGAGCGCGGGATGCAAGCGGCGCTCCTGCATGTCGCCTCGCTCGGCCGGTACAATTTGCTGGTGGGTAGAGATAATAGGCTGTTTGCGCCGTTGGAGCGGCGTTTCTGGTATGGGCTGACGGGCGCCATCACCGTGCTCTTTATCGCCGGCCTCTTGATCGGTCTCATAACCCGCCGCGCACTGATGTCTCGCGTCGACAGCATCCGGCAAACCATTTCGGCCATAATCCACGGCGATCTCAAGCATCGCTTGCCGACCCATTTGAGCGACGACGAGCTCAATACGCTGTCGCGCATCATCAACGGCATGCTCGATCAGATCGAACTGCTGGTGCACGGCGTGCGGAATGTGTCCAATTCGATAGCCCACGACCTGCGCACGCCGCTCGCCGAGTTGCGATCGAGGCTCGAGGAACTCGCGCTCATTCGACCCTCGAGCGAAGAGACATTCGTGGAAATCGATGGCGCCGTCGCCGACGTGGACCGCGTGATTCGAATATTCGATGCCCTGCTGCGCTTGGCGGAAATCGATGCGGGCATGCGCCGCTCGGGATTCGTCGCGGTGGACGTTGCCGATCTCGCATCGACGGCTGTTGAGTTCTACGCGCCCGCCGCGGAGCTCAAGGACATCGCACTCACCTTCCATTCGAACGGACCGACGACGGTGGCCGGCGATCCCGTGTTGCTGGCGCAGGCGCTCAGCAATCTGATCGACAACGCGCTCAAGTTTGCTCCCGAAAACGGCATGATCGGCGTCGCCGTTCTGCGGCGTGCCGACGGTGCGGTACAGATCGCCGTGGCCGACAACGGCCCCGGTATCACCGATCCCGAGAAGACCAAGGTCGTCGAACGCTTCTACCGGGGAGATGCCAGCCGCGGCACGCCGGGAGTCGGCTTGGGCTTGAGCCTGGTGCAGGCCGTGGCGAAACTGCATGGCAGTGCGCTCGAATTGTTCGACGGCACTCCCGGCGATGGCAATCGAGGCCTGCGCGTCGTTTTGACGATCTTTCCGGAGTCGGCGCCGGGAACGCCCGCCGGAAGCGGCAAGGCCGCGGCGGAACCGCCCAGCCTACCAGGCGTCGCAGCAACTACATCGTAGGCACCATGCTCATCAGCTGCGCCGCGTATGAAGACGGCAGAAAACTCGCGGACATCGCGATAGCCGACGTACCGGTCTACCTGCAGCGCCCCGCGTGTTTCGTCTGGATCGCTCTGCGCGACCCGCCTGACGCCATCCCGGTGGAATTGCAGCGCGCCTTCGGCCTGCATCCGCTTGCCGTGGAAGACGCGCAGCACGGTCACCAGCGGCCGAAGATCGAGGATTACGGCGATGCCCTATTCGCCGTGCTGCATCTCATCGAGCCGTCGGATGGCGAATACCGGCTGTGCGAGCTTGCGATATTTGCCGGCCGCAACTACGTGCTCACCGTGCGCAGGGAAGCGGCGAAAGGCTTCCAAGAAGTCCGCGCGCGTTGCGAACGCGAGCCGGATCTGTTGCGCCAGGGACCGGGCTTCGTCCTGTATGCGCTCATGGATGCCGTCGTCGACCGGTACTTTCCCATACTCGACGCGCTGGAAGACGACCTCAATGTCATCGAGCGGAACATATTCGCTTCCGGCGGTGTCCCGCAGGAGAACATCGAGGCGCTCTATGCGCTCAAGCAACGTCTCATGGTCATGAAGCACGCGGTGGCGCCGTTGCTCGAAGGGGTCTCCAATCTGTCCGGTGCGCGCGTCCCGACGCTATGCGCCGGCATCAGCGTGTACTTCCGAGACGTCTACGACCATTTGCTGCGCCTCAATCAGGCGGCCGACTCCATACGCGATTCGGTGGCGACTGCCATCTCGGTGAATCTATCCATGGTAACGCTGCAGGAGAGCGAAACCATGAAGCGTCTGGCCGCCTATGCAGCGCTGCTGGCCGTGCCGACCATGATCGCCGGAATCTACGGCATGAATTTCCAATTCATGCCCGAGTTGAAATGGCGTTATGGTTACCTGCTGGCCGTGGCGGTGATGACGGGGATCGATGTGTACCTATATTTTCGATTCAAGAGAACCAAGTGGCTTTGAGGCCGCCGCCCCTCTGCCCGACATTCAGCTTCCGGGCGCCCGTATGGCCGTTTACCCGAGGTGTCCGCTGTTAAATTGAGACGTGGTTCCGTGCCTCTGTAAATCCTGCAAAGGTATGATTATCCCCACTACCGAGTGGCGAGCTGGCTTTCAGGGGTGCGTAGCGATGTCGTTCAAGTATGTTGTCTTTTATCTGGGGTGCGCCGCGACGTGGCTCGTCCTGCTGCCGGTGCTGGTTATCGGCGGTGGAATCGCCTTGATCGCTTACGCCGTGTTCTCCGAACTGAGCGAGTTCGTCGTTGGCGGTGCCGAGAAGTCTCTCGACAATTCGACCGCTCGAGAAATCGCGCGCCGCATGTGCCTCGGGCACTGAGTTTTCCCCTCCGCCGCACGTAGGGATCGCGGGTGCGGCTGCCCGCTATGGCATCCGGTTCCGGCACCAGCTAGGATCCCGTACATGTGGAAATATACGGGCCTTCTCGCCCTGAGCGCTGTCGTCGGGACAGCTCTCCTCGTAAGTCTCGACAGCGCCGGTCAAACTCCCGAGCAGCAACAGCTTTGGGAAACGCAACGGGCTCAGGCGCTCGCCGAAGAGCGAGCGAACGCAGAGCGGCTGGCCCGAGAGCGTGAAGCGCGCAAAGCCGATCCTATGGCGTGGGTCCGCACGCTCACCCCCATGGAGGCCGGCGGATGGGAGTTCCGCGCCGTCGCCAGCGATGGCTCGTGGGCAGACTACAGCACCAATCATCAAATGAAACGCGCCGGCCAGCTCGTGACCGTTTGGCTGCGCCAGGAATACCCTGAACCGCAATTGGGCAGCAACGGCAGGTATTTGAGCCTCGTCGAGAAGATTCAATACGACTGCGCCAAGGAGCGGGCCCATGCGCTCCTCATCGTGTATTACGCAGAAAATAACATTCAGGGCAGCGAGCAGCGTGAAGAGGCCGACGCTAAAAACCCTATTTGGTACGCCATCGTTCCCGGCACACGCGACGAGTTCAATTTCCTATGGGCCTGCGGCGCCGGGAAATCTCCGCGAGCGCGCTAGATCAGACCGCCCGCGCCAGGTGGATGGTGCCGACCATCAGCTGCGCCCTGTCCGCGCAGGGACCGACGAGAATCTCGACTTCGCCTGCCTCGAACACAGGCTCGAGATTCATTCCGAGGAACCGCAACTCCGCGGCGGGCAATATCAATGTCACGGTACCCAGTTCTCCGGGATTCAAACTTACCTTGCCGAACCCTTTGAGTTCCAAGACCGGCCGCGCGACGCTGGCAAGCTTGTCGTGCGTAAACAGAAACACCGTCTCTTCCGCGGCCCGTCTGCCTTCATTCATGACGTCGACCCGAACCACGACGGTATCTCTCTCGGCCACGCTCTCGCGCGGCACGCGAAGGTTCGAGTATTTGAATTGCCCATAGCTGAGTCCATACCCGAAAGGGAACAGCGGCTCGTTCGATACGTCGAGGTACTTGCTGGTGTAATAATCGTTCGGATCCGCGGGACGGCCGGTAGGGCGCTCGCCGAAAAAGATCGGAACCTGCCCGGCGGCGCGCGCCCAGCTGACCGGAGTGCGCCCGCTCGGAGAGACATGGCCCAGGATGACGTCGCCAATGGCATTACCCGCCTCGCTGCCTAAGAACCAGGCGGCGAGCATGGCATTGGATTTTTCCACCAACCACGGCACGACCAAGGGGCGACCCGAGAACAAGATGACAATAACGGGCTTGCGCAGCCGTTTGGCGCGCTCGAAAACCGCTTCGGCGAATTCGCGCTGCCGACCCGGGAGTCCGAGATGCGCTCGGCTGGCAGCCTCGCCGCTCATGGTCGCAGCTTCGCCCACGCATAGGAGTATCGCGTCCGCATGCGCGCATAGGTCGAGCGCCGCGGCGATGCCGCTCACATCCTCGCCATTGATAGCGACGCCTGCGGCGTGCAACACCCGCGTTTCCGCAAGCATTTCTCGCAGGCCTGCCGCCACCGATACATGTCCTTCGGGCGGCGCAGCGCCCCACCATGGACCGCGCATTTCGGCCGACGCGTCGGCCAGCGGTCCGATGACGGCCAGTCGGGCGGCACCCTTGACCAGCGGCAGCACCCCCTTCTCGTTCTTCAGCATGACGATGGCGCGAGCCGCGACGACGCGAGCGAGTTGCCGGCGCGACGCAACGGTGGCGCCGGTTTCCGGCACGGCTCCTCGCCGGTAAGGATCATCGAAAAGTCCCAATCGCTCCTTGAGCGTCAGGACGCGGCGCACGGATTCGTCGATCTCGTCGCGGGTCACCCATCCCCGGTCCAGAGCCGCCGGCAGGCCGTGGCGATAGGCGTCGGACATCATGTCGATATCGACGCCGGCTTTCAGTGCGAGTGCCGCGGCTTGGGCTAAATCGGCGGCAATGCCATGATGAATGAGTTCGCCGATGGCATTGTAGTCGCTCACAATGACACCCTCGAAGCCCAGCTTCTTGCGCAACCAGCCTTGCAGCAGCGCGACATTTGCCGTCATCGGCACGCCCGCAAGATCGTTGAAAGCAGGCATGATCGCCGCGACGCCCGTAGCAACCGCGGCGGCGAATGACGGAAGATGCACTTCGCGCACCGTGCGATCGGAAATGTCCACGGAGGCGTATTCGCGGCCGGCGGTCACCGCTCCGTAAGCGCAGAAATGCTTGGCGACTGCCGCCAGCGCATCCGGCGCGGCGAGGTCGGTACCCTGGAAGCCGCGCACTTTCGCCTCCGCGATGCGGGCAGCCAGCCAAGGATCTTCGCCGGGACCCTCGGCACTGCGTCCCCAGCGAGGGTCGCGCGACACGTCCAGCATCGGCGCAAAGGTCATTGCGAGGCCTTCGGCGGCGGCTTCCCTGGCAGACTCACGGGCCGTCAACGCCCACATCCGTGGATCGAACAACGCTGCTTCGCCGAGCGGAATCGGAAACAAGGTGCGGTGCCCGTGAATGACATCGAACCCGATGAGCAGTGGAATGCCGAGGCGCGACTCTTCCACCGCCAGCCGCTGCATCCCGTGCACGTGATCGGCGCCGACCATGTTGAGCAGATTGCCGATGGTCCCGTCCTTGATGGCTTGGGTCGAATCCCCTGCGATGATCGGTCCGGTCACGGCGAAGCTCGAGGCCGTCATGGTGAGTTGGCCCAGCTTCTCGGCCAGGGACATCTTGCCGATGAGGGTTTCGATACGGCTCACGGAGTCCGCCACGCTGCGCTTTTTGTTGGATCCATGCGACCCACGGAAGGCAAGGTGCCTGATAATGGCAAGATCGTTTTTCCTCGAGAAGCTGACCCATGATACTAGAACAACCGGGAGACGGAGCCAGCCCTTTGCTCGATCCGGAAGAGATTGCCCAGTCGGGCCTGGTGCCGCAAATCGGAATGGTGAGCCGCGCGCTATGGGCCGCTCCGGTGCGCAACGCGCTGCTGCTGCTCGCCGTCGCGCTGTTCCTGGTCATCGTGGCCACGGCCTATGGACAGATTCGCCTCAACAGTTGGAACCAGCCGTTTTATGATGCGCTTTCGCGCCGCGACTTTGCGCAATTCCTGGTGCAACTCGGAATTTTCGGCATCATCGCCGGAGCGCTCTTGGCGCTCAACGTGGCGCAAAAGTGGCTGGGCGAAATGCTCAAGCTCAAGCTGCGCGAGGGTCTGGTTCACGATCTGGTCCAGAACTGGATGCTGCCGGGCCGGGCTTTTCGACTGGCCAGTGCCGGACCCATCGGGGTCAATCCGGACCAGCGCATGCATGAGGATGCGCGCCATCTCACCGAGCTATCGGCCGATCTCGGCGTGGGTTTGCTGCAGGCCTCGATCCTTCTCATTACGTTCGTCGACGTGCTCTGGGCGCTTTCCAGCGATTTCATTTTTCATGTCGGTGGCCGGCATTTCGCCGTGCCGGGCTACATGGTATGGGCGGCCATCATCTATTCCGGGTCCGCATCGTTGCTGAGCTACTGGGTTGGCCGCAACCTGATCGACCGCAATGCCGAGCGGTACGAACGCGAGGCCGATCTACGCTTCTCGCTGGTTCGCGTCAACGAGCATATCGACGCCATTGCCCTGTCTTCCGGCGAAGCGGACGAAGCGCGGCGCATCGAGCTCGACATTGCCGCCGTGCTCGCGGCGATGCGCCGTCTGGTCTCCGGACTTACGAATCTTACCTGGATCACCGCCGGCTATGGCTGGTTCACGTTGGTCGCACCGATTCTGGTCGCGGCGCCGCTTTATTTTTCCGGCAACCTGACGTTCGGCGGACTCATGATGGCGGCAGGCGCCTTCATTCAAGTGCAATCCTCGCTGCGTTGGTTCGTCGACAATTTCAGCACCATCGCCGATTGGCGCGCCACGCTACTGCGTGTCGCGAGCTTCCGCCGCGCCGTTCTCAACACCGACATACTGCATGGCATCGAGAGCCGTATTACCTTCCATGACGGTCCGTCGGACGCGTTCACCATCGAAAACCTCGAGATTGCGTCCCCCACCGGATGCACGATGCTCGAGGAGACTCACATCGAAATGCGCGCCGGCGAGCGCCTGCTCATCGTGGGCGAGTCCGGCACCGGCAAGACGTTGTTGTTCCGTACCCTCGCCGGCCTTTGGCCCTGGGGTGCCGGGCGCATCATCCGTCCGAAGGGCGATGAAACGCTGTATCTGCCCCGCTCGCCTTACCTGCCTCCAGGAACCTTGCGCGAGGTCCTAGCGTACCCTCGCGGCGTTGAGGGTTTCGCTGAAAGTGCGTTCCAGCCCGCCTTGGAGCGGCTCGATTTGGCGCGCCTCGTTCCCTTACTCGACCTGACACGGCGCTGGGATCGAGAATTGAGCGACGATGAACAACAAAGTCTGGCATTTGCGCGGGCGCTGCTGCACGCTCCACCCTGGATTCTCATCGACGAGGTCCTCGATGCCCTCGACGAACGCACGCGGGATCGTGTCATCGACGTGCTCCGCAACGACCTTCAGCATGCCGGCATCATCCACATCGGCCGCGCCGCAACTCATGACCGGCTATTTGCGCGAACCCTGCACCTCGTGATGGATCCCAACGCTCGCAGACTCGCTCGCCGCGCGGGTACCCCGGAGAACGCTGTCGCTGCCGGCTAAAGTTCAGGGCTGCGATTTGGAACCGAGTTCGTAAATGAGTCGAGGCGGTTCTGCAAAGCTTCCGTGCAAGCGTTCCGTGACAGCCACGGCCACCAGCGCCGTGATGAGCGAAACGGCAATGGTCGTGACGATGCCAAGGAACCCGTCTCTATGCTCTTGATACCAAACCTCCATGCGTCCCACTCGCGTGTGAAGGCGCATTGCCCGATCCGCACCGGCAAAAGTGACAGCAACGGCTACGCTGCCGTCCCTACCCTGGGTAAATTTGATGAGCCGGCGATAGTGCAGATAGCGAAGCGGCAGCTCGAATTTCGACATGAGCAGCTTGCGGCGAAGCTCGATTGGAATGACCGAGCAGTCGAAACTCTGCAGCTTCCCATCCTTGTACCAACTGCCGCCGTCGATGTAGGAATGCGCCGCCAGCCATAGTATTTCGCCGCTGGTCGCGGTGAATTCCTCGTCGATGCTTTCACGATAATAGTGCAAGCCGTGAAGGATGCGATCTTCATCTTTTCTGCTCATCCAACGTCGCCCGCGTGCCAAATACCCATCGTCAATGTAACACTGAGCCGGCGGCCGGCCCAGTGCGCACGATGTACGACGCGCATCGAATATATCATTTTCACCCATCAGCGCCCCTGCGTCCAATGGGCAGCGCCGGCCGGCGCGCAGCCGGCTGCATATTGCTTCCTCACGTGGTGCTATAATTCGAGGCTTGGTACAAGACACGTGGCGCGCTGTGAAAATTGCGATCTACATAGCGATTGCCATTTTGGCTCTTGGGTTGTTGTTTGGGCTGCGAATTGCCGCCAAGAGCTTCCGGGACGAGCGCGCCGACTATGTGCGCACACCCCCTAAAACCATCTCGCTGCACCCCGAGCGCACGGGGATAGCCGGTCTCGGAGAAATCTCCTTTCCCGCGGCGGGTAAGCCCCGGTTGGCCGGCTGGTACGCGCCCTCGCGAAATCACGCCGCCATCGTGCTGGTGCATGGCACCGGCGCGGACCGCTCATCGCTTTTGTCCGAGACGCGATTTCTCGCGGAGGCCGGCTTCGGTGTGCTTGCATTGGATCTGCCCGGCCAGGGTGCAAGCGAGGGTAAGTCGCGCTGGGGTGGTCCGGAAAGACAGGCAATCAGCGCTGCGGTCGACTGGCTGAGCGCTCGCGAAGAGGTGGATCCGCAACGCATCGGCGGTTTCGGCCTGTCCATGGGCGCCTATGTGTTGACGCAGGCGGCGGTGCTCGACCGCAGACTGCGTGCCGTCGTGCTCGCCTCATCGCCTACCGACGTGGTCGAACAGAACTGGCTGGCGACCGACGAATGGGGCCTGCTTACTCAGGTGCCGTGCTACTTGGCGCTGCGGCTATATGGGCAATCACTGGACATGCTGCCGAAGGACGTCATCGGCGCGATCGCGCCGCGCGCGGTGCTCATCTTGGGGGGCGATTTGGATACCTTGGTGCCGCAGTTCATGGCCCGGCAACTTTACGCGGCGGCCGGAAGTCCAAAGGACCTGTGGATCGTACCGGGCGCGCATCATGGCGATTATGAGCGCGTTGCGCCACAGGAGTACCGCAGCCGCGTGACCGAGTTTTTCCAGCATACGCTGCTGAATTGAGAATTAACCTCGCCCCGCTCGCGGCCGCCATATCATCCGCGGGTGTGTTGCTTTCGCGCCGCGCACGCGCGAGACCTGCTTGATTCTCGCTCGATCCGGACAGCGGTCGACCGTAACGTGAACACGATCACAGGGCCCTTTCGGTGCGCCGCCGCAGTCTCCTCTCGCCTGTGATGGGGTCGGCCCTCTTGAAACTTTTTCCTGCCGCAAGCGTTTAATAGTTTGAAGCGGTGACCGATCTGATATAAAACAGTAATACGAGTCGAATGAGTCGCGCTCCACTCAAGCTCATTTGAGGGAAAACTGAGCGTCGACGTGCGGGATAGTGCCCAGTCCAATTCTCGAGTGGAGGTTCGACGATGGGAATATCAGAGCCTAGAGGCGGATCCAATTCGGTGGATTTCCTCAATTCGCTGACGGACTTCAGCAAGCAGCATCGTGCGCAACGCTGGGAAGGTTCTCTCGGCGACTTCTTGTCGCACATCCTGCCGGTCAGCCCGATGTCCCTGGTCCGGACCAGTCATGAATACATTTGGGACATGCTGCTTTGGTATGGTCGCGACGTTGAAGGCAACGACATTCAGAAGGCCAGGGAACTCTTCAAACGCGAGCTGTTCGGCGTCGACGAGCCCCTGGGCCGGGTGGTCGAGTATTTCAAATCGGCGGCGGCGGGTTCCGATGTCGGCCGCCGGCTGCTGCTGTTGCTCGGCCCCCCGTCGGGCGGCAAATCGACGCTGGCGATCCTTTTGAAGCGCGGGCTGGAGGAGTACAGCCGCACGGACGAAGGCGCCCTGTATGCGATCAAGGGCTCGCCCTTGCGCGAATCGCCGTTGAATCTCATTCCAACGAGCCTGCGCGCCGAGTTTCGCGAGACCTTCGGCGTCGATATAGCGGGCGAGGTGAGCCCGTGGGCTCGCGATTACGTGGATCGCGAATGCGACGGCGACTATCTGCGCGTGCCGGTCGAGCGCATCTTCTTGTCCGAGGCGGCTCGGTGCGGCATAGGCACCTATGCACCCCACGATCCTTCGACCGCCGATATCGCCGACTTGGTCGGATCGGTCGATCTTTCCAAGGTCTCGCATGTGGGCGACGAGGGCGATCCTCGCGCCTGGTCCTGGTCCGGCGCCGTGTACGCCGCCAGCCGCGGTGTTCTGGAGATGATCGAGATCCTGAAGGTCAAGCGCGAGTTTCTTTATCTCCTGCTGACGATGACGCAGGAGAAAAACGTCAAGGTTGCGCGATTTCCATTGATCTATCTCGATGAAACGATTCTCGCACATACCAATCTCGCGGAATTCAACCGATTCCTGCAGGAAAAGGAGAATGAGGCTCTGCTCGATCGCATGATCATCATCAAGGTGCCGTACGCGCTCTCGTATGTAGACGAGGCACGCATCTATAAGAAGCTGGTGTACGGCGCGCCCGCGTTCCGCAATACGCATCTTGATCCGCATGTGCTGCATCTCGCCGCGGTGTTCGCCATCCTCACTCGCCACACCAAGCCGGAACGCGAGGGCCTGGATCTGCCGAAGAAGGTTCGCATCTTCGCCGGAGAGTCGGTCGAAGGATTCTCCGACACCGAAGCTGCGAGACTCAGGTCCGAATCGCCGGACGAAGGATTGAGCGGCGTGAGTCCGCGCTTCGTGATCAATGCCCTTTCCACCGCGATTACCCGCGGCAACGCGCGCAGCCTCACCAGCATGGAGCTGCTGCTCGCGATCAAAGATGCCATCGAGAGCGACGCGCGTATGGACGCGAAACAGAAGAAGCAGTGGTTCGACCACCTGGTGACGGCTCGCAAGGAATTCTATAATCGTTGGGTCAAGGAGGATGTGCACCGCGCGTTGTTTGCGTCTTTTCAGGACGAGGCGCAACAGCTGCTGGAGAAATATCTGGATGAGATCGAGGCCTCTCTCGACCAGCGCAAGGTCACTGACCCGATGACCGGTGAAAATCGGGCGCCGGATGAACGATTCTTGCGCTCCGTCGAAGAGAAAATCAAAGTCTCCGAATCTGGAAAACAGTCTTTCCGGCAGGAAGTGATCCGAAAAGCCATGGTCGCTTTCAAGGCCGGAGAGAAATTTCGCCTCGCAAGCCATGCCCGGGTACGGGAAGCCATAGAACAATACCTGTTCGAAGAGCGCCGCGATGTGCTGCGGCTGGTGACCTCTACGGCCCGGCCCGATGACGAAGCGCGGCAAAAGATATCCGTCGTGCAGGAGCGGCTGGTCGGGGAGTATGGATATGACGAACATAGCGCCCAAGAGGCGCTGAACTACGTGACGACGCTGTTGTCACAGGAGTAACGGGGTACAATGGCGGCCATATGGCAGAGCAGAGGGTGACCCAATGAGCTCAGGCCCGGGAAGCGAACCTCCCGCCGTCCCTAACGCCGTGAATGATTGGTACGAGCTCTTCTCACGCGGTTCGCGGGACTGGCTGCGGCATAGCGAAAAGATTAGAGAAGCCGTGCGCGAGCACTTGCCGCAGATCGTTGCCGGCTCCGACATCATCAATGACGGTGCGCGCACGGTCAGGGTGCCTGTGCGCATGCTGGAACATTACCGTTTTCGGCTGCGATCCGATTCGGAGCCGCAGGGCGTCGGTCAGGGAACCGCCAAGCCCGGCGACTTGCTGGGACCGGCCAACACCGGCAACAAACCGGGCGGTAAAGGCGCCGGCGGCACCGAGCGAGGCGGCCCCGAGTTGCTGCTCGAATTCAAGATTGACGACATCATCGATTGGATGTGGGAAGAACTGCGTTTGCCTAATTTGCAGCCGCGCGTTGGGCAGTCGGAAGAATCGGAATGGAAGCGCGAGGGCTGGGATAAGCGCGGCGCGCGATCCAGACTCGACCGCCGCCGCTCGCTCAAGGAGTCGGTGAAACGCCGGGGGCTCAAGTCCTCTGCACCAACGTTCATCGACGAGGACCTTCGCTTTCGGCAGCTTGCCCGGCGTCGGCAACCGGCGCTGCGTGCCGCGGTGTGCTTCCTGCTGGACGTATCCGCAAGCATGACGGAAGGCGATCGGCAGTTGGCGAAGACCTTTTTCTTCTGGGTGGCCGCCGGACTCCGCCGTCAGTATCGCTCCCTCGACATCGTGTTCGTTGCCCACACGACCGAGGCCTGGGAGTTCAGCGAGGCCGATTTTTTCAAAGTCGCCGGCAGCGGCGGCACCGTGGCCTCGGCGGGCTTGAGTAAGGTGCGCGAGATCGTATCCGCCCGCTTCGATCCCGGGACCTGCAACGTGTATTTGTTTTATGCCTCGGATGGCGACAATGCCGTGGATGACCGGGAGCACGCGCGAACGGAACTGGAAGGCATCGCCAAGTTGGCGCGCTACGCCGGCTACGTCGAAATATCTTCGGGGCTGCGCAGCAGTCAAAGTGAGACCTCGCGGCTATTCGACGCGGTAGGCGCGACGGGTTTGTCGAGCGGCCGATGTTCGATCAGAGACGCGAACGACGTGGCAACTGCCGTGCGTCATTTCTTTACGATCGAAGCGCAAGCCGCGGCGGCCGGCGCCGCGCCGGAAGCTCCGCCGTGAAGCCTGACTGGCGCAGCCATTTGCCCCGACTCGAGGATCTCGCCCGCGAGCATGGGCTGATCTGGTCCCCTGTCATATTCGAAGCCGTGCCCGACAGCTTCATGACCGAGATAGCCGTCTACGGGTTGCCGGTCCGCATGCCGCATTGGTCATTCGGCGCGCGCTATATCTATCAATTGCTACAGCGCCATATGGGTTATTCACGCTTGTTCGAAGTCGTGTTTCCCGGCAACCCGGGCCGAGCATACCTCGCATCGAGCAATGGACTGGCCGATAACATTCTGGTCGCGGCCCATGTGCTTGGCCACGCGGACTTTTCCAAAAACAATCTCTTGTTTCAACGGTCCCAAGAACAAGGCAGCGAGCACATCATCGAGCATGCGGCGAGCCATGCTCGGCAGATCGAACGGGACATCGAGTCCTACGGATTCAATGCGGTGGAAAAGGTGCTCGATGCCGCTCTGTCTCTCGAGCAATACATTGACCTGGATTGCGGTCTGCGGCGCGAACGGTACCCCGAATATTTGCCGGCGCCCGCGCCCGCGCCGGATGATGCGTTCCGCTCCCGGTTTGCGTCGCTGGATGCCGATGAACAAGCGATTCCGAGTGCGCGCAAACTTCGCGCGCCGTTGCCGCCGCATCCGGAGAAAGATCTTTTGTGGTTCATTGCCACTTACGCGCCGGAAATGGAAAGCTGGGAAAGAGATATCTTTTTGGCGGTCCGCGCCGAATCGTTCTACTTCTACCCGGTGTATGCAACTCAGACCATGAACGAAGGCTGGGCGTCTTATTGGCACGCGCGCCTGCTGCGCGAAGCCGATTTCATCGCGCAGGACACCTATCTGGACGCGATCAAATGCCATTCCGACGTGGTCCGGCCCATTGCGGCGGAAGAACAGATCGCGTTGGCCGTGAATCCCTACCATTTGGGATTCACCCTGTGGGAAGAAATCATCAAGGAGGGCGGCATCGACGCCGCGCGGCAAGTCATGCGCGAAGACGATGATTTCAGCTTCCTGCGCAACCATCTGACCCGCAAGATGGCCACCGACATGGGTCTGTTCCGCTATCAGAAACAGTCGAACGGCCCGGTCAAAGTGCTGGCGGAGGACATCGATGAGCTGCGCGAGACGCTGCTGCACGAGAAATACAATTTCGGCGCACCGCGAGTCTCGGTAGTGGAGATTCGCAGCAACGGGACGCTGGTGCTCGAGCACAATAGCGAGATTGACAAGCGCGGCTTGGATACCGATGGCGCGCGAAAAGTACTCGAGTACGTCATACACGTTTGGCGGCGCCCCGTGTTGCTCCGGACGGTCGATGCAGCATCCAAGCCCGTCGAGATTTCCATGGATCCGGCCGCGGCGCATTGAACTCCTCGCGACTCCTGTTGGTCGCGTGGGTATTGCTTGAATTGACCGGCTGCGGCGGAGGCGGATCCTCGGCATCCTCCGGCACGGCGCCGCCGGCCGGCGTCGACGT
>Ga0137412_10000262_pt1 | contig 35289 bp, 27 predicted proteins | sample CZODoug2_1_16fun_FD_122160 | JGI IMG/M metagenome (GOLD analysis project Ga0137412, IMG submission 122160) | Vadose zone soil fungal communities from Angelo Coast Range Reserve, California, USA - CZODoug2_1_16fungal (Hybrid Assembly) | ecosystem: Environmental > Terrestrial > Soil > Vadose zone...
GCGAGCGCCGGGGCGAGCTTGGACATGGCGAGGATCTGCGGGTAGTTCCACGGGGTGATCGCGCCGACGACGCCGACCGGGGTGCGCCGCACGATCGTCGAGCCGGACGCGCTCGGCCGGACCTCCTCGAGTGGCCGCTCGGTGATCAGGTCCGCGTACATCCGCAGCAGGTCGGCCGGGGCGGCGCCGTTGACCATCGTCGACAGCGTGATCGGCATGCCGTTCTCGCGGCTGACCAGGGTGCTGGTGACCTCGGCGCGGGCGGTCAGCGCGTCGGCGAACCGGCGCATCACCTCGGCGCGCTCGGCGGCGCTGCTGTGGCCCCACGGCCCGGAGTCCAGTGCGGTGCGCGCGGCGGTGACCGCGGCATCGATGTCGGCGTCGGTACCCAGCGCGGCGTCGCCGAGCGGTTCCTCGGTGGCCGCCTCGACCGCGCGGTGCCGTTCGGTGCCGGCGGGCTCGGCCCACGCCCCGTTGATGAAGAACCGCGTGCGGTCCAGGTCGGTGTACTGCTCGGCGGTAGTGGCCACGGATCCGTCCTTCACGACTTCTCCTCGAGTTGTCGATCACGCTGGCGGAGGCAGGACCCAATCAGGTATCACGGCACTCACGGCTCCTCATCGACTCTGACAGGCCCCACTGATCCACAGCCGCGGCTGCGCCCGACCCTCGGGAAACCGCGCGGCAAGCCGCGACCCTACGGAAAGTCCGCACCGAGCAGAGGGATTGTTCTAACCACTAGAACACAATTCTCGGAACACTTCCCCGAGCAGCAAACCCCTGGCCGCACCTCAGCATCGGGAGGTTTCGAAGAAGTTTCGACCAACCTCTTGCTCCGAGGCCGCGACCTGGCTAACTTGCATTGCAACGCTAGCATGCCAGATACCGGAACGGTTTGGTCTCGTCGCGTGCTCAGCCTGGTTTCTCCGAAGGGAAGGGCTCTTGACTGAGATCAACCAGGGTTCACCGCTCGCCGGCGTCAGAGTACTCGACGCATCCAGCATTATCGCTGGTCCGCTGTGCGCCACATTCTTCGAGCGACTGGGTGCTGACGTCATCAAAGTCGAGTTCCCGATCCGAGGCGATGGTATCCGATCGATGGGGCCACATACCGCGAGAAATTCGTTCTGGAGCTTTCTTTCGCAGGGTCGCCGATGCGTATCGTGTAAACTTTCAACTCCGGACGGAGCCGACCTGTTCAGGCGGCTAGCAAGCGAATCCGACATAGTTATCGAGAACTTTCGACCGGGCACAATGGAACGGTGGGGGCTAGGTCCGGAGGACCTACACCGAATTAAGCCATCGCTCGTCATGGTTCGCATTTCAGGATTCGGATCCAGAGGGCCGTATCAGGACCGCCCCGGATACGGCACCCTCGCGGAGGCGATCGGCGGCTTTGCTCATCACACCGGCGACCCCCATGGCCCACCGGTACTGCCGGGATTTCCCGTCGCCGACACTATTACCGGCCTCATGGCGGCAGTGGGAGCACTAGCGTCCTTGTTTGATCGCGAGGTGCGAAATCGAACGGGCCGGTCCGGCGCCGTCGTCGACATCAACCTTCTGACTTCGATGGCCTTCATGGCAACGCCACGCCTGATCGAGTATCAACTTAGTGGCATACCGCCCAATCGCCAGGGCAATCGTCTCTACGGCGGAAGTCCTCGTAATGCCGCGAAGTGCCGGGATGGCAAATGGGTGGCCTACTCAGCCCACTCCCCCGCCATGATTGCAAACGTGGTGAAGGCCGTGGGCCTGGAAGGCGATCCGATGTTCGCGACGATGGAAGAAGCGATTCTCCATGGGGACGCGCTAGACAGCGCCATCGTCACGTGGATAAGCAATCTCGACCGCGCAACCGTACTTGGCGAACTACTTGACCTAGGCGTACCAGTGGCCCCGGTCAACGATGCAGCCGACATCCTGGCCGACGAGAACCTCGTTGCCCGGGAGGATCTTGTCGATGTCTATGACGTCTGGACGGGACGTCCACTGACCATCGTAGCTTCCCCCATTGAAGTGGACGGCGGGCGCAACCCGCCAAAGTCCACCGGATTCGACATCGGCGAGCATAACCACGAGATCTACGGCGACATGCTTGGCGTGACCGATGAGGAGCTGGAGACCTTGAAAGGGCGCGGCGTGATTTAAGGTCGGCCACTGACACTAACAAGGGATGGCGGATCGCCTTGGCTGCTATACCAGATACCGAGGAACTCGTTCTCTATGAGCGAGTAGGCAAGATCGCTCATATTCGTCTCAATAGACCGCACAAGTTGAACGCATTCACGGATGCCTCGGTCGTCGCGCTCCGCCAGGCCTGGGAGCGCCTCGACGATGACGACGAGGCCTGGGTGGCCATCGTGAGCGGCGCCGGCAGAGCCTTCTCCACCGGTGCCGACGTCTATCAGCGCCAACTGAGACCTCGGGAGGAGCTTGAACGCCTTGGCGGTCCAGATGGTGGCGTTCGTGCCGGGCGGCTGAGCGAGTCCCGGAACTCGAAACCGGTCATTGCAGCGGTACACGGCTACGCATTTGGCATGGCGCTCGGCTTGATGCTGGAGTGCGATCTGGCTGTCGTCACGGACGATGCGATACTTCAGATCACCGAGGTCCCTCGTGGTCTCTGGGGTCATTACCATTGGCTGGCTCTACAGTTTCGCGGCTCCATGGCATTTGCGGACGAAGTAGTGTTGACCGGGCGCCGATTCACCGGGCGAGAAGCAGCAGAGAATGGCGTCGCGACTCGCGCGGTGAGCGCGGGAGAGCACATTCTCGCGGCAGAGGATCTCGCGAATCAGATCCTGAAGAACCCTCCACTCGCCGTCCGGGCAGCGACCCGTGCACGCCGATGGTACATCGAGGAGGCCCAACGATATCAGGTCATGCTGCGGCAGGGCATGCCACTACATCTGACCGAAGACTTCCGGGAAAGTGCCTCGGCCTTCGTCGAAAACCGTGAGCATCGCCCGTACTTAGGCCGTTAGTTCACCGTTGACCGACACAGATAATACCTCGAGCGGTGCGACCAATATTTGCCCGGTGGTTCGAGACGATGACCATCCAGTGTGGAGGCGGAGTGTATTCGGACCTGACGGGAAAGGTCGCCCTCGTGGGAGGGTCGACAGATGGGATCGGCAAGGCTGTGGCGCTCAAGCTCGCCGAGTGCGGGGCGGATATCTGCGTCAACGGCCGCAACCCCGCCAAAGGCGCCAAGGTCGTCGAGGCAATCGAGAATCTCGGACGCCGCGCCTTCTTCGCGTCGGCGAGCATTCGCGAATATGAACAGTGCGAGGCGATGGTCGCGGAGACGATCGCAAAACTGGGTCGCCTGGACATCGCCGTAGCCAACGGTGGTGCTCAGCCGTTCGACGCGCCAAGAACGCTCCCGAACTATTTTCGCAATACAGAAATTGCCGATTTTGCGGAGCTCGCGCACTCCCGATGGCTGAGCCGAGCCTACCTGATGCGGGCAGCACTCGAGCCGATGATCGAGCAGCACTACGGAAAGATCGTGGTGATCACGACCGATGCCGGTCGTTGGCCAACACCCGGCGAGGCTGTGAACGGTGGCGCGGCGGCGGGACTGATCATGATGAACCGTGTTGTGGCCAAGGAGATCACACGCTGGGGGGTACGCCTGAACACGGTGGCCATCAGCTTGACCGGGGATTCGATGGACGAGTTCGGCACGTTTCTCGACAGCCCCGTGGGTGCCACCTTCCGCAAGATCGCGGACAAAATGCCTTTCGGGCTCACACCCCGCGCGGAAGTCGCCGACGCCGTACTGTATTTCGCCTCGCCCGACTCCGACCACTGCACCGGCGCCGTGCTGAGCATCAACGGTGGCCTCTCCTTCCCTTAGCCATTGAAATATTCGCACGACGGCTCCACTATTCATGAATTTCCAATCGGTCGCTAGAACGGATATTTGCCGGAACGAAACAGAATGATAAGGAGCACTTCGGTTATGAACTCGGCTCAGGAGCGCAAGCGCCCGTTGTTCGAGGGGCTGAAGGTCGTGGAGTTCGCCCACATGGTGGCCGGGCCGCTGGCCGGCACCTTGCTCGCGGATCTGGGCGCCGACGTGGTCCACGTGGAGAACCCAGGCACGGGAGACATCGCTCGCCACCTCGGCGTGGCGAAGGACGGGGTCAATCTGCTCTGGCCAGTCGGCAGCCGGAACAAGCGTTCGGTGACACTCGATCTCCGACAGGTGGAGGGCCAGGAGCTGGCGCGGGAACTGGTGGCATGGGCCGATGTGGTGATCACGAACTTCCGGGTCGAGACGTTGGAGAAGTGGGGCATGGACTGGCCTGCCTTTCACGCGGTGAACCCCAAGCTTGTGATGCTCCAGATCACCGGGTACGGCGCCGACACGAGCATGCGGAACGCTCCGGGCTTCGGACACATGGGCGAGGCGATGAGTGGCGTGGTGCATCTGACCGGGTTCCCGGACGGCCCGCCCGTGCATACCGGCTTTGCCCACGCTGACTCGGTGACCGCGTTGATGGGGGCCTTCGCTATCAGCTCAGCACTGACCAAGCGGCATGACCCCGACTTCGACGGCGAATGGATCGACCTCGCCCTGTTCGAGTCGCTCTATCGCCTCATCGAGTGGCAGGTCATCGTCTACGACCAGCTGGGCATCCCCGCCGAACGCGCCGGCAACCAACTCCCGGTCGCCCCCGGGGCGGTCATCAACACCTACCTCACCGCCGACGACAACTACGTCACCGTGACCTGCGGCACGCCTCGCTCCGTGCAGAACCTCGTAAGGCTGCTCGGCCTACCCGCTGAGGACTTCCTCACCACCGAACAGCAGGGCGCCGGCAGAGACCATCTCGACCAGCAACTCCGCGAATGGGTCGCCACGCGCACCGCCGAAAATTCTGTGGAGCAGATGCACGCCCACCAGGTCGTGGCCGCCCGCGTCTACTCCGCCGCCGACATCGTCACAGACCCGATCTATGCCGAACGCAACGACATCATCACCGTCGAAGACCCCAACCTCGGACCAGTCCGAATGCAGGCCGTCATCCCTAGGCTCCACAATCACGCCGGACACGTCTGGCGCACCGGACCCGCACTCGGACAAGACAACGACCTCGTCTACCAGACCTATCTCGAACTCACCGACGAACGCTACGCACAACTACGCGCCGCTGGGACCATCTGAACCGCTGGTCGTGGCCTTGCCCAGCGCACCGATCACTTCGTCGCTGGTGGTGATCTCAGCCAGTAGAGCGAGGGAGTTCAGGCTGGCATCGTGCGCACCCTGATCGGCTGCGCTGCAGGCATCCGCGACGATCACAGTTCGGTAGCCGAGGTCGGAGGCCTGCCGGGCGGTGCCCTCCACCGAGGCGTTGGTAGCGACGCCGGCGATCAGCACCGTGTCAATGCCACGCGCGCACAACTGCTGGTCGAGGTCGCTGTCGGTGAATCCGTTCACCCGTTTATGGGTGACGACAATGTCACCTTCCCTCGGCGTTAGCTGAGGCACGATCTGCGCCCCGCGGCCGCCGTCGACCAGGCAATTGCTCTCTACGACCATGCCGAGCAGTGGCGAGTTCGGGTTCAGGTCCGAATAGTCGGGCTTCCACGCCACTCGCGTGTAGACGACCGCGGCGCCAGCGGCTCTAGCGGCATCCTGAAGCCGTCCGACAATACCGATCACGTCGTGTTCGGCGACCTGTGCGGCGAAGAACGGACCGAAAGCGCCGTGCTCGCCGACAATATCGTGCTGCATGTGTACAGCGATCACAGCGGTGGTGGCCGGATGCAGGTCCATGACAGATCTCCCCTCTAGTCCCGGTGCACCCCCCCGGTACCTAGTGCGCCTCTGGCGGAATGTCGGCGGGATCCAGCCGGACGTCGATCAACGTGGGCGTCTGGATATCCTGCGCGGCCTTCAGCGCGGCCTCGAGCTCGGTCCGGTTGGCGGCCGTGAACCCCCGGCCACCGAGGGCTTCCGCAACGTCGGCGAGCGGCGGCCACGTGATCTGAGAGGTCGACGGGTCCATATCGCGGGCGGCGAACTGCGCGAACTCGGCGCCGTAGGCGCCGTCGTTCAGCACGACTACCGTGATGTCGAGCCCATAGCGCACTGCCGTGTTGAACTCGGTCATTCCGCCATTCATGAAGCCACCGTCGCCGACGGCGAATAGCACCGGTCGTGGATCGGCGACCGCAGCACCAATGGCAGCGCCCATGCCCAGACCGATCGCCCCGTACCCGAACGTGTGTACGTAAGCGTCCGGATGCGGCACATGAACCCGGCGCACCGCGGTGAATACATAGCGACCGGTGTCGTAGACCACGGTGCGATCGGCGGCAAACTGCGCGTCGACCACATCGAAGACTTCGTCGATATACGCCGGTTTGTTGGGCGTGAGCGGTGTGTCCTTATCGGCAAGCAGCGCGGAAATCGAGGGACCGAATCCCGACGGCACGATCTCGGCCTCATCCAGCAGACCGAGCATCGCGTTGGCCGTCGCCGCAACGTCCCCGACGACACCGACGTCGACAAACGCACGCCGGCTGAGCAGCGATCGGTCCAGGTCAACACTGATCACGGCTTTGCCCGCGATCAACCGATTCCGGTCCGTCGTGCGCTGGTTGAGCCCGGCGCCGAAGAATATGACACAGTCCGCGCGCGCGACCACATCCTGGGCCGCGATGCTGGCCAGGTTGCCGAAGATTCCAACGTTCCACGGGTGGTCGCGGAAGAGGTCCATGGCCCGCAGCGTCGTAGCGACAGGCGCTTCCAAGCGCCTCGACAGCTCGAGAATCGCGTCTCGTGCGTCCGCCGACGAAGCGCCTCGACCAGCGACGATGATCGGCCGACGGGCGCTGACCAGCGCGCCGGCCGCACGATCGAGCATCTCCGGGTCGGGCGCGATGACCTGGGGATCGTGCTGCCACACGAGCACCGCGTCGGAGACGTGCTCCCACCAGAACGCATGCGGCACGTTCAACACGACCGGCCGCTGTTCGGCGAACGCTCGCTGCGCGGCGACGGCCAGGTCCCTCAAGGCGGTGTCGGCACTCCGCACCTGTTCAAAACCGGCACCGGTCGGCAGTACGAATGCCGCCTGATCGACATCCTGCACATGTTCGTAGTCATCGGACGGCGTGTCGCCGACGATCATGACCATCGGCGCGCGCACCCGGACCGCCTCGGTGAGCGCGGTCAACGTGTTCGTGAGCCCCGGTCCCCGGGTGACCGTCGCTACGCCCAGCCGGCCGGTCCGCTGTGCATAACCGCACGCCATCATCACAACGCCGGCCTCGTGCACGGCCGCGTAGTAGCGCACGCCAGGGATTCGAGAGTACGAGTCGACAAGAAAAAGATTGCCATCACCGGCCAGCCCGAAGACCGAATCAACGCCGTTCGTCGCGAGCGCCTTTGCTGCCGCCTGATGCAGATAGTTCAATTCGTCCGCCTTTGCGTGCTCGACCGCACCTGACGTGCCGACAGGATGACGAGGCACGGTTGTACCGGTGCTCACGAATCACAGTCTCTGCCTATGTTGATCTCGGTCAGAAAGCACATGCCAAGTACCTCGCAAGCGAGGTTAGCGCGAACCCACGCTCTCCAGACAAAAGTGTTCCAACGACCGGAACAATCGCGGATGCGCCGGCAAATGATCGTAGTTTTGGCCTACGTAGTTGTTGTGGCGCAAACCTCGGGCATTGTCAGATCGCTCGACGTCCGGAACTTGCTGAGGAGCCGACATGAGCCAGAAAGTTGAGAGCCCGCCGACGGAGATGGAGTTCCGGGCCACCGCCAAGGACGAAGCCGACGTCGCCGCCGGCCGCAGAGACTTCTTCGTGTACCGCAACTTTGGTGTCGAAGAGGCGTCCAACGGCTACATGAGAGTCACCACGTTCACGGCAAAGCAGGCGATGGACACGGAGACCGGCTGGCACTATCACACCTGTGCCGCACAGCTGATCTACATGATCAAAGGATGGGCCGAGGTCACGTTCGAGGACGGCGAGACCCGCCGTTTGTCCGAGGGCGCCGTGATCTTCTTGCCCGGCGGCTCACGACACAACGAGATACGGACCTCTGACGACTACGAGGCTCTCGAGGTCATCGTACCCGGAGCGATGGACACCGTTCCGTGCGACAAACCCCAAGCCTGACGACGTCTCCCGGCAACAATTTCGGCCCAACGGCTGAGTGAATCTCACTCAGCCGTTTCGGCCGTCCTCGCCCGACTAGTCAGTTGATACTGACGCCGCTATCGACCGACAATACCTGACCGGTGACGATTCGAGCCTCGTCAGACGCCAGGTAAACGGCCATGTGCGCGACATCTTCCGGCACTCCGAGCCCAAGCATATGCCGATCAGCCAACTCCTTGACCCGACCTATGCGCTCCCGTGCCGCAACCCTCGGGGTCAAGATTACACCCGGTGCGATTGCGTTGACGCGGACGTTGTCGGCGCTATAACCGGCGGCCATCGAGCGGGTCAATGCCGCCACACCACCCTTGGCAGCGGTGTAGCAGTCCCAGTTCGGCAAAGCAATGATCGCCCCTATCGATGTCAGATTGACCACCGAGCCTCCGCCCGCCTTGACGAGCTCGGGAATGCCGTACTTACAAGCCAGGAACGTGCCGAACAGATCCAGCCGGATGACCCGCCAGAACTCTTCCTCCGGCGCCTCGGTCACCCGGTCGTCCTGCATCGATGAGCCACCAGCCACATTGCACAGCACGTTCAGCGCACCGAACGTCTCGACTGCCCGAGCCATTGCCTCCCGCACCTGCTCGCCGTCACCGGCGTCGACCGGCAGGGCCAACGCGCGGTCGCCACCACCGGTGACGGCCGCACTCGCCGCCCCCACGTCGATGTCGGTAGCAACGACCCGCGCGCCCTCAAACAGGAACCGTTCGCAGATAGCCCGCCCGATGCCACCCCCCGCACCGGTGACAAAAGCGATCTTGCCTTTCAGCCGAGACATCGTGCCTCCCAGTCAGAACCGCGCGACAAGTTCGCAACCTTACGCACGACAGGCACCGAATAGAGGGATCGTTCTATCCATCAGAACAGAAGCTCTTTCGTCCCCTCGCGCCAACTCACCAGAACCCTTTCAACAATTCGTACTGTCGAACTCTCACCCTATGAGTGCCGGTGCCCTTAGCCGGATGCGCCGCCCCGGATCAGATCCACGACGTCTACCGGCGCCGTATTCCCGCGGGGCCGAGTCGGCACACCCGATCATGGCGCGAGCGCGCCTGGTCGCCGGCGTCGCGGCAGGCGTCTTCCCAGATTCCCGTCAGCGTCAGCCCGATCGGGCAGGTCGTTCAGCGAGGCAAAGGTGGGAGGACGCCCCGGGATGCCTCGACCCGAGGGTCAACAGTTTCAGCACAGTGGGCTGCGGGGCAGCAGGCGATCTGAGATGATCTTCTGCTGGACTTGGCTGGTTCCCTCGAAGACGGTGGTCAGTCGGGCGTCGCGCCAGAACCGTTCGACGCGGCGTTCCGTGGTGTAGCCGTTGCCGCCGTGCAGTTGCATGGCCTGCCCGGTGACCTCCACTGCCATCTCGGTGGCCAGCAGCTTCACCATTGCGGCTTCCCGCTCGCACGGCTGCCCGAGGTCGACCAGGTGGGCCACCTGCTGGTAGAACGCCCGGGCCTGTTCGACTCGCGCGGCCATCTCGGCGAGCATGAACCTCAGCGCCTGGAAGTCGCCGATGGGGCGGTCGAATTGCACGCGTTCCTGCAGGTACAGCAGGCACTCCTCGACGGCGGCCCGCGCCAGCCCGACCGCGCGCGCGGCGGTGTGCACCCGGGCGACATTGAGGCTCTGCTCGGTAGCGCGGAAGGCGTTCTCTTCCTTGCCGCGCCCACCGGCACGGGGCCACCCGAGATCGGTGACCAAGTTGGCGGCGGGCACGCGCAGCTGGTCGAACACCAGGTCCCAGGTCAGGAAGCCGTGGTACCCGATCTTGTCGATGGGGGCGCCGGTGAGGCCGTCGGGGAAGCTGTCGGGGTCCTTCTCGATGATGAGGGTCGCCAGACCGGCTGAGCGCCGCTCGCCGGGCTCGGGGTCGCGGACGCGGCACAGCAGCTGAATGAAGTCAGCGGCTTTCGCGTTGCCGCACCAGCGCTTGCGACCCGTCACGACGTAGCTGTCGAGGTCGCGGACCGCGCGGGTGCTCACCGCGGCCAGGTCTGATCCGGCGCCCGGCTCAGAGAGTGCCGCCGCCCCGATCCACTCGCCACGCGCGCTCAGCCCGAGCAGCCGCCGCCGCTTGTCGGCGTCGTCGAAGCCGGTGCCCATGCCTTGGGCTCTGGCGATGATGCTGGCGACGCTCATCCAGCCCCGAGCCAGCTCCTCGGAGATCATGCAGTACTCGAACACCCCCAGGCCAAGCCCGCCGTATTCGCGGGGAATGAGGATGCCGAAGAACCCCCGCCCGCCCATCTTCTCCAGCAGCGACCGGGGCATCTCCGCCTTGTGTCGATCGAGCTCGTCGGCAACCGGTACGACTTCCTGCTCGGTGAAGCGGCGCGCCTCCTCCTGGATCTCGACCCGGGCGTCGGTGCGGTACGGAGAGGCCAGCACCGGTACCGGTGGCGCAAGGACGGTGGACGATGACATAACCACTCCCGCCGAGATATGCCACATAGTGGCATGACATACCAGCTGATTAGCGAAACTATCGCTCCGCTCCCCGCGCCGCGTCAACCCGGCTACTGCCGTAGGTTGGCGCCGATCTCGGTGACCGTCTTGGCCACGAGTGCTCCCCAGTGCGGCACCTGTCGGTGGTCGAACCGGATGTCGGGCATGGAGATGGCGATTCCGGCGACCGGCTTGCGTCCGGCGCCGAGCACGGCGGCACCCACCGCACAGACGTTCGCTCGGTTTTCGCCGATGTTGACCGCGTACCCGACCTCGCGGATCTCCCGGATGCTCCCGCGCAGCCGATCCGGATCGGTGATGGTGTTCTCGGTGATCCGGTCCAGTCCTCGGGCGATCACCCGCTCCACGTCCGCATCGCTCATCGCGGCCAGTAGACTTCGGCCGATCGCGGTGACGTGTAGTGGCCCGGCGCTGCCCAGCCGGTTGAACGTGCGCACTGGCTGGTCACAGTCCATCCGGTCGATCAGCACGATCCGTTCGAGGCCGTCGAGGATCGACAGGTGAATGGTCTCTCGGGTGGCGTCGCGCAGCATCGTCATCGGCTCCACCGCCGCCTCCCGGATGCCGACCTCGCCGACCGCGCGGCGCCCGACGATCAACGCCTGCGCGGTGAGCGTCCAGCGAGTGAGCTCCTCCTCGGTGGGACGCAGCCAGCCGGCCTCGGCCAGGGTCACCAGGATGCGTTGCACCGTGGAGGTGGGCAGCTCGAGCAGTCGGGATAGCGCGGCCACCCCGACGGGCTGGTGTTCGGACACCGCCTCCAGCACGCGAAAGCTGCGCAGCACGCTCTGCATCCCGGCCTCCTCCCGCCTGGTTCCCAGTATTACCGACAGTCGCCGGTAGTCATTGACAGCCGCCCGAACTCAACCGCATGCTGTCAAATATCTTCTGGCATAGCATGCCGTATTGTGGCATGCCCGTTACATGAGGGGTGCCCAGTCGTGACTCCGTCCGCCGCGCAGCCGTCCTCGACCATGGCTCTCGCCCGCGCGATCACCGACCTGCGGTTCGAGGACCTCCCCCCGACTGTGGTCACACTGGCCAAGCAGTGCCTGCTGGACGTGCTGGGCACGATGGCCGCCGGATCTCGGGAACCTGCCGCGGCAGTACTCACCGATTTCGTCGCCGCGGAGACCGCCGGCGGCCCGTGCACACTCGTCGGTCGGCAGGACACCGCGCCGGCCTCGGCGGCCGCGTTGGTCAACGGCACGGCCGGACACGCACTCGACTACGACGATGTGATCGGCACGGTCGGCCACCCGTCGGTCACCGTTGCACCGGCCGCGCTGGCCGTCGCTGAGCGGACGGGCGCGTCCGGCGCGGCCTTGCTGACCGCTTTTGTGGCCGGTGTCGAGACACAGGCGCGGATCGCCGAGGCGGTAGGGCCGGAGCACTACGCGCGGGGATTCCACTCGACCGCGACGTTCGGGTCGTTCGGCGCGGCCGCCGCCGTAGCGCACCTGCTCGGCCTCGACCCCGAACGCACCAATGCCGCCCTTGCCATCGCCGGGACGCAGGCCGCCGGGCTCAAGGCGGCGTTCGGCACGATGAGCAAGCCGCTGCACGCGGGCCGGGCCGCCGCCAACGGGGTGGTCGGTGGCGAGCTCGCCGCGCGCGGTTTCACCGGCGCGGCGGACATTCTCGGCCACCGACAGGGCTTCGCCGCCGCCGAGTCGGACGCCTTCCACCCCGAGGCGCTCGCCGGTGCATTCGGCGCGCCCTGGCAGCTGCGCGGCGTGCGCTTCAAGGTGCACGCGGCGTGCTTCCTCACCCACGCGTCGATCAACGCACTGATCGCATTGAGCCGCGAGCACCGCTTCGGGCCGGACGACGTCGAGCGCATCGAGATCGCGGTCCCGCCCGGCCACCTCGACGTGTGCGCCATACCGGAGCCGAAGACCGGGCTGGAGGGCAAGTTCAGCCTGCGGGCCACCGCGGCACTCGCGCTGCTGCACCACCGGGCGACCCCGGATCTGTTCACCGAGGAAGTGATCAACGATCCGGCGCTCATCGCGCTGCGTGACCGCGTCGTGGTGAACCCGGACACCACCCTGTCGGGCCCGGCGGCGGTCGTGCGCGCCCGGCTGAGCGACGGGCGGGCCCCGCGCACCATGCGCGATATGCGCGACCCGGACTACGGCACCGATCCCGTCGAGCAGACCGACCAGTTGCGCGCGAAGTTCCTCGGCCTGGCCGACCCGGTGCTCGGCGCGGAGCGAACCGCCGCGCTGGCCCGGTCGGTCGACGCCCTCGACTCGTTGGCCGACGTCCGAACCCTGTGCCGGCAAGCCCGCGCCTGACCGAGAGGAACGCCGCATGACCGACGACTTCGCCGCGATCAAGGAACGTGCCCGCACGCTCCCGAAAGGGCGCTGCTTCGACGACTTCACGGCGGAGCAGACCTTCCAGCACCACTGGGGCCGAACCCTCACCGAAGCCGACAGCGTGCTGTTCGCCACCCTGACGCTGAGCTACAACCCGATCTACTTCAACGCCGACACCGCCAGAGCCCAGCACCACGATCGCCTGGTCGCGCACCCGAACCTGGTGTTCCTCACCGTGTTCGGGCTGAGCGTGGAGGACCTGAGCGAGGGGGGCGGCCCGTTCCTCGGCGTGGAGAAACTCACCTTCCACCGACCCGTGCTGGTCGGCGAGACCCTGCGGGCGCGCAGCCGCGTCCGGGAAACCCGACGGTCAGCGAGCCATCCGGGGATGGGCATCGTCAGCTGGCACACCGAGGGCCTGGTCGGTGACCTGGTCGTGGTGGATTTCGTCCGTACCAACTTCGTGCGCACCGCCGATGCGCCCAGCGTGCTCTGATCGGGAGGCAACCATGCATTTCGAGGAGTTCACCGTCGGGGACGTCTACCGGCACGCCCGTGGCAAGACCGTCACCGAGATGGACGGCGTGCTGATCACCAACATGGTGATGAACACCTCCGAAGCCCATTTCAACGCCGACTCCCGGAAGGGCAGCGCCTTCCCCCACATCCTGGTCTTCGGCGGGGTGACCATCGCGATGGTCATCGGCCTGGCTACCCAGGACACCGCCGAACACGCACTCGCCGAACTCGGGCTGGACAAGATCAGGCTGAGGGCCCCGGTGACCCATGGGACCACGCTCTACGCCTACACCCAGGTACTGGCCAAACACGATGCCGCCCGCTCGGACGCCGGCGTGGTCACCTTCAAACACTGGGGCGTCAACCAAGACGACATCGTGGTGTTCGAGGGCGAGCGCACCGTGCTCGTCCAGCGCGCCGGAGCGAGGCGGTGACCGCGCCACTGACCGGCCTGGTGGTGCTCGACCTGACCCGCGCGCTCGCCGGGCCCTACTGCACCATGCTGCTCGCCGACCTCGGCGCCGACGTGATCAAGATCGAACCGCCGCACGGCGACCTGTCGCGGTGGAACGGGCCTTACCTCGACGACGACACGACACACGCCTACGGCGGCTACTTCCAGAGCGTCAACCGCAACAAGCGCAGCGTGGTCGTGGACTTCCGCTCCGCCGAGGACATTGCCGCGGTCCGCGATCTGGCCCGCCGCGCCGACGTGCTGGTGGAGAACTTCCGCGCCGGCGTGATGGACCGCATGGGCCTGGCCTACGAAACCCTGCAAGCCGACAACCCCGGCCTGGTCTACGCGGCGCTGCGCGGTTTCGGCGACCCCCGCACCGGTGCCAGCGCGCACACCGCTCGGCCCGCGTTCGATGTGGTGGCCCAGGCGATGGGCGGCCTGATGGGCATCACTGGCCCACCTCACCAACCCACCAAGATCGGGCCCGGCGTCGGCGACATCTTCCCCGCCGCGCTGTTGGCCGTCGGCATCCTGGCCGCCATCACCGAACGCCACCGCACCGGGCATGGACGGTTCGTGGACGTCGCGATGTATGACGCGATCGTCTCGCTGTGCGAACGAACGATCTACCAGTACTCCTACACGAACGTCTCGGCCACCGGCGAGGGCAACGACCATCCGCTGCTGTGCCCGTTCGGGCTCTACCGCACCGCGGACGGCTGGGTCACGATCGCCGCCCCGCGCGACCGGCAGTGGCAGGCACTGTGCACGGTCATGGGGCAGCCCGCCCTAGGCACCGACCCCCGGTTCGCCACCAACAACGCCCGTGTCCAGATCCGTGAGCAGGTCCGGGCCGTCATCGAGGGCTGGACCACCCGGCACCTGAGCGCCGAGGTGGTCGAAGCGATCTCGGCCGATGTGCCGTGCGGGCCGGTCAACACCGCGGCGGACATCTACGCCGACCCGCACGTACGTCTCCGCAACATGCTCGTCGACCTCGAACAGCCGGGCAGCGCGCGCCCGGTGACCGTGGCCGGGCAACCGATCAAGTTCGCCGGCGCACCCGAACCCCCGTTCCGCCGCGCCCCACTGCTCGGCGAACACACCGCCAACATCCTCGGCGCCACTCCCAACCCCCAACAGACCAGTGGAGAGGACACACATGCGACTGCGACGGAGCGAGCTGTCCACACCGGGCAGTAGCGAGAAGATGCTGGCCAAAGCCGCCGCCAGCGACGCTGACCTGGTGTTCTGCGACCTCGAGGACTCAGTCACGCCAGCGGAGAAGGTCGCCGCGCGCGCCAAGGTCGTGCAAGCGCTGGTGAACCACACCTGGCGGCCCGCGACCCGCGCGGTCCGGATCAACGACCTGGAAACGCACTACGCCTACCGCGACATCATCGACGTGGTCCGCGGTGCGCGGGAGTCACTGGACCTGATCATCGTGCCGAAGGTCAAGTCCGCCCGCGACGTGTGGTGGGTAGACCGCCTGCTCACCCAGGTCGAAACCGACCTCGGCCTCACCAAACGGATCGGCATCGAGGTACTCATCGAGGAGGTCGAGGCGATGATCGCCGCCGAGGAAATCGCGCACGCCTCGCCCCGGCTCGAAGCGCTGATCTTCGGTCCGGGTGACTACTCGGCCTCCCAGGGCGTCCGGGCCGAGGACCTGGGCGGCTCCGGCAGCGGCTACCCGGGCGACCTGTGGCACTACGCCCGCAACAAGATCGTGATCGCCGCCCGGGCCGCGAAGATCGAGGCGATCGACGGCCCGTTCGCCGACTTCGGCGACCCCGACGGCTACCTACGCCAGGCACGGCTCGCCCACACCCTGGGCTTCACCGGCAAATGGGCCATCCACCCGAGCCAGATCACCCTCGCACACGAGGAATTCACCCCTGCCGGTCAGGAGATCGACCACGCCCGCAAGCTCATCGCGGCCTTCGACCGAGCAAAAGAACAGGGACTCGGCGCGGTCGCCATCGACGGCATGATGGTCGACATCGCCTCGGTCAGGATCCTGCGCAACACCGTCGACAAGGCGGCCGCACTCGGTCTGTGAGTCCGCCCTATCCCCCGCACATCGAGGTGTGAGGCCCATGCCCTCTGTCAGCTTGCTCGCCCGATTCGGCCGCCTGACCGTCGCGACCCGGTCACACCGGCGGTGGGCATTCCTGCTCGGCGGGGTGTTCCTTTTCGAACTGGCCGACCTGAACACCTTCGCCTTCGTCGCACCCGAGCTCCGGGCGCAATGGCACCTCAGCGTGGCCGACATCGGGCTGGTCACCTCGTTGGGCTTCGGCGGGATGTTCTTCGGATCGGCGGTAGGTGGCCGGCTCTCCGATGTGTTCGGCCGCAAGCAACCATTGATCTGGTCCTCGGTGACCTTCTCGCTGTTCTCGGTGCTGTCCGCGTTCACCTCGAACCTGCTGACGCTGGGAGTGCTCCGCGTGCTCACCGGCGTGGGGCTGACCGCGATGACCGCCATCGCGCTGACCTACGTCTCCGAGATGTATCCCAGCCAGCTGCGGGGTCGCTGCCTCGCGGTGATCTTCGGCGCCGGCCTCGCCGGAATACCGCTGGTCGCCTGGTTCGCCCGGCTCGTGGTGCCCAGCGGCCCGGACGGCTGGCGCTGGGTGTTCGTGGCCGGTGGGTTCGGTGTCGTGGTGGCCGCGCTGATGGCGAGGTGGCTGCCCGAGTCGATCCGCTGGCAGCTCGCCCATGGCTGGGACGACTATGCCGAGCCACTGGTCGCGCAGCTGGAGCGCGAGGCCCGCGCGAAGCTCGGCACCGACGCCTTGCCCACACCCGTCGAACCCCCACCGCCCCCGGCGCGGGGGCACCCGGGTGAACTCTTCAACACCCGGCACAGGCGCAGAACCATCGTGTTCTTCATCGTCAGTGTGTTCGCGTTGCTCGGGTTCTACGGCTACACCAGTTTCGCGCCGACCCTGCTGGTCGAGCGCGGGTTCACCGTGGCTCAGAGCCTGACCTACACCTCGGTCGTCATGCTCGGCGCTATCCCGGGGGCGCTGCTGGCCTGGTTGTTCATCGACCGCTGGGAGCGCAAGCACAGCCTCGGCGTGCTCTACCTACTGATCGCCGCGCTAGTACTGGTGTACGGCTTCAGCGACACCGGCGGCCTGATCATGACCACCGGGTTCTGCGTGGCCATGCTGCTGCAAACCTCCACCGTGGTGGCCTATACCTACGGCCCGGAGATCTTTCCGACCGAACTGCGCGGCCTCGGTAGTGGGTTGGGGAACGGGCTCGGCCGGTTCGCTACCTTCGGCGGCAGCAATCTGTTGCCCGTCATCTTCACCGCCTTCGGCTACTCCGCGGTCTTCGGCTACGTCGCGCTCACCTTGGCCATCGCCGGTACGACCATGCTCGTCTGGGGTGAGCGAACCACCGGCCGCGCCCTGGAGGTGGTCGTCGGCGACAGAGCCGACGAGCCGATGCGCCAACCAACCCACCGACCACGAATCTGACGAGCCCTGGAGCGGCCAGGACACCTTCGTTCCACCAACCCCACGGAAGGCAAGGAAAGTCGTCGGTGTTCATGTCGGTACCGAGCTTGCCGTTTCTATTCCTGACTGCCAGGTGGAGGGTCGGGTGAGTTGCTCGGTTATGAGCTCGGCACCACCGTGGCGGCGTTTTTCCAGCCAGTAGCCGTAGGCATCTGGCGCGCCGTGATACGGCCGGTCCATGCCGAGTTTGTCGGCGGCGTCGAACGTCCAGTTGGGGTTGTGAATCATTTCTCGTCCGAGGGCGACCAGGTCGGCGCTGCCCTCGCTCAAGATCCTCTCTGCTTGATCTGCATGAATGATCAAGCCCACAGCCATGGTGGCAATGCCCGCTTCGCGGCGTATCTGGTCGGCGTAGGGGACTTGGTAGCCGTAGCCGGATGTAGCCATCGCCGGCTGTGGGCCGGTTCGTGGCATTCCGCCCGAGCTGCAGTCGATCACGTCGACACCGAGCTCGCGCAAGACACGACTGAGCGCGATCGTCGCCTCGATGGTGCCGCCGTCCTCATCGACAGCGGAGACCCGGAAAAACAACGGTTTGTCCGCAGGCCAGTGGCGGCGTACCTCCTTGACCACCTCGATCGCGAACCGCATCCGGTTCGTCGGGCTGCCTCCATAGCGGTCAGTCCGCTGATTGGCGCTCGGCGAGAGAAACTGGTGGATGAGGTATCCGTGGGCGCCGTGCACCTCGAGGACATCGAAGCCGGCCTCATCAGCCCGGCGGGCGGCCGCGCCCCACGCGGCGACCATGTCGTGGATCTCCGGGATGGTGAGTGCCCGTGGGCTCTCCAGGCCCGCCCCGGCTGGCAGCGGGCTAGGGGCGACCAGCTCCCAGTCCTTCCCGTGCTCCACGTCGGGAACCGGGCTGGGCAGCTGGGCTCGCCCCTGCCACGGCAGTGAGTTGCGGGCCTTCCTACCCGAGTGCCCGAGCTGGATCCCAGCCGCCGCCCCATGCGACTTGACAAAGCTGGTGATCCTGCGCAGCCCGGGAATGAAATCGTCCTTCCACAACCCGCAGTCGTTCGGAGTAGTGAGACCACCGAAATCAACCTTGGTCGATTCCATGAAAACCAAGCCACACCCGCCGATAGCAAACTTACCCAAATGCACCAGATGCCAGTCATTGACGTGGCCGGCCTGTGCCGAGTAGGTGAGCATCGGCGAAACAACAATACGATTGCGCAGGGTCACCCCGCGAATGCGCAACGGCGTGAACAGTGTCGGACGAGCACCCATCTCACCTCTCCAATTCTATACATCCACAATAGCACCATCGCCATGTGACAGACATAATCAGTTCGGATTCAACCGGTATATGCGGCAAGCGGTTTCTCTGAAGATCTGGTTCTTTTCAGTCGCCGACAGATCGCTCAAAATTCGTTTGAAGACGTTCCAGAGCGTCGAGTAACTGATACCCATCTTCTCGACCGGGAAGTTGCTCTCCACCATGCAACGCTCCGGACCGAACAGTTCGATGCACGTCATCACGTACGGCGACCAGTGTTTAGCGAGTTCTTCCGAGCTGGCCGGGGCCGGGCTCATCCCGTAGTCGAATGCCGCCAGTCTCATCATGCAACCGCCGAGTTTCACCGAGACGTTTTCATATTTCGCGAGTTCGGCCATCCCGGCTCGCCAGGTTGTGAATACCTCGTTCACCTTTCCGGCGTAAACCCCGTAGCCGAGCGGCCCGCCCATATGACATACCACGATGTTCACCTCCGGGCACTTGCGCGCAAGAGCAGCCGCGTCGGCCAGTTGCGGGTGGAAGAGCCAGGCATCGAGCGACAGCCCGTACGCCGCCAGCCGTTTGACGCCGATCTGAAAGCGCGGCTCTAAATAGAGTCCGGGACCGGGGCTGGTAGGACTGTTGCCGATCACGGGATCCGCATCCCAACCAGCGCAGTGTCGCACCCCGCGGAACCGTCCCCCGCCTGCCTGGACCTGCGCCTCGAGCACGCGAGCGACATCGTCGCCCAGCGTGAGATCCGCGAACCCGACGATCCCCGCATTGACTCGCGTCGGCCCGTAGTTGCCGCTCTCGCTCATCGCCGCAACGCCTGCGCAGAACTCCACCTCTCCCACCGGCATCATTTCGGCCGGCCCGCGGTTTCGGTACATGGCGTGGCACTCGTTAAAAACGGTCGCAACGACGTTGTGCCCCGTATCAAGATCTTCCACGAAATCGTCCAATAGATAGCGAAAGCCCGGCAAGTCCCACAGATGGTGATGGGTATCGACGATGGTCAGATCAGGCTCGAGAACCGACTCGGCAGGCGCTTGGGAAAGCCATTCGACGTCAGGAGGATGAATCCTGCCGAATCGCGTGGGAGCCGACGGGTCGCGCCGATACTCGAACATTCCGCCGAGTGTCGACGTGAGCGAGGGACCAGACGTCGAAGCTTGCGCCATGAGTTCACCTCCTTGCTTTCAGCGACATATCATTCTGTCCTGGGCTTATCCCCGGATCTCGTTCGTCTCCAGGTCCCCGAACCGCATGCCTTCCATTCCGCCGGCCTCCCGCCACTCTCGGAGCAGGTCGTAGTAGGCGAGCGCGCCGTCGCCGTAGCGACCTCCCGAAAAGAGGTCCTCGTCGGTCTTCGCGTTGCCCTCCCCGTTGTAGTAGCCGGGGGTGCACTCGGCGAAGAACTGGAAGGCTGCCTTGTTCTTCTCCGAATGCACGATCACGTCCACATAGGCGTCGACACTTTCGGGCCCGGGCTCCACACTTGACGCGCCGCGCGCCCGCACCTCAGCGATGATGTACGCGACGTGCTGGGAGAGCTCGTCCAACAGATGTACCGCGTTCACCGCCATCGCGGTCTGCACGTTGCCCCCGACGAAGAACAGGTTGGGAAAACCGTCCGTGCTGACGCCGTGCAAGGTACGTACCTGCCCACGCCAGTGCTCGGACAGAGCGACTCCCCGGGACGTGACGTCGAAGCCCGCGAGACGCTTATAGGGGATCGCCACTTCGAACCCCGTAGCGAAGATCAGGCAGTCAACCTCGTACTCTTCATCGCCCACGATCACCGCTGTCTCGGTGAAACCCGAGACGCCCTGCCCGTGAGTGTCGACCAAGGCGACGTTGTCCCGGTTGAAAGCGGCCAGGTAGTCGTCATGGAACGAGGGTCGCTTGCACCACCAGCGATACCAGGGAGTCAGTGCCTCAGCCGTTTCCGGATCGTCGACCACGTCCTGGATCCACTCCCGGAACCCGTTCATGACCTTGTAGTCGTTGATCTCCGAGAAGTAGCGCAGCTCCTCGGCACTGGGCTCGCGGCCCAACCGGTGCGCGAGAGCTGCCGTCGTCTCAGGGATCAGGACGTCCAGCGTCTCGGTCCAGCCATCATGCACGGAGTCTTTGTCGGGGCGGAGCCCGAGAAGGTAGGACTGGAAGTTCTCCCGGCGGGTCTTCTGCCATCCCGGCTGAGACCTGTCGACCCAGTCCGCGGGGGTCTCGCACTGGCCACGCACCCCGACCGTCGTCGGTGTGCGCTGGAAAACCACCAGCTCCTTGGCCCACCTGGCGACCTCGGGCACAATCTGAATGGCTGTTGCCCCGGTGCCGATGATGCCGACGCGCTTGTCCCGCAGCTTCGCCAGGTCCCCCTCGGAGTCCCCGCCCGTGTACCCGTAGTCCCATCGACTCGAATGAAAGGTGCGCGGCCGGAAAACGTCGATCCCCGGAAGGTCGGGCAACTTCGGCAGGCTCTGCCGGCCGCAGGCCAGCACCATGTGGTCAGCGGTCAGCTCATCGCCGCGGTCCGTGGTGAGCAACCACCGTTGCCGGTCCTCCAGCCACGTCGCCTCGGTGATCGAGGTCTGGAACAGGGCCTTCTCGTAGAGCCCGTACTCCTTCCCGATCCGCTGACTGTGCTCGAGCAGCTCCGGACCGTAGGAGTACCGGTGCCGGGGCGCGTAGTCCAGCTCCTCGAGCAGAGGCAGGTAGATGTGAGCCTCGAGGTCGCACATGGCGCCCGGGTAGCGGTTCCAGTACCAGGTACCACCGAAGTCCGCCCCGATCTCGATGAGCCGGACATCGGTGACGCCCGCCTCGCGGAGCCGGGCGCCAACGAGCAGACCGCCGAATCCTCCACCAACGACGATCACCGCGGTGTGGTCGCGGATCGGCTCACGCTCGAAGTCCGGATCCGCCCACGGGTCCCGACCGTAGGCGGCGAACTTGCCCGCGGTGCCGGCGTACTGCCGCTGACCGTCCGGCCGCATCCGCTTGTCGCGCTCATCAGCGTACTTCTGCTTGAGAGCCACCGGGTCGAAATCCAGCTGCCCGACAAGCGGATCACTCGACATCTTCGTTCCTTTCGCCGTGCCTGGCGAGGCCGCGGTCGGGACACCGTCATCGTTGCTAGGTGCTCACTCGTGGCCACCAGCCAAAGCCCGCTGGTTCGGATGGGCGGGCGGCTCGCTGAGCGTCACCGCGTCCTGCTCGGTCAGACGTCCGGAATCGACGGGTCGGTCTGCTTGTGCCCCCACACGCTGGGCGCGTCGTACCGGGTGGGTGTCCAGGTCGCTTCGTCGATCAACCGCCCGCCGAACCCGTACTCCACGAAGAAGCCGGACGGACTCTTGATGTAGAAGGACAGCATCTCGTCGTTCGAGTGGCGGCCCAGCGTCGAGACGATCGGGGCGGCGCCGTCCTGGACCTTGTCCCAGGCCCGACCGACCGCGTCCAGGTCAGCGACCTCGAACATCAGGTGCTGGATTCCGACGGGTGCGGACGGGATTGCGGCCCAGGCGAACGAGTGGTGGCGCGGGTTGCAGTGCGCGAACGTAGCCTGGCTCGGCCCGAATTCGATGTAGTCGCTCAACCGGAACCCGAGGGCGCCGAGATAGAACTGTTCGAAGGGCTCTGACTCCGCCACGAACTGGAACGCATGCCCGAGCCCGCCCCGTCCCGTCACGAACCGGGTTCCCGATGGTGAAGCGAAGGGAGTGCGCTCGGTCTTGAGCCCGTAGAACAGCTCGAGCCGCTGCCCGTCGGGGTCCTCGACCGACACCAGGCCGCTCAGCAGCCGGGCACGCGCCGTGGCCCGATCCGAGCGTTTGACGACAAATCCCGAGGCCTCGAGCGCGTCCGCTATCCGGTCGAGCTCCACTTGGTCCGCCACCTCCCAGCCGAGACTCGCCACTCGGTCCTCGTCCGCCTTGCGGATGTCGAGGCGGTAGCTCTTCTCGTCCATGCGCAGAAGGAGGCGGGTCGGATCCTGCGCAGCAACCTGCAGACCGAGAAGATCGACCGCGAACTCCTTCCAGGCCGTCAGATCGGTCGCACTCACGACCGTGTACCCCAAACTCCGTACGGGCATCGCCGTCCTCCTGCTCGTCGATCGTTCGGGGCCGTCAGACCTCGGAGATGAACTGGGCGACGACGCGGTTGAACTCGTTGGCGTGCTCGAGCTGCGTCCAATGCCCGGAGCGGTTGACCAGCAACAGCCGCGAGTCAGGGATGACCGAGACGAGGCGCAGCGAATGCTCGTAGCTCATCACCCGGTCGTCGCGACCATGGATGAGCAGAGTCGGGGTGGCGATGCGGGCGATCTGCTCCAGGGTGGGCGCGCCCTTGAGGATCATCAGTCCGGCGTCGAGACCCGCGACGAAGTTCTTCAGGTGTTCGGGCCGGCGGAGGGCGTTCTCGGCGCGCTGGACGGCGAGCTCGTCCGTGCTGAACGCCGAGTCGAAGGTCATGACGTCGACGAGGCGCTTCATATTTTCCGGCGACGGTTCGCGGTAGGCGGCGAACAGTACCTTCAATCCCTCGGACGGGCCCCCGCCCGGACCGAACATCATCGGCTGGCCCGGAGCACCACCGCCCATCATGATCAGGTGGGAGATCCTGTCCGGATGCCGGGCCGCGAAGCTCAACGAGGTCGCCGCCCCCATCGAGTTGCCGACCAGCGCGGCCTTCTCGATCTCCAGGGCGTCGAGGAATTCGAGCAGCGCCGACGTGTGATCGCGTTCCTGTGCACTCACCGAGTCCGAGCCGCCCCAGCCGGGCATGTCCACGGCGAGCACCCGGAACCGCTCGGCCAGCACTGCGATGTTGGGGGCGAAGTTGCTCCATCCGGTCGCGCCTGGGCCGCTCCCGTGCAGCATGACGACGGGGTGTCCGTCGCCCGCCTCGTTGTAGTGGATCTTCCAGGTGCTGGTCTGGGTCGTGCGGCTGGTCGACTGCTCGGTCAGGACGGTCATGGTCAGCTCTCTCCTCCGGTTTTGGCTGCTCCGGGCTTCTGTCGCGTGAGCCGCTAGCGGGTGCGGGCGGTGGGCCCGGTGACTCGGACGTCGTGGTTGTCGATGAGGTCGGGTGCCGTCCACCCGTTGAGGTCGTACTCCGCCAGACAGCGGTCGACCATCGCTTTGTAACCGTCGATCTGACCGGACTGGCGCTGCTGGAAGTAGGGCACCAGGCGGATGAGTTCGTGGTTGCCCGAGTAGTTGCGTTCGTAGAGCTCGTGTCGGCCGCCGAACTCGGTCCCCATCGCGTCCCAGATCAGTTTCATCAGCTTGACGCGTTCCTCGGCGTCCCGGCCGCCGGAGCCACGGACGTACCGGTCGAGATATGGGCGCAACTCCGGGTTGGCCCAGTCGGCCGAGCTGGACGGAAGGTAGACGAGCGCGCTGGCGATGTCCTGCTCGAAGATCTCCTTCGCCCGCGGGTAGGCCTGGGTCATCATCAGCCGGTAGACCGACGCGGCGTCTGAGTTCGGCACGAGTGTGCCGTCGGTCCATGTCGAGGGGTTCTCCATCATCGAGTCGACGCACGTCCAGAACAGGTTGCGCAGGCAGATGAGCTCGCCGATCCGTGTCTGCACCCCGCGGAACCCGCTGGTCCCGGTCATCTCCAAACCCTTGACGAGAAGGCCGACGAGGAAGTCGAACTTCACGGCCAGCCGGATGCAGCCTTGGAACATCGCCCGCTCCCCGAAGCCGGACCGTTGGATCACCGAGTTGGCACTCTCGACGTCGTAGGCCAGCACGTTCTCCCACGGCACGAGTACCCGGTCGAGGACCAGGATGGCGTCGTTCTCGTCGAGCCGGCTGGAGAGCGGATAGTCGAAGGGCGAGCCCATCGTGGCGGCGTTGAGCTCGTACGAGGGACGGCAGATCAGCTTCACTCCCGGTGCGTTCACCGGACACATGAAGGTCAGCGAGAACTCCTTGGACGACACCGGCAGGAGGTTTGCGATCAGGTTGTGATGGGTCAACGCCGCGTTCGTCGCGACGACCTTGGCTCCGGACACGATCGGTCCCGCGGCTGTCTCCTCGACCACCCGGATGCAGACGTCGGCGGCCGCACCGTCGCCCTGGTCACGGTCGACGGGCGGGTTGACGATCGCGTGGTTGACGAACAGCACGCGCTCCTGGGCTTCGACGTACCAGCGCCGGGCGTTCGCCTCGTAGGGGGCGAACACCTCCGGGCAGGCGCCAAGGCCCGCCGTGAACCCGCCCTTGTAGTCCGGGCTGCGGCCCAGCCAGCCGTAGGTGATGCGGGCCCATTCCTCGATCGCCTTCGCGCTGCGGCGTAGGTCATCGCGGGTCCGGCTGACCTTGAACCAGGGATGGGTGAAGCCGCCGTTGCCGGTGTCGGTCGGCACGGTCAGCGTGTCCCGGGTCGCTGGGTCGTGCATCGCGTCGTAGAGCCGCGCGACCATCCGCGCCGTGTTCCGAAAGGCTGGGTGGCTGGTCACGTCGACCACCCGCTCGCCGTGCAGCCATACTTCGCGGCCGTCGCGCAGGCTTTCCAGGTACTCCGCGCCAGTGAACGGTCGCCGGGTCGCGGACTCCGGCACGGTCGAAGTCGCATGCGGGTGGGTCACACCGGCCACCTCCAGAAGGGGATCGCCGGCTCGACCCGAGGGGCCCAGCGGCTGGGCTCCTTCGCGCCGACCTCGTCGATACCACGGTCGATTGCTGTGATCCGACGGTAAGGCGGCCGCGGCCGGCAACGAAGGACTACGTGTCGGGTCACGGCACACCCTGTGCCACGGAACGGCACGGGACCATGGCCTCCCGTGTGGTCGCGCCCGCACGATGTCCTCGCTACGAGCCGGGACGCACCGAACTGCTTCCGGGCCGCCGGGACTCGTCACCTGCCGTTGAGGTGCACCACCCACATGACACCAGCCGAGGAGCGCCCCGTGACCGCTGTGGAACCCCGCACGCTGCGCGACTGCCTCGGCCGCTTCGCAACTGGCGTGACCGTGCTGACTTACGAGGCCGATGGCGCCCGCCGCGGCGTCACGGTCAACGCCTTCAGCTCGATATCACTTGACCCGCCGCTTGTGCTCGTCTCAGTCGCCCGGAAGGCAAGAGCGGCCGCTTACCTCGAACGTGCGCCATTCTGTGTGAACGTGCTCGAGGCGAGCCAGGTCGACGTAGCGCTCGCCTTCGCGGGCCGACAGCGCGATGTGGCCGTGGAGTGGGCCGACGGATCACTCGCACCTCGACTCGCCCGCTCACACGCCTGGTTGGAGTGCACGCCCTGGCGCACTTACGACGGCGGCGACCACCTACTCTTCTTGGGCGAGGTCAAAGCCCTGTCGTTCGAGGACTCCGAGCCGTTGCTATTCCACTCCGGCGCATTCCACTGGCGCGGTGACGCACTCGACGACCGAGGGCAGTCCCGCCGACTTGCCGCACGTACCGCTATACCCCTGCACGAGTCGGCGGTCGAACAGCTCGCCGCCGAGTTCGCGGACGGGTGGATCTGACCCTGACCCCGGCACCAACCTCAACATCCAACCCCGCGCCACCTCAGCTGACCGCGTCTGAGCCTCGCTCAGCCCGAGGGCATCGCGTCGATCGGCTGCTGCAGCGACTGGTACACCGAAGTCATCCGGGTGGCCGCCTCCGCGACATGGGACGCGCACGCTCGGGTGTTGAGGAGATGGGAACCTCCCGAGACTGAGATTGCGGCCCAGGGGCGTCCGTCGGCCATCAGCGGCGCGGCGACGCAGGCGAGGCCCAACACGCTCTCTTCGCGGTCCAGTGCCAGGCCGGCGGAGCGCACCTGCTCGAGATGCCGGGCAAAGCGGCCCGGCTCGACGATCGAGAAGGGCGTACGGCGTACAAGCGTTCCTGCCACCACCGGATTACGGACCTCGGGGGCGCTGAAGGCCAGGATCGCCTTGCCCAGTCCCACGCAGCTGGCAGGCATCCGAGCGCCGATGGCCGTGGGAGTCGGCCGGGAGTTGTGCCCGTGGATCTTCTCGACATATACGACGTCCGCCCCCTGGAGGACCCCGAGATGCACCGTCTGCCCGGTGCGAACGTGCAGATCGATGAGGTAAGGAAAGCAGGCGTCGCGCAAACCGTCCGGTTGCTGGTCCACGATGCGGCTGCCGAGCTCGAACATGCGCACCGCGAGGCGGTAGCGCCCGCCATGCCGTTCGATGCAGCCCTCGCGGCTGAGGTTGCCGAGCAACCGGAATGCCGTGGACTTCGGCAGTCCGGACATCCGCGCGATCTCGCTCACTCCGAGATAGGGGCCGGCGAGGCGGAAGCAGTCCAGGAGTTGGAGGGCACGACCCACCGAGGTCGAAGCGGACTCACCCGCCTGCGACCATCCGGAGTCGTTCGTCGCCGCGGGAGTCATCAACGCCATCGTTGTGTCCTCTTCCCTCATCCACGGCCGAACCGGGCGTCCTCCCTGACCCGACCATGACGAACCCACTTTAACGGTTGCCGAAGAGAAGCAGAACCGATCGTTCTCTGACATTTCCGAGCTAGTTATGCCGCTGCGCGTACCGGGCTGGCCCGCATTGCTCGCTCGATCACGCGTCCAAGGACGTCCCGCTCCTCTACCGGATCGTCAGTCGACTTGAGTGCGTGCGCCAGGTGGAGCAGCGTCAAACACTTTCGCCAAGTGTTGATGGTGTCTTGCCGTTCGGCGCTGGTGTGAAGCCCTCGGTACTTGCTACAACTTGTGTGGCTCCGGCGTTGGCGAGGCGGCGCAACTGTTGTTCGACATGGCGCTCGTCCCCGATGATCGCCACTTCCGCTGGTGATGCAGCGTGTTCGATGTCGAGCATCGCCCTGTAGGAGGGCAGACTGTTGTAGATGGCGAGGTGTTCGGCTGCTCGGGCCCTGGCGGCATCGGGCTGATGCGTCACACAGATGGGCAAGCTCACCACCACCTGCGGTCGACGACCGGAAGCCGCGGCGCTGATAGTGGGTGTGATGTGACTATCGATGGTACGCACGCCAGCCATCCATGTGATCGTTCCGTCCGCGAGCTCGCCCGCCACACGTAGCATCGCCGGTCCCAGCGCGGCAACGAGCACCGGGGGCTTCGTGCTGCCGGCGACGTGAGCGGAAAACCCTGTGGTGTCCGCCGTCAATGTTTCGCCGTGGAACGCCACCGTTCCCTCCCGTAGTAACGGCAGGAGCGCGGACAGGTACTCGTGCATGTGGCGGGCCGGGCGATTGAAGTCCCGGCCGTAGCGGTCCTCGATGGCGCCGCGGTGCGAGACTCCGAGGCCGAGAACCAGCCGACCTCCGCTGGCCGCCTGAATGGTCTGGGCCTGACTGGACATAGTGATCGGATGACGAGTGTGGGTAATAGTGACCGACGACCCCAATTGAATGTTGGGCGATCACTGCCAGTGCGGTAAGGGAGTCAAGGTCGTACGCCTGACTAAGCCACAGAGAGCCTAACCCGGCGGCGGCGGCTGTCTTCGCCTGGGCAATTAGCTCGTCCATGGGGTTGTTTACCTGAGAGTCGGGCCGGGCGAGCACGAGACCGATTGGGATCACATGCGCACAGTAGTTCGATAAGCCCGAAATATCAAAATCGATCGGGTAATCTTCTCATTTACGAACAGTTCACAGACAGACACCCAGACACGTCTTTGTCGCCGTCGGCGGCAAAGACCCTCCCGGCGAAAAGCTGGAACACCCACCAACCGGTACCTAACGGTAGTCGCTCGTCAACGAACTCGACCCGACACCCAACCACGTCCAGCCCCCACACCCGAGCCGGGTCAGCTCAACATCCAACTCACGTAACTCTTGTCCCCCGACGAGAGGCGTTAGCGACGTCGCAGCCCCTGACACAAGTGTCTTAGACAGCGGCGGACGCTCCGCTGGCCCCAAGGATCACGAATCGCGCACTGTCGCCCCCTTATTAAACCCGACCACCGACCGGCGTGGCCGATCCTACGGACTGCCCATACCGAGCAGTGGGTTCGTTCTAGTCACCAGAACACAAACTTCGGAGTGCCTTTCCCACCCGCGGAGGAACTTTCGCACAGCCAGACTCCCCGGACTTGACCCGGAAGGGGTGGACGTATATGAAAATCGTCCCTCTCGACGGTCTGGATCAGGCGGCCCCCTTGGTCAGCAGAGCAGCTACCCGACCAAGCAGCTGGCATGTTCTCGGCGGCCTCACTCTACGGCCGCAGTCGTTACGAGCTACGCGACACCTCACTGGCACGGTGTGACCCGCTGTGGGAACGTAACCCTGAGTTGGTACTAATCAACAGACGCTGCCCGAAATCCGTGACGCGTCGATATCAGCGATGGCGATCGAGCCGACCCGGGCCATGGTGGATTTGAGTTCAGACCCCATAAGCGTGATCAGGCTCGCCACCGCGGGCGCGCCCTCGACCGCCAGCGCCCACAGAGCTGGCCGCCCTATGAGCACCGCCCGAGCGCCTTGGGCCAGTGCCACCAGCACCTCACCCCCGTGCCTGAATCCGCCGTCCACGTAGACCTCGATGCCTGCGCCAGCCTGATCGAGCGTCGCGGTGATCGAAGCGAGGACATCCATCGTCCCGACCGGCGTGTCCAGAGCCCGACCGCCATGGTTGGACACGACGATGCCATCCATGCCGGAGTCAGCGGCTATCAGTGCGTCCTCAACCGTCATGATTCCCTTGATGCCGATCGGCGACGCCGCGGAGCCAGGCCAGATCCCGCCAGGTCAGGCGGTGGTCGTGGTCCCAGATTCCGGTCACCGCGTACTGCCCTCGCGGCGGCAGGTACAGGGGACGCCCGTGAGCGACGCCCGCCTGGCCGTCTCGGAACTCGGGCCCCAGCAGCGGGGGAACCGGCATGTCAGCCGTGAGACACAGGGCCCGGCAGCCGGACTCGCCGGCGAGTTCGACCAGCTCCCGGACCTGGCCGCGGTAGGAGCCCCAGTAAAACTGGAACCAGACATCGGCCCCCGTTCCCGTTACATCCTCGATGCTCCGCCCGGTCCCCGAGCTCAACACGATGACGGTGTTCGCGGCGCGGGCACCGCGGGCGGTCGCTATCTCACCCTCGGGCAGGACGAGAGTGTGTAGTCCGGACGGAGCAATCATGATTGGCACGTCCACGGGAACACCGAGCACAGTCGTGCTCGTGTCGATGGTACTGACATCGACCAGCACCCGAGCGCGCAGCGACCACTTGGCCTGAGCTAGACGATTGGCCCGGACACCACTCCCATTTCCCGCCCCGCCTTGGATGAAGGATCGGAGACCGCTGGTCCAGCGCGTCACCGCGATCCGCTCGAGTTCGGCAACATCATAGAAATCGGGAGGCTGCATGAGATCACCAGCCGGCAACGACGCGATTGGTGAGACGACCAGCGCCTTCTACCTCCGCTATAGGCGAGCTCCGCCGAGTCGAGCGTCACCGGACCTGATGATCACACCGGGCGCGGTTGCTCATCGTTGTACCGCGGGTCGCTCCTCGCAGGTGCCTGCCGTCGCCGACCCTCGCCGGCTGCTCATCAGGGGTCAGAACTCAGCCGGCCACCGCGCCCGCGTTGTCGTCCATGATGACCGCGCGGCTCCAGCACCATCCCGCGAGTTCGCGGGCGACGGCGACCGAGCTGATCGTGGGCCGCTTGGCACGTACGTCCAAGCGCATCCACCGCCGGCGCAGTCTGCGGTTGCCCAGCTCTGCCCGTTCCCGAACCACGGGTGGTTGCCCCGCGCGGCGGCGGATCACTTCACGGCTGGCCCGATATGGCTTGCGGTGATCCCAGGCTGATTCCACTCCAAGTGAACAGGCCACGCCCGTCCTGGCCGGACCGCGCGATCCTGTCCGCGCTGTGTCGGCTGCTGCCCCGCGAACTACTCCCCCACCGGCTCGTCACGCTGCTGTCCTGACACCGCCGCCTACTCACCAAGAAATGGACCTTCCCGGCCCCCGTAGGACGCCCCCGTATCCGACAGCGCGCATTCCGATAGTAATATTCGACCGATCGAACGACTCAGCCCGCCGTATACCGTCTGTTTACAAATGCTCGGTACACTAAACAGATGGTACGCCAATAACGGCTAGAGATTGCCGCTTCGTTTTCCAGCTAGCGGGGGTGACGAGTTGGACGGACACGCTGAGCCGTACTCGCAGTTGGAGATGATCGGGCGCGAAGACGAACTGGATATGGTCCGCACCTTCCTTGACAAGGCTGCGACAGGGGGCGCGGCCTTGTCGTTGTCGGGCGAGGCCGGAGTGGGTAAGACTGTGCTGCTGGATGCATGCGCGGCGATGTCATCGGCCGCTGGCTTTCGTGTGCTGCGTACTGTCGGGACTGAGTTCGAGACAAACCTCAGTTTTTCGGGACTTAACGAGATTCTTTCACCGCTACGGTCAAGTATCGGCGGAGTGGAGTCCGTTTATCAGGACGCGCTTCGCGTCGCTCTGGGATTTGAGGCTGGACCGCAGCCGGAAGAGTTACTCATCTCGAACGCTGCGATGGCGTTGTTGGGGCAGGCGGCGTCGAGGCGGCCGCTGCTTGTGATCATTGACGACGCGCAATGGCTCGACCAGGCCAGTATGGCTGTGTTGGCATTCGCCGCCCGACGTGGGGTGGCCGGGGTCGGTTTCCACTGGGCGGTCCGCTCGGGACACACTCTCATCGAGCGCTGCGGCGTACCAACACACGTGGTCGGGCCGATTAGCAACGACGCAGCCGGTACGCTTCTGGATTCGTACTTCCCGACCATCGCGCCCCGGGTCCGCCAGCGGTTGATCGTCGAGGCGGCGGGAAACCCTCTCGCGTTGATGGAGCTGCCGACCGCGCTGAGCGCACCTCAACTGGCGGCGGTCGAGGAGCTGCCCTGCAGTCTCCCGCTCACCGCGCGACTGCAAGCCTTGTTCGAGGCGCGCATCTCGGGTTTGCCGGAGCGGACGCGGGCCGTGCTGTTGCTGGCCGCGCTGGACGGTGGCGGTGAGCTTCGCGTGCTGCAAGCCGCGGCGGATACATCCCAGCTACTCGATGATCTCGCTCCCGCGGAAAGGGCCCGCTTGATCGTCGTTGACGACGTCAACCGCCGGGTGAATTTCCGACACCCGCTGATCCGCTCCAGCGTTGCCCAACTGTCCACCGGGGGCGAGCGGCGCCAGGCGCACCGCGCGCTGGCCAGCGCGCTGCTGCACCAGACTGACCGTCACGCGTGGCATCTCGGCGAAGCGAGCTTCGATCCTGACGAACGTGTCGCGGCGACGCTGGATCAGGCAGCTTTCCGTGCGGTACGCCGAGGCGACCTCGTTGGCGCCGCCTGTATGGCAACCCGCGCGGCGTCGCTCACCCCGGATCCCGCGGCGCGGGCGCGACGGTTGGCTGTCGCCGCCTACCAGGCAGTCAGATCCGGAGCCGGACGGACCGGCTCGCGGCTACTTGCCGGCGCACGCGAGGCCCGGCCCGAGTTTGCAGGTTCGTTGAATGATGCCATCGTCGCCGCCAACTTGCTCATCTGCGGCGACGGCGACGTCTCCTCCGTGCAGCGGTTACTCGTTGACGCTGTCCGATCCCACCTCGTTCCATGGGGCGATCAGGACACGATCGTCACCGAGGCGCTCCACACCCTCTCCATCACATGTTGGCTTTCACAGAATGCTGAACTATGGAAATCATACAGCGCGGCGGTCTCGCGACTCACTCCTCAACCTCCAGTTGAGCTCCTGCTCAAACAAGGGGTGCTTGCGGACCCGGCCAGAGCTACGGCGACTTCGCTGACTCAGCTCGAGCGTGCTCTGGTCGGTCTCCGCGATGAGACCGAGCCGACGCGGATCATCCGGACCTCGGTTGCGGCCCGCTATGTCGACCGAATGAGTCTGTGCCGGGAACCGTTGCAGCGGATCGTCGAGGAATCTGCGGGACGCGCCGATACCGTTGGGCTAGATGCGGTGCGGGAACTGTCTTTAGATCGCTTCCTCATTGGTCAGTGGGACGAATCCGAGCGACTGGCCAATGAAGGCATCAAGCGCACGGTCGGACTGCAGTATTGGCTCAGTACCTGTGATTTCAGCTACGTACTCGCGCTCATAGCGGCTGGCCGCGGAGACGACGACTTGAACCGAACCCTCTGCGACGAGTTGAGCAGCTGGGCAGCGCCGCGTGGTGCACTGGCCGTTGAGCATGCATCTGCGCATGCGCGTGCGCTCGCGGCGATCGGGCGGGGTGATTTCGAGCAGGCCTACCGGTTCGCGTCTGCGGTCAGCCCGCCAGGGATATTCCCGTCTCACGTCGGCGAGGCACTGTTCGTCTGCATGGACCTCGTCGAAGCTGCGATACGCACCGGTCGTCTCGACGAAGCGAAGGCCCACGTCGCCGCCATGCGAGAGGAAGGCATCGGCGCACTGTCTCCGAGGTTAACGCTGCTCACCGTTGGATCCGCGGCCCTGACCTCCCAAGGAAATGTCGCCACGGAGCTGTTCGAGCAGGCACTCGCAATCCCCCGCAGTGAGCGATGGCCGTTCGACCGAGCGCGCGTACAGCTCGCATACGGCGAACATCTACGCCGAACCCGCTCGTCAACGTCGCGGTCGCGCGTACATTTGTCGGCTGCTTGGGAGGTCTTCGAGCGGCTCGGCGCCCATCCCTGGGCGAGGCGGGCAGATAACGAGCTTCGGGCGACCGGCCAGGTGCGGTCGGGTCACGTCGCACCTCCCGTTACCGAGTGCAGTCGGGCCGAAAACAACTGTCTCACTGCTACAGAATTCGCGGTGGCTAGGTTGGTAAGTAAGGGGCTCACGAACGTCCAAGTCGGCGCGCAACTCTTCATATCGACTCACACCGTCGCATTCCATTTGAAGAAGATATTCCGCAAGTTGCGCGTCGCTTCCCGTGTCGAATTGGCGTTCGTCTGGAGTCAGATCGAGGCGTGCTCGTCGACCTCCTGAACAAAACACTTCTATCGGATCGCGCCTTGGAGGGCGCGTGTTTTATCTACGCGCCCCTAAACCACCTCGAGCACTACCGAATTTTGGCCAGCAACCAGGCGGTTCCCGTTTCTCGAGACCTAAATATTCGGCCCTCTTCTCGTGCACCTCACTCCGGAGCAGACGGTGGCGCAGTCAGACGCTCACGACGCGCGCATGACATTTGTTTATCCTTGCCTGATGCGCCCACATTCCGATTGCTCATCGTCGCGTTCCAAGCACCTTTCAATCGAACCACTGACGTTCTTGTCGAATCTGGCGGCCCCACAGACGAGATCCTAATGAACGTGGCGTTTATGCCCATCGACCTTGGAGGCGTAGACGGTGCTGATCCACTGGACCCTTTCGGTGCTGACCCCAGAGTCTTTCTGCATCGACGGGTAACGCGATGTCGACGATGTTGGTGTCCAGGACCGACATGAACACTCCCGCGATCAGGACCACAAGCGGCAACCCCCAGCGCCTCGCCGACGCCGCCAGCTTGGATGGCGACTGAAGGCCGCTCGCTCGGCGCGGTCGAGACCTCCTCAGTCACCGTTCCCGCAGGATCGCCGGTGGCCCACGTCAAGGACTCCGACTCGGCCGCGGAGTCGACCTGGTTGGCGGGCATCAGCTCCATGCGATCCCTAACGGTTACTCTTAGTCTTTCGCGCGATTACTCGTCGTGCCGTACGGAGTATTTCCGGCTACTCGCGCGCACAGTTGTGCCAGTAAATCAAGCACGGACACCGATGAACCCGACCCCGTAGCGATCACCCTACCGGTTAGGGTGGGCGCTGGAGCGCGGTAATCCGGCATTCCGTGTCGTAACACACTAGCCATGTTCGACAGTGAGCGCTATCGGCCCACTACTCAAGTTAGGTCAGGCAAGCGACTGGCGACATCCCTCGGCCGGGTAGTATCGCCGGATAGATTGGTCCGCGACCGATGAGCCGTTAACAGCTTGAGGACAGCGGTCATGACACAACTACCGATCCTGGTGATTCCGCGCCGCCGACAATACCGCAATCATCGGTGACGGAGCGCCGCTCGCTTGTGCGGTGGCATGATCAGACGGAGGAGCCAGGGGAAACTTGCTACCTCCGTTTAAAGTACCTGGCACGGCCTCGAAGCTTCCTGTGACTTGGTCCCCGCAGCCTCGCCTGGTGCTACATCCCCTTGGTCTCCGGAGCCGGCAGCGCCATCTACGGCCTACGGGCACGTTGCCGTCGGTCGTGCGAGGCCTTGCTCGCCGGGGTGTGGACCCGCTGCCGTGACGATCGGCATCGTCCGTGAATTCGCCCGGTCGTGTCCCGCTTACGTGCATTCCCAGATACGACAGCGGCGATCTGGCCCGCCAGATGAGATGGAGGCTCTCGATGAGCTCCTACAAAAAGATCGTCGTGGGCACCGATGGCTCCGACACCTCCCTGATCGCGGTGGAACGGGCAGCCGCGATCGCCAAGGACAGCCAAGCCGGGTTGCTCATCGTGACCGCCTACAAGCCGGCGAGTGAGACCGAGGTCAAGGCCGCGCAGGACGCCCTCAAAGGAGAGGCCTACCTCATTGTCGGCTCGGCTCCGGCGGAGAGCGTACTGCGGGATGCGGCATTCCGAGCCCGCGCCGCCGGGGCTGCCGGGGTGGACAC
>Ga0137412_10000264_pt1 | contig 35232 bp, 28 predicted proteins | sample CZODoug2_1_16fun_FD_122160 | JGI IMG/M metagenome (GOLD analysis project Ga0137412, IMG submission 122160) | Vadose zone soil fungal communities from Angelo Coast Range Reserve, California, USA - CZODoug2_1_16fungal (Hybrid Assembly) | ecosystem: Environmental > Terrestrial > Soil > Vadose zone...
CAACTTCAGCGACGAGTTCTCGGGCGCGGAGTCCTGTATGCAATTGAATCTATTCGACTTTTAATGGGACAGCACTGCAATCAGATATGGAAAACTTATCTTTCATCTTTTATTCTGCAGCCCTCTGATCCAATCTAAGAAGACCGTGCACCCACTCACCCCATTACCGTTGAGCTCGCATGCAAAACTCGTGGACTCGTTTTCTCAAGCTTTGGAACTGGAGGAGGAACTCAAGCGAACGCTGAATGGTGAAGTACGATTCGATCGAGGGAGCCGCGCGCTATATGCCACGGACGCGTCGAATTACCGGCAGATTCCCATTGGCCTGGTGGTCCCGCACAATGACGCAGATGTCGTTGCAGCGGTAGCAGCGTGCAGGAAGTACGGTGCTCCAGTTCTGGCGAGAGGGGCCGGGACAAGTTTGGCTGGTCAATGCTGCAATGTCGCGGTGGTATTGGATTTCACGAAGTATATGAACCGCGTCCTTGAGCTTGACAGCGACGCGAGATTCGCACGAGTTCAGCCGGGAGTCGTTCTGGACTCACTTCGGAACCGCGCAGAAATGCATCAGTTGACCTTTGCGCCGGACCCTTCAACTCATAATCGGTGCACGATCGGCGGCATGATAGGAAATAATTCGTGCGGAACGCACTCGCTGCTCGGGGGGAAAACGGTCGACAACGTCGAAGAGCTGCGAATCCTGCTTTACGACGGCTCGCAGATGACGGTGGGCGCTACTAGCGGGATGGAGCTCGCTCACATCGTTTCTCAGGGTGGCCGCCGTGGCGAGATTTACAGCAAGTTGCACCGGATCCAGGGACACTACGCCGTCTTGATTCGCGCGCGCTTTCCGCAAATTCCACGACGAGTCTCCGGCTACAACCTGGATGAATTGCTGCCTGAAAGAGGATTCAACGTCGCGCGCGCGCTCGTCGGAACAGAGGGTACTTGTGCAATCGTACTGGAAGCAAAGCTGAAATTAATTCACAGTCCTCAGCATCGCGCACTCGTTGGACTGGGATATCGAGATGCCTTCTTTGCAGCCGATCATGTTCCAGAAATACTGCAGTTCCATCCGATCGGACTCGAAGGATTTGAAGGAAGTATCGTCGACGGGCTCCAGAGGAAGGGAGCACCGAACCTGAATCTCCTTCCCGAGGGGCGCGGGTTTTTGCTGGTGGAATTTGGTGCCGATGATCCGAACGAGGCGCAACATCTTGCCTCACAGCTTATCGACCGGTTGAAACAGGCGAGCGCCGCACCTAACGCACGGCTGTACTCCAGGAGCGAAGCGCGTGCAGTGTGGCAGATTCGCGAGGCTGGGCCGCGCGCCGCCGCCTTTGCTCCCGGCGCACCGGCGGAGTGGGAAGGCTGGGATGACGCTGCGGTCGCTCCCGAAAAGCTGGGAGGCTATTTGAGAGACATCCGCAAGCTGATGAACGAATACGGCTACCGCGGTGCATTCTACGGACATTTTGGGCATGGCTGCGTCCACATGCGTGTCAGCTTCGATCTCGAAAGTGAAAACGGAATCCGCAAGTATTCAGAGTTCATCGGGCGTGCGGCAGATCTGGTGGTTGGCTATGGTGGTTCGCTCTCGGGCGAGCATGGTGATGGACAATCGCGCGCCGCGTTGCTTCCGAAGATGTTTGGGTCCGAGCTGATAAGGGCCTTCGGCGAATTCAAAGCAGTTTGGGATCCGGAAAATAAGCTGAACCCGCACAAGGTTGTTGATGCTTACTTGCCTACGGAGAACTTGCGGCTAGGCGCAGACTATAAACCACTGGAACCCGAGACTCATTTCAAATTCCCTGATGACGATGGTTCTTTTGCGAAGGCCAGCTTGCGATGCATTGGACTCGGGGCGTGTCGGAAGAGTGATGGCGGCACAATGTGCCCGAGTTATATGGTGACGCTTGAAGAAGAACACAGCACGCGGGGGCGCGCTCACATGCTTTTTGAGCTTCTCCAAGGCGAGGTGGTACGCGCCGGCTGGAGAGACCAACACGTTAAGGACGCACTGGAATTGTGTCTTTCGTGCAAGGCCTGCAAGTCAGAATGCCCGGCGAATGTCGATATTGCCACCTACAAAGCGGAATTTCTGTCGCACTATTACGAAAAGAGGCGACGGCCGCTGAAAGCGTTTGCCTTTGGCCTGATCGAACGGTGGGCAAGGCTTGGGTCGCGAATTCACGGAATTGCTAACTTTCTCAGCCAGGCACCGGGACCTCGTCACCTGCTGCAAAGGGTCTTAGGGCTGGCGCCGCAGCGACAATTGCCACGCCTGGCACCAGTCACCTTTTGGCAATGGGCGCAAGTGCATCGGAATTCCATTTTCCGAGATGAAGACAGATTGAATTCAGTGCCGCTGCCTAAGGGGCGACAAGTGGTTCTGTGGGTAGACACGTTCAACAATTACTTCCATCCAGAGACGTGCCGAGCCGCTCTGGGAGTGTTGGAGGAGGCGGGATGCACAGTAACGTGTTCCCGAAGACCTCTGTGCTGTGGGCGGCCGCTTTATGACTTCGGCATGCTTGAGAGAGCCAAAAACTGCTTAAGCCAGATCTTGAGTGCTCTCGGTCCGCAGATTGACGCAGGGCTGCCGATTGTAGTCTTGGAGCCAAGCTGTGCTTCTGTGTTTCGCGACGAACTGCACAATCTATTTCCCACCAACGAGCGCGCCACCAGGCTTCGCAACCAAACATTCCTTCTCAGTGAGTTCCTGCAAAATCACGCCCCGGACTATCTTCCTCCTTCCCTCTCACGAAAAGTGATTCTTCATGGCCACTGCCACCACAAGGCGCTCATGAAAATCAATGATGAGGAATCTTTGCTCCAGAAGATGGGAGTGGAACTGCAATCCTTGGACTCCGGATGCTGCGGAATGGCCGGGCCGTTCGGGTTTCAGAAAGATAAGTTCGAGATATCGCAGGCCATAGCAGAGCGAGTTCTGCTGCCGACAGTGCGACGCGCGGCGTCAGACACGCTAATTGTCGCGGATGGCTTCAGCTGTCGCGAACAAATACTTCAGGGTACTGGCAGGTCTGCAATGCACCTGGCCGAGGTCTTGAAGATGGCGTTGGATCGCCAAAATTCTTCCGAGGACGGCTAACCTGGCCGGGTAAGCCTAAGTTCGCTTCACAATCAAACGAGAGTGTTCTACTTTCTCCCGGGCGATGGCACCGATCGCTGCAATTGGCCGAAATCCAAGCCGGGCAAGAGGGGAGTATTCTCAATTCTTACGGCGTCCAAGGTAAAGGGATTCAGTCCCAACGCTTTGAGGATGCTAGGGGCGATTTGTGACGTTTGTACCGGAAACTTGATTTCTTGACGGCCGAACCTGGGGTGGTAAATGAGAAGCGGTACACTCCGATCCGTGTTCGCGCTGCCACCATGCTCGGCGATGAACGTGCTACCGCTATCTACGTAGATTTGTAAGTGACGGCGTGCAGGCTCAATTTCGCAAGGGCTGAATAGGGCCTGTCTTTGACCAAATTGGCGAGATCGATGCTATGCATCCCGTCGATACTAAGGAGCAGGACATGTTGCACAGAATCTCGCCGTGGCGCTGGGCGATTCTGACCAGGAAGTTGCGCCTTTGCTCTGATCGGCGCCAGCAGCGATATCACGCACGCCAAGACTGCGCTCAAGCGAGCTGCCGACGTCAATTGAGTGTTCCTACGCTCTGTTCTCAATTGTTTTCTCCGCGATCCGGCAATAATCTTCCAATCCAATGGTGTCTTCCAATTCCTTGCGAACGTTCGTGAAAACAGCCTGGTCCATTCCCGTACTGCCTGTTTCACTGTTGTATCGTTCCAGCGAACACGATGGGTGCAAGTACTCCGCCTGCACCAGCCCCGGCCTGCAGCAAGCTACTGCCAATACCCCGTGGCCCCGCGGCCATCCAATTACCGATGATTTTGTTCGCATTGGGGTAACTCGCGGCCTCGCCTGCCCCCGTTATCGAGCTGACCCAGAGCGAGAAGGAAAATACAGACCATACAATCGTGCCAATGCCTCTGTTTTCAGGTCGAATCTCCTTTCCGATCGTTTAGGAGTTAAACGGAAATTAATCTTGTTTTAAGTCTGCATCGCAACGAATGCTTTATGCTCTGTCGTGCTGTCCTTTAGCACAGGTTGAGTCGCGCTGTCGCGGCCTCTCACTTGCCTGACTGATTTGGCGGGGGAAATCTCAGCCCACACTGCAGTACTTCGAAGGGGCCGGTTAGCCTTGGCGTGAAATCATCGTGGAATGACACCGCAGGGGCAAGATAGTCCGGCGCACGGACTAGGTCGGGGCTGAATGGAGCTGCCGCCGGCAATTCTGTTTCACGAAAGAAGCATTCCATCTTAGGGAGAGAAAATGAAGAAACGGTCCTTAGTCCTTGTCGCGGCTCTCATGGTATTCGGAGTCCAAGCCCGCTGCCAAGGGGCTGCACCAATCAAGCTGATCCAAACTTTGGAGCTGCCTGCGGAGGTTAAAGGGAACTTCGACCATTTTGGAATCGACCTGAAAGGCGGGCGGCTGTTTGCGACTCCGGAAGGCTACCACGCTGTTGTCGTGTTTGATTTGAGGACCGGCAAACTGATTCACAAAATAGATGGAATTGGCAAGCCACACGCCGTGCTCTATCGGGAGGATCTGAACCGCATTTACGTTACCGACGGAGATGCGGGAGACTTGAAGATCTTCGACGGCACAACGTACGGTCTCGTGTCCAGCGTGAAACTCTTAGAGGATGCGGATTCCATTGGATACGATCCAGCCACCAAGTACCTTTATATCGACAACGGCGGCGGGGACGTTCATCAGAGGTACTCGATGCTAAGCGTCATTGATACGACCGCGGGAGAGAAATTAGCCGACCTCAAGATTGAAGGAGAAACTCTCGAGGCCATGGCGTTGGAGAAGTCCACATCGAAAATGTATGTAAATAACAGAGCTAGGAACCAGGTTTCTGTTGTGGACCGGGAGAAGCGCGAACTCGTAGCGAGTTGGCCCGTAACGCAATGCAAGCCCAACGTGGCCATGGCCCTCGACGAAGCGAACCATCTCTTGTTCGTCGCTTGTCGCAGTGGCGTGATTTCGGTGCTGGATACTCAAACGGGCAATGAAGTTACGTCTTTCCCCATCACCAAGGGCGTTGACGATATTACTTACGATCCGGCCAGCAAGCGTGTCTATGCCGCCTGTGATGGTGCGATTGATATCTATGAACAATCCGGCCGTGATAGTTACAAGTTGCTTGGGAAGGTCTCTACAGGGCCCATGGGGAGGACCGCGCGCCTTGTGCCGGTGTTGAAGCGCTACTTTGTTGCCGTTCCGCAGCACGGCGCTACAAGCGCTAGGGTCCTCGTATTTGAAGTTCTGTAATGAAGCGCGTGCCTCATAGTCGAAACCGGAATCTGCACTGAGATTGAGTCAGCGCAGGCTACCACGCACCTCGTTATGAGAGAATATTGAGCGGAGCTATGCGGATCCTCTTGGTCGAAGACGAACGGAAGGTCGCCAGCTTTATCGCCCGCGCCTTGAAGGAAAACACCTACGCAGTAGATGTTGCGGAAACAGGTCAGAAGGCACTCGAATTAGGTACCGACGTCACTTACGACGCCATTCTTCTCGATGTTCGTTTGCCCGACCTCAGCGGAATCGAAGTCTGCCGCGAGTTTCGCCAGCGAGGAATAGAAGCGCCTGTCCTGATGCTGACGGCGCGAGGTTTGGTCGAGCAGCGAGTCGAAGGGTTGGATGCGGGCGCCGACGACTACCTCACGAAACCCTTCGTCTTGGCAGAACTTCTCGCGCGTGTGCGGGCCCTCGTTCGGCGGGGCTTCCATAGCAGCAACGCAAAACTCAGCTACGCGGACTTAATGCTGGACCGGCATCGCCGCCGCGCTACGCGGGACAAAGAGACAATTCCTCTCACGTCCAGGGAATTCGCACTTCTCGAACTGCTCTTGCTTCGCGCTCCTGAGCTTATTACCCGGAGTGAAATCGTGGAACATGTTTGGGATTGCCATTTTGACAGCGAAACAAATCTCGTCGAGGTTTACATCAATCGGCTCCGCCGGAAGATTGATCAAGACCGCTCCGTGAAGCTGATCCATACCGTCCGTGGGGTGGGATACCGCATGGGGACACCGGGGTCATGAAGGTCAGAACACTCCGTCTCCGGATGATGTTGCTTTTCTGCACCGTCGTCGGAGTACTTCTAGCTGGGTCGTACTTGGCGTTTTGGGGCCTGTTGGCGCATGCGGTCCATACGCAACTCAATCGTCAGCTGCTTGAGACCGCACGCCCCATCATTTCTGATATGGTCTCCGAGCCCGACGCGAAAGACGTAGACCGGCTGGACCTTCCGGGCGAGTTTTTTGAGCTCCTGGACCAAAATGGCCACGTTCTCCAGCAGTCCAAGAATCTCGTGGCGCCAATGAAGCTAAATGGGCTAGACCTTTCCGATTCACGGCCGACTTTCGGGATAGCTGCCCTGGAGAATGGAGAAACCGTGCGCGTGGCGCTCATTCCTTTTCAGCAGGGAAATCAGGCGCTCATTTTTGCCGTAGCCATCCCTACCTTTGGGACTAACCGAGTGCTCGACAGCTTTGGAGGCGTGGCCTTGCTGCTTTTCCCTCTAAGCCTCGCACTGACTGCCGGAATATCGGCACTGTACGTCGGGAGAAGCCTTGCGCCCATCAAGGAGTTGACTAGGCACGCTGCCCTGATGGCCAAACGTGTCACCAACCGACAAGGATTTTGGACGCCTCTGCCGGTGTGTTCCCCTCATGATGAGCTTGGGCGATTGGCGCAAACGTTTAATCATCTATTGAAGAGCGTTGATTCGGCCGTTCTCCAGTTACGCCAATTTGTGACAGACGCCTCGCACGAGTTGCGCACTCCACTCGCAGTTCTTCACGGCGAGACAGAGCTGCTGCTCTCTAAACCACGAAGCACGGAGGAATATCGCCAGACACTTTGTGTATTCGACGAAGAGTTCAAGAAACTGACGCGGATCGTGGAAGGTCTGTTCACTCTCTCGATGGCTGACGCGGGGCAATTGCATTTGGTCCGGGAACCGCTTTACATCAACGAGGTACTGGAAGAAGCTTGCGGCCTGGCCACCTCGCGAGCGCGCACGAAGAATATCTCCATCGTACGGGATTTGAACCAGGAACTATCCTGCACTGGAGATGAGGCCTTCCTGCGCGAACTGTTTTTGATTTTTCTCGACAATGCTGTCAAGTATTCTTGCGAAGGTACGCGCATCCACGTGACGCTGGGGATTCGTGACGGCGCCATTCAGACCCGCTTTCAAGATGAAGGCATCGGGATCTCGCCGGAGCACTTGCCATTCATTTTTGATCGGTTTTACAGGGCGGCGCCTCCGACCAGCGGTGAGGCCCAGAGCGGAGGGCTTGGTTTGGCTATTGCACAGGCCATTGCCATCGCCGAAGGCGGCATCATTGAGTGTGAGAGCACAGTAGGAGTCGGTTCAACTTTCACAGTAACATTGCCCATTGCACATCCCTACGAAACGGCTCTTGTACCTAAACAGAAATTAATCCTCCGTTAAGGCATAATCCTGCCTGCTGCAATAGGCTCAACTGCAAAGTGGAGGTGTTTCGGTGTCCTCTCGAAGAATTGCTCTGAACTATTTGCGCGAACGCGTGTCAGCTATTTTCTTGATAGCGGGAATTTGTTTTTCCGTTCCGGCTTACGCGCAGGTCGCCGGAGGAAACCTCTCCGGGACGATTACTGATCCGTCCGGGAGGCTGGTTCCTCAGGCCCAGGTCTCCATCGAGAATGTCTCGACAGGAATCACCACTGCCGTCTCAACGAACTCGGACGGCTATTATACGGCCGCGAACTTGCTCCCTGGAGAATATCAAGTCACTGTTTCCGCAAAGGGATTCGCGACGGAGGTAAGAAAAGGCATCTCCCTTACCGTGGGAGCGCGGCAGATTATTGATCTGACTCTGCAAGTAGGGTCGGCAGCGAAAACGGTCGTGGAGGTGACCACGGAAGCTCCTGCCGTGCAACTCGCCAGTTCTGATATCAGCGCAGTTGTGAATGCGACGACTGTCCGTGAACTGCCTCTCAACGGCCGGAGTTGGACGGACCTGGCAGCCTTGCAGCCGGGAGTCGATACAATCCAGACGCAACCGACCTTCGCAGTAGGCGCGGATCGTGGCAATCGGGGCTTCGGGCAGCAGTTGACCATCTCGGGCGCACGACCGCAGCAGAATAACTATCGCCTGGACGGCGTCAGTCTCAACGACTATGCCAACGGGGCCCCCGGCAGCGTCCTCGGCGGAAACTTGGGCGTGGACGCCATTCAGGAATTCTCGGTTCTGACCAGCAATTACTCGGCAGAGTACGGCAAAACCTCCGGAGGAGTGGTCAACGCAATCACCCGGTCGGGCACCAATACTTTTCATGGGAGCGCCTACGAATTCCTCCGCAACAGCACTCTGGACGCGCGGAATTTCTTCGAGGATCCCGCCGCTCCCAAGGCGTCCTTCAAACGGAATCAGTTCGGCGGCGCGATAGGAGGACCGCTCATCAAGAACCGAACATTCTTCTTCGCCGACTTCGAAGCCATCCGGCAATCCAAGGGCATTGCCGTTGTCGACACTGTGCCTTCCGAGGCTGCACGGGCAGGGCTGCTCTGCTCGAATCCCTCAGGAGCAGATCCTTCGAGCCCGTGCACGACGACTCAGCTTCCGGCCGGCCCGAACACAGATGCCAATGGTGTGGATAAAAAGGCGGGGGCATACTTCGCCCTCTACCCTCACCCGAACGGACCCATTATAGGGAACGGCGACCTTGCCAAATTCACTTTCGCCGGTCAGCAGGTTGTGAATGAAAACTTTGTTACCACCAGGATCGACCATAAGTTCTCGGATAAAAACAGCCTGTTCGGCACATACTTGTTCGATCGAACCCCATACTCGGCTCCCGACAGTATGAATAACGTCAAGCTCGGTAGCCTCAGCTCCAGGCAAATCGTTGCGGCCGAAGAGACCCACAGCTTCACCCCTACCTTTGTCAACGCTGTGCGTTTCGGCTTTAACCACGAAGCGGTGAACAACAACCAGAGCCTAGGAGCCATTAATCCAGTGGCAAGCGATGGTACTCTCGCGTCTTTCGCAGGCCGAAATGCCGCCCAGGTACTAATAGCAGGCGTTTCACCCCTGCCGGGGGGCGTCGGTGGACTCCCCACTTATCTATACCATTGGAATTCCCTCCAGTTTTATGACGATGCGTTCCTCAATCGAGGTAAGCACGCCATTAAATTCGGTGTGGCGGTTGAGCGTATGCTGTTGCAAGCCACCGCGCTTACCGATCCAAGTGGAATCTGGCAATTTGGAGCGTTGAGCGAGTTTGACCCGGCGGGCAATTTCGTTCAGAGCACGTTCTTGCAGAATATTCCGAAGAGATTTCAAGGGGGAATCGTCAGCACGCTTTCACCACGGGACCTTCGCCAGACCCTGTTTGGCGGATATATTCAGGACGACTGGCGCTGGATACCCAACCTGACCCTGAATCTGGGTCTGCGCTACGAGATGGCTACCATACCGACGGAAATCCATGGCAAGCTTTCCAATTTAAGGGATCTCTCCTCTGGCACCCCTCACATCGGCGATCCATTTTTCAGCAGCAACCCCACGACGAAAAACTTTGAGCCGCGAATCGGTTTTGCGTGGGACCCATTCCGTAACGGAAAAATGGCTGTGCGGGGAGGGGCTGGACTGTTCGATGTTTTGCCTCTGCCATATCAATTCATCCTCCTGGTGACTCAGGCTGCCCCTTTTTTCCAGTACACCTCGATCAAGAATCCCGGAGCTGGAACATTTTTTGACGGTGTTTTGCCTCCGTTCCCGGCGAACAAATTACGCGCAACGTACACCGATCCCAACCCCAAGCGCAATTACGTGGCGCAGTGGAACCTCAATGTCCAGTATCAACTCACCCCCAGCTTGTCAGCGATGGTCGCCTATGTTGGATCTCGAGGTGTCCATCAGCCCTTTCGCGTGGATGACGCACGTATTTTCATACCCGGGAAGACCTCGGCTGGATACCTTTGGCCGAAAGTAGATGTGTTTGGAAACTTCTTTACGCCACAATGCAATGCAACCGATCCCAACGGCCTTCCCGATCCTCCGGTATGTGTCTCCCCGGATCCCAACAACACGAATTATGGCTCAGTTCGTGGAATGTTTTATCAAGGGCGCTCTTATTTCAATGCCCTCGAATTGCAGTTGGCCAAACGCATGAGTCATGGCTTTCAGGTGCAGGGAACCTACACTTGGGGCAAGAGCATTGACACTAGTTCCGCGACGGTGGCCGGCGATGCGTTCGGCAACTCTATCTCCAGCCTGCACTTCTTCGATATGAAATTGAACCGCGCACCTTCGGATTTCAACGTTGGACGTACCCTCGTTGTGAACGGCACGTGGGATATTCCCACAGCCAAGTCACTCTCCGGGCCGGGCCGTTGGATCGCCGATGGCTGGGAATTGGGGCTGATCCTCACCGTGAGTGACGGCGTGCCCTTTACCCCGACATGGGGGACGGGTTCCGATCCCGCCAATACCCTGAGCAATGACGATTGGGCCTTCCCGAACCGTCTTGGCGGCCCCGGGTGCAGGACGCTTACAAACCCCGGAAACCCCAACAATTACATTAAAACGCAATGCTTCTCCGTCCCCACCGCACCCGATGCGGCCTTTTGGAACACGAACTGCGATCCTGCACCGCCTAGCTTGGGAGGACCCGTTGATCCTGCTTCACTGCAGTGTTTCAACCTTCGTGGCAATGCCGGCCGGAACATCATAGTCGGTCCAGGAATCAAGAGTTTGGATTTCTCCGTGTTCAAGAACAATCGCATCAAGAGAATCTCAGAGAATTTCAACGTGCAGTTTCGAGTCGAGATGTTCAACATCATGAACCATCCTAACTTCGCCCTGCCCACGGTTCCTGACAATTCAGACATTTTCGATGGAACGGGATCACCTACCGGCGTGGCGGGTTTGCTGACGAGGACCACGGTTCCCGAACGGCAGATTCAGTTTGCCGTCAAGTTCATTTTCTGATCGTCAAGGAGGCAGCGCGGGGGCGTTCCTGACCACTTTGGCTGTGAACGCGCCCAGCTGATTGCCAAGCAGCAATCCCGAATCAAGTCAAGTCGTGCCCGCGAGGTTTGAAGAGCTGGTCTGGGCGTTGTACAAGAGTTGGCCCAGGCCGCTAGCGAACAGGGACTTGCATCTCAAGGAGGAGAGCACGTGAGAAGGGTGCTTAGAGTGAACTTGTGGCTGATGTCCGCAATTGGTGTTATTGCATTATCAAGCAGCGCGCAAGTGAAGCAGCCGCTAAAGTTAGTGGCAACGACCCCATTGCCGGGTTTCTCGGGCGATTTCGACCATTTCGCATTGGATCTCAAGGGCAAGCGGCTGTTTCTCACCGCCGAGGATCATAAGACCGTGGACGTCTTCGACCTCGAAGGCAAGCACGTTCACAGCATCACCGGATTTGGCCAGCCCCACGCCGCACTTTTTCTCCCGGAAGCCAACAAACTGATCGTAACCGACGGCGATGATGATTTCGGCAGGGTCGAGTTGGTGAGCGGAGAGGATTACAAGATCCTCAGCACGATCAAACTGCCAAACGGCGTGGATAGCGCGGTATTTGACCCCAGGAGCCAATACTATTATGTCGCCAGCGGCGGCGAAGAGTCCGCAAAGACCCATGTGCTCAGCATCATTGACACTAAGACGTTTAAACTGGTCGGGGAAATTACGCTTCCCGGAAACGAATCTGAAGCGATGGCCATCGACAAACAAAGCAAGAAAATGTACGTCAGCCTCCGGGCCACCAATGAGGTCGGCGTCGTCGACATGGCGACTCGCAAAGTTGTCACTCGATGGCCCATTCCGGGAGCGGCTACCGCGAACTCATTGGTTCTCGATGAAGCGAACCATCGTGTATTTATCGCCACGCGAAAGCCACCAAAATTCTTTGTGTTCGACACTGATACGGGAAAAGTTGTGATCTCGCTACCCTGTTCGCGGCTGCACGACGATATGTGGTTCGATGCCCCGCACAAGAGAATTTACGTGACAGGAAGTGAAACCACCACGGTGTTTGAGCAAAAGGATGCGGACCACTACACGCATCTGGCAGACGTTCCGACCGGGTTTCGCGCCAAGACTTCTATCCTCGTGCCTGAACTGAATCGGATCTATATCGCCGTCTCCGGCAAGGGGAAAGCGAATGCGAAGCTCGCGCTCCAGGTTTACGAACTACAGCCCTGATCCAGCCCGGTGATCTATAGAAAAATTTCAGTACGCGCGATTTATGCAGTGTTGCCGCACCCATGCCTGAGACCGTCAATGGTTTGCATTCAGAATTCCGCGGAGGTTTCTACATGAAATATTTTGAATTAAGCCGCCTTGGAATGTGGGGCGTCGCTGTCCTGCTGCTCGGTGCACTTGCAATCGCACGTACCCCGGAGGGCGGCTACCACCTGCTAAAGAAATACGAACTCGGCGCTGCGCCCGGCGGCAAAGAATACTGGGACTACATCACATTCGACGCTTCCACGCGTCGCCTCTACATCTCGCACAACTCGGAAGTGAAGGTCGTGGATGCTGACAGCGGCGCGATCCTCGGCAGTATTGCTGATTTGAAAAGAGTCCATGGTATCGCCCTCGTCTCTGATCTTGGCCGTGGCTTCATCAGCGACGGTGGCGCCGACGAAGCCGTTGTTTTCGACCTCAAAACCTTGAAGGTTACGGGACACATCAAGACAGGGGGCAATCCGGATTGCATCCTTTACGAGCCGGCTTCCAAACACATCTTCACGATGAATGGTAAAAGCAGTGACGCCACTGTGATAGACCCGGCCACGGAGACGGTTGTAGCAACAATCCCCATGGGCGGCCGCCCCGAGTATGCCGTCGCTGATGGCAAGGGGATGATCTACGACAATATCGAAGATAAAGACGAGGTCGTCGCCCTGGATTCTCGCACCAATACCGTCAAGGCCCGTTGGCCCATCGCCCCCTCCGGAGGGGCCACCGCCATGGATATGGACGTCCAGCATCGCCGCCTCTTCATCGGCGGGCGCAACAAAGTGCTTGCCATCATGGATGCTGTCAGCGGCAAGGTTCTCCAGACGTTTCCCATCGGTGATGGTGTAGACACGAACATTTATGAGCCTGAAACAGGTTTGCTTTTCACCGCCACGCGTGAAGGCACGTTGCACATCTTCCATGAAGACACTCCTGACAAATTCAGCGTAGTTGAGACCGTCAAGACTGAATTTGGGGCCCGCAACATGGCGCTCGATCACAAGACGCACAGACTTTTCATTGACACCGGGGATTTTGCCCCCGCTGCTGCACCGACTGCGGAGCAACCCAAACCGCAACCAACCCCTGTTTCGGGGACGTTTCGATTGTTAGTCTACGGTCGCTGAGCCGGTGCCGGCTCGGCTTTGCTGGATCAAGAATGTGACATCGCAAAATAGACGCATGCGAAGCCTGGTTGTATTCGCCGCTCTCGGTATTTCTGCGCTGCATGCCGGCGCCAAGGATCCGGCCGCATTGTATTCGCTTGCAGATCCAGGGCCTGCTCAAGAGTCGCCGTCGAGTTCAGAACATTCGACGGCAGGCGCGCAAACGCAATCTTCTCTCAACTTCGAGGAGTACCGCACTCGCGTCGAGCCGGTTTTTCTCAAGAAGCGTGAAAGCGGAGTGCGGTGCTACGACTGTCATTCCACGCTCACCACTCACCTGCGACTGCAACCCTTCCTGCCGGGCGATCCTTCTTGGACGGAAGAACAGTCGCGGCAAAATTTTGCATTCGTTTCTCAATTGGTTGCTCCGGGAGATCCTCTAAAAAGCCTCCTTCTCCTCCACCCTCTGTCTCAAGAAGCGGGCGGCGACCCGGCTCACGCAGGCGGCAAATTTTGGAAGTCGCAGGCCGACCCGGAATGGCAAATGCTCGCTGCCTGGGTCCGCCACTCTTCTTCTGGCACGCCGGCGGCCCAACCAGCTTCTCCGGCGACGACGAATGCTTTCCAAACGTTCAGATCGAGTATCGAGCCGATCTTCCTCAAGGAAAGGCCAGGACACGCCCGCTGCTACGGTTGTCATTCGGAATACAACAGAAGCTTTCATCTCGAGAAATTGCCGCTGGGAGCCGCGAATTGGGCAGAGGACCAATCTCGGCGCAATTTTCAAAACATCCTCCAGCACGTTGCTCCCGGAGATCCCGGTTCGAGCGGGTTGTTAATCCATCCGCTTGCGCCCGAAGCGGGTGGTGATCCGTTCCATTCCGGCGGCCACCAGTTTCAGTCCCAGAATGACCCGGACTGGCTAGCGATGGCTGACTGGGTACGGAGCCTGCAGCCGAGAGTCGATTCCGAGTCTTTGCCAAAGCCTCTTGTACTTATCTATGTCACCAACAGCGCGGGAAACACAATCGATGTCGTCGATCCCACGGCCAACACAGTCGTGCAGGTGATCCATGGCATTGAGCTGCCGCATGGAATCACCTTCTCTCCCGATGGCACGCAAGTCTACGTCAGCAACGAATCAGACAGCGTGCTCGATGTCTTGGATCGGAAGAGCGGTGAGATGCTGCGGAAAGTGCCTCTGAGCGGCCGGCCGAACAATATTGCCATCACCAAAGATGGCCGCCGCATTCTCGTGGGGATCCGCGCGCCGCAGGGCGAGCTCGATGTGATCGAGACAGTCTCACTGAACCGCCTCAAAAGCATTCAGGTCGATAGCGTCCATAATGTCTATGTCACGCCTGACGGCAGCTATGCGGTCAGCGGTTCCCTGGAAGGTATGTCGGCCACAGTGATTGATCTTCGGACCGATCAAATCGCGTGGAAACTGAATTTCGATCACCCAGTGCGCCCCATGGCTTTCGAAGCCAACCCTGACGGGTCCACGCACCGTATTTTCGTCGAGCTTTCCAACTTCAACGGATTCGCCGTCGTGGATTTTGCGAAGCGCAGCGAGGTAGCCAGGATCACGCTGCCGGACGCACCCGGCGGATTCGGGATTGCCGAGGGACGCGTGAACACTCCTGCCCATGGCATCGGGGTCGCGCCGGATGGCAAGTCGTTGTGGGTGAACAGCACTCTTGCGAACGCCGTTTTCGAATACTCACTGCCGGATCTGCAGTTGGTTGGCCACACCGAACTGCCACTGGTTCATCCGCTGGGACGCGCACCCACTAGTTCCGTTCCCGAGTGGATCACCTTCACGCCAGACAGTAAGCATGTCTACGTCTCGAACTCCGGCGATCGCTCGGTGTCCGCCATCGACATGAAAACTTTGAAGTTAGTGGCGGTGATCCCGGTAGGGGAAGTCCCTAAGCGGATCAACACCTTGGTCGTTCACTGAACTTGGCGGTCCCCAGATTCTTCTCAACTCCACCTGAGTTCACCATACTAGAAATGGGCCAGCCAGAAGTGTGAGCAAGAAGGCGATTGCTGGATAGTTTCTCTCGTAACAAATCGAGATGCGCCGGGCGTGCTCCGGGGGTCTCTCTGTGCACCCAACCCTTCAGTCTCAGAGCCATGCACGCCCGCCGGGTGTTTTGGCCGTTATGCCAGACATGGCAATTCCGGTAATCACTACAAAGCCTGCTTCGACACGGCATTGCTGCCACCCACTAGCTTAATTTCTTTGCCGAGACCAGTGGACTGTTTAAGGAACCACATCATAAACCAATATCTTGGCCTCTTCGATGGTTGCTTCCTTTGATTGGGGAATGGGAGGAACCAAAATGACGAGCTTGGGGATAGCCGCGTAAAACCGCTTGAGTTCTGGCACCAGCAGCGTGGTCTTCGCAATCGGCCCGGTCGCCACTCTTCCCAGACGCTCGTAATGGTCCGCGTCAACCTGTTTGAACACTTCCACGAAGCCGGTTGTTCCTGTGTAGTAAATGCGTTTGCTCGGCGCGTCAAACACGACTTCATCCACACCGCCCTCGGTGTCGATCGCATCGATCACTTTCCCGCTGTCCGAATCCATCACCACCAACTTCCCTGGTTTATAAATGTGTGAGCGTTTCACCCGGCTCCCGATAAACAAGCGATGATGGGCTGCATCCAGCGCCACCGCATGAGGCTCCGGCCCCCCGGTGATAGGCCACGTGGCGATCACCGTGCGCTTTTCGCGGTCAATGACCACCACTTGGCTTGTGTCACCCATAACTACAAACATTCTTGGCGACGCTGGATCGAGTGCGAGGCCAGCGGGATTCAGGCCCTCGACCTCGATGCTTCCCGCAAGTTTGCCGTTCTTTATGTCGACGATTTCGATCGAGCCTTTGGTACCTTCTTTTTTGAGCCCATCGGCTCTGTCACCCAGATAAAATAGATGCGTGGCCGGATCATAAACCCCGTTATCTGGCACCCTCCTCGAGTCTTTGTCCAGCTCATGGCCGGTCAAAAGGATGTTCTTGACGAGCTCATAGGTATCCCCGCTGAATGCTTTGCACGTTGCATCTCCATCGTCCACCCAGATTTCGTTGGTCTCGGGGAGATAGATCGTCTTGCGAGGATCTCCTCCAAACCCTGTGATCGTGTGGATGACTTTGCCGGCGCGCAGGTCGATAACTTCAATCGTCCTCTGGTGCTCTCCAGGAACGAATAGGCGCTGCCCTTTGATGTCCACCGCCATGTGGTCGAAATAGCCCTCAACATTCGGCAATGGGATGCTCTGGATCTGTTTCAGCGGCGCACTGGTCTGACACTGCGCTCTCGGAATCAAAACCATGCACAAAGTCCAGACTAATGTCACGTACGTTTTCATTCTTTCGCTCCTCATTTGGCATTTCTCAATCTTCACTTCCGCTCCTTGAGCGGCCTCTGACGCGCCTTCAGGGAATGTTTCGGCCCATCAGCTTCGTTGAAGCGCCGGCCGAAGCTCGCGGATATCTTTCACGCTCTCCAGAGCTAAAACTTTCTCGATCAGGATCGAGCAGTTTGCAGCGCCGAGCACTGGTGTCATAAGGTCACGGGCTTTCGCGACGACCTCATCCCGGGGCATGGGATTATCCGCCGTCCCGCGCACATCTCGCACCCATTCGCTCAGCTGCGTGCCGTCGGCGAGCATCACCTCGACAATGGCCTCGCGCCTCGGACGGCGCGCGTCAATCCGCGGGTCGGCGACGACCTCTACCTTGGCGCGCTGCCGCATCACGGCAGGGTCTTTCATCCGCGCCTTGTCATGAGCCGATCGGAACGTGGCCGTCTTGTCCAGCAGCATCACCGCAACCATGTGCTCCAGGCAGATGTCCGGCATCTCGCGATTGCTCACCGTGTTGGCCTCGTCGCTGGCGATCCGCACGACCACCTTTTGTACATCGTCGGCGGTAAACGAGCGCTGTTTGAAGAAACCCGCGAGTGCGTCGAGCGGAGCCTGGATGGGCGAGCCCACAGTCCATTTCTTGATGTTCGTCCGCGTTATCTCGTAGCGCTCGCCAAGCTTGTCGGCCAGCTGCGCCGGATCGGCTTTGATCACTCCGTTTTCCCTAGGGGCATAGGCCTCAAAAAAATTGTCGGGGCCGGAGAAAACGTCGTCCACGCCCGTCCAGCCCGCGCGGATCAGCATCGCGGCAGTGACTCCGCCGGCCGCGGGCTTCCCTCCAAAGAGGAAAGCCTTCTCCATGTGCTCGGCATCCCGGCTCCAGGCTCCAATTCCCGATGTTTGTTGGGCGCTATAATCCAGCAACAAACGCATCTGTTGCGCCCCAAGACCCGCGGCGCAGCCGGCGGCCGCGCCAGCCCCGAACGTCGCAACGGTGCCGTGCGTGCTCCTGTGCGTCGCAGCCTGGTAGTCCGGCCCACCCATGCACATCGTCACCCGCGTTCCGACATCATAGCCGAGCGTCACGGCGCGCAAGAAGTGCTTCCCGCTGATTCCAAACTGCTCGCCGGCAGCCAACGCCGCCGGAACTACCGAGACCCCGGGATGCGAACGGGACGGGCCGTGCGAATCGTCAGTCTCGTCAGCATGGGCAAGCACTCCGTTCGCCAGCGCCGCTTCGATGGGACCGCACACGATGTTTGAAGCGACTACCGTCGCAACCTCCTTACCACCATACGCACGGACAAACTCAATCGCTGCGCGTCCCGGGCGTATCTCGGAGCCGGAAATGATCGCAGCCAGCGTATCCAAGATGTGATGTTTCGCCTTCTCAACAACTTCGGCCGGCAGCGCTCGTTCACCCGCTTCGCTCATGTACTTGCTGAGCTTGTCCATAATGGGGCTCACGCCTTGCGCCGCCTCATCTGGGCTGGCCGCTGCCTTAGCTGCCATCAACCCGGGCGGAATCGCCGTGGTTGCGAACGCCAGGCTGGCGAGTTCAAGTAGGTTGCGCCGGGTCAGAATTGCTCCGCCCCTCCCTGCCAGCTTATCTTTGTCTCCGCCATGTACCATGTGCGTTCCTCTCCTCCGAGTCCTTCGCGCTAGGCTGAATTTGCTCAAGGTTGTCCGGACAGAGTGGACCCAACCGCACAAACAAAGGTATGTCATTAAGCGAATCAAATTCCTGAAAACAGCATTAATTCTTTGTTAGCTCGACGGGACACGTTCTGTTCGATTCGAATGGAGTTCACCTAGTCATCCGTCAGTGCCTTCATAACGCAAAACATTTCGCTCTTCGCTTCGAACCCCACGCCGGGAATCTCCGGCAGCTTGACGTAGCTGTCTTCGACCGCTATCCCGTCGGCAAATCCACCGAACGGCTGAAAAATTCCAGGATAGGATTCGTTGCCCCCCAGCCCCAAGCCGGCCGCGATGTTCAACGACATCTGATGCCCTCCGTGCGGAATACAGCGAACTGCCGACCATCCATATTCCTTCAACATGCCCAGGATTCGAAGGTATTCGACTAGCCCGTAGCTCAACGCGCAATCGAACTGCAAGATGTCGCGATCTGATCGCATCTGCGCGTAGCGAATGAGATTTCGTGCGTCCTGCAAGGAGAACAGGTTTTCTCCCGTCGCCATTGGTCCCGGATAATGATTCGCGAGCTTGGCTTGCAGCTGATAGTCCAGCGGATCACCTGCTTCCTCATACCAACGCAGCCCGTACGGCGCGAGTGCCTGCGCATACGCGACGGCATTCTCCAGATCAAAGCGGCCATTTGCATCCACAGCCAATTGGTCCGAAGTCTTCAGGATCTTGAGTACGGCTTCTATGCGTCGCAGGTCCTCTGAAAGCGGCGCTCCGCCGATTTTCATCTTTACTACGGAATACCCAAGATCGAGATAGCCTTGCATCTCATTTTGCAGTGCCGACAAGTCTTTGTCCGGATAGTAGTAGCCACCCGCCGCATATACGAACACTTTGTCGTCGAAGTGTCCTCCACGAAAACGGTCGGCGAGTAGACGGTAAAGCGGCAGCCCGGCGATCTTCGCCACAGCATCCCATACCGCCATATCCAGCACCCCTACCGCCACCGATCTTTCGCCGTGTCCTCCAGGTTTCTCATTCCGCATGACGACATCCCAGACTCGAACCGGATCTAGGTTTTCGCCGCTTTCGTCGACCAGTGTTCCAGGCTCCGCGGCTCTAAGCCGAGGAATAAAACGATCGCGCAGGAGTCCGCTAGGCGCGTATCGGCCATTCGAATTGAAACCGAAGCCGACCACAGGCTTGCCCTGACGCTTCACATCCGTGAGCAGCGCCAGGACACTCACGGTCATTTGGCTGAAATCAATGTAGGCGTTGCGAATTTTCGATTTGATAGGCACTACCGTCTCGCGGATATCCACAATCCTCACCACTCTGTTCCCCCCGGGAAACTTATCTCGCTCAGGCCAGCTGCAGTAGCGGCCGCAGTTCTCGGATATCCTTCACTCTATCCAGGTTTAGCACTCTCTCAATGAGGTTCGCGCATTGTGCCGTGCCGAGGATCGGCGCTATCAAATCACGGGCTTTGCCAACAATTTCGTCGCGTGTCATGGGATTCTTGGGCGTGCCCCGAACGTTGTCAACTCGCTGTGTGAGATGCGTTCCATCCGTCAGTTGCATCTCCACAATCGCCACGCGCAAAGGCATGAGGTGCTCTAACTGCTCATCCGGAATCAATTTTACCTTTTCGCGTTCTCGGAGCGTCGCCGGATCTTTCATGCGCGCTTTGTCATGTGCCGAACTGAAGGTAACCGTCTTGTCCATCACCATCACCGCGACCATGTGCTGCAAGCAGATGTCCGGGATCTCGCGGTTGTTCACGATCGCTGCCTCATCCGTCGCCAGCTGCACGGAGACCTGCTGCACTTCATTCGAATGGAAGGGACGCTGCTTCCTCAGGATCTCGAGGGCATCGAGTGCCGCCTGGATCGGCGAACCTACAGGCCATTTCTTGATATTCGTTCGCGAAATCTCATAACGCTCGCCAAGCTTTTCGGCCAGTCCGGCAGGATCGGCATGAGGGTTGTAGGCCTGAAAGAAATTATCTTTCCCCGAGAAGATGTCTTCGACACCGGTCCATCCGGCCTGAACGATCAAGGCAGAAGTGACACCGCTGCGCGCCGTCATGCCGCCAAAGTGGAATGCTTTCTGGATGTGCTCGGTGTCGCGGTTCCATGCGCCAAGTCCGGAGGATTGATGGGCCGTGTAGCCCAAGAGAAATCGCATCTGCGCAACGGTAAGGCTCGCCGCGCAGCCGGCGGCCGCAGCCGCGCCGAATAGAGGAGAGATGCTGTGCGTGCTCCAATGACTCTCCGCTTCGAATTGCTGTCCACCCAGCGTCATTGTGACGCGCGTTCCAACGTCGTAGCCGAGCGTCACGGCGCGCAGGAAGTGTGTCCCGCTGATGCCGAACCGCTCACCAGCCGCAAGGGCGGCGGGCACCACAGCGCACCCTGGATGCGACTGCGACGCGGCGTGCGAATCGTCCGTTTCGTCGGCATGAGCCAACACCCCATTCGTGAGTGCCGCTTCGATCGGGCCGCATACAATTTTCGAGGCCACGACCGTGGCGAGTTCTCTGCCACCATAGACGCCAGCAAATTGCACCGCCACACGCCCGGGTGTTAACTCCGAACCCGAAATCATCGCCGCCACCGTGTCCAAGATATGCTGTTTCGTTTTCTCCGTCACCTCGTCGGGCAGCTCGCGGCCGCTGGCTTCGCTCATATATGTGCTGAGCTTTTCCATGATCGGGCTCACCCCTTGCCCGGTTGTGTCCCGACTGTGGGATGGTTTGGTCATCAGCATCCCGGGCGGAAGCACTGCAGTTGCAACAGCCAGACCCGCGAGTTCGAGCAGGCTGCGCCGGGAAAGAATTGCATGGTCGCTCTCCGCCGGCCCGCATTCGTTTCGATCATCGCTCATGTATTCCCTTCCTACGGAATTTTGCTAAGGCCTGATCTTGCTCAATGGGGTCGGGCACAACAGATTCATCCGTACCATGGCATTATGCCACTCTCAAACTCAGGTACCTGAAAACAGAATTAATTCCTATTTAGCGCGATTGTGTATGGATGGTTCCGGTCGCGGGTCCGCCAGCATCCGATTGCGGGTTCCGTACGAAACTCCTGCCGTGCGCTTCTGAACCGAGCCAGAGCAGCGTTGCCAGCGTTAGAATCGCCACGATTTCGAACCCGGCGATCGCCCACTGATAACCGAAGCGGACGTGAAGCGCGTATTGGATCGAGTTTGTGGGTGCTGCGAGCAGTATTCCCAGCTGATACGCCAGGCCCGGCATCAACCCACGGGCCGCGTCGGCGGAAAGCTCGTTTAAGTGCACTGGGATCACGCCCCAGGCACCTTGCACTCCTGCCTGCATCAAGAACGAAGCGGCCATGATTGCCAAAAGGCCGCCGCCAAAGGCCCACAGCGGAATCAGCAGGAGCGACAACCCCAGGGCCGCGATCATGCCTTTGCGGCGTCCGGCCACTTGCGAGAAGTGTCCAAAAACAATCGCGCCTACGACGGCCCCAACATTATAAATCATCGCAATATTGGCTACCATCGCGGCGGAAATCTTATGCACTTCTTTCAGGAAATCCGGATAAAGATCTTGGGTTCCGTGCGAGAGGAACATCATGAACGTCATGAGCACGACAAGATACGCAAAGCGCTTCCACTCTCCTGCAACGATGCGCAGAACCTGTCCGGTGCTCGCAGCGCGATGCTGCTTCCACGCCTCCGATTCCGGCACTTTCGTACGGATATACAGCGCCAGCAGCGCGGGCAGTGCACCAATCCAAAACATCGGGCGCCATCCCCACAGGGGCAGGAGAAACCTTGCGGCCACCGCCGCCAGCAGATATCCGATCGAATAGCCACTTTGCAAAATCCCGCTGAGGATGCCCCGCCAGCGCACCGGCGCTGCCTCCATTGCGAGCGACGCGCCGACGCCCCACTCCCCACCCATGCCGATGCCGAACAAGGCTCGCAAAATGATAAACACGGTGTAATTTGGCGAAAAGCCGCACATCAATTCGATCAATGAAAAATAGATCACGTTGGCCATTAGCGGGATGCGGCGTCCGTAGCGGTCCGCAAGCAGCCCGAATAGCAGCGCGCCGATGGGCCGCATGGCGAGCGTCGCGGTGGTGGTGAAAACGATTTCTTTCTTGCTGACCCCGAACTGGTGCGCCAGCGTATCGAAGAGAAAAACGACGATGAAGAAATCGAACGCGTCGAGCGTCCAGCCAAGAAACCCTGCGAGCACGGCGTGATGCGTGCCCGATCGAGCCGGCTGCCCCGAGTCCGCCATCTCAGTTTGCTTGCCACTCCGCAGGCTTGGGCATGAGCCGGGAGATGGCTACCCCGCAAGCAATCGCTACAATCGCGAGAACAAATCCCACCTTATACCGTCCGAAGCATAGCTCACCAATACAGAACAGCGAGGAATAGATGAGCACGCACCCCAAGATCCAGCACAGAAGATTCTTCCCCAGGTCGCGCGTGACGGGCTCATCTCCTGCGAGCTTCGCTACGGCATGCCATCCGGTGATTTGCGGGCGCACTTTCCGGTAGAACTTCACGAGCGTGTCTCCCGGTTCTGCGGGCGTAAGCAGTGTGACCGTCACCCACACAAGCGTGGTGACGCCGGTGGTGCACAACGTCGTCTTCGCGAAAATGACGGAGTCCGAACCGCTGAAGGGTTGCGCCCTGCCTGCAATCGCCATCCAGAGCGCGGTCGAATGCAGCGCCAGCGTCGTCACCAGCGCCGCCATCATCGCGGAGATTTCGCTCCACGCATTCACGCGCCACCAATACCAGCGGAGCAAATATACGCCGCCGGTGCCCGCCCCCAATTCGAGCACGATCTTCCATCCGGCGCTAACCGAGCCAAGCTGTAACGCCACAAGCGCCGCCGCGATTACCAGGAAGACCGTGGCGAGACGCGAAGCATTCACGTAATGCGCCTCGCTTCCATTTTTCTTCAGGAAGCGCCGGTAAAAGTCTTCAACAAGGTAGGAACTGCCCCAATTCAATTGCGTTGCGACGGTGGACATGAACGCTGCCATGAATCCCGCGAGCAAGATTCCCAGGAGCGCATGCGGTGTCTGCCGCGTCGCCACCAACATGTATCCGCGCTCGGGTTGCGCCAACCCCGGATAAAGAACAACCGCCACGAGCGCCGTCAAAATCCAGGGCCAGGGCCGCAGCGCGTAGTGCGCCAGATTGAACCACAGCACTGACAACAATCCGTTTCTTTCATCCTTTGCGCTGAAAATCCGTTGCGCGATGTATCCACCGCCGCCAGGTTCCGCTCCCGGATACCAGAACGCCCACCACTGCACCGTCAAATGCACCACAAAAGTAATCACCGGCAAGGTCCACAATGCTTCGCTGGCAAACCCTCGGGAAAAATCGGGCAAGAGAGCGGTGATGTCGCTAGCTCCCGGCCCGGCAGCGGCACGCCGCGCCGCAAGCCCCGCGAGAAGTTGCGGCATCCCGCCAACCGCGTGAACTCCGTACCAGGCCACCGAAATCACAATCGTCATTTTCAGAACGAACTGGAATAAGTCCGTCCAAAGCACGCCCCACAAACCGCCAAGCGAAACATAAATTCCCGTGAAGGGCATCAGGAAGAACACGCAGATGGCCAGCGCTTTCGCGTCGCTCACGCCCATGGCCGTGCTGATGATATTGACCATCGCCTTCGTCACCCACCCAAGGATCAGGCAGTTCATCAGCAGGCCAAGATAAACGGCACGAAACCCACGCAGGAACGCCGCAGGTTTCCCGCTGTAGCGCATTTCAGCAAACTGTACGTCGGTGATCAATCCGGAGCGCCTCCACAATCTCGCGAACAAGAACACCGTCATCATCCCCGACGGCAAAAAACTCCACCACAGCCAATTCCCCGCGACTCCGTTGACATAGACCAGTCCCGTCACGGCCAGCGGCGTATCGGCCGCAAACGTGGTCGCCACCATCGACGTTCCCGCCAGCCACCACGACACGTTTCTGCCGGAAACAAAGTAGTCCTCCGTGCTCTGTCCCGACCGCCGCCGGAAATACAACCCCAGGACAAGAGTGATCAGCAGATAGCCAACAATCGCGGCCCAATCAGCCAGTGTTAAGTGCAAGGTGCCTTCCCCCTGTGCAGGAAATCCTTACGGCAACTTCTCGTTCATTGCAAAATGGGCGCACGAGCCGCCCGGCCCGGAAAAACACCATCAACGAGTTGCCCATCTTTGACGACGGAAACTCCGTTGACAAGCACAAACTGAATCCCTTCCGAGTATTCTAACGGCTGTTCGTAGGTTGCTTTATCAATGACGCGCTTCGCGTCGAACACGGTAATGTCCGCATCTGCCCCCACGCGAATCCGTCCTTTGCCCTTGAATGCCGGCGCGCGTTTTTCCAGCCGCTGGGCCGGCATCAGGGTCATCTTTCGCAGAGCCGTCATCAAATCCAACGCCTTCTCATCTCGAACGTAATGCCCTAGCACGCGCGAGAACGTCCCCTGCCCCCGTGGATGGACCTTGGCTCCCGTAATGGGCATGCCGTCGCTGGCGATCATCACGATCGGATCTGCGACCGCCGTGCGTGCAGCTCCTTCGGGGATCGAAAAAATGACGACCGTACCCCCTTCTTTGCGATATTTTTCAAAAGTCTCCGCGGTCAGCCGCTCGCCCGTCTTCACCCACTGGACATCTTTGTAATTGATTCCCTGCCGGTCTTGCCATCCGGGATCAAAAATCGCTGATTCCAGCGAGGTGCTGCCGGCCGTATAGGGATAGCACTCGGTCGTCACGTCAAGACCGTGCTCCTGCGCGCCTCTCACCATGGCGATGAGCCGCGGCGTATCCTGCAGACCCATACTCGTGATGTGCACCACGTGCAGTGGAGCTCCCGTCACCGCCGCTGCCGCAATGACCTCTTCAATCCCGACGAGTCCCGTTGTTGGCTCTTTCAGTCCCGCGTGCCGCAGGTGCACGTGTACCGGCGCGTTGCCCTTCGCCGCCAGCCGGAACACATCGACGATCTCGCCATGAGTGGCGGCAGCCGTGTAATTGATTCCCATCCCGACAGCCAATGCGCCACGGTGCAATCCTTCCTCTATGTCTCTATCGATTTGCACCAATTCGCCCGGCGTTGCTTCGCGATGAGCGGCATCTCCACTGGGCAGGAAGTTGCCCGGGTCCTTCATGACCTTCATCCGCACAGGAATGTGCCCGATGCCTACTCCAAAGTTGATGAGCGTCTTGCCTTCCCTCTCCGCATACCATTTGTCGATATCGTCCGTTCCGGCCTCCAGCTCGAGCGAGGTGGTGACGCCATCGCGCGCTTTGAACTGATAATTGCGCGGCTCCTGGCCGTGCTGGTGCAAATCAATAAAACCTGGGGCAACCGTCAAATCCGTTGCATCAATCGTCTTCTTTCCCTGCAGCGCTTCCGCGGAAATCGCACGAATCTTCCCGCCGGCGATCCCCACGTTCCGCACCGCATCAAGCCCCGATTCGGGATCCATCACTCGCCCGTTGGCGATGACCACATCATAGCTTTCGGTTCCATTGCTTGCGCCGTCTCCTGCGGTCGTAACGACCATGGCGGCGAGAAATACCAATGCCGCTGCCCACGTCCACCATCCACGAACTATAAAGTGTGACATTTGACCGGCATCCCTCCCGTGCGGCGCTAAGTCTCTTCGCGTGGACTCCGTCTGTCAAAGGTTTTCTAAACCGATTCAACGGCCGCGAATCGTTCACTTGGCGTCTTCGGAGGAAAGAAAAACCCCGGATCGCTGGGGGGAGCGACCCGGGGTGGGGGTGTTACTGAGGGGGGCCGGAGGAAACTCGTTCTTGTCTAGTGCACCTGGTGTACGGCCAGCATGCAGATTTGTCGCAGCTCTTCGTAGGTGAAATACGTCTCTTCCTGCTCGCCTGCGACTTCTTTGTGTCCGAATCCCGATTCGCTGGAGATGCGGCTCAATTCCATTTCCGATAGACCCAACAGCACCGCCGCGCGGCGCCGGGTTACATATTTGAGCTCTTGCGTTTTCATGGCGTTATCCCTCACGCAGGAAGTAGAACCATGGAGTCTTCTTCAACAGCCAGGATCATGGCCTTATAGATGTCCACGTCCCAACCATCGCCAATCCGCATCCTTACGGTTTCGCCGCCATCTTTCAGCAGCTTCCCCCGCAGCGGCACCTTGATGTTTCCTAGCGCCACCTGCAGGACCACTGGTTGCCCGATCCAAGCTTCGAACGCACTGTCCATTCTTGTTCCTCTCAGTGATTCAGCCTGACGGAAGAGAGAATCGCGCAGCGGCCTGCGGTTCACAATGGTACAGAGAGGGCACCGGACTAGTAAGAAGGTACTGCACAAAATTCGCGCATCGATTCACACTCAGTTTCCATCGGAGTACAGAAGTACTGTTCTTTCGGGACGCCCGGACCATAGGACCAGGATGTTTTCCCTGCGATCCTGCTGGTATGACGAGGCACGGTCACCCTTCGCGCGAGACCCTGAACGAAAGTGCAGTCGCCATGTCCAGCCGGGCAGGTGTCGGCCTCGCCCTTGGCGGAGGTTTCGCACGCGGCTTCGCTCATCTAGGAGTTCTGCAAGTCCTGGAGCAGAACCACATCCCTATCTCTCACATCGCGGGCACCAGCGTTGGCAGCATCCTGGGCGCTGCCTACGCCAGTGGCGCGCCTCTTGCACGCATCATTGAGACCTGCCGTACCCTGCGCTTCCGCGACATCGCGCGTTGGCGCGTCTCCCGGCTCGGCTTGGCAAGCAATCAGTGTCTTGAGAACTTAATCGAACGTGTTTTCGAATCGCGCCAGTTTGAAGATCTACGCATTCCTCTTGCAGTGGTAGCCACGGACTTGAACTCCGGCGAACCAGTGGTGTTCACGCAAGGCGATCTGGTGGACGCCATCCGCGCGAGTTGCGCCTTCCCGGGCCTGTTCGAACCAGTCGAGATCGGCACGCGGTGTCTTGCGGACGGTGGACTGGTCGCCCCGGTTCCAACGCACGCTGCCCGCGATCTCGGTGCCGCCGTGGTAATCGGTGTCTCCGTCGGCATGCAGGACGGCCACCGCGGCGCCCCCACGAACATTTTTCAGGTCGTCAGCCGGGCGGTGAACGCGGCGCAAAAGCACCAGCTCGAAATCTGGGAACGCCATGCCGACCTCGTCCTCCGGCCCGACGTCCAATCCGTGGCCTGGGACGAATTCGACCGCGCCGATGAGGCGATCGCTGCCGGCGCCGCTGCCGCGCTGCGCGCTCTCCCGCGTATTGAAAAACTGCTGAGGCAGAAGCAAGACGCCGCCCAGGATCTCCAGGCCCGGCTCGACGCTGAAGATAAAGGTTACCAATGGCTCGCGGAGGCGCTCCGATGACTCGCATCAGCATCTGGCTTGCAGCCCTTACCATCCCACTCCTTCTGTGGCATGAATGTGGAGAGGATATTGGCGTTTTCTGCTACCGTATAGGATTGGGCGCTGTCACCGCCGTGCGTTCGCGCACTCTTGCTCCGGTGCCCGTCAGGAATTCGATCGATTTTTCCTCTGTGAGGAACAACACCGAGTGCTCGACGCCATCCTTCATTTTCTCCACTCGCTCTACAACCCGGACGGACTTAAAGAACTAATCGGCCGGGGCGGCGCGCCCCTCATTTGCTTCATCGTCTTCATCGAAACCGGTTTTTTTGTAGGATTTTTTCTTCCCGGTGATTCCCTGCTTGTCACCGTCGGCATCTTTTCCGCCGGTGGCTTCATCCACATGCCCTTAAAATGGCTCCTTCTTTCCGTCATGCTCTGCGCCATCGTGGGCGATCAGATTGGCTACTGGATTGGCCGCTCTGCCGGTTCAGCTCTTTACCGCCGCGAAGAGTCCTTCTTCTTCCGGCGCAGCCACTTGCAACGCGCCCATGATTTCTATGAAAAATATGGCGGCCGGGCCGTCATCCTGGCGCGTTTCATTCCCATCGTTCGAACGTTCTGCCCTCCCGTCGCCGGTGCCGCGAAGATGCCCTACGCCAGCTACGTAGCCTTCGACATTTGTGGAGGGATTTTTTGGGTTGCCACCATGATCCTCGGCGGCTACACTCTGGGCCGCTCGGTCCCGAACATTGCTGCGCGCATCCATTACATCATTGCCCTCGTTATCGTGGTTTCCGTGCTTCCGGCAGTCATCAGCATTTATCGCTCCAGGCATAAGTGCAGTGCTTCCAGTGACCAGGGCTCCGCCGCCACTCCCCGCGCAAAGGGCGAATAGACTGTGGCCTCCGCCAAGTTCCGCGCCCTCATCTTCGATATCGGCCGCGTCCTGATCCGCGTGGACATTTCCCGGGCCATGGACGGGTTGGCTTCCGGCCTCTCGCTAACGCCACAGGATGTATGGTCCGCGATCGAAAAAGACCCGCGCTGGCTCGATTGGCAGGAGGGGCGCATTTCTCCCCGGGACTGGCACCTTCATCTAGCCAAGCGTCTTGGTTCTTCGCTCACGTTTGAGGAATTCTCGGAAGTCTGGAACCGCGCCCTTGACCCGAATCCGATCCATTCGGAATCGTACCTGGAGAAGCTCTCCAAGAATTACCGCCTTGCCTTACTATCGAATACCGACCCCATCCACATGTCCAATGAAGAGGCCCGCTTCCCCTTTTTCCGCTTCTTTCCCATTCGTATCTATTCCTATCGGGTTGGTGCGAGCAAGCCTGACCCGGTCATCTACCGGGAAGCCCTCCAAGCCTGCCAGGTCCGGGCCGAGGAAGCCGTTTATATTGACGATGTTGCCGCCTACGCGGAAGCCGCTCAGCGCCTCGGGATGTCTGGAATCGTCTTCCAATCGCCCGAACAGCTCCAATCCGATCTCCGAAAGCTCGGAATTCAATTGGACTGACCCAACCCCAAGCAAAAAATCCGCTGTTCGCTCTCTCTTCGCGTAAACTTTGCCAGGACTAGTACCACATGCCTTTTCCACCATCTCTGCCAACCAGTTCCATTTTCACCCATTTACGAGTGCTTCCCTACACTGACCTTTTGGTGCAGCACATGCACTTCCCTTAGTACGGGATTGTTACTGAGAGGTTTTGGCCCGTTAGGGGTGAGGAGAAAGATTGACTATGTCAGAAGATAAATTTATGGAAACGCGTACGGAATCACCAGCTTGGACGTTGCCAGCGATCATCGTGCTGGGCTTGTTGGCTATCGGTGGACTGGCATTTGGCTGGAATGCCTCTTCGAAGCTCGATGCCACGCAGCAATCGGTTGCCGCTCAGTTGAAGACAACACAGCAGGCTGTACAGCAAGACGTGTCCTCTTTGAAGGATCGCCTTGCTCAAGACGAAAAGGCCAGCACTGATCTCCAAGGCGACCTGAGGGTTGTCACCGGTAAGCTGAAGATTACCCAGGGCCAGCTCAAAAAGGCCCGCGAGGAAGCGGCAAAACTCAATGACGCGACCACCGAGAAGCTGACCGCGCTGGATACCTCGGTTCACTCGGAACTCGCCACCAAGGCCACCAGCGATGATGTCAAAGTTGTGGACACCAAGGTTGTAGGCGTCAAGACCGATCTCGACGCCACCCGCGAAGACTTGAAAATGGCTCGCAGCGAAATGGGCACGCTCATCGCGCGCAACCATGACGAAATCGACCAGCTCCGCCGCCTTGGCGAACGCGACTACCTTGAATTCACCATCGTCGGCAAGAACAAGCCGCAAAAGGTGGGCAATGTCACCGTCGAACTGAAGGGCGTGAACGAAAAGCACAACCAGTTCAGCGCCGCCATGACCATCGAGGACAAGCGCTTCGAAAAGAAGAACCGTGCCATGAACGAGCCGATCTTCTTCTATACTTCCGGCACGCATATTCCCGAAGAAATGGTCGTCAACAAGGTGGGAAAGAACACCATCAGCGGATACGTCAGCATTCCAAAGGCGAATTCGCAGACCTCCGCCAGCGCCTCAAAGTCTGGCAATTAATCAGAGATAGAAGTGTCCGGCCGGCTTTGCCGGGCACACCCCAAGGCGGGCAGTTTCTTCTGCCCGCCTTTTTCTTTTGCTCCGAACTCGCGACTCGCCAAATTCCGGTAGAATAGGCTTCACCACTCCGGAGCCTTGCGTGCGGCAGACGTCCAGCGTCCTCTACATCGCTGTTGATACCCTGATTCCTCTGCGGGGAAGCAGCGTCCCTGGACTCGATGAATTCACCGCCGCGCTCGACCACCAAGCGATTCCTGCCGTCTGGGTGACCAGCCGATCGCGTCTCCAGTTCGACGATCCTCGTCGTAAGCACGGCCACATGCATCCCTTCATTGCGGAAGACGGCAGCGCTATTTACCTGCCGGAGGACTATTTCCACCTGCGGCCGGCATCCTACGCCTCTCGAACGAAGAAGGGCGAGACCGTGCGCCTCGGCCGTTTTACCTGCATCCCCGTCGCGCAAGCTCTTCCGGCGGCCGCCGAGGCCCTGCAAACGTTGTCTCAGGACACCGGCGTGCCCGTTGTGACCCTGCGCTCGCTCTCTCCTCGCGAACTCGCACAAAACACCGGTCTACCTCAAAAAGAGGCCGAACTTGCGCGGCAACGCGACTTTGACGACATCTTTTTCTTTGCCGGCGCCTCCTCTGAACAAGTCGAGAGATTTCTCTCAGAGGGACGCAATCGCAACTTGCAATTCCGCCAGCACGGCGTTCTCTGGTCCGCCGCCGCCGGCCCTAGCGTCCAGCGCTGCCTGCGCGAGCTTGCGAAGCTCTACGACCGAGCACTGCGCTACCACGCCCACATCGTTGGCATAGCCACATCTGATTTGGCTGCCGGTCTCTTCCCCTTCTGCGAGCGCACCATTCTTCTTACCGACCGCAATTCCAAAGAGGCCTCACAAGACCTGCCTGACACTCGCAACGCGCGGAGTCTGCCACTCCATGTTCCGGACGTTTGGGAACGCCTCCTGACGGCGATCCTTAATAAAAACTAGATGCGCCTGGAAAAAATATTGCGAAAATGCGCGTAATATTGCACACCACCAATTCGAATCGAAGAGTCCCTTATTTCACAACCCGTCTATTTTCCGTGGGATAAGAGGTTCGGCCCACCTGTAAAGTCCTGGCCCCTCGATTGCCCCGAGATTGTTGGGCAAACGCTACACTCCCCGGCGCTGCCGACTCGGATTCGCGCGAACAACGGCTACCAAATCGAACCGAGTACTAGGAGATCCCTTACTATGGCTTGGCTTCGCCGAGTTTGCAGCATCCCTGCCCAAGAGTCCAAAGTCGGTCTCGTTCTCATGTTTTGCGTTGTTTCCATGAGCTTTATGTCCATTGCTCTGGTCTGGCAGGCGCAGATCATTGCCAACCAGCGCGAAGCCATCCAATGGCTCGAACGGCTCAAGTTCGGCGGGTAATCTCGCCCGGTCAGAAAACTCACTAGACCTTTCGGGGGCCTCGCAACAAGAGAAGAAGAATTCTGCGAACATCGTCGGCCTGCACCAGATGAATTTAGACACAATCTCGAAAGCAATTTGCGGAGACTTTATCTTCAACTTGTGATTCAATATCTTCACGGGGGATTTTTCGTGGGAGAATTACCGTGAAGCGATTCGTTCGATTCCTCTTGCTGGGGCTTTTTGTCTCCGTGCAGCAAGCTTCCGCCTTGCAGTCGGCTCCGCAAAATAGTGCGAGTTCGGTTCAGCCGCAGGCGGGCAACCAGGCATCCTCGCATGATCGCCATCATCGCCGGCACAGCAATAGCAAGCCTCACCACCATCATCACAAGGGTTCAACGCAACACTAGCTCGAAAGCATTCACACTGAAAGCGAAAGGGGGAGCCTAGCGGCTCCCCACTTTCGGTTTTTTACTGTGTCGCCTCGGAAGCGCGCTGGAAGCACGCATGTTTCGCGAGCGACGCGCACCGCAAAAGCGGTGTGATCAGCTGTAGTGCAGCTCTAAGCCCGGTGGAGTCATAGTCCCTCCGGAGCTCCTTGAGCTCACGCTTCGCTTGTACTCCTCTGATTCGTCGGATGCAAGCGAAGAGAGGGTGAACGCGCAATTTCCACAGCGCTCGCGTGGATTGGAAACTTCCAAAGATTATTTGATGAAGAGTGTTTCGCGCAGTTGGTCGCGGCCGACGAACGATTTCATCGTTCGATAGCGGATAAAGAGGTCCTGGATCTCGCGGTTCTGATAAACCTTTTGCGCCGGACAGATGACCGCGGACGAGATCACTTGCAATGTATTCGAATCAGCCACTCGATAACGCTGAAAGCCCTCCGGCTTCTTGCTGTGAAACATCGCCAGAATCACGCCGCCGGGCCGCAGCAATTCCGCCAGGCTCGCTACCATTTGCTTCACGAGCGTCGGCTCAAGGTAGTCCAGCAAGTCCCACAAGAGCACGGCATCGAAGGACGCGCGCGGGTATTGTAGGTTCTCCGCCAGGAAACGCGTCGCACGCCCACTCGACGTCATGTCCAGCGTTTCGCTTGCACCGGCGTCATCCCGCAACCGCCTCTCTTCTTCGGTCAAAAACGCTTTCCACCCGCGAAGGATGTCTTCCGAGGAGACGCGGAAACCGCGCTCGATAAAGAAGCTCAGAGTCGTTTGCCAGGCGGCGCCTAAATCCAGCAACGTACCCCGCCCAAGACCGTCAAGATTCCACAAGAATTCTTTCAGCCCGTTCGAAACCCGCGTCGATTCATTCTGTTCCGGCGCGCGAGTAGGACCCACGGCGGAGATCGGCGCTCCGGGCGTACGCGCGCGCGAATTTGAATGCAGCGGCAAGGAAACACCGCGGCTTATCCCGCTTCCCAATCCCAGGCCCAGTTTATTCAGGAAGCTCATTGTCAGTCCGCCGCCGTTCCCGAGCTCAACGATGTCGAGTCGGCAGCTTTGCCGGTTGCCGTTGCCGCTGAAGCCTTGATCTCGGATGTCTTGTTCGGCTGCCTTCCCGCCTCGACCCTTCCGCGCAACAGCGCACCGTCCTCAATGGACAGGCGATCCGTTTGCACTTCTCCGGTGACTTGGCCGGTGCTCCAGAGTTGAACCCTGTCCCGCCCCGTAACTTTTCCTTCGATCTTTCCACGCACGATGACTTCCCGCGCTATCACGTCCGCTTTCACGCTTCCGTTCGGTCCAATGGTCAGGCAGCTGTTCGTCGTCAGACTGAGTTTTCCCTCCACTACCCCGTCAACGAAAAGATCCTCACTTCCCATGACTTCACCTTTGATCTTGATTCCCTGGCTGATGCACGCGGCCGCCCGCGATGTAGTCGGGAGTGCAACGGACACCGAGGGCGCACTGGCGAGAGCGGTGGTGGACGAAGTCGCAGAATTTGCGGGAGGTGCGGCGTTGCCGGAAATTCCTTCGGGCTTTGAATCTTCTTTTTTCCACATCAGACACCTCGACATCGAAAACCGGATTTTCGAAGCCGCTCATCGCAGGGCTGGTTGGAACTGCGACTCGGAAGAGTCAACATAGTACACGACTTAGCGGGTGTAAACAAGGAATGGCAGGTAGCAAATCTGGTGTGTTTCCTGAACAGCTACACCACTAATTGCGGAATTAGTCCTCCCAACCCCACTACCGGTTGCGTTGTCTCACCTGCCTCACTTCTCCCTTTCAGCTCCCATAAGGCCGCCAGCATGCCTGCAAATTCCCGCGTTAACTCTTTGATCGATTTACGCTTTTCCCACCAACGCTCGGGATCAAAGTCTCCGTCGCGAGCGCTCGCGATACGCACCTCCATGCCCCGTGGAAAAACTCGCCGGAAAATATAGCGCGCGCGTCGCGTGTGAATGTTCGATGTCACCACGATTACACTGCGCCATTTTCTCTCTTTTGCGAGTCGCGCAAGTCCTTGCGCTTCTTCCAGCGTGCTATCCGCGTCGTGAGTAAACCGCACGATCTTATCTCTCGGCACTCCGCGCTCCACTAGATCGTGCTCCATCAACTCCGCGATCCCCGCAGTCGGCCGCAGGCGTCTTCCGCTCGCGACAATCGCGGGTGCTTTCCCTTCCCTGAACAATTCCGCTCCCCGCGTTGCCCGATCGGCGTAAAAATTATCGTCGCCTAAAACGATGACCGCATCTGCTTTGTCGAGAGGATCCTCGATAATCCACAATTCCGCAGCGAAGCGAAGAATGGGGCGTCGCACCAGGTACAAAACAGCGCAAAAAGCCGAGAAAAACAGCAAAATGATCAAGTTAATGAAGATTCGGCCGGACTCGCATGGATTTTCTTGGCCATCCCTCATGAATTAGGGTCCAGCGCTCGCAAGTTCGCCGCGGCATGCTCTGGCAATTCTCCGTTGAAATACACTTCTTTGATGCTGTACGACTTGCTGCGCTTCTCCACGATCGGCAGGATCTCGATGTGCCAGTGATAATCGTCCGCCAGCGTCTTCCAGTAGCCGGCCAATTCACCCTTTTTATTCTTGGTATTGGGCGAGGTGTGCACCACCAGATGAAACGCCGGCGCCACTTTCTCCAACCGGCGCAATACGCGGCCCAGTAACGCCGCCAACTGTCTGCGGTTCGATCCCGGCCGTGGCTGCTCGAACAAATGGTTGTGCCGCCGGTGCATCAGCCAGACTTCGTACGGCACGCGCGACGCATACGGGCACAGCGCATAGTAATCTCCTTGCACGTCCACGATGCGCTTCCCCTGCTTCTCTTCCTGACGCACAGTGTCGCAGAAAATGCAGCGCTCTTTATCCTTGAACCATTCGTGCGCGGAGCTGAGTTCGTACTTGATTCGCCGCGGCACGAAAATGGTAGCCGTCACCTGCGAATG
>Ga0137412_10000265_pt1 | contig 35226 bp, 33 predicted proteins | sample CZODoug2_1_16fun_FD_122160 | JGI IMG/M metagenome (GOLD analysis project Ga0137412, IMG submission 122160) | Vadose zone soil fungal communities from Angelo Coast Range Reserve, California, USA - CZODoug2_1_16fungal (Hybrid Assembly) | ecosystem: Environmental > Terrestrial > Soil > Vadose zone...
CCGAAAGGCCTAGGGCCCGACGGGGACCGACGACCCGAAGCTGCCGTAGCAGATGTAACCGCAGCCGTAGCCGAAGCCAAACCCGTAGGCGGGCCGACTCGGCGGCGGCGCATGCGTGCCCCGGATGTCGCCCTGCGCGCAGACCGTCGTCCCACTGGAGTCGTTGCAGTCCGCCACGGCCACCGGCGCAGCGATCAGTCCCGCCAACCCGAGTGCGACCAGGCAACCCGGTATGGCGAGGTGCGCGAGCATTCGCATGGCCACTCCCTTGGTGCCCCCCAAGCATGCACCCGCACGAGACATCATGACCAGTATGAACAACCAGAAGTCCGTCTTCATTACCGGTGCCGCCGCGGGCATCGGCCGTGCGACCGCGTTGTCCTTCGCCAAGAACGGCTATCTGGTCGGGGCGTACGACATCGACGAGGTGGGCCTGAAGTCGTTGACCGACGAGATCGACGAGTTCGGCGCGAGGGTGGTCACGGGACATCTGGACGTCACCGACGCCGACGAGATGGCCGAGCGGGTCGCCGAGTTCGTGCAGGCCGCGGACGGCCGCCTGGACGTGATGATCAACAACGCCGGCATCCTGTTGGCCGGCCGCTTCGAGGACATCGCGGTGCGGGCGCACCACAGGGAGATCGACATCAACACCAAGGGCGTGGTCAACGGATTACACGCCGCGTTTCCCTACTTGAAGGCCACGCCAGGCGCCGTCGTCGTCAATCTCTCGTCCGCGTCGGCGATCTACGGCCAGCCCGAGCTTGCGAACTACAGCGCGACGAAGTTCTTCGTCCGCGCCATCACCGAGGCACTCGACATCGAATGGAACCAGTACGACATCCGTCTGGTCGCCATGTGGCCCCTGTACGTGCAGACCGCGATGACCGAGAACGTCAAGACCGGCACGACGGAATCACTGGGCATCCGCCTGACCGCGCAGGACATCGCCAACGACATCGTCAAGGCCGTCGACCCGTCCTGGCCGCGGCGCGTGCTCCACCAGGTGCACTACCCGGTCGGTTCGCAGGCCAAGTCCATGGCGTTGGGCGCCCGCTTCTCGCCGGCCTGGTTGACGCGCCTGGTGAACAAGCGCCTCTCACACAACTAGGGCGCCCGCGGGTCATCCACTCCCGTTGCTACCGACGGCTTCTCGGAGTCGACGACCTCCCCGTCGTAGGTTCCTTCGCAGCCCAGTGTCGCCAGCGCGATCGACTGATGCTGCAACCGGTCCTGCTGCTGGGCGTGAAGCACCGCGCGGCGTACCCGTGGCGGCAGCGTCGATTCGTACGGTTCCTCCCGCAATGCCTTCAACGTGGACACGCACATCGCGATCAGCACCAACATGAACGGCCCGGCTACCAGGATCACCAGCGTCTGCAATCCACTCAGGCCGCCGGCCCACAGCAGCACCGCCGCCACGGCTCCCGTCGTGACACCCCAGAAGACGATCAGCCCGCGCCGGGGTTCCTCACAACCCTTCTGGCTGAGCATGCCCATCACGATCGAGGCGCTGTCTGCGCCGGTGACGAAGAAGATCGCGATGAGGAACACCGCCAGCGCAGAGGTGAACGCCCCGAGTGGGAAGCTGCCGAGCGTCTCGAACAGGGCGCCCTCCATTCCCGCGTTGACGACCGCACCCATGTCCTTGCCTTCGTTCAACTGCAGGTCGAGCGCCGAGCCACCGAGGATCGAGAACCAGACGAAGGACACGAAGCTCGGGACCAGGATCACGTAGACCACGAACTCACGGATCGTGCGGCCCTTCGAGATCCTGGCGATGAACATGCCAACGAACGGCGTCCAGGAGATCCACCACGCCCAGTAGAAGATCGTCCAGTTCGACAGCCACGGCGCGGCAACGCCCGAGTCGAAGACACCGTCGCGGAAGCTCATCGCGGGCAGATTCGTGAGGTAGCCGCCAAGCGATTCAGTGAAGGTGCCGAGAATGAAAACCGTTGGTCCGACCACGAATAGGAACAGCGCCAACACCGCGGCGGCCACCGCGTTGGCGTTCGACAGCCACTTGACGCCGCGTTCGATCCCGCTAACCGCAGAGATGACGAAGCACGCGGTGAGAAACACGATCACCCCGACGGCCAGCCACTTGGAGTTGCCGCCGTGGCCGAAGAGCCGGTCGATTCCCCCGGTGATCTGCAGCGCCCCAAGGCCAAGCGACGTCGCGGAGCCGAACAGGGTGGCGAAGATCGCGACGATGTCGATCGCCTTGCCTGGCGCCCGGTCGACCCGGTCACCCATGAGCGGCCGGAATGCCCCCGATACCAGGTTGCCGTTGCGCTTGCGGTAGGCGAAGTACCCGATGGACAGGCCGATCACGGCGTACATCGCCCAGGGATGGAAGCCCCAGTGGAAGAAGGTGTACTCCATCGCGAGCTGCGCGGCGGCGGGTGTGCCGGGCTCGGCCATCCCCATCGGTGGGGCGTTCAGGTGGAACAGCGGCTCGGCAACGCCGTAGAACATCAGGCCGATGCCCATGCCGGTGGCGAACATCATCGACACCCAGGAGAACTTGGAGAACTCCGGCACGGAGTCGTCGGGACCCAATTTGATGTTGCCGTACCTGCTCAGAGCCAAGTATGCGGAGAACAGCACGAACGCCGCGCTGGTCAGGATGAACAGCCAACCGAACGACCCGGTCACCCAGGACATGGCCTTGCCGGTGAGGTCATCCATCTTCTTCGGCGCGACCACGCCCCAGACCACGAAGGCGACGGCGAGGGCGGCGGCCACCGCGAAGACCACACGGTCGACTGGAGGGCCCTTTCGAGACTTCACCTCGCCGTCTGAGGCGTCCTCGGTGGACTCGGACACGGTGCTGGTCATCGGGCCTCCATCTTCAGGTGGGCTGCGAACGAGTGTTGATGTTGATGTTGATGTTGCGCATCGCACACCTTCTCGCGCTATGCGCAACAGTTCATGCCTGTATGTTGGGCGACCAACACCAATGAGTCAAGGCCTGAGCGAACGCTCGCTGCCATTCCCGGACATAGCCGCATACCCGCTGTTCGCCGTCCGGACACCGAATGTTTCGTGGCGCCAACCGCTTACGACCGGCGCGCTGCGACAGGATGGGCAACGTGGCCGAATCCGATTTCACGGCAGACTTCACCCTGCTCGACGTGCCCCGCGAGACACCTCCGACGGACGCCGACGCCTACCTGCGGGCAGCGATCGCGTGGCACTTCGGCGCCGACACCGGGTCGACGTTCTGGTTGCAAGCCGCCAAGGGCCTCGAATTCGACCCGCTGACCGAGATCCGGACGTTCGCCGACCTTCGCCTGTTCCCGAACCTGGTCGACGAATTACGAAGCGTGCCGGTCGAAGACCTCATCCCACGCGGCTACGGGTCACCGCTTCCCATCCCCCGGATCTACGAATCCGGCGGCACGACGGGAGCCCCCAAGCGGACCGCGCAACTCCCCGACTGGGTCGAGCAGGTCACCCGCTGGCAGGTCCAGGACTTCACGGCGGGCGGCTTCGTGCCTGGCCGCGGGCTGCTGTGCATGATGCCGAGCGGCCCGCACGGCGTCGGGCACTTCGACCGCGAGGTCGCCGAGCGGCTCGGATCGACGTTCCACCCGATCGACCTCGATCCGCGATGGGTCAAGAAACTCGCCGCCCGCGACGCGACCGCCGAGGTGGCCGCATACGTCGACCACGTCATCGATCAGGCTCGTTTCATCCTCGAGACGCAGTCCGTGGCCAACCTGCACGCCACGCCCCCGCTGCTGGAGGCCATGGCCCGCGACGACGCCCTCGTGGACCTGCTGAACGAGAAGATCCGGTACATGCTGCTCAGCGGCGCGCACGTCGACCTGGACACCCTCGACGTGCTGCGCGACGTGTTCCCTGACACTGCCGTCGCGACGGTGTTCGGCAGCACCATGATCCTGTCGCAGGCCGCCACCCGTACAGCGAGGTCTTCTGGTCGCTCCGCGGGCTCCGCTCCTGCGGGCGACACGTTCGTCTTCGACCCGAGGAGCCCGTACGTGGTGTTCTGGGTCATCGACCCCGAGACCGGTGAGCAGGTGCCGTACGGCGAGCGGGGCCAGGTGGTGATGAACCACGTCAGCAAGGGCATGTTCATTCCGAACAACCTGGAGCGCGACACCGCGATCCGGACACCGGGCCCGGCCGGATACGTCGGCGACTCGGTCAGCGAGGTCGCGCCCGTCGCCGTGTTCGGCGGTGAACCCGTCATCGAAGGCGTGTACTGACCATGACGGGTGACCTGGGGCGAGCGAAGCGACGGGAATGTGACCTGGGGCGAGCGAAGCGACGGGAATGTGATCTGGGGCGAGCGAAGCGACGGGAATGTGATCTGGTCGCGCTCGACGCCCTCGGTCCGAGCGGCGAATACCCAACGCGCAAGCGCGAACTCATCTGCGATACGGGCGGGGTTCCCGTCGCCGCGATGAGTCTGGTGCCGCGACTGTTCGTCACGCGGTCGATCAACGCACAGCGGGCGGCACGGCCCTTGCCGTTCGCCGATCGCGAGGCGGCGTTGGCCCACGCGGCGGAGATCTTCGTGACGTCCTCGATCGCCGGACTCGGCTTCGACGACTACGTCGCGCTCACCTGCCGCGTCTCGGGTCTGCCGCTGGCCGTCGCCCGTGCGGGCGCCCGCGTCGTCGCGGACTGCCTCGCCACCGCCCTCGACGCGGTGCGGCCGGCACGCCCAACCGGCGCGACCCTCGACTGGCGCGACCAGTCCGGCGGCGCGGTGTGGGCACGCCGCGGTGAAGTGCTCGCCGTGCACGCACCCGGTAACGCCCCCGGTGTGCACGGCCTGTGGCCGCAGGCCCTCGCACTGGGCTACCGGGTTGCGGTACGCCCGTCGCGGCGTGAGCCCTTCACCGCGCACCGGCTCATCACGGCGTTGCGCCGCGCCGGCTTTCACGACGAGGACGCGCTGTTCCTGCCGTCCGACCATGCCACCGCCGACGAACTCGTCCGCGCAGCCGACCTCGCGCTGGTGTACGGCGGTCAGGACGTGGCGAGCCGCTACGCCGACGACCCGACGGTGCTGGTGAACGGCCCCGGCCGGACCAAGATCGTCATCACCGCCGAGCAGGACTGGCGCGAGCACCTCGACGTGATCGTCGACTCGATCGCCGGTCTGGGCGGCATGGCGTGCGTGAACGCCATCGCCGTGCTCTACGAGGGCGACCCCGCTCCGCTCGCCGACGCCATCGCCGCGCAGCTGTCGGCACTCAAGCCACTGCCGAACGTCGACGAAAATGCCACTCTCCCAACCACTCCCGTCGCCAACGCGCACGCCCTTGCGGAGTACCTCGCCCGAGCGGCGGTCGGCGCGGAGGCTGTGCTCGGCGCCGATCAGGTGGTCGCCGACCTGGGCGACGGCTACGCCGCGCTGCGCCCGGCCGTGCACCTGCTGCAACGACCCGACGTGCGCACGATCAACGTCGAGCTCCCGTTCCCCTGTGTGTGGGTGTCGGGCTGGCAGCGCGAGGACGGCCTGGCTGCACTGCGGAACTCCCTGGTCATCACCGCCATCACCAGCGACGACGGCCTCATCGACGGCCTGCTCGCCGAGCCGACCGTCACCAACGTCTACCGCGGCCCCGTCCCCACACATCATGCGGCGCCGCACATTCCGCACGACGGCTACCTCGCCGACTTCCTGATGCGCAACAAGGGGTTCATGCCGAGCGCATGACGGGGTCGTCGGCTGACGGCCACACCCGGTTCACTCGCGCGTGTCCTGCCCGCCGACTGCGTGTCGGACGGGCGGTGTGGACTGGCCTGAGTTCTGATACTGCGACGGAGGACCCCTGATGCCAGACCAAGACACCACCATCGATGAAGCCGAGGCGACCGCGGAGGAAATCCGTTCCGAGCCGACCGAGGTCACTGTCGTCGAGGTCGCTCGCACCGACGAAGACCGTGCCGAGAACGACGATGACGTCGAGCCCGAATCGACTCGCAGCATCGTCATCCGCCACGTCCTCGAGCGCCAGCTCGTCGCTGGCCATGGTCTTAGCAGCGAGCTCGTCGACGCGGCCACCGACGTGACGGTCGCCCTCGCACAGGCGCCGGCCGGCGTCGTCGGCGAGATCCGTGGCGGCGCAACGCTGCCGACGGCCTTCGCCCGCACCGGTACCTCCGTCCGCGAGGTCGTCACCGGCGCAGGTGGCCGGGTTCGCAGCGCGGTCGGCGAGTACGTCGGCAACCAGGCCACCCTGCCCAACGCCGTCCTCGTCGGGGCAGCCGACGTCGCCGAAACCGTCGTGCGCGCACAGGGCACCGTCACGGCATCGGCGCTCAACGCCGCGTTCACGCTCGCCACGTCGGCCACGCAGGGCGGCGACGTGCGGGAGGTCTTCAGCCGCGAGCGCCACGAGGTCGGCGCCGTGGCAGACGCCGCACGCGGCCGCATCGGCGAGTCCGTGAGCCGCGCGCGCGACGAGATCCGCAGCCGCATCAAGGATTACGACGCGTTGGTCGAGGCGTTCTCCGACGAGGACTAGGCGCACACAGCCACCGCTCGGCATTGCGTTCGCGCTGATCGCAACCGGGGTCATCACCGTCGCGCGCCGGTAGCGTCCGGCCCGTGAACGAGGACTGGCTTGCCGTCATCGTCGGCCTGGCACTATTGGCGCTGGTGCTCGCCGGCGCTCTACCGGGCGGCGTGATCCCATGACCGAACAGACGACCACCGAGGACGCCGAGGAACGCCCCGCGAACACGCGACCCGTTCTGGGTTACGCGATCGCGGGTGTCCTCGTCGTCCTCGTCCTTGGTTCGGCGACGCGCTTCCTGGAAACCCAGGTACCGCACTGGGCGGCAGGCACACCGTTCGCCAAGGTGGCCAAGTCCATTGAATTCCCGGTCTACGCAATCGCGTTGGGGCTGGTCGGCAACGCGATACTGACCAAGCTGGCGGTCCGCGACGCGCTCTCGCACGGCTTCCGCACCGAGTTCTTCATCAAGACCGGCCTGGTTCTCCTCGGCGCGTCGATCAACCTCAAGGTGCTCGTCACCGCCGCAGGACCCGCGATCATCCAGGCGCTGCTGTTGATCTCCATCGTCTTCGGCTTCACCTGGTGGCTCGGCGGTCGGCTTGGCCTCGACGACAAGTTGCGCGCCCTGCTCGCCTCCGCGGTGTCGATCTGCGGGGTCAGCGCCGCCATCGCCGCGGCGGGCGCGGTGCAGGCCAAACGCGAACAGCTGGCGTATGCCGCCTCCCTGGTGATCGCCTTCGCGTTACCGTCGATCTTCCTGTTGCCGTGGCTCTCTGACGTGTTGCACCTCTCCGATGCCGTGGCCGGTGCCTGGATCGGCGGCAACATCGACACCACCGCGGCCGTCGCGGCGGCCGGTGCGCTCGCAGGGGAAGACGCGCTGCAGATCGCCACCATCGTCAAGACCACGCAGAACGCGTTGATCGGCGTCGTGGCCATCGCCCTGACCGCCTACTTCGCGTTGAAGATCGAACGCAAGTCCGCCGATGAGGCGCGGCCGTCCATCGGGCAGTTCTGGGAACGCTTTCCGAAGTTCGTGCTCGGCTTCATCGCTGCGTCGGTGATCGGCACCCTGTACCTGCAGTGGGGCGGCGACAAGAACGCCATCGCCACCGTCAACGACCTGCGCACCTGGTTCCTGATCTTCGCGTTCGTCTCGATCGGCCTCGAGTTCAGCCTGAAGGGCCTTCGTGAGGCGGGCTGGCGACCGATCGCGCTGTTTGCGTCGGCCACCGTGGTGAACATCGTGGTCGCGCTCGGCCTGGCCGCGGTGTTGTTCGGCAGCTTCACCCTGGGTTAGCGGTTACGCTCGGCCGCGTGCGCTCAACGTGGTCCAGGCGGAGTTTCCTTGCGATGACCGCGGGCCTCGCGGTCACGGCCGCGGCCTGCAATTCGGAGAAGCCCGGCGTGGTAGCCAAGGACGGCTCCGTCACCATCAAGCACGCCTTCGGCGAGACCAAGATCCCCGGCCCGCCCAAGCGCGTGGTGAGCGCCGGCTACACCGACCAGGACGACCTGCTTGCAGTCGGCGTGGTGCCGGTCGCCGTGACGAACTGGTTCGGCGATCAACCGTTCGGCGTGTGGCCGTGGGCGCAGCCCAAACTGGGCACCGCGCAGCCCGTCGTGCTGGACCTGTCCAACGGCATCCAGATCGACCAAATCGCCGCCCTAAAGCCCGATCTCATCGTCGCGACCAACGCAGGCCTCGACGCCGACACCTACGCCAAGCTGACGGCGATCGCCCCGACCATCGCACAATCCGGTGAGGACGCCTTCTTCGAACCGTGGAAGAGCCAGGCCACCACGATCGGCCAGGCGGTGTTCAAGGACGCCGAGATGAGCGCGCTGATCTCGGGTGTCGACGATCGATTCGTCAAGGCGGGCAAGGACAACACCTCGTTCAGCGGCAAGAAGGTGTTCCTGGTGCGCGGCTCGTTCGCAGGCGACGTCGCCCAGATCACCCCCGCGGGTTGGCGTACCGACTTCCTGACCCAGATGGGGTTCGCCATACCCGACGGCATCGACGACTACATCAAGGCCAACGCGGCACTGGTCCCGCGCGATCACGCCGCGTCGGTGCTCGACGAGGCCGACGTGCTGATCTGGACCACCGAGAGCGATGCCGAACAGACCGCCCTGCTTGCCGACCCGACGTTCGCTCAATTGAAGGCGACGAAGACCAACCGGAATGTCCTCACGGGCAAGGATTTGGCGGGGGCGATCGCCTTCGCCAGCGTGCTGTCCTACGCCATGGTGGCCGACCAACTCCCACAGCTGATTGCCAAGGTGCTCACCTGAGAAGATGACCGGGTGACAGAACTCGTCGACGACAAGCCCACGTTCGCCAAGGTCGGATCCGCCTACTATCCGGTCCTCGTCGCGGTCTTCACGGCGTTGGTGATCATCTCGAACGTGACCGCCACCAAGGGCGTCGCGTTCGGCCCGATCATCACCGACGGCGGCTTCATCGTGTTCCCGTTGACCTACGTGATCGGCGACGTGCTGTCCGAGGTGTACGGGTTCAAGGCCGCCCGACGGGCGATCGTGCTGGGGTTCTCGATGAACGTCCTGGCCGCGGCCGCGTTCTGGGTGACGATCTACCTCCCCGCCGCGGACTTCTACCCCAATCAGGCGGCGCTCGAGAACGTCGTGCACGCATACACACAGCTCATCATCGCGGGGCTGGCCGGGTTCATCGTCGGCCAGACCATCAACGCCTGGGTCGTGGTCGCGATCAAGGAACGCACCAAGGAGAAGCACCTGTGGGCCCGCCTGGTCGGGTCGACGTTCGCCGGCCAGCTCGGCGACACACTGGTGTTCTGCAGCATCGCGGCCAACGCGATCGGCATCAACAGCTTCAAGATCTTCGCCGTCTACACCGCGCAGGGCTGGCTCTACAAGACGGCCGTCGAAGTGGTGATGCTGCCCATCACCTACCGCGTGATCGCGTACATCAAGCGCAACGAACCGACTTACCAGCTCGCCGTATGAGCCTTTGCTAAGGCTCCTCTGGCGAGGTGTTAAAGCTTGGTATGAAGTTACCTACTCGTGGGTAGCTTATGGGGATGACCGTGACCGCGGAATCGATGGACGTGATGTCGCTGGGCACCGTTCATGACTACGGAGACCAAGGGCTGCTGCTCGAGTTCGAGAGCACTGCCGAAGTGCTGGCATGGAACGGCGCCTTGCGCGAGGCCGATCTGCTCGGCGTGCTCGACATCGTGCCCGCGTCCAGGACCGTGCTGCTCAAGCTGGCTGGCCCGCGTTACCGGGAGCCGACCCGGCTGCGGCTGTCCAAGTTGCGGATCGAGCAGGTCGCGGTCGAGGACGTCACCGCGCCGATCGATCAACGGGCCGACGTCGAGATCGACGTCACCTACGACGGTGCCGACCTCGAAGAGGTGGCCCGACTGTCCGGCCTCACTCCCGACGAGGTGGTGGCCGCGCACACCGCAGCCCCGATGCGCGTTGGATTCGGCGGCTTTGCACCGGGTTTCGCGTACCTCGTCGGCGGTGACGAGCGCCTGAACGTCCCGCGCCGGGCGGATCCACGCACCCGCGTACCGGCCGGCTCGGTGGCCATTGCCGGCGAGTTCAGCAGCGTGTACCCCCGCGAGTCACCCGGCGGCTGGCAGCTGATCGGGCACACCGACGCCGTGATGTGGGACATCGACCGAGATCCACCCGCCCTGTTGACCCCCGGCTCGTGGGTCCGCTTCCGCGCGATCGGTTAGGAGGTCACCGATGAGCACACTCGAAATCATCAAGACCGGACCGCTGGCCCTGCTCGAGGACCTCGGCAGGCCAGGCCTCGCACACATGGGTGTGACCCGCTCCGGGGCAGCCGACCGCCGCTCGCACACCCTGGCCAACCGTCTCGTTGCCAACCCCAACGACCGTGCCACCATCGAGGTGATGTTCGGCGGCTTCTCCGCGCGGGTGCACGGTGACGACGTCGCGATCGCCGTCACGGGCGCCGACGCCAATCCGTCCGTCAACGGAGTTCCCTTCGGCACGAACAGCATTCACTATGCCCACGACGGGCAGGTGATCTCGCTGGGGTCACCGAATTCCGGCCTGCGCAGCTACCTGGCGGTCCGCGGCGGCATCGAGGTGGCACCGGTGCTCGGCTCGCGCAGCTACGACGTGATGTCGGCGATCGGCCCGCAGCCCCTGCAGGCCGGCGACGTGCTGAACGTGGGCGATCACACCGACGACTTCCCCGAACTGGATCAGGCTCCGGTGGCCTCGATCGCCGACGACCTGCTCGAGGTGCTGGTGGTGCCCGGTCCGCGCGACGACTGGTTCACCGACCCGGACGCCCTGGTGCACACCGACTGGATCGCCACCGACCGCAGTGACCGGGTGGGCATGCGACTTGCGGGCCGGCCACTGCAATACCGGTGGCCCGACCGCCAGCTGCCAAGCGAGGGCGCCACCCGCGGTGCAATACAAGTGCCGCCCAACGGGTTACCGGTGATTCTCGGTCCGGATCATCCCGTCACCGGCGGCTATCCGGTGATCGGTGTGGTGGCCGACGCGGACATCGACAAGATCGCCCAGATCCGCCCCGGCCAGCACGTTCGGCTGCACTGGTCGCGGCCGCGCCGCCCGAATGTGAACTGAGCACGACACAGGTCGGCTCACCCTGGTAGGAACTTAGGTGTGATCGCAGAGGTACATGGTGCTCCTCGCGTGCGCGGGGTACTGACCGCCCGCCTGGTCCACACCGCAGACCTCGACGCCGAGACCCGTGAGGGCGCTCGGCGGATGGTCATCGAAGCGTTCGGCGACGGCGAGATCGACTTCACCAACGACGACTGGGAGCACTCGCTCGGCGGCATGCATGCCCTGATCTGCCAGCACGGAGCCCTGCTTGCGCACGGCGCCGTGGTGCAGCGCCGAATGATCTTTCGTGACACCGCGCTGCGCTGTGGCTACGTCGAAGCCGTCGCCGTGCGCGAGGACGCGCGCGGTCAGGGTCTGGCGATGGCAGTGATGGACGCGCTCGAGCAGGTGCTGCGCGGCGCGTATCAACTCGGCGCGCTCAGCGCCTCGGAGGCGGGCAGGCCTCTGTACGTCGCGCGTGGCTGGCTGCCGTGGCTTGGCACGACGTCCGTGCTGGCTCCGGTGGGGGTGACCCGCACACCGGACGACGACCGGTCGTTGTTCGTCATGCCCGTCGGCTTGCCGGACGGGATGGTGCTCGACACCACGGCCGAGATCACCTGCGACTGGCGTGACGGCGACGTCTGGTGACCGACTAAGAGCTCACAGACCCCCCGCCTCAGCAGTGAGGGGAAGTTCTCGCGTCCGTTCACCCGCGACATGGCCCGGCAACGGCCGGGTAATCGCTCGGAAACACGCGCTGCATTCACTGTTGGGTATGGCCGAGCCCACCTGGGCACCGCTCACCGGTTTCCGTGTGGCGGTGACCTCCGCGCGACGCGCCGAGGAACTGAGCGCGCTGCTCCAACGCCGCGGCGCCACCGTGACCAGCGCCGCAGCCATCGCCATGGTCCCGCTGCCCGACGACGACGAGCTACACGAGCACACCAAGGCCTTGATCGCGGCCCCGCCGGACGTGGTGATTGCGACCACGGGCATCGGCCTGCGCGGCTGGATCGCCGCCGCCGACGGCTGGGGGCTGGCCAATGACCTGATCGAGGGACTGGGCAAGGCCAGGGTCGTCTCGAGGGGGCCGAAGGCCACCGGCGCGTTGCGGGCGGCCGGGCTGCCCGAGGAGTGGTCACCCGAATCGGAGTCCTCCCGTGAGGTCGTCCACTATCTGGTCGAAGGGGGCATCGATGGGCTGCGGATCGCGGTGCAGTTGCACGGCGCCACCGACGACTGGGACCCCTACCCCGAGTTCCTCGACGAGCTGCGTGCGGCGGGCGCCGAGATAGTGCCCATCCGCGTCTACCGCTGGCATCCCGCACCCCGCCACGGCGCCTTCGACCAGCTGGTGGCTGGCATCGCCGAGCGCAAGTTCGACGCCGTCAGCTTCACCTCCGCTCCAGCCGTCGCGGCGATGCTCATGCGCGCCGTCGAACTGGGCCTCGAAGACCGGGTGCTCTCGGCGTTGCGGACCGACGTCCACGCCATGTGCGTCGGCCCGGTGACCGCCCGGCCCCTGGTGCGTCTCGGGGTGCCGACGTCCGCGCCGGAGCGGATGCGGCTTGGCGCACTGGCCCGCCACATCACCGACGAGCTCCCGCTGCTGCAGTCGCGGACCGTGAAGGTGGCAGGCCACGTGCTGGAGATCCGGGGCACCTGCGTGCTGGTCGACGGCGTAGTCAAGGAACTCTCGCCAGCGGGCATGGCGACCATCCGCGCGCTGGCCCACCGGCCCGGCACCGTGGTGGCCCGCCGCGACCTCCTCAACGCGCTACCGGGATGCGGCACGGACACGCATGCCGTCGAGACCGCCGTGCTGCGGCTGCGAACGGCGTTGGGCGACAAGCAGATCGTGTCGACCGTGGTGAAGCGCGGGTACCGACTGGCCGTCGACGAGTTCCCCGCGGGCGTGGCGTGAATCCCATTCTGGTCGCGCACGGCACCCGCAAGGCCCACGGCGTGACGATGATCGGCGATCTCGCCGAACGCGTCGGCGACGTGCTCGGCGTCCGGGTCCGCACCGCGTTCGTCGACGTACTCGGGCCGACGCCTGCCGACGTGCTGCGTGCAGTGCCCGGCCCCGCCGTGCTGGTCCCCGCGTTCCTCGCAAGCGGTTATCACGTGCGCACCGACATCCCAGCGCACGTCGCCGCCAGCCGTCATCCCGACGTCATCGTCACCGATCCACTCGGCCCGTCCGCACAGCTGGTGCGCGTGATGACCGATCGCCTGGTGGAATCCGATTGGCGACCTTCGGATTCCGTGGTCATGGCCTCGGCGGGCACCTCGGATCCCGGTGCACTGCGCGACCTGCGCGTGACCGCCGCGCTGTTGTCGGCCGCGATCGGACGCAGGGTCGAAATGGCCTACGCGGCGACGGGGGAACCCCGTGTTGCCGACGTCGTGGACCGTCTGCGGTCCCGCGGCGCGCGCCGGGTGGTCGTGGCGTCATATCTGTTGGCCGACGGGCTGTTTCAAGATCGGCTGCGGGCCTCCGGCGCCGACGTCGTGACCGACCCGCTTGGCACTCATCCCGGAGTCGTGCGGCTCATCGCAAGCCGGTTCCGGCGAGCCCGGCTGCCTGTCGCCGCCTGAGCGCAGAATGGCGGCATGGACCGCGACACCGCCTTGGACACCTACCGGTATCTGCGCGGCGGCATCCCGGTCATGCTGGTACTGCTCGCCGCGGCGCTGATCATCGAACGCGCGGGCGCGACCTGCTGGCAGACCTCCATCAGCGCGTACTACTTCACCTCGGCACACGGCGTGTTCATCGGCGCGATCTGCGCGATCGGCACGCTGCTGATCGTCTACAAGGGCAGCAGGGACACCGAGGACATCCTGCTGAACCTGGCGGGGATCCTGGCGTTCGTCGTCGCGTTCGTGCCGACCTCGCGGCCGGTTCTGCTGTGTGGTGAATCCGCCCTTCCGGTCGGCGCCCTGACCGACGACGCGGTCATCGACAACGTGTGGGCGCTCGTCATCGCGCTGGTGCTGGCCCGCATCGCGTCGTGGTGGATGTACCGCCGCACCAGGACCGGCCGCACCCGCAGCCCGCTCGGCGAGGTCGCCACGTGGATCCAGCGGGCCGTCCTCGCGGTCGGCCTGCTGACGCTCATCCTCGCTCCGCAGTGGTTCGTGGCGAACGCACACGGAATAGCTGCAGTGACGATGTTCGTCTCGTTCATCGTCACGGTGCTGATCAACGCGTTCCTCGCCGGGCGCCAGGACGAGGACAAGTGCCCGAACACTCGGACGTATCACCGTATCTACCAAGTGATCTCGCTGGCGATGGCACTGACGCTGGTTGCCGCGGTGACTGTGCACCTGGCCCTCGACGGTTTCAACCACGCGGTGCTCGTCGTCGAGGTGGCGCTGATCGCCGAGTTCGGTGCCTACTGGCTGGTGCAGACGGTCGAGTTGTGGAACACCTCGATCCGCGACGACGTCGTCGACGTCGACTGCCAGCCCGCAGAGAAGCGACTGCTGCGCGCGCTGTAACCGGTGCGCGCGGGGCACGTCAGAAGGGTAGTGGGATCGGGACTTTCGGCATCGAGGTAGTCGATGTGTCGTGTGGCTTTGGTGGGGCCAGCGTCCCGAGCCGGACGGGTTCTTATGTGTCAAGTGCGCGAATGCCCTCCGTTTTACTCCGTGCTCCTCTGGATACGATCATCGCGAAGCTCAACCAGAAGCACAGCATCACGGCGCACGAAGTTAGAGACGAAATTCAGTGCGTCGCGGGCTTACCTGTCACCCGAAAGTACGACGAGAAGCGGGGGCTCCGGTGGTACGCGGAGGTGTGGATTCGGCAGGAACGCTATGTGGTCGTCTTAAGGGCCAACCCCTGGGAGAACGAACGCTACAAGGTGCTGACCTGCTATAAACTGTGACGATGGTGCACACTATTAGGTGTGGCCGTTAGTTGGGATGACTACAGCGACGACTACGAGGACGAGTCGCTGGACGAGGTACGCGAAATACTGCGTACCGAGCCGACTGCTGTCACTGCACCGCTGCTGTCGGTTCGTGATGTCGCCGAGCTGCTGCTGGAGCGGCTAACCGATGAGCAGGTCGGCGCATCCAAGCTGCAGTCGCTGTGCTACCTGGTACAGGGGCGACATCTCGCGATCACTGCCGTACCAGCGTTCGGCGACCCGATCTATGCATCGGATCACGGGCCCTTTATAGATGCGCTGGCCACCGTCGGCAGCGATGTTCACCGCATTCACGGCGAGGCACGGCTCGCCGAGAAAGAGCAGCTCATCAACACGGTGGTGACTCAGGTGGCGGAGCGGTATGGAGCTTGGTCAAGCGGACAATTGCGGGAGCTCATTCGGAACCAAGCACCGTGGATACACGCTTGGCGGGCCGCGAAGTCACACGTTGAGTCTGCCGGCATCATCCCGCCCGCGCTGATGCGCGACTACTTCATGCATCTGGCGTCGGTTCCGTACGACTCGGTCGATTAGCGCAGGACACCAACAGATCCGCCGCATTTTCGAGCGTGTCCGAGTCGAACCAGGCTGTGTGACAAGTGGCGCAGGAAGTGTCGTGACTAGGTGGTCAACGATCTCAGGCGTCAGGCGGCCACCTGCACGTCACCGTCGGCGGTCAGCCGGGTCCGAAAGACGGGCAGCGCCACCGCGGCATCGTCGAGGCACTGCCCGTCGTCGAACGCGAACGCCTGCTTCTTGACCGGCGTCTGCACGCAGGCGCGGCCCGACCGGTCGCCGACGATGCCCCTCGACATCACCGCGGCACCCGAGAAGGGGTCGATGTTGCCGACCGCCCGCAGCGATCCGTCGTCGAGGCGAAAGAGCGCCACCTGCGTGCCGCCGGGCAACAGCACGCCGACGCCGCGGCAGGGCACCAGACGGTCATAGCTGCATGCCGTCGTCCAGACCGGGTCGTCCTGCAGGTCGAGGTCGTCGAGGTGCTCGAGAAGGGTCACGTGGTCTCCTGAAGGGGACGGAACTTGGGCATGCCGATGTCTGTCTTGCTCCTCACGTGCGCGGTCGGCACCTTGCGTCCGGACCGCTCCGTGAACGCGACGGTGGGGTCGGCGACGTCGGGCGCGTTGACGAACGACACGAAGCGCGACAGCTTGTCCGGATCGTCCAGCACGCCCTTCCACTCGCACGCGTAGCCATCGACGTGGCGGGCGACCGCGTCCTCGAACTCGGCAGCGAGGCCGAGCGAATCGTCGCAGACGACTTCCCGAACATGCTGCAGCCCAAGCTGTTCCACCCACGGCGCGGTGCGCTGCAGCCGGTCGGCAGTGCGGACGTAGAACATCAGGAAGCGGTCGATGTAGCGGACCAGCGTCTCGTCGTCGAGGTCACCGGCCAACAACTCGGCGTGCCGTGGCGTCGCTCCGCCGTTGCCACCGACGTAGAGGTTCCAGCCGGTCTCGGTGGCGATCACGCCGACGTCCTTGCCACGCGCCTCCGCACACTCGCGGGCGCAGCCCGACACCCCCATCTTGATCTTGTGCGGGGCGCGCAGACCGCGATAACGCAGCTCGAGGTCGATCGCCATCTGCACGGAATCCTGCTGGCCGTAGCGGCACCAGTCGCTGCCGACGCAACTCTTCACGGTCCGCAGCGCCTTGCCGTACGCGTGGCCGGACTCCATGCCGCCGTCGACCAGGCGTCGCCAGATGTCGGGCAGCTCGTCGACCCTGGCGCCGAACATGTCGATCCGCTGGCCTCCGGTGATCTTCGTGTACAGGCCGAAGTCGCGGGCGATCTCACCGATGAGGATCAGCTGCGCGGGGGTGATGTCGCCGCCAGGCACCCGCGGCACCACCGAGTAGCTGCCGTTCTTCTGGATGTTGGCGAGGAAGTGGTCGTTGGAGTCCTGCAGGGAGGCCTGCTCGCCGTCGAGGATGTGGTCGCTGCTCGTCGAGGCCAGAATCGACGCGACGACGGGTTTGCAGATGTCGCAACCCATTCCGGTGCCGTGGCGTGCGATGAGCCCCGAGAAGGTGCGCACCGAGGTGGCCGAGACGATCTCGAAGAGCTCCGCACGCGACACCGCGAAGTGTTCGCACAACGCCTTGGACTGCGCGACGCCCTCCGCTTCGAGCAGCTGCTTGAGCAGCGGCACGCACGACCCGCACGACGTGCCCGCCCTGGTGCAGGCCTTCAGCGCGGGAACGTCTTCGCAACCGCCGGCGATCGCATCGGTGACATCACCCTTGGTCACGTTGTTGCACGAACAGATCTGCGCGGCACCCGGCAGCGCGCCGACGCCGAGTTGCGCACCGCCCGAATCACTTCCGCTCGGTACGATGATCCCCAACGGATCGCCAGGCAGGTGTTCACCGACCATCGGCCGCAGCATGCCGTAGGCCGAGGCATCGCCCACCAGGATGCCGCCGAGTAGCGTGGCGGCGTCGTCGGACAGCACCAGCTTGGCGTAGGTCTGCTTGACTGCGTCGTTGATCACCACCTCGAGGCAATCAGGGGTGGTGCCCATCGCGTCGCCGAAGCTCGCCACGTCGACGCCGAGCAGCTTGAGCTTGGTCGACGTGTCCGCCTCGCCGAACTCGGCAGCGCCACCCATCAGCCGGTCGGCGACCACCTCGGCGCTGGTATACCCGGGACCCACCAGCCCGTAGCAGCGCCCGTCGATCGCCGCCACCTCACCGATCGCGTACACGTTGGGATCCACTGTGGCGCAGGATGAGTCGGTCAGCACGCCACCACGGTCGGCAATGGGCAACCCCGCCGACCGGGCCAGGTCGTCGCGGGGCCGGACACCGGCTGCGAAGATCACGACGCCTGCATCGATGAGCGTGCCGTCACCGAGCAGCACCCGGACCGCGTCGTCACCGAGCCGTTCGATCGAGTCGGTGCCGACGTCGACGTGCACCGAGATGCCCAGCCCGCCGATCATCCGGCTCAGCAGAGCGGAACCGGCCTCGTCGAGCTGCTGGTTCATCAGGCGGGGTGCGCGCTCCACGATGTGTGCGCGCAAGCCGAACTGACGCAACGCATTCGCGGCCTCCAAGCCGAGGAGCCCACCGCCGATCACCACTCCGGCCGCGGTGCCTGCCGACACGGCACGGGTGGCGTCCGCGCGAATCGCGTCGAGGTCGTCGAGCGTGCGGTAGACGTGGCAGTTCGGCAGGTCGTGGCCGGGCACGGGCGGGACGAACGCATACGACCCGGTGGCCAGCACCAGCGCGTCGTAGGAGATGCGTCGGCCCTGCGCCGTCGTCACGCGCTTCGCGGACCGGTCGATGTCGGTGACGCGGTCGCGCAGCGTCAACTCGACGAGGTCGTCGCCCCCATACCGGTTGCCCGGCAGAGCGAGAAGGCCACGGTCCCAATGCTCGGTGTAGCCGGTGAGCCCAACGCGGTCGTAGGCGGCGTCGTCCTCCTCGGCGAGCACCACGACGCGCCAGTCGCCAGCGTCGTCGCGGGAACGCAAGGCCTCGACGAACCGGTGGCCGACCATGCCGTGCCCGACAAGGACAGCCGTCTTCGCAAAACCCATGGCCGAAGGCTAGGGAGCCGATATTGCCGACATGTCGCGTCGTGTGAAGCGCCCATCACGGTGTGCTCACGGGTGCTCGGCGGTGGCTGTGAGCCGTCAGATGTGGCCGGCATTGGTCGGAGTGGTCGAGCTGTAGGGGTTGTAGATCGTCGTGGACGTCGTCGTTTCCGTGGGCCCGGACTGATCCTCCGTCGACGCCTCCGGCGGCGGGCCCGTCACCGGCGCCCCGGTGTCCTCGCTGGTCTGCACGCTCGGCACCGTGTAACTGGTGGTCGTCGAGCTACCCGTGCTCGAGGACGTGGTGGCATAGGAGGTCGCCGGTGGCGCGTCGCCAGGCAACAGCGACGAGCCGCTCGACACCCGGATCACCGCGTACACCAGCAATCCCACCAGGGCGAGCGCGGCCACACCTGCGGCCCAGATCACGCCAGGGTGGTCATGCCAGTCCAGCCGCTCGTCCTCGTCGTTCACGGGCGGCATGCTAAACCGGCCAGTCGAACGGCCGGGAAACGAGCTAACTCCAGCGCGCCAGGATCTCCTCTGCCCGCCCCGAGAGGGCGCGCTGGAAGAACGGGCCGAAGCTGATCCGGCCGACGCCAAGAGGGCCGAACGACGCCGGGTCGTCCTGATCCGGTATCGCGATCGCATTGATCGGCAACGGCAGCTCGGAGGCCAGGCGCTTCAGAGTGGCCGCGTCGTGGCGGCCGACCGGATAGAGGCTGTCAGCACCGGCATCCGCGGTCAGCTTCAACCGGGCCACCGCCCGCTCCACGCGGTCCGCGTCGTCCCCGTCGTTGCGCAGGAACAGGTCCGTTCGGGCATTGAGCACGACGTGCACCCCTGCGGCGTCGGCCGCCTTGCGCAATTCCCCGACGAGCGCTGCGTGCTCCTCTGGCGCGCGCAGCCGCTTGCCCTCCTTGTGCACGGTGTCCTCGACGTTCAGCCCAACCGCGCCCGCCGAGAGCAGCCCCTCGATGATTCGCTGCGGAGCCTCGCCGTAACCGGATTCGATGTCGACCGAGATCGGCACGTCGACCGCGCCGGTGATCTGACCAACTCGATCGATCAAGTCGTCGAACGACATTCCCTCACCATCGGCCTTGCCGACCGAGTCGGCCACCGGATGGCTGCCGACGGTGAGCGCGGCAAACCCCGCGTCAACGGCCAACTTTGCCGACCACGCGTCCCAGATCGTCGGCAGAATCACCGGATCGCCTGGCACGTGCAGGGCCAGCAATGCGTTGGCCCGCTCCTCGAGAACCTGCTTGGACAACTCGTCAACCTCCACTCTTGAACGTGACCTGTGTCACGCTGATCTGGCGATGTGGCTAGCATCGATTGTCGTACTGTGATTGCTGACACCCTTCAGCCCAAGGAGGTCGATCTCTTGTCCACCACTACCGAACTCGCCCAGCTACACGAACTGATCGGTGGCTTACGGCGGTGCGTGACGTCACTGGCTTCACGCTACGGCGACACCCCTGCGATGCGCCGCATCGTCAATGATGCCGAGCGCATCCTCAACGACATCGATCGGCTCGACATCGACGCCGAGGAACTCGAGATCACGAGAGGGACGGCGCAGCACCACCACGCCGGGGAGAAGATCGCGATTCCGGACACGCAGTACGAGACCACCTTCTGGGGCGAAGTCGACGACGGGGGCGTCGCCGGCTAACTCCGCGGCAGACGTTTCCGGGACAACCACCATCGAGAGGGAACAGTGAGCGCACCCACCGCCGGCCGCAAAGCGACCGGGGTCTTCTCACCGAGCCGTGCCCAGATCCCGCAGCGCACGCTGCGCACCGACCGATGGTGGCAGTCGCCGCTGATCGTCGACCTCGGCTTCGCCGCGTTCGTGATCTACGCGACGGTGCGGGCGTTCCTGCAGAACAACTACTTCGTCCCGGAGTACCACTACCTCACGCCGTTCTACTCGCCGTGCATCAGTACGGGCTGCACCCCTGAAGCCAGCGGCTTCTGGCCACAGATCCTGCCCGACGTGTGGTGGCTGCCCTATGCCGCTGCGTCGCTGCCGTTCCTGCTGCTGTTCCGGTTGACCTGCTACTACTACCGCGGGGCCTACTACCGCTCGGTGTGGCAGTCGCCGACCGCATGCGCCGTCGCCGAGCCGCACGCGAAGTACACCGGCGAGACCCGGCTTCCGCTGATCATCCAGAACACGCACCGGTACTTCTTCTACATCGCCGGGATCATCTCGTTGATCAACACCTACGACGCGATCGAGGCGTTCCACTCGCCAACCGGATTCGGATTCGGTTTGGGCAACGTCATTCTCGTCGTCAACGTGGTGATGCTGTGGATCTACACGTTGTCCTGCCACTCCTGCCGCCACGTGGTCGGCGGCCGGCTCAAGCACTTCTCCAAACACCCAGTCCGCTACTGGATGTGGGGGCAGGTGAGCCGGCTCAACACCCGACACAAGATGTACGCGTGGATCACGCTCGGCACGCTGATGCTCACCGACTTCTACGTGATGCTGGTCGCCAGCGGCACCATCTCCGACCTGAGATTCATTGGTTAGCAAGTCAATTCACAACAGTATTTTCGATAGGCGAGTGAGGTTTGATGGTTGAGGTCGAGCGGCACGAATACGACGTGGTCGTCATCGGTGCCGGCGGCGCAGGGCTTCGAGCGGTAATCGAGGCGCGCCAACGGGGCCTACGCGTCGCCGTGGTGACCAAGTCACTGTTCGGCAAGGCACACACGGTGATGGCAGAAGGCGGCTGCGCGGCCGCCATGAAGAACGCCAACGCCAAGGACACCTGGCAGATCCACTTCGCCGACACCATGCGTGGCGGCAAGTTCCTGAACAACTGGCGGATGGCCGAACTGCACGCGCAGGAAGCCCCGGACCGGGTCTGGGAGCTGGAGACCTACGGCGCGCTCTTCGACCGCACCAAGGACGGCAGGATCAGCCAGCGCAACTTCGGTGGCCACACCTACCCGCGGCTGGCCCACGTCGGTGACCGTACCGGCCTGGAGATCATCCGCACCATGCAGCAGAAGATCGTCTCACTGCAGCAGGAGGACAACGCCGAGCTCGGCGACTACGAGGCCCGGATCAAGGTCTTCCACGAGTGTTCGATCACAGAGTTGGTGTTGGATGAGGGGGCGAGCGGAGCGACGGGAGAAGGGCAGCGCCGGATTGCCGGAGCGCTCGGCTACTTCCGCGAGACCGGCAAGTTCATCCTCTTCGAAGCACCGGCAGTGGTGCTCGCGACGGGCGGCATCGGCAAGTCGTTCAAGGTGTCGTCGAACTCTTGGGAGTACACCGGCGACGGGCACGCCCTCGCACTGCGGGCGGGTGCCTCGCTGATCAACATGGAGTTCATCCAATTCCACCCGACCGGGATGGTCTGGCCGCTGTCGGTGAAGGGCATCCTCGTCACCGAGGGCGTCCGCGGTGACGGCGGTGTGCTGAAGAACTCCGAGGGCAAGCGCTTCATGTTCGACTACATCCCCTCGGTGTTCAAGGGGCAGTACGCCGAAACCGAGGAAGAAGCCGACCAGTGGCTCAAGGACAACGACTCCGCACGCCGCACCCCTGACCTGCTTCCCCGCGACGAGGTGGCCCGCGCCATCAACTCCGAGGTCAAGGCGGGCCGCGGCAGCCCACACGGTGGCGTCTACCTCGACATCGCATCGCGCATCCCCGTCGAGGAGATCAAGCGCAGGCTGCCATCGATGTACCACCAGTTCATGGAGCTGGCCGAGGTCGACATCACCAAGGACGAGATGGAGGTCGGCCCGACCTGCCATTACGTGATGGGTGGCATCGAGGTCGATCCCGACACCGGCGCCGCAACCACGCCCGGCCTGTTCGCCGCAGGCGAGTGCTCGGGCGGCATGCACGGCTCCAACCGGCTTGGCGGCAACTCGCTGTCGGACCTGCTGGTGTTCGGCCGTCGCGCAGGGATGGGTGCCTCCGACTACGTCGTCAGCCTCAAGGAACGACCGAAAGTCCTCGAGCACGCCGTCGACGCCGCCACCACGATGGCGCTGTCACCGTTCGACGAGCACCCCGAACCGGAGAACCCGTACACGCTGCACGCCGAATTGCAGCAGTCGATGAACGACCTCGTGGGAATCATCCGCAAGGAAGACGAGATCCAGGCGGCGCTCGACAAGCTCGAAGAGCTCAAGGTGCGGGTGCACAACGTCACCGTCGAGGGCGGCCGCTTCTTCAACCCCGGCTGGCACCTGGCCATCGACATGCGCAACATGCTGCTGGTCAGCGAATGCGTGGCCAAGGCGGCGCTGCAGCGCACCGAGAGCCGCGGCGGGCACACCCGTGACGATCACCCGGAGATGGACGCCCACTGGCGCAACACCCTGCTGGTGTGCCGCGCTGGTGGCGGCGATCCCATCGTTCCCGACGTCACCGTCACTCCCGAGTCGCAGACACAGATGCGTCCCGATCTCCTCGGGTGTTTCGAGCTGTCCGAGCTGGAGAAGTACTACACCGACGCCGAACTGACCGAACACCCGGAACGGAGCAGCTGAGATGGGTGCATACCAAGCGAGCATGCGGGTCTGGCGCGGCGACGACACCGGCGGTGGACTGCAGGACTACACCGTCGAGGTCAACGAGGGCGAGGTCGTCCTCGACATCATCCACCGGATCCAGGCCACCCAGGCAGGCGATCTGGCGGTGCGATGGAACTGCAAGGCAGGCAAGTGCGGCTCCTGCTCGGCGGAGATCAACGGTCGTCCCCGGCTGCTGTGCATGACCAGGATGTCGACGTTCGACGAGAGCGAGACCGTCACCATCACGCCGTTGCGCGCGTTCCCCGTGATGCGCGACCTCGTCACCGACGTGTCCTTCAACTACACCAAGGCGCGCGAGGTCCCGTCGTTCACGCCGCCGAAGGATCTGCAGCCGGGCGATTACCGGATGCAGCAGGTGGACGTCGAGCGGTCCCAGGAGTTCCGCAAGTGCATCGAGTGCTTCCTGTGCCAGAACACCTGCCACGTGGTGCGTGACCACGAGGAGAACAAGCAGGCGTTCGCCGGGCCGCGCTACCTGATGCGCGTCGCCGAACTCGACATGCACCCGCTGGACGTGCTGGACCGCAAGGACATGGCTCAGGAGGAGTTCGGCCTCGGCTACTGCAACATCACCAAGTGCTGTACCGAGGTCTGCCCCGAACACATCAAGATCACCGACAACGCGCTGATCCCAATGAAGGAGCGCGTCGCCGACCGCAAGTACGACCCGGTGGTGTGGCTCGGGAACAAGCTCTTCCGGCGGTAACGCCCCACGCGCTTCGCGAACGTGAACTGGCTGCGAGAATCCACTCGGATTTTCGCAGCCAGTTCACGTTGGAGGGTGGGACGCGAACCAAACGCGGGTACTCTCGTGGCAGCAGCCAATCAACGACGAAGGGCAGCCAATGAGCACTGGAGAAACCCAGAGCGTCAACGACATTCGCACCGCGATCCGCGAACTCTCCGCACGCGCTGAGCTGGCGCGCAAGGAGGGCAGACCCGCCGACGCGGCCGAGATCGAGCGGCGCATCGACGGCTATCGCGAGGAGCTCGGCGCCCGACCGTGACGCCCTAGCTCGACAGCCACGGCACACCGCGAGATGAACGTTTTGCAGGCCGCTACTCGCACTTTTCCTGCAAAACGTTGATTTCGCGGACGGGGTGGGGTGGTCCCTAGCACCTAGCTGCCGAGGCGGCGGAACGTGCTGCGGTGAAAGACGATGGGCGCAACGTCGTCGTGCACCGTGATCTCGTGCACCCGCAGCACCACGATGGTGTGATCGCCTGCCGGGACGAGCTGCTCGATGGCGCTCTCCAGCCACACGCTGGTGCCGTGGATGAACAACGCGCCGCGCTCGGTCGACTTGGTCTCCAGCCCGGCGAACCGATCGCCCGTCTTCGCGGCAAGTGACTTCACGGCGGCGTCGTGCGACTCGCCGAGCACGCTGATCCCCAGGAACGGCAGATCCTTGAGCTTGGGCCACGTGGTCGACGTGTTCTGCACGCAGAACGACACCAACGGCGGGTCGAGGGAGACGGGAACGAAAGTGCTCGCGGCGAGCCCGACGCGGACGCCGTCGACTTCCGCCGCGATCGCGATGACTCCCGACGGGAAATGCCCGTATGCCTCACGCAGAGACGCTGGGCTCAGCTCGATGCCGCTCATATCCACTCCATCTTCACACGTAACCGTGTCGGGCTGCCACGTCAGGATGAGCCCGCAGCCTGCTCTTCCACGCATTCCGGCCGTAGATCGAGAAGATCCGTTCGTTGGCCGGATCGACGCTGACGCCGCGGGCATGCACGGCCAGGTCGTCGGGCAACTCGAGCACCGGCATGGCGGCGTCGAGTCGAGGGTTGAAGAAGTAGGGCACCGAGATGCGCTCACGCGACGACAGGCGCACCCGGTGTTCGGTGGCACGCAGATATCCGCCGCTGGCGACCTCGAGCATCTCGCCGATGTTGACGATGAACGCGCCGGGAAGCGGATCCACGTCGATCCACTCACCTGCCCCATTTCCCGTCGCTTCGCTCGCCCCGGGGGGTCCGCGGACCTCGAGACCACTGCTCCCCTGCTCGGCCAGCAGCAGCGTCAGCACACCCGCATCGCGGTGTGCGCCGACGCCCTGCGGGGTGTCCGCCTGCGCGGGATAACGCACGATCTTGATCAAGGTCGCAGGGGTGTCGGCGAACGCGTCGTCGAACACGCCGGCCGGGCTGCCCAGCGATACGGCCCAGTGCCGCAACAACGTTCGCCCCACCTCGGCGAGCTCGGCGTCCCATTCGGCGATGACGGCAGGCAACGCGGGCAGTGCAGCCGGCCACTGGTTGGGGCCTTGCAGCCACAGGTAGTCGGGCTTGCCAGGACCGCCGATCGGCGTCCGCTGCGCCCCGATGTCGATCTGTTCGCGCCAGTCGACGACGCCACCGGTGAGTTCACCCCCGAGCCGCGTGTAGCCGCGGAAGTGCGGGCTGTTGCGCATCGCGACCGCGTCCTTGTCGGCATCGGGCAGTGCGAACAGCCGACGCGCCTCGGTCAACAGGCGATCGGTCAGATCCTCGGAGACGCCGTGGCCGGTGAGGTAGAAGAAGCCGACCTCGTGGGCGACCGTGCGTAGCTGTCGACGCAACGCGGTGGGATCGTCGCGGAGGTCGACCACTGGCAGGGCGGTCCGCACGGAGCTCACGTCGCCATGATGTCCGGAAACCTCGGCACCCGCCAGGGTCGCAATCGTCGTGAATGCAAGCGGCCGGATGTCGGTCGAACGGGAGCGGTAACCTGACGCTCATGCCCGCGCCGTCCCTCCTGTCCGTGCTGCGCGGCTAAGCGAAGCTCGACAAACCGTCGCCTCACCATGTGGATCACACTCCTGTTGATGGCCGTTGCGGTGAGCCTGGAGCCGTTCCGGATCGCGATGACGGTGGTGATGATCAACCGACCCCGGCCGCTGCTCCAACTTCTCGTCTTCCTCGCAGGTGGCTTCGCGATGGGCATCGTGGTGGGCGTTGTCGTGCTGTTCCTGCTCCGGCCGGCGCTGGGGTCAGCCCATTTCACCCTGCCACGGGTGCAGATCGTGGTCGGCGCGGTGCTGCTCGGCTACGCCGCAGTAGTGGCAGCAAGCGCGTTGAGGGGTCGCCGCGACGACGAAGGTGCGGGCCGGGTGGCGCGAAGAACCGGACCGCTCGCGACGCGCACTCGCCGACTGCTCAACGACCGCTCGCTGTGGACCGCGGGGGTCGCGGGCCTCGGCATCGCCCTGCCGTCCGTCGACTATCTCGCCGTGCTGGCACTCATCGTCGCCTCCGGTGCAGCCGCGACCACCCAGTTCGGTGCCCTGCTGCTGTTCAACATGGTGGCATTCGGGTTCGTGGAACTCCCGCTGGTCGCCTTCCTGGTCGCCCCGGACCGCACGCGCGCGACGATGTCGGCGCTGCAGGACTGGGTACGGAGGCGACGCCGCCGCGACGTCGCCGTCTTGCTGGCCGTGGTCGGTTGCGTGCTGCTCGGAGCGGGGTTGGCCGGACTGTAGGTGTCGAGCCCGGCCGCTGGCGGCTCAGGCGTCCAATCGGCTGAATTGATTTTGGCTGTACTGCTCGACACAGGCGGCGCGCCGAATCTTGCCGCTAGTGGTGGTGGGAATCGAACCTGGCGGTACCAGAACGAGATCCCCGACGTTCAAGCCGTGCGCATTGGATATCGCGGAGGTGACGTCGCTCTTGACCCCGCTGAGCCAGTTCATCGCCTCGGAATCACCCCGCTTCTTGAGCTCGATGACGGTGACCAGCTTCTCGGTGCTGTCCAGCGAGACCGATATCGCTGCGACCCGACCGCGTGTGATCTCGTGAACCGTCGCCTCGATGTCCTCGGGGTAGTGGTTACGGCCACGGATGATCAGCAGATCCTTGATGCGGCCGACGATGAACAGCTGACCCTCGGAGATGAAACCAAGGTCACCGGTTCGCAGCCAGGGGCCATCTGGCGTGCCCGGCGAAGCGTCGACGAGGGTTGCGCCAAAGCACAACTGCTGCTCCGCTGACCTGCTCCAGTAGCCGGCCGCGACATTGTCGCCATGGACCCAGATCTCGCCAACCAAGTCGGGTGGGCACTCGCGGTGTGTGTCGCTGTCGACGATCCGTACCGTGGGCGATTGCGGCACTTTGTAATTCACCAGTGCCGTGCCGCTGCCTGCCGCACACCGCTGAACGCGCCCCACGGACAGCTCTTCGACATCGAAGTGCGCCGCTTGCGACGATTCACTCCAGGTGCCTGCCGCGACGAAGACGGTCGCCTCCGCCAGTCCGTACGAAGGACGCAGCATGTGGTCCCGAAAGTTGAAGTGTGCAAACCGATCTGTGAAGCGTTCCAATGTGGCCGGGTCGACACGTTCGGCGCCGTTGATGATGCCAAGCACCCCGCCGAGGTCGAGCCCGGCAAGGTCACCGTCGGTGGTCTTGCGGGCGGCCAGGCCAAAGGCGAAGTTGGGCGCCGCCGAAAAGGCATGGGAATTCTCAGCCAGCGCCCGCATCCATCTGGAGGGCCTCTCCAAGAACGCAACCGGGCTCGTCAATTCGCCACGATGGCCGCTCAGGATGGGGGCGCAGACGCCAAGCACCAAACCCATGTCGTGGTAGAAGGGCAACCACGACACGAAGGTGGCGCCCGTGGTGCTGATGTGCGAATCCGCAAAATAGATTCGCATCAGCTGCTCGAAATTCACCTGGAGATTGCGGTGCGAGATCATCACCCCGGTTGGCAGCCGGGTCGAACCCGAGCTGTACTGCAAATACGCGATGCTGGGCACATCCGCCGTCTCGATGCTTGGTCCGAGCTCGACGTCCAGATTCATCGAATCGATTTCGATGATCTTCGGAACGGCGTCCAGGCGTGCTTGATCAACGTAATCGCCGACATCGCCAGCGACCGCGGAGGTGGTGAGCACGACGGCGGGCGACGTGTCGGCGAAGATCGCGCCCACACGCTCGTGACTCGAGCCGCGATGCGGCAGGGGCAGCGGCACCGCGATCAGCCCAGCCTGCATCGATCCCAGGAACGCCAGAATGTAGTCAAGGCTCTGCGGAGCCAGGATCACCGCCCGGTCTCCGACCGACGCATGAAGGCTGAGCTCGCGTGCCACGTTCATCGTGCGGTGGGACACTTGCGCCCACGTCAGACTCTCGGTAACACCCGCTGGGTCGAGGGCGTAGTCGGTGAAGCTGAATGCGACGTCATCGGGACGCAGACTCGCGCGTCCATGCAGCATCGAGAGAATGGTCGATTGGGGCGCACCCGAATTCGTAGGCGTCACGTCACGTCCGTTACTAGTGCGCGCCATTGGTGAACAGGGACATCGCCCCGTTGACGAGCGTTGACATGGGGTCGGTGCCGCCGCCGAACGTCGCCTCGTTGGCCCCCTGGGTGACTTGCAGCGGGTCGAAGCCGTGCACTGGATCCACCTGGACCGGTGCAGTCGCCGGATCGTCGTTGCGCGAATAGCCCGCATTCACCCGCGGCATCAGTATCGCGTCCAGCTGATTGAGGGTGTCCTCCTTGTACCCGAGGTACTTGAAGCCGAGTACGAGGGGAAGGTGCTGCTCGGGAACCATGTACGTCGTGGTCGTTCCACCCTTTGAGTTGACCGTCGTGACGATGTTCTGCGGCGGAACGTTGCTCGAGTTGGTGAACGCAATCGCGGTGTGACCGGTAGCCAGGCCGGCGATCGAGTTGGCTAAGGCAAACAGGTTGTCCGGCCGGTCGGGAAAGTCGGCGATGCTGTCATAGGCAGAGACGAACTGATCGGTGTGGTACTGGCTCTCCACCGGAGCGGGGACGCGGTAGTCCATCGCGGGCACGACGCTCCCGACGGGAAACATCTGGGTCAGGAAACTCTCCCCGAAGGGCGACTTCGCAATCGGGTCGCCAAACGTCGCGAAGCTCAATTGATCTGGCGGCGGAGCGGTCGGATCATTTGCCAGCTGCGCCTTCACGGCGTCGAGCACCAGCGCTCCCTCGGACAACCCCATTGCCGTCCCGTGGCCTCCACTGCGGATGGCCGTCTCGAGGTTTGGCTCTCCGATGTCGATCGACTCGCCGATGCTGGGGCCGTCGAGACCAATGCCGGGATAGATCTCCTCCCCCACCCGGCCGATGCCGGGAAACAGGCGCTCCAGGACATGTCCCTGCACCTGCCCTGCGGGATAGTCGACCTTCACCCGCTTCATCCCAGGGAACCACTCCGCGCCCGTGCGACGGATGTACTCGTCGTAGGGAATACCGAGCACGTGGGCGCCGCCAAGGGCGTACGCGGTCCCGGGGTCTGGCGTCCCTGGCGCAGGCGGCCGTGGCGCCAGCGAGTCATCGGCTGTCGCGCTCCCGACGCCGAAACACCCTGTGACACTGATACAAACCAGCACCGTAAGGAGTTTCTTCATCCCTACTCCTGACCGCTCGGTTTCGTTTCGTAGTTTCACATACATGGCGGGCCTGCGCTAACTCGACTGCTCGGCTGGTGCGCGCGGCGTCGACCGCCGCGCGCCGAATTCTGACGGCCACCAACTCGCCCGCCCGACCAATGCTGCGATGGCGGGCACCGTGATGGTGCGGACCACGAAGGTGTCCAGGAGGATTCCCACGGCGATCACGAAACCGCCCTGGATCACGATACCGATGCTGGAGAACAAGAGCCCGCCCATGGAGGCGGCGAAGATCAGCCCCGCCGCGGTGATCACACCGCCCGTCGAACCCAGTGTGCGAATGATGCCGTAACGCAGGCTGTGCGGAGACTCGTCCCGCATTCGCGACACCAACAGCATGTTGTAGTCGGCGCCCACTGCGACCAGCACCACGAAGGCCAACGGGGGCACGCTCCAATGCAACTGTTGGCCGAGGACGAATTGGAACGCACACACGCCGATGCCGATTGCCGCGAAATAGGAAATCACCACGGAACCGACGAGATAAAGGGGGGCGACGATCGCACGCAGCAGCACCATCAGGGTCAGCAGGACGACGATGAGGGTCGCGATGATGATGTATCGGATGTCGTGCTCGTAGTAGTCGCGCGTGTCCCGCAGCGCGGCGGGGAACCCGCCCATCGAGATCGTCGCGTCGGACAGTGTGGTGTTCGGCTGGGCGCCACGAGCGGTGTCACTGATCTCGTTGACCTGATCCATCGCCTCGGAGCTGAACGGGTTGAGTTTGGTTTGAACCAGGTACCGCACCGAGTGGCCGTCCGGTGAGATGAACGCCTTGGCCGCCTTCTGGAAGTCCGGCAGATTCAGCACTTGTTGCGGAATGTTGAACCCCGCCTGTGACGGGTCCGCGGCGTTGTCCTTCATCGTCAACAGAAAGGCCGATGCCTCGTCGAGACCGGAGGCCACCAGTTTGATCTGATCGATGAGTTGGTCGACTCCACCCGCCACTTGCTGGCTTCCGCCAGCCAGCCGGTCGGCGTTCTGCTTCAGTTGGGTCAGGCCCGCCTGCGGTCCGCCCGGCTTGTTCAGGCCCATCGCGTTGACGGCATTGGCGACGTTGTTGAGCGCACCGTTCAGCTTGTTCACCGTCGCGTTGAGCGTCTGCCGGTCCCCGAAGCCCTGGAACTGGTGCGCGAGGTCGTTTATCTGGTTGAGGTTTCCCTCGTTACTCGGGTCGACCAGGTTCCGAAACTGCGTGCGGGTGTCGCTGCAAGAGGGATTGGCGTCGCAGATCGCGTTGCCGTCCAGCGCCATGAGGACCGGACCGATCCAGGCGAAGAAGTTCTTGCCTGCGGTGAAGTTCACGCCCATGGAATTGCCGAGCGCGTTGATGCTGTCGACGAGTTTGGCCGCGTTGTCGACGTCCCGCACCAGCTTGTCCCCACCGTATTGGGTCCTCATCGACGAGAACTCAGTGACCAGACTCTGGATACTTGGCACGATCTTGTTGATCTGTGCGCGCACGTCACCGAGGCTGCCGGCCAGCGTGTTGGCCCCGGCCGCCAGTCGATTGAGGTCGCCGGTGCGCTGCCCGATTTGGTTCGAGCCGTCGGCCAGCCGGGTGCCGACCAGCCCGGCCTGATACGTGGCCCGAAACTCCGGCGGCACGTCTCCAAGGGGTCGGGTGATGCCGCTGACCAGACCGACGTTGGGCAACTGTGCGACGCGCGAAGCCATCTGCTCCAGATCCGCAAGTGCCCGCGGGGTACGCAGGTCCTGCGGCGACTGAACGAGGATGTACTCGGGAATGGACTGACTGATCGGGAAGTGGCGTTCCAGCGCGGCGTACCCGATCGAACTCGGCGCCGACGCCGCCACGACCTTTCGATCGTCGTAATTGTATTTGGCGAACGTCGCGAGGCTGGCCAGGATCGCCAAGACGAGCAGACTGGCAACCAGATGCGCCACCGGCCTGCGCACGATGCGGATCCCGGAACGTCGCCAGAACCGGGCAGTCAGTTCGCGTCGTGGCTTGACCCAGCCGCGCGGCCCGGCGAGCACCAGAATCGCCGGGAGCAGAGTCACTCCGGCCAGGAACGCGACGCCGATGCCAATCGCCGACGAGATTCCGACCGTTCTGAACACACCCATCTTGGCGAAGCTCAACAGGAGGAAGGTGATCCCCACCGTGGTGGCGGAGGCAGTGATCACCTTCCCGATCGAGATCATTGCCGCCTTGACCGCCGCGTCGGAGTCCATACCCGACCGCACATAGTCGTGATAGCGGCTGATGAGAAAGACCGCGTAATCAGTTCCCGCGCCTGCCATGATCGCGCTCAGGAATACGATCGACTGGTTTGAGACGCCTGCCCCAGTCAACTCGGAGAAGCCCGCCACCACGGCCTGTGCGATTACCAGGGACGACCCGATCGTCACCAACGGCAGCAGCATCGTGACCACGTTGCGGTAGACCAACAACAGCACGATGAGAACCAGGACACCGATCGCGAGCTCGATCGGTAGCCGATCCTGTTCACCCGCGACGGTGAGGTCCGCGACGGTGGCCGCGGGCCCGGTGAGGTGCACTGTTAGGGAACTACCGGCAACGTTGTGTCTGACGACGTCGGCCACCCGGTTGAACGATTCGAACGCTCGCGGTGTGCCCAACTCGCCCGCGAGGCCCACCGGCAGCACCCAGGTCTTCTTGTCCTGACTCGTCAGGAACTCTCGCAGTTGCGGCGTATTGACGAAGTCCTGCACCGACACGACATCTGTCACGTCGTCGTGCAGCGCGTCCACCAGCTTGCGGTAGGTGGCTTCGTCGGTGGGTCCCAGCCCGTTCTCGTTGATCAACGCCACCAACAGGAGGTCGTCGTTGCCCGGTTCGTGGAACGCCTCGACCATCTTTGCTGCGGTGACACTCGACGGTGCATCGCTTGGCAAGATGGCGAGCGGATGCTTCTGAGCCATCTCGCCAAGCGACGGGACCGCCAGCGGCAGGGCGACCGCCATCACGATCCAGACCCCGATCACCACCCAGGGCCATCGCGCCACGAGGTCGGCTAGCCGTCGCATGTCGCCCTCACCTCGCCCTCGCCTTCACCCGGAATAACTCCACGCTATGCGACGCGTCCCCAGTGCCCGCTGTCAGCGACCCGTACGGCCACCGACCTCATCGCCTCCATGTAGCGGGTAACTGATTTCTGGGCGACCGGGTTGTCGGGGTGCATGATCGCCATGACCGTGCCCTCCCCGTAACGGAATATGTAGATCGTCAATTGATATGAGAACCGGTCGTCGGGGTAGATCCCGATATTGTTCGCAAGGCCCATGTCGGCGGCGGCGAGAATACCGTTGAGCGGAGCAGCGCCACCGTGAAAGAAGTTCGCGACCGGAAAGTTCGGCCGTGGCCAGTTCAACCACGGCGCCAACTCCAATACGCGGTAATACGGCACCCTCGACATGTCCAGGCCCGAATCGAAAGAAGTCTGCGCTGCCCATGCCGCATCGCTGAAAGAAGTCGCCGCTATCGGGACAACGATCGGGATCAAGCCGGTAAACCAACCCTGCGTCATGAAATTGTCGCTGGCAGTGCGGGAATCCCTCGGAGTGAGCCCGTAATACGTGAGCGCACCGGTGAACTCGTGCTCCACGAGGCCGAGACAGGCGAACAAGCCGCCGACGAAGCGCGCGCTCGCCGCCGTGCATGCTGATTCGAAGCGTTCCGTCTGTGGCGTGTCCATCAGGATTTCGGAGGTCATGGCACTGCTGGTCGACTTCTTCGGATCACCAAGCGGAAGCGGGAATTCGGGAAAGCCAGCACTGTTGTTCTCAGCGAAGTCAAGCCACGTGCGTACCCCCGCCGAATCCACCGTCAACGCAGACGTGTACTCGCGCTCGCGAACACAAAAGTCGTCAAAGCTACCAGCATCGGGCAGAGTAAGGGCCTGGCCGGTTCCGCTCAACGACGAATACATTCCGTTGGCTTCCATCATCGTCGTGCCGATCAACGTCGCATCCCCGTGCACGTGATCCATGGCGGCAAAGAACGTAAAGTGGCTCTCGTTCTGGATTATGCCGAAAGTAAAGCAGCCCCACTCCAACGGATTCGGTATGGCGACGACGTGAGCGCGTATTTCGTCAACCGTCATGGTGCCCTGATCGATCGGCACGAATTCAATCTCAGCCGGATCGTCGATCGCATGCCGGATGAACTGTCCATCACCGGACTGTTCGAACCAGCTGCGGAACGTGTCGTGCCGACGTAGGTAGGCGTTGACGGCATGATCCATGGCTGAAATATCGCATTGGCCGGCCATCTCACAGCTCGCGATGATTTGCCGGGAGAAGTTCAGTCCCTCGGCCGTCCGTTCGCAGTAGTTACGAAGATGTTGGTGCTGCATGTAGCTGACCGGCACCGAACTCACAGGCGCTCGGCGCGCCGTTTCCTGAGCTGCGGCAGTGGGATGCCAAGAGGTAACCGAACCGGCATTCAACGACCATTCATCGAGTGCACCCACCGTGATCTTCCCGATGCGCAAAACTTGGTCCTCTCAGATTGGCTGGCTCCGGGGCTAGCATCACCCGTTGCTGGATCAACATACCCTCGGGGCGACTGTGGCCGCCCGCGCCGGCCGGACCCCGGAGCGCGACGCCGCGCATGGCACAGGTCCGCGTGCAATAGTGTCGGTCGGGGGTCAAGTCGATTCTCGGGCGCGAGAGGTGTCCCGAAGAGTCACGTTCTGACCGCCGATGCAAGGAGGGACAACGGCATGGGTTCTGCCGCACAACCGATCGAGTCAGCCCCGCGTTTTGCAATCGTCGGCTATGCCGCCCGTTTCCCGGGCGCACCGGATGCCGATGCGTTCTGGGACGTGCTGCGCGAGGGCCGTGACGCGGTATCGGAGGTGTCCAAGGACCGCTGGGACGTCGACGAATTCTTCGACCCGGAACCCGGCGTGCCCGGCAAGGTCGTGACCCGTCGTGCGGGTTTGGTCGACGACGTGACGGGGTTCGACGCACCGTTCTTCGGTATGTCGACGCGCGAGGTCAGGTGGATGGACCCGCAGCACCGCCTATTGCTGGAGACGGCGTGGCGCGCGGTGGAGCATTCGGGCACCGCGCCAACGGCTTTGGCCAACACCAACACCGGCGTGTTCGTGGGTTTGGCCACCCACGACTACCTGGGAATGGCATCCGACGAGCTGGCTTACCCCGAGATCGAGGCCTATCTGGCCATCGGGACGTCGAATGCCGCAGCAGCGGGACGGATCAGCTATCGGTTGGGGCTGCAGGGCCCCTCGGTCGCCGTCGACACGGCGTGCAGCTCGTCACTGGTGGCAATTCATCAGGCGTGCCAAGCGCTGCGCTTGGGAGAATGCGACCTCGCGCTGGCCGGCGGCGCGAACGTCCTTCTCACCCCGGCGACCATGATCACTTTCTCCCATGCGCAAATGCTCGCGCCCGACGGGAGATGCAAGACATTCGATGCGGCCGCAGACGGCTATGTGCGCGGCGAGGGCTGCGGCGTCATCGTCATCAAGCGGTTTGAGGACGCGATCCGCGACGGTGACCGGATTCGCGCCGTGATCCGGGGTAGCGCGATCAACCAGGACGGCGCATCTGGTGGCTTGACGGTGCCGAACGGTGTTGCCCAGCAACGAGTTATCGCCGATGC
>Ga0137412_10000266_pt1 | contig 35099 bp, 26 predicted proteins | sample CZODoug2_1_16fun_FD_122160 | JGI IMG/M metagenome (GOLD analysis project Ga0137412, IMG submission 122160) | Vadose zone soil fungal communities from Angelo Coast Range Reserve, California, USA - CZODoug2_1_16fungal (Hybrid Assembly) | ecosystem: Environmental > Terrestrial > Soil > Vadose zone...
CAACCCCACAGGTCGCTCAGATAGCCCGCGCTCGTTCCGAGCATGGACCCAATGGAAGCACCGACCGCATAGACCGACAGCGCGAACGCACGGCGCCGCCATGGAAAGTAATCCGAAATCAGGGACTGAGACGGCGGAGTACCGCCTGCTTCGCCGATGCCTACCAGCACGCGCGCGGCCATGAGCTGCCAGAACGTGCGCGTGATGCCGCAAAGAGCCGTCATCAATGACCAGGTGCCGAGTGAGATGGCGACAAGATTGCGGCGATTGACCCGATCGGCGAGCACCGAGAGTGGCAGACCGGCCAGAACATAGAAAATCGCAAGCGCCCCACCCGTCAGCAGCCCAACGGCCGAGTCTGAGATATGCAGCTCCGCCTTGATGGGCTCGATCAAAGTCGAGATCACGAAGCGGTCTGCGATGTTAAGGGCGTAGACCGCTGTCAGCAGGAGGAGGACGAACCAGCGCTTGGACTCGGTCTCGATGTACATCCACTTCCTGCGCAACCGCCCCACTCAATGGCCGAGAATCTCCCGGGGGGTGTCGCGCATATCCTCCAGAATCATTCCCTTCGTCTCGCGCACACATCGAAACACCGTAAAATAGGCTGCTATCGATGCGAGTGTATAAATGCAGAATATGCCGCTCAGCCCCACACTGGATAACAAACCGGGAAAAGTAGTGGTCACCAGAAAGGCGGTGACCCATTGAGTTCCAGCGCTTACAGCCAGAGCGGTCGCTCGGATGCGATTGGGAAACATCTCGCCCAGCAGCACCCACACGACAGGGCCCCACGACACCCCAAATGCGAAGATGAACAAGTGCTCAGCCACGAGCGTTGTCTTCGCTTCGGTAGTGGTCATGGCCAATACGCCATGTGAATGAGCGCTGAAGATGAACACGGCTGTCAGAATAATCAGCGTCGAGCTCATCAGTGCCGACCCGGCCAGCAGTAACGGACGTCGGCCGATTCTATCGACCAGCACCATCGAAACCAGGGTCGAGATGACCAATACCGCTCCCAGGGTCACGTTGATGAGCAGGCCGTTCTGCTCGCTGAACCCGGCGGCGGCCCACAGGTATTCTCCGAAATACATTACCGCGTTGATCCCCGAAGCCTGCTGAAAAAACGCGAGCGCGATGCCCACCCAGACGATGGGCAGAAGAGCTCCGCCTCCGGGCTTGCGTAGACTCGTCGAAAGGGGTCGGTCCCGGGTGCTCACCGTATTGCGAATCTCCGCAATCGTCGCATCCAGATCGACGCTCGGACCCCACAATCGCAGCATCATCATGCGCGCTGCAGCCTCCCGGCCCTTGGCTACGAGATAGCGCGGCGACTCGGGAAGCGCGAGACTGCTGAAGAGATAGAACAAGCTGGGTATGAGCTGCACCCAGTACATCCAGCGCCACGCGTGTACGCCCAGCAGCCAGGGCGCTCCGGCGCTGCCGGCCGCATGGGCAATCAGGTAATTGCTCAAGAACGCGCTCTGAAGACCTACCACGATCGCCAGCTGTTGTATCGTCGTCAAGCGGCCACGGATTTGCGCTGGAGACACCTCGGCGATATACGCAGGCGCGACCACCGAAGCCGCGCCAACTCCGAAGCCGCCGATCAGGCGAAAGACGAAGAACACCTCGGCTGAGCCTGATGCTCCTGCGCCCGCGGCGCCTACGGCGAACAGCACTGCCGTTATCAGCATCAGCGGCTTTCTGCCGAACCTTTCTGCGTATCGGCCGGCAAGCAACGCACCTAATGCCGAGCCGACCAACACCGAAGAGACCGAAAATCCCGTCCCGACACTGGAGGAACCGAACTCCTTGCTCAAGGCTGCAACGGTGCCGTTGATGACGGAAGCGTCAAAGCCGAAGAGAAATCCCGCCAGCGTGGCCACGATGCAGACAAACAGCAGATATACGAGAGGCCGATCAGCTCTCTGCGAATGCATCGGGATCTTGTGTCCGGTGTCCAGGCTAATTTCGCCGCACGAGGGTTGCACCGCCGTCCACGAGCAGCGAGGTGCCCGTGATGTACGCTCCATCCTCGCTGGCTAAAAACAGGAAACTTCCGGCGATCTCCTCGGCGGTGCTCATGCGGCCGACCGGGATCAATTGGTCCACGAGCTTCGCAAATCGCTTGTTCTGATCGTAAATGCGCTTGGTCAGGCCTGCGTAAACCATGCCGGGGGCAACCAGCGAGACGTTGATCCCCTGCGACGCCAGCTCCTGGGCCATGACTTTCGCAAGCATGTGCTGCCCGGCCTTGCTCGAGCAGTAGCTGGTGCCGTTGGGAAATGGCATGTCCTGTACCCACGAGCCAGTGAATAAAATCGTGCCGCGACGGCCGTGCGCCCGGCGGCGATTTTTCACCATGAGGCGTGCCGCCCGTTGGGCGGTGAGGAAGCTGCCGGTCAGATTGACGGCCAGGGTCGATGCCCAGGCCTTTTCGGTCGCGGTCAGAAACGACTCGTTCAGTGCAATTCCGGCATTGCAAATGACGGTATCGAGTCTTCCGAGGAATTTCATCGCGGCGGCAAAGGCGGCATCGAGTGACGCGGTGCGCGTCACATCGCAGCTGACAAATGCGACCTCGCGAGACTCGAGCTTCCTGGCAATGAGTGCCTTGCCTTTCCTGGCGCTGAGACGGTCCGCCAACATCACGCGAGCCCCGGCGTCCAGAAAGCGCCGGGCAACGGCCAGCCCGATGTCGCCGCAGCCGCCGGTGATCAATACACCCGATTTATCAATGCCGCGCATCGTTGGCCCGCAAGCCCGCCCTCTCAGCGTCAAATTCTACAATACGCGAACCGCCTGGCACCCCGATGGTAACGTTATCACCAATAGGTGACAAGGCGCGTCTGTAGCGTGACGCACTGCACCCGGCGGGCGTCACCACTTTGCCGTGATCTGCTCGAGCCGCTCCGATATCTCGAGCTTCAGGCGTGCCAGTTTCTCATGTTCGTCGATGGTGGCCGTCGTGATCGCGCGATGGCCATCGCGCGGCATGTAGCCAATGACTCGGCGAGTCTCATCAATGTCCCACCGCATGCCGGGATTGTCCGAGATCAGATTCAAGACGGCGAAGGGCACGTGCTCCGCGAAAACCGCGCGCTCCACGCCGTGGCAAAGATCCCGGTCGCTGAGCCACATCTGTTGACCCCACAGTCCGTGCTCGATGTGGGGACCCGGTTCATTGCCTTGGATATGCTGAGAGCATCCAATTCTCAACACGATAAAGGAAATGCCGCTTTGCTGTGACAGCTGCCGCCCGGCGCGCTCGCACAGCAGTTTCCCGCAGCCGTAAGCGTTAATGGGCCGAGGTGCAAGGCTCGTGGTCAGGCGCTCAGTTCCAAAGCGATAGCCGGCCATCACCCAGTTCGAGCTGGCAAATACGATCCTTTTCGCGCAGTGTTGTTGAGCAGCGCGGAAGACGTTCAGAGTGAGGTCGATGTTGTTTCTCTGCACGGAATCCCATGAGGCGGTCGCATAAGGATCGCCCGCCAAATGGATCACGACATCCACGTTCGCGAATTCACGCGCCCAGGTGTCATGGTAAACACTCAGATCCGCCGTCATGACGTCCGCGTCGCGCATTGGATTCAGGCACAGCAACCGCAAGCGGATCTCCTGAGAGCACAAATGCTGGCGCAGCTTCCTGCCGATGTTGCCGGTAGCGCCGGTGATGAGTATTGTCTTGCCCACGGAATTTCGTCTCCGACGCGCCCTACCAATTGGCAAATGACAACGGTACCATAGCTGTAGGCATAAGTAATTCTGCGCGGTGGATCAGCATGCCAGACAAAGCGCTCGATATTTCACCCACGTCGACCGATGCGCCGGTCATCACCCGCCGAGCCGTGCTGGGTTTAGGGGTCGCCACAGCCATCCTGGCCGGCAGCCGACCGCTCGGCGCCAAGCCGGGTTCCGCGACGTCAGCACAGATCGCGAATCGAGGCTCCATAGTCGAGTTCTCTGCCGGCGCCGACGGCATCACGGTGCTTTCCTCTCTTCGGAATGCCGCGACCCATTTTGAATGGGTCACCCCGGCAGGAACGTTCGTACCATTGGTCAAGTGGGCGGACGGAACTTCTGCGACTTGGCGTGGACTGCCTTTCAGGTCGACTCCAGACGACATCACCATCCGTGCTGCGTCAGGCAAAGTTGAGGCGCAACTTGATGTCGTGGCATACGCCGACACGGGCGCATTTCGTTGGCAGCGGCGGTTCCTGAATACCGGTACGAGGCCCACTCGTGCAATCACGGAGATTGGCGCTCTGGATCTGGACCTGAGACCCGACCTGGGTCGGCTGGTGGTGCATTGCGTCCGCCGCGACGGCGATTACAGCCGGGAAGCCCAACCGTTCAGATCACATCTGGAAATCCAGGGTGGCCGTTGGAATGCGCCGGTTTTTACAGGCCTGATCGTCGTTGAAGCAGTCGGCCGATCAGAGTTCCTGGTAATCGGTGTGCAGCAGGAACGGGGATGGACCTTCTCGCTCGATGACCTCAAGGACCGGGTGCGCTTGAGTGTGACTCTCGATGACATGGAAAAGAGTATCGCGCCGCAAGGCAGTCTCGCCGCATGTCCCATTTTCCTCGGTGCATGCGCTGGGGATCTGGACACAGCCATCAACGTTGCTCTGGAACACCTGCGGACAAGAATTCTGCCTGCCGCCCTGAATGGCGCACCTTGGGTCAGCTACAACATCTGGTCGACAGATGCGCTGGATGTCGAGAAGAACATTCTGAATGAGATCTCATTTGCCGCCACCCTGGGCGTGGACTTATTTTATCTCGATGCCTCCTGGTACAAGGGCTCCTCGACCCGGGGTAATGGGGATTGGGGCAAGGGGCTCGGCTCATACACCGAGGATCGGTCGAAGTTTCCGCGCGGACTGCGCTACATGTCGGACCAGGTGCACGCGGCCGGCATGAAGTTCGGTCTGTGGGTGGGTCCGAATATTGTCGATGCGAGCCTGGTTCCTCACGAAGTACCGCGCTCGTGGCTGGCCCTGGTCGATGGTAAGCAGGCAGAGCTCAAGATCCCCACGTGGGAAAACACTTGCCTGCAGGTCTGCTTGGGATCGACGGGTTACGCCGACCATCTCAAGGACAGCCTGGCCAAGTTGGTCGAAAGCTACAACCTGGATTGGATCAAGTGGGATAACTCGGGTATTCCCGCCCTCCCCGCGCGATGCAATCGGGGTGACCACGGCCATGGTCAAAACGACGGCAGTGCGGCCGCGCTGGACCACGAGTACGCCATATTCGAGTACTTGCATCGGAGATTTCCCCAACTCGCACTGGAGCAGTGCGGCTACGGGAGCCGCCTCGACTATGGGTTGGCGGGGACTATCCGCGCGAATTGGTGCAGCGATGCCTGCTATCCAGCCTCGCGCCTTCGAGCGAATTCCCTGGTCTGCGCCACGGTCTATCCATCTGCATACAACGCCGCGTGGATCGTGAAGGAGGACACGGAGCTGTTCGAAGCGAAGACTGACGCCGCCATTGATGCCTGCATTCGCAGTCGCATGATCGGACTTTTTGGCGTCGGCACCCTGAATGGACAGATGTCGCAGCGCGCATCGTTGTATCCGCAAAAAATCATCGATCGCTTGACCGCCAGCGCTGGGCTGTACAAACGATTCAGGCACCTGTTGTTTCAACAGGTGACGTTTCCCTACAAGCCGTACGGGACAGACCCGCAGGGCTGGCAAGGCATTCAGTTCACGAGCACGGACGGATCAGAGGCCGTGCTTTTGTGCTTTCGCGCCTCGAGTACGCAGACAACCTCTTTATCGGCGCTCAGCAAACTGCACCCGCTCAAGACCTATCGGGTTCAATTCATCGATGGTGGGACGGTATCGACGCTCACCGGCAAAGATCTGATGGAAGCCGGGGTATTCCTCTCACTGCCGGAGCCGGGTGCCTCGGAAATCATCCTTGTGAACGAGGTCTAGACCAGTGCACGAAATTGCACTGAGCGACCCAGACCAACTATCCGCTGCCCGTGCGTGCCGTCAATTGCGGTGAACCAGTCTGCTTGACATCATGATGCTGTAGAACCAGCATCATGATGTGCGAACTACACTGACACTTGAAGACGACGTGGCCGCGCGGCTGAGAGCCGAGGCACGGCGGACGGGCCGGCCTTTTAAGACGCTGGTCAAGGAGGCTTTGCGGGCCGGTCTCCTGCAAAAGCGTCTGTCGCGACCGAAGCAGCAATTCACGGTCGAATCACACAATTTCGGCGGATTGCGCCCTGGGGTCTCGCTCGACAACGTTGGTGAGCTGCTCGAACGGATCGAGGGGCCAGACTATCGGTGATCGTCCTCGACGCGAATGTCTTGCTCTATGCGTACGACTCGAGTTCTCCCGCTCACGAGCGTTGTCGGAACTGGCTCACTGAGGCATTCAACGGCGGAGAGCAGATCGGTCTGCCTTGGCAGACGCTGCTCACCTTTGTGCGCATCGCCACTAACTCCCGCGCCTTTCGTGTGCCGCTGTCCGGCGAGCGCGCCTGCGGCATTGTGTCGCAATGGCTAACGCTGCGGCAGGTAGTGGTCGTTGCGCCCGGCGAGTCCTTCTGGCCGATCTTTGTGGAGCAGGTGAAGCGGGCGCAAGTACTCGGACCGTTGGTGACCGATGCTGCGCTGGCCGCACTCGCCATCGAGTCCGGCGCAACGCTCTGTTCGACGGACCGGGATTTCCTGCGATTCGAGGGACTGAAATTGGTCGATCCGACGCGTTGACCTCGTCAAAGACGTTCCAAATGAGACGACGGCCAGACCGTTTAGATGACCCCATCACGAGCGTTATGCCCAAAGGCGGACGACGGCAGGCGAAAGCATGATCGCGGGGCGCATCTGGGTCGCGACCGTCGCCTTCCTTGCGACACTGGCTGCGACGCCGCCACCTGCGGACGACGGATTGCGCCCCATGGAGCGCGCCCAAGCACACCAAATGTTGCGCGAGACGAGGCAAGAGATCGAGAAGTATTACTTCGATCCGAAGTTTGCAGGAATCGACCTCGCCAAGGCCTACGCAACGGCGGATGAGAGAATCAGCCGGTCCAAGAGTCTGCCGGACGCCTTGAGTGCGATTGCCCAGTTCACGATTGAGCTGGGGGACTCGCATACCTACTTCATCCCACCGCAGCAGACCGTCAAAGTCGACTACGGCTGGGCAATGCAGATGGTAGGCGACGTCTGCTACATCGTCACCGTCAAGCCGGGGAGCGATGCCGCGCGGCAGGGCGTCCGAAGGGGCGACCGCATCGAGACTGTTAACGGGTATCCACCCACACGCAACAACCTGTGGCAACTCAATTACATGTTCAAAACGCTCCGGCCCCAGCCGGGATTGCACGTGGTATTACGGACACCGAATGGAGTGACTAGGGAGCTCAACCTTGAAGCTGAGGTGCACCGGCACGCTAGAATTACCGACGTCAACAGCGATCTCGGACGTCAGCAGATCGAGCTGGATAACGAGCGAGTCCGCAGCACGCGCAAGTCGCTGTTCGTACCCATTGAGCCGGACGTGCTCATCTGGAGGCTGCCGAGTTTCGCAGTTGAGGAGTCGGCAATCGCCTACGGGCTCCGAATGGCAACGCACCGACTGGCGCTGGTGATCGACGTTCGCGGCAATGGGGGTGGCGCCGAGCGTGCGCTGCTCGCGCTAGTCGGCGGTCTAAGTCATTCAGACATCACTGTCGGCACGATTCGTGGCCGTGACGGCGACAAACCGCTGGCCGCGCGTGGCGCCGGTGCAGGCGCGTTCGATGGGCGGTTGGCAGTGCTCGTCGACAGCTGGTCTGGCTCAGCTTCGGAGCTGCTGGCTCGCACGGTGCAGCTCAGCAATCGAGGAACGGTATTCGGCGACCGCACGTCTGGCTCGGTAATGCGTGGGCGGCTTTCGACCTTGACCGCTGGTTACGGAGAGTACAGAGCCCTGTTCGGGATCAGTGTAACTACGGCCGATGTTGTAATGAGTGACGCGGGTCGTCTCGAACGCGACGGCGTCACACCGGATGTCGAGATTATGCCCTCGGAAGCTGACCTTGCCAGCGGCCACGACCCTGTGCTCGCCAAGGCACTCACGTTCCTGGGCCACCCGACGGACGCAGAACACGCTGGCGCATTATCGGAGGCTTTTCGGGAAGCGGAAATGAATGCGCGCTAGCTTACATGTCAATTGACCGCAGCGGCCTGTGCCGACGATACTCACGATCGTCGCTCGATTTCGTGTTTGTTCTCGGGAGACTCTCACGATGAAAGTTCTGCGAGTCGTTGCGTCATGTTGTTTTAGCATACTGTCATCCGCGTGCTTGTGGGCTCAATCAACTGGCCCGGATGATCGCCGGATTACCGATCCAAAGTCCGTCACGTCGACCACAAATCCGAAAGCTCACCCAATTCCGATCGACGATCTCTACTTCACGCGGTCCGTGTCCAGTGCTTCGTGGTCTCCGAACGGCAAGGAGTTCTTGTTCACGACGGACATGTCTGGCCGATCAAATCTGTGGAAAGTCAGCGCCGCGGGCGGCTGGCCCGTCCAGCTGATTCAGTCCGACGAGCGACAGACGCAGGGAACCTGGTCACCCGACGGCCGGTGGATCGTCTTCCAGCAGGACCTCGGGGGTAATGAACTGTGGGACATTTTCGCCGTGCCAAGCGAGGGAGGCGAGATTGTCAACCTGACGAACACCCCCGACATACGCGAAGAGTCGCCGCGCTGGTCGCCGGATGGAAAAACCATCTCGGTGAATTACAAGCCCAGGGACGGAACCGTTTACGACCTTGCGCTGCTGGAGTGGGCAACCCACAAGGTCAGTAAAGTGACGCACGAAGCGTCGCCGGATCATAGTTGGAATTCGGTGGCCTGGAGCCCGGACGGAAAGACCCTGTATGCCAACCGGTTTGAAATCAGTTTCACTGACGCCGATGTCTATGCCGTGGATGTCCGGAGCGGTAAGACGACCAATCTTACTGCCCATCAAGGCAAAGTACTCAACTCTGCCTCTTCCTTGTCGCCCGACGGGAAGACCTTGCTGATCACCTCCGATAGGAAGGGGGGATACCAAAACGTAGCGCTCCTTGATATTCCCACCAGCAAGGTCACTTGGGTCACAGACACGAAATGGGAGGCGAACTCTGGGGATTTCTCTCCCACCGGGAAATCTTTCACATACACCCTCAATGCCGACGGTCTCCCTGACGTCTACCTGGTTGATGCCTCCTCCATGCGCGCAGAAAAGCTTCCCTTGGGTGCTGGTGTGAACGCCCTTGCCGCATATCCGAACTCATTCTCTCCGTCGGGGGATCGCCTGTTGCTCTCGCACGAGAGTTCGGTTCAGCCGGGTGATTTCTGGATCTACGATATTGCGTCTCGCAGCACGCAGCGGCTCAGCCGCTCCGCGGTTGCGAGCCTTGGTTCAGCGCCTATGCCGGATTCGCAGATCGTCCATTACAAGACCTTTGATGGGAAAACCATCAGCGCGCTGATGTGGGTCCCGTTCAATTTGAACCGCGACGGCTCGAATCCCGCGTTGGTGTTGCCGCACGGCGGCCCGACAGGACAGGTTCAGGACTATTGGAGTCCACGCGTGGCTGCGCTGGTATCGCGCGGTTATATCTGTATTGCACCTAATGTCAGAGGGTCGACCGGATATGGAATCGACTTTCAGCGAGCTAATTATCAGGATTTGGGCGGAGGTGACCTGCAAGATGAGGTTTATGCTACGAAATTCCTGCAAGCCACCGGCTATGTCGCACCCAGGAAGATCGGCATCACGGGTGGCTCGTATGGGGGGTTCATGACCCTGATGGCGATCGGCAAGACTCCCGACGCCTGGACGGCTGCAGTGGAACTGTTCGGCATCATTGACTGGATGAGCATGCTCCAACATTCTGACCCGCAGCTGCAACAGTATGAGAAGAGCCTGCTGGGCGATCCAGTCAAGGATAAGAAAGCCTACGACGCGGCGTCGCCCATCACGTACATTCACAATGTCATGGTTCCCCTGCTGGTCTTGCAGGGTGACAACGATCCGCGCGTACCGAAAGAAGAGGCGACCCAAGTCGTCGAGCTGCTCAAGAGGGACGGCAAAACTGTGGACGCACACTACTACCCAAACGAAGGTCATGGCTTTGAGAAACGGGAAAACCAGATCGATGCGATCCGCCGCACCGTGGACTGGTTTGACAGGTACCTGAAGAACAAGCCATGAATCCCGCCGATGCTCTGTAATTTCGATGTGGTCGATTTAGGCGCCAAAGCCCGCGATGAGCACGATGACGATCCCCACCGGACAGACGTATCGCAGAGCGAGCAGCAGGATTCTCTGCGAGGTCGGCGACAGGCCACTCAGCTCGCTTGCGGGCATCCGTCTTCCCATGCGCCATCCCAGGAAGACGCTGACGAGCAGCGCAGACAGCGGCATCAGCAGATTGGCACTCAGGAATTCGACCAAGCCGAAGAAATTCAGTCCGGCCAGGTGCGCGATGCCTCGCAACGGATGCCAGTGCGCTGCGCGGCCAAACGCCAGCACCGACCCCTGACCGAGGAGCCACCCGGCAGCCAGGCAGATCACTGCGGCAGTCCTGCGCGTCAATCCTGCGCGCTCTGACAGCCACGCCACCCAGGGCTCCATCATGCCCACGGAGGGCGTGAATGCCGCCAGTGCGAGGAGTGCGAAGAACAGGGTGCCGATGACCCGTCCACCGGGCATTTCGGCAAATGCAATCGGCAGAACCTGAAAGACGAGCTCCGGGCCTCCCGCCGGATTCAGACCGTAGCGAAAGGTGAGAGGGAAGATCACCACGGTCGCGAGCAGCGATACCGCGAAGATCGAGCCGACTACCACCACCGCCGTGCGGCGCAAGGACTCGCCCGGCGGCGTATAGGCGCCGTAGGCGATCAGGATGCCGGCACTGACACCCAGCGCAAAGAGTGCCTGGCCGACCGCGCCCAGAACCACTGTCGGTGTGAGGCGGCTCAGGTCCGGCGCAAAGGCGAAGCGCAAGCCACGCGCCACGTCTCCAGTGGCGAGCGAGTAGGCGGCCAGTACCAGGAGAATCGCGAGCAATGCCGGCGCCCGCCAGCGGTTCGCCCACTCGACCCCACGATTGAGCTCGCGCGCCGAGACCGCGGCTACGAGCGCGAAGAATGCGAGCTGCCACAACGACACGGCGCGCGAATCGGCGACAAACGCCTGGAACCGTGCGACGACCGCGGCGGCACCGTGCGCATAGTTGCCGGAGGCGAAGAACCATACGTACGCGAGCACCCAGCCGGCGATCATCGTGTAGTACGTGAGGATCAGAAATCCGGCGATGCAGCCGGTCCAGCCGACGATGTTCCAGCGCGTCGAGTAGCCGAACGAGGCGGCGATGCTCCCGGCCGCGGTTTGCGGCGAGCGCCTCGCCCAGCGGCCCAGTGCGATTTCGCCAATGAGTACCGGCGCGCCGAATGCGAGGCAGGCCAGCACGAACACCGCGATGAAGACGAATCCGCCATTCGCACCGGCGAGATAGGGGAACCGCCAGACGCTCCCCAGACCCACTGCGGCACCGACGGCGCCGAACAGCAGTCCCAGGCGCGATGACCAGCGCGGGCTGTTCATGCACGCCGGGGTGGTACGCGCTTCAGGGCACGACCGCCATTACCCGCGCAGGGAACCCCGTGCCGCCCTGCGCTTTGGGCCAGGTGACAATGACGAGCGCACCCGCCTCCGGGACCTGGTCGAGGTTGGCCAGCATCTCGATCTGGTAGTGGTTGAGCCCGAGGATGTAGCTCTCGAGCGAGTAGTCCTCATGCGTCGTGGCGAGGCCCGGGTCGGTGTCGGTCGTCTCGTGGCCGGAAGCCGTGATCTTGCGATCCTCATAGAGGAGCTTCAGGACCTCCTTGCTCCAGCCAGGGTAGTGGGCGGTACCCTTGGCATCCTTGTTCTGCATGGCCGCATCGTCGGGCCAGCGCTTGGACCAGTCGGTGCGCATCGCCACGAAGGCACGCTCCGGTATCCGTCCGTGCCTCGTCTCCCAGTTGTTGATGTCTTCGACCTTGAGGGTGTAGTCGGGATTTTTGGCCACCTTGTCGTGCACGTCGATGACGGCGAGCGGCAGCACCATCTGCTGCAACGGAATCTGATCGATCGTGCGCAACCCCGCGTGAAAGTGCGCCGGTGCATCGATGTGCGTGCCCCATTGGCCGACGTGCGTGAACTGCTGCACCAGGAAGCCGTCTTTCTTGATGGTGTAGAGCTCGACCACCTTCTCCTCGCCAAACCCCTTCCAGTGCGGGGTCGTGGGACCAAAGGTGTGTGTGAGGTCGACGAATTTCTGGTTCGCCAGAGTGGCATATAGGTCGATCGAGCCACGCGGCGCATCCGCCGCGACCGCTGCACATGCCGCATAGCACAGCGCGGCGACCGCGCTCGCCCATCGGACTCGAATCACTCTCACAGTCACACTCCTTCAGGGTCAGCGGCCGGGTGCCTCGGGCGAACTGCGCGCATCGCACCACCGGCGCGCCTAGAATTTGAAGTTCACGTGCACCTTGAACCAGCGCGGCATGCCCGGGTAGAGCTGTGCCAGGCCATTGATCGAGGTGTTGTCGAAGCCCATCGTGCCGTAATGCTTGTCGGCCAGGTTTTCCAGCGAGACGCCGAACTCGGTCTTGCCGCTCGCGGTCGTGTAGCTTGCGCGCACGTTGGCGACGCCGTATGCGGGCTGCTCGACGATCGGCAGATCCGACAGGTTGAACCAGAAGCGCGACAGGTAGTTGCCATCGAGCTGCAGCGCCGCATGACCGCGGTAGAGCGGGAACGTGTAGCGAATCATCGCGTTCCCGGTCCAGCGTGGTGCGTTACCGGGTGTGAAGTCCCCCTTGATACCGTTGCCGCGCGTGTCGACGTCCTTGACGACCGCATCCACGTACGCAGCGCCGAGGCCAAAGCGCCACGACTCGTTCGGTGCCCACTCCGCTTCCAGCTCGGCCCCCACGTGCTTGGCGTCGGCGTTCACGATCAGCTGCTCGAGGCTGACCGTGTAGATGAGCGCCTGGTAGTCCTTGTAGTCGTAGTAGTACGCGGCTCCGTTCACACGCAGGCGGTGCTGCAGATACTCCGACTTGAAGCCGGCCTCGTACGAGGTCAGCTTCTCCGGGCTGAAGGTCATCTTCGAGAGGTCATTGATGAAGAGCGGGAAGAGCGGCGCGGTGTAGCCGCCGCCCTTGACGCCACGGTTGACCCCGGCGTAAGCGAGGAAGTCCGGCGAGACGTGGAAGTCCAGCTGCGCCTTGCCGGTGGACAGCGTGTCGTCGCGGCTGGCCGCGTAGTCGCTCGAGAGCGCCAGGCCTGAAAGCCGCGTCAGGGGGACCGTCGCCCCCGTGGTGCTGTGTGGGAAGTACTCATACGGAGACCAGGTGAAGAAGTAGTCCTTCTTGTCCTTGGTGACCCGTGCCCCGAGGGTGAGCCCGATGAGGTCGGTGAAGCGGTACTCGACCTGTCCGAAGGCCGCGTAGGAGGTGGTCTTGAGCGTGTAAGGTGACCGCGTGGCCGGGTACGCCCCCGTGCTCGGGTCCGGAACGATGTCGCGCCCCGCGGGGTCATGCCAGTAGGGCGCCGTGCCGAACGGCCACACGCCCGGTATTCCGAAGTAAAGCGGGGTGTTGGGGTTGGTGGCAGTGTTGAACTCCTGCGCGGTAAAGAACGTCGGTCCCAGCCAGCCCTCGTAATAGTCCCCGTCGATGCGCAGGCCGTAGACGCCGGCGGTCCAGTTCAGGCGCTTGTCACCGCCGTTCAGGCGCGCTTCGAGCGACTGCTGGTTCACCTTGCTGCCGTTGAAGAACTGGAAGAGGGTGTCGGGCGAGGCGTCCGAGTCCTCCTGGTAGTCCTTGCGGAGCGACGTGTAGTCGGCGACGACGGTGAGGGCGGCAGCGCCCAGGTCCCGGGTGTACTTCGCGGTGAGTCCGCTGCCTTTGAGCCTGGTGAAGCCGCTGATGCTGTCGCGGATCACGAACGGGCCACTGTTCGCCAGGCCCGACGCGTTGCAGCCCGGGCAGGTGCCGTACGGGTTGTCGTTCGGTCCGGCGTAGATGTCGATCCCGGGCCCGATGTTCATGGTGGTGCGCTCTTCCCAGGAGCCCGCGTGCACGTCGGTGCGGCTGAAGCGCCCGAGCAGCAGCAACTGCGAGTTGTCCGGCAGCTTGAACAGCAACTGCCCGCGCAGCGCCCAGTCGTTGCCATTCTCCGCATCGTTCGCCGCCCCGAAGGTATTCCTGAACAGCGGATCGTAGTGGTTCGACTGCAGGGAGATGCGGGCGTCGATCCCTTCGGCCAGCGCGCCGCCGAAGGCGCCCTCGACGCGCACCAGGTTGCGCTCACCGAAGGTCACGTCCATATACCCGCCCGTCTCGTCGCTCGGCCGGCGTGAGATGAAGTGCGCAAGCCCGCCGGTCGCATTGCGGCCGAACAGGGTTCCCTGCGGTCCGCGCAGCACCTCGACGCGGTCGATGTCGAACGCCGAGAATGCCAGCCCGATCATCTGACTCACATAGACGTCATCGACGTAGATCGCCGCGGGGCTCTCCTGGTGATCGGCGAAGTCGTTCTGCACGACGCCGCGGATGGCGAGGCTGAAGGAGGAGGGGCCGTTCGGCTGCGTGAGCACCACCGCCGGCATCGCTTTCGTGATGTCGGTGGCGTTGACGACGCCCAGGTCGGTCAGGTCGGCGCCGGTGACCGCGGACAGGGAGATACCGATCTCCTGCTCGTTCTGCTCGCGCCGTTGCGCGGTGACGATGACCTCTTCGAGCCCCCCGCTGCTCGCCCCGGCCTGCTGGGCGGTCGCGCTCTGCGGGAACCCACCGGCAACCCAGGCGGCGACGGCCACCAGAATCGCCGTGGTCTGAACGTTGTAACGGGCGCGTTGACGCGTCTTCATGGTTCTTCTCCCCCACTCATGGCGAAAGCTCAGATGGACTGCAGCAGTCCCCCGTCCACGGCGATGGCCTGCCCGCTGACGTAGCCGGCCGGTTCCGACGCCAGAAATACTGCGACCGCCGCCAGGTCCTCCGGGCGGCCCAGGCGGCGCGCCGGAATCTGCGCCGCCAGTTTCGTCAGGTCGAGCTGCAGCTCCTGCAGGCGCTCGGTGTCGGTGTATCCCGGCATGAGCGCATTGACGGTGATGCCGTCCGGCGCGACCTCCTTGCTGAGGGCGTTCACCAGGCCATGCAGCCCTGCGCGCAGCGAATTCGACAGCATCAGCTTCGGCACCGGCTCGCGCGCGGCGATGGAGGTGATCACCACGATACGGCCCCAGCGGCGCGCACGCATGCCGGGCAGCGCGGCCTGGATCGCCCCGACGCTGCTCATCCACAGTCCTTCAAACGCCTCCCGCCAGGCGCTGTCCTGCAGTTCAGCGAACAGGCCGGGCGGCGGTCCGCCGGTATTCACGACCAGAATGTCGACCTGCCCCAGGCGCTTCTCGGCCTCGCGCACCACCTGCGCCGCAGCTCCGGGCGCCGACAGGTCGGCGACGATTCCTTGCGCGCCGAGCTCGGCGGCGGCCGCGGCGACCCGCTTGGCACTGCGCGCGCAGATCGCGACGCCCGCCCCCTCCGCCACCAGCGCTTGCGCGACGGCCTTGCCGATACCGCTCGAGGCACCCATGACGAGTGCCCGGCGCGTTTCGAGCGCGAGCTTCAAGTCACTTTCTCAGGTACGCGTCGGTGCCGGCCAGCCAATCCTGGCGGGGCGGACAGAATACATCCACATCGAGCGTGTCCTCGAGCGCGAATGCCCGGTGCGGCACGTTCGAGGGGATCACGAGCACCTCCCCGGCACGCGCCGTGAGCTCGCGCTCATCGTTGTCGCCAAACCAGAACTGCAGCGCCCCGGTGAGGATATAGGTCAGCTGCTCGTTCTCATGGTGGTGGCGCGGCACGTCATCGCCTTTCTTCAGATACACGTGCGCGATCATCATGCGCTCGCCCGTGATCAGGCGTCGGGTGATCGTGCCCTTGAGGGATTCCTCCGGGATGCGGTCCCAACAATGATGGGTCACGCTGTTGAAGTTCGCGGCCATGACTGATCCTCTGTCAGGAAAACTGCGGGTCGATCGCCACGCCGAGTGCGGTGACGAGGCGGTTGGTCTCATTCGCAAGACCGACGATGGCGAGGAGCTCCGAGTACTGCGCCTCCGTCATCCCCTTGCTGCGCGCGGCGGCGCCGTGCGATGCGATGCAGTAGAGGCAGCCGTTGGATGCGCTGACCGCGACGTACAGCAGCTCCTTCGTCAGCGGATCGAGCGTGCCGGGCCCCATCACCTGCTTGATGTTGGCCCAGATGCGCCTGAGGGTAGGCGGGTCGTGCGCGAGGACCTTCCAGAAGTTGTTGACCCAGTCGGTCTTGCGCGTCGCCATGATGTCGTCGTAGACCGCGCGCACCTCGGCGGTCGCTTCCTCGTACTCGATTGGTGGTCGCTTGGCGCTCATACCGGCAATTGCGTCCCCATGTCGACGGTCGCCCCGACATCCCCGGCGAGGAACCTAGCATCGCCACAAAATGTTGTAAATACATCCCTTACATTTAAGTGAGGCCCCGTTAAAATGTAGCCGGATACGGCTGGCACGGAGCATCCTCAAGGTGGGCACGGCCCCGACGCGTCGCATCGACCGCCGCCCGGCGGATGATCAAACGGGCAACCTTTCCGAGCGGGCCCACCACAGGATCCGCTCGGAGATTCTTTTCTTCCAGCTGCCGCCGGGCAGCCGGATCTCGGAAGCCTCGCTGACCGAACGATTCTCGCTGCGCCTGGCGGCCGTGCGGTCCGCGCTGGTGCGCCTCGCTCAGGAAGGACTCATCGAGAAGACCGATGAGCGCACGGCGAGGGTGGCGCCCCTGACGCTCAAGGACGTGCGCGATGTCTACGGGCTGCGGCTCATGCTCGAGCCCAGGGCGGCAGAGCTGGCGGCGCAATTCGGCCTGGCCGCGCCGCAGCTGCGGCGCCTCCGGCAGCTCGCCGAGAGTCGCTATGAGTTCACGAACCACCGCGAGCTGGTCGAGTTCCTGAAGGCGAACCGGGAGTTCAACCTCCTCATCGCGAATCACTCGGGCAATGCCCGCCTCACGGCGGTCCTCACGCAGCTGCAGGACCTCACGCTGCGGATCCTGTACGTGGGGATCCGCAGCCTCAACGTGTCGGAGTGGTTCCACACCACCCACGTGCAGATCACGGAGGCCGTCGCGCAGCGCGACGGTGCCCGCGCGGCGCAACTGTGGGAGACGGACCTGCGCTATGGCGAGCGGCTCATCTCCGATGCGCTCCTGAGGCTGCCGGAGCTGAGCCAGGTCAATCTGGCCGGCGGATCGCTCAAGGCACATAAATGAACGCTCACTTCGCCAATCGGATGGCCAGGGTGAAGCCTTCTGCGATCCGCGAGCTGCTGCGACTCGGGGCGCAGCCGGACATCATTTCATTTGGGGGCGGTTATCCCGATCCCGCGCTGTTTCCACTCGAGAAGCTCGCCGTGGTGTTTCAGGAGGCGATCGTCGGGCAGGGGCGCAGCGCCCTGCAGTACACCGTGTCCACCGGTATGCCGCGGCTTCGCGAGCAGCTCGCCGTGCGGATGGGCCGCGAGCGGATCCGGTGCTCCGCCGATAACGTCCTCATCCTGCAGGGCGCACAGCAGGGACTGGATCTCGTCGCGAAGATGCTCATCGACAAGGACGACACGATCGTCACCGAGAATCCGACCTTCCTCGGTGCGCTCATTGCCTTCAATCCCTACGAGCCGCGCTACCTGGCGGTCCGCACGGACGAGGAGGGAATGGACGTCGATCAGCTCGAGCATCTGCTGAAGCGGCACAGCAGGCCGAAGCTGCTGTACACGATGCCGGACTTTCAGAACCCGACCGGCGTCACGCTGAGTCTGGCGCGACGCCGCCGGCTGATCGAGCTCGCGAACCGGTTCGATCTGATCGTGCTCGAGGATACCCCGTACCGGGAGATCCGCTTTGAAGGCGAGCCGATTCCAACTCTAAAGAGCCTGGACACCGAGGAGCGCGTGATTTACCTCGGCAGCTTCTCGAAGATCCTGGCGCCGGGTCTGCGCCTGGGGTGGACCGTCGCCTCGGCCGAGCTGACCCAGGAGCTCGGGCTCCTGAAGCTCGCGGCGGACACGCAGTGCAGCACGCTGAGCATGGCCGCCACGTCGCTGTTTCTCGAGCGCTTCGACGTGGAGGCCCACATCGCGGTGATCCGCGAGACGTACCGCCGCAAGAAGCAAGCCATGCTCGAGGCCATTCGCTTAAAGTTTCCACCGCACATCCGCTTCACCAATCCGCATGGCGGCATGTTCACGTGGCTGAGCTTCGAGCAGGGCTTCGACACCGCGCGTTTCCTGGCGGAGCAGGCATTGCCTCTCGCCAGGGTGGCCTACGTGCCGGGGGCGACCTTCTTCCCCGTGACCGAAGAGGCCAATCACGCGCGTTTCAGCTACACGCTGCAGGACGAGGCGGCGATTGCCAGAGGCATCGCGGCTCTCGGCGGGCTGCTCGCTGGGGCTCTGCCGGCCGAAACCGTGCGCTGAAGCACTTTCGGCGCCTGGACCCCCCGCAGGTATCTGGAGCTGAATGAGCTAATTTTGGTACGTCATAATAGTCTAGCTATAGTGCAGCACAATAGGCTATAAAAGGTACGTCACAATAAGCTAATATATATATAAACGCTCGGTCTAAGGCTGCGCTCATGGCGACCCCTCAGCAAAAACTGGCTGATTCTCTTGAGGCTCTGGAGGCGCTGCAAAAGCGGGGTCTGGTCGCTGTGCGTTCATCGGATCTAAGCCGCATCCACCGCGAGCGCCTCGTCAAAGGCGGCTTTCTACAGGAAGTGATGAAGGGCTGGTATATCCCATCACGAGCTGACGAAGTGCGGGGTGAGAGCACCACTTGGTATGCCTCATTCTGGGATTTCTGCGGCGCGTACCTGGCCATGCGTTTCGACGAAGCGTGGTCACTTTCACCGCAGCAATCGCTCTTTATCCACACGGGTAACTGGGCTGTCCCGCGACAGCTGCTCGTGCGCTCACCGAGAGCGCGCAACAAGCCAACCGGCCTGGCTCACGATACTTCCCTCCTGGAAGTCCGCGCTCCCCTGCCATCCAAAGGGCGGCAAGTAATCGTCGACGGCCTGCGTCTCTTCTCGCTGCCGGCAGCGCTCGTAGCAGTCGGGCCTGGACTCTTCACGCAGAATGTCACGGAAGCCCGCACTGCACTTGCCATGGTGCGCGATGCTTCTGACGTGCTCACCATTCTTCTCTCGGGCGGTCACTCCGTCGTAGCCGGCCGTCTGGCGGGCGCCTTCCGCAACATCGGCCGCAACAAGATCGCCGATGAGATCATTCAGGCCATGCGCGCTGCGGGCTATGACGTCCGTGAAAGCGATCCTTTCGACTCTCCAGCGCCCTTCACACATCCCCCGCGCGCACTTTCTCCGTATGTGATTCGCATCCGCCTGTCCTGGCAGCAGATGCGGGAGATCGTGCTGGAGACATTCCCTGAGGCGCCTGGAATTCCCAAGGGCACGCAGGCGTACCTGAAGACCGTAGATGAGATCTACGTCGAAGACGCCTACCACTCATTGTCGATCGAGGGCTACCGGGTCAGCCGTGAGCTCATCGAACGCATTCGCAGCGGGGCCTGGAATCCGGACGGGGATTCCGCCGACCGGCAGCAGAAAGATGCCATGGCCGCAATCGGCTACTACGAAGCCTTCCAGGTCGTGAAGGGAAGCGTGCGCCAGGTTCTCAATGCTGCCAATGCAGGGCACGTCTTCGAACGGGACCATGGAGCCTGGTACCGCGCATTGTTCAGCCCCAGTGTCAGCGCTGGCGTCCTGTCCGCCGCCGATCTCGCCGGATACCGCTCCGGGCAGGTCTACATCCGCCGTTCCAAGCACGTGCCTCCGAAACCCGAGGCCGTGCGCGACACGATGCCCGAGCTTGTCGAGTTCCTGCGAGCAGAGCCTGATGCAGGCGTTCGTGCGGTACTCGGGTACTTCATGTTCGTGTATATCCATCCCTACATGGACGGAAACGGTCGGATGGGCCGATTCCTCATGAATCTAACGCTGGCTTCCGGTGGCTATCCCTGGACTGTTGTTCCTGTTGAGCGTCGCGACAAATACCTGAAGGCGCTCGAAGCCGCGAGCGTTGGTCAGAACATACGACCGTTTAGTGAGTTCCTTGGCGATTTGGTCAAGTACCGCCTGAAGGCAGCCGGCACGAAGGCCAGGACAATGGCGAAGCACCCCGCTAAGCGAACCGCGTAAAATCACCAGCGCGCACGCATCCCGTTCGAGACCCCGCTTACGCTGGTTCTCTTCCAGGTTGCGTCGCGGCCTTGCCAAATGTGCGCTTCTGACGCGCTCCGAAAAGCCGCGTAGCCCCCTGCCGACTCCGGTTGGCGGCTATTTCATCATTGAAGCTAATTCCGACTTGGGCTGGAAGAACTTCGACAGCGTCCCTGTCGACGGAGCAGTCGTCGGCATAGGTAGCGGCTGTGGCATCACGATGATCGGCGAATGGGGGGGGCCATGCCCTGTTCCATCCTGGGCGACCGCAACGGTTGTGACAGATGTCATGAGCAAAAGCGTGGCGATTGTGTATTTCACAGTCATTCTCCTGGAGCGCGGTGGCAGTACACGGCGCCGGCGACGGGCGTACGGGATCTGTCGGCAACATCCCCGGATTTAGCTTCCGTGAGAAAGCGCCGCATCAGGTATCTGTCGCGGGAGACTGTTGACTCTCACTTGCTTCGTGACGAGAGATCGATCGTCTGCTGAGACGCGCGAGCTCCGCGGGACAGATAGAACGTGACCGTGGAGAACCGTTGCGACAGCGGATTGTCGGCGCGACCTACGGTCCGAAACCCAACGCGAGAGCTACGCTATGAGCCGAGTTAATATCGCGGTCGCGGTCGCGGACGACGCACGAGGTCGCATTTATGAGATCGCCGCTGCTTGTCGCGCGCTTGGCCTTCGCCACAGCGCGACGCTCGCGCGGGTCGGCGTATTGACGGGTTCGATGGAGTCCGACGAGCTGGAGAGACTCTGGGCTGTTCCCGGGGTTCTGGCGATTGAGGTCGAATGCGGGTTTCGGTGGGGAACGACCGGGAGGACCCACTAATCCGGATCGCGCATCACGGCGTTGGTCGAGCTCCTCGGGCGCGGAGATTGAACGGGAACACTTCCGCCGTGCCGGGGGTTGCAGCGTCGGGCTCGATGCGAAGCAGGTAACGACCGGGTTCCAGGCGGGAGGCGTCGGCATAGCCGTGAACGTACCCGTCGGCGTTCAAAGCGAGACCCGCCGCGTTGCCGACGGGCTTCGAAGCCCCTCCCTCATCTTCTCGAACGAGCGTCATCCGGTAGCGGGAAGCCGTCAGGTGCGTCGCCGGCACCGCGCGAAACTCGATCACGCCGCCGGATGGCAGGTTAAGGTCAGGTATCGAACTGTCACGCACCGCGACAAATGTGAAGTGCGCGGCGACCGGCGGCCCGACACCAGGGGCGCGCGAATCGAGGGACGCTGTCAGGAGCGGTAAGGGTCCGGTACTCGGTTGCAGCCACAGGAAGAGTGCAAGTCCGGCCATCGCGGCCGCTGCGAGCAGGGGTAGCCAGGTCCGAGAGCCTCGGGCTCGCGATGCGGCCTTGTCAAAATACCCCTGCACTCGCAATTGATGCAGTCCTTCACTCAGCCGCAGCGACTGCTCCAGCTCATGCACGAGCCCGGGATCACGCGCCAGGCGCTCTTCGAACGCGCGGTGCTCATCCTCGGACAGTCGTCCGACAATGAAGTCCTGCATCCGCTCGAAATCGCGGCCGACCTCTATCACTTCACACCTCCCTGGATAGCCGCATGACCCAGGATCAGTCCAATCGCGACCAGCGTCAGCAGATCGGCCTTCCAGAAGCCGCGGTGCTCGAGGAGCTCCCGGAACCGATTCCGGGCGCGAAAGATCACGCGATTGAAGTGCTCCTGCGATAACTTGAGCTCCTGGCAGATCTGTTCCTTCGCTTCGTCATTGAGATAGAACCGGACCAGGAGGTCGCGGTCCCGCTCAGCCGGCATTTCACCGAGCATGCGCCGCGCCGCCGCCGCCCATTGGGGTCGCCCGACCCGTTCCCACTCAGGGTCGCCCTCGGGACCCGGAAGTTCCTCCAGACCGTCGCCGCTCGACACGGCCGTGCGGTCCTTGCGGCGATGATTTCGCAGGTGATTGAGAGCCACACGGTAGAGATACCCGCCCAGGTTCTCGGGGTGGGCGATTTCTCCCCTGCGGAGTTTCTCGAGTGTCGTGACCGCGGCGTCCTGGAGAATGTCCGCGGCGACCTCCGGATCGCGAACACGCCGCAAGATCAGCGCGCGAAGACCGGGATAGTCGCGATAGACTGCCGAAAGCTGGGAAACCGGGTCCGATACCGGCGCAGGGACGTCCGAGGTCGGAGGCATCGCTGCGGGTGCTGCTTGGTCGTCAACACCAATCATAGGTCGAGTATAGGCTTCAATCGCGAGATAACGCAGCCGCGGAATGACCGGCACCCTGCGGGCTGGTGTCTTGTTGCGGCAATCGTTCTGGCGGGTTGGGCGGCGAGCGGGGCCGCCGGGGCCTCCTGCACCAGTGCTCTCGGGCCCGCTGCGGTGACCGGGGGCCCCTTGAAGACCCTCGGAACCGAGCCCGTGATGGCGGGTCTTGCCGTAGTGCCGGGGCATGCATACCTGATCGAAGTCGACGAGCGCGACAACGATGCGCTGGTTGAGATTCTCGACTCGAAGAACGAGGTCATCACGCGAGCCGACCACCCCGAGCGACGCTCGGGAACCCGTCGGGCTGTCGTGACGGCACCGGACTCCGCCTCTCTCGGCGTACGGATCACCGGTAAGGAGCACGCGAACGTCGCCGGCACGGCAGCCGTTCGCGCCTTCGATCTTGCGGCTCTCCAGGACCGGCCCGACTGCCTGGCAATCTTGAAGACACTCGCCGCAGCCGATGCCGACTTTGCGGCGGGAGGCGAGATCGCCAGGGGCCATTCCGCTTCCCCCACTCATAGCGCACGCGATGCGTTTTTGCGGGCAGCGGAAGGGTATTCGGCTGCCGAGCGTGCGCTCGCCACCTCCGCGGATCAGCCGCTGCGTGGCCAGACGGCGCTCGCCCTCGCCGCGGTCGAGTACTTCGACCTGCAGGATTGGGCCAAAACGGCGGACTGGGCCAAGGCGGCTGCCGAGACGCTCGGGACCGGCGATCCGTACCGGCAGGCGCGTGCCGAGGCGCTCGCCGCCGCGGCCTGGATGGAGATCGGATCGAGCGCCCCGGCTGGACGACCGGTGCCGGGGTATGGCGTGCATTCGACCGAACTTCTCATGCGTGCACGCAGCGCGTTGCAACGCTTGAGTCGCTTCCACTTGCAGCGAGGCGAACGCTATGACGCCGGTTTGCAGCTCACGAACATTGGGCTGACTTATCTCTTTGAAGGTCGCTACCTGCAATGTGTGACGGCTTCTACGACCTCGAGTCGCCTGTTTGGATCTATTCACGAGACCCTGCGCCGCGCGCAGGCATGGCAAAACCGGGCGCTGTGCCTGTGGGGCCTGGGACGACTGCCGGAGGCGTTGCGCTGGTTCGAGCGCTCGCTCTCCGACATCGGTCCCGAGCCCTACCCAAGTCTTTACATCGGGGTGATCACTAACACCGCGCTTGCAGACTATGCCCTCGGCCACTTCGATGAGTCGCTGCGTCTTTATGATCGCGCGCTTGCCTTCGCAGAAAAAGTTCAGGCTCAGCGGGATGAAGCGTACGGTCTCTACGGAATTGGTGTGAACTATTACGCGCTGGGCGACCGGGAGCGCGCGCGCGAGTTCCTCGAGCGCTCGCTCGCCATTCGCACGGTGGCGCTCGACGGCCGCGGACGCATGGCCACTCTGCGGGCGCTTGCGACCATCGACGCCGAGCAGGGGAGGGTAGACGACGCGATAGCCTCCGATCGGGAGGCGCTCGCCCTTGCGGTCGCTCCGTCTGCGATCGAGCGTATCAGGATTCAACTCGCGGTCCACACCGCCGCCGCCGGTCACCCCGTGGAGGCGAAAGCGCAGCTCGATGAAGTGATCTCGACGGGCGCGAAGGTCGATCCGCTCGTCCACGCAGAAGCGCTCCTGCAACGTGCGGTGCTCCTTCGCGAGATGGGTCAGGCCCGCGAGGCCCTGGCGGACCTCGCGGTCGCTCGACCGCGTCTGCACAGGCTTGGCAGCGTCACTGAAGAGTTTGAAGCAAACCTCGAGCTCGCTCGGACGCTTCGATTGCGCGGGCGACCGCACGAGGCTCTCGCGGCCGTCGAACGCGCCCTGGGACAATCCGACGCCGTCCGCCTTCAGACCGCGAATCCCGAGCTGCGCTCACAGCTGCAAACACCATTGCGACCGGCCTACGACCTCAAGATTGAGTTGCTACGGGCCCGTTACGAGGTCGCCTCAGCGGCGGGTCGGAGGGACGAGGCCAACACGCTGGCAGCGGCCGCCTTCGCGACCGCAGATGCATCCCGCGCGCGTTCGTTCGCCGACGTCGCGGCCCAGAAATACTCACCCGCCGTTCGACATGCACTCGCAGCTGAATTTCGTCGGCGCGAGGAGCTGTACCGTGAGCTGTCGGCGCGCCGGTTCGCCCTCGAGGCCCGGCTGGACCGCTCGGGCTCGGGGGACCCACGGGCGAGGCATCTGATGCATGACATTGCCGAACTGGAGCGCGAGGCGGACGCGGTCAACACCCTCATCGCGACCCGCGCCACCCCCGTCGGAGGACCTCCACGAGGGGGGAGCGGGCGGGCGAGTCTCGCGCCCCTTCCCGCCGATACGGTGCTCGTGTCGTACTGGCTCGGATCCGAATCCGCTTACGCATGGGTGGTCTCGCCTGCTGAAATTCGCTGGGCGCAGTTGCCGTCGCCGGCGGCGATCGCGGAGAAGGTCGCCGCGTTTCACCGCTCGCTGACGCGGCTCATCGATATGCCCCTCGAGCGCCGGCTCCAGGACGCCCGCGCCCTGTACGAGCTGATCATCCGGCCGATCGAGCCGTGGTTGTCCGGCGCGCGGCAATGGGTGCTCATTCCGGACGGCGCCCTCGACTATGTCCCCTTCGCAGCGCTCCGAGCTACGGACGCTAAGTCGGAGTCGTTTGTTGCAATGCAGCACGATGTCGCGTCCACACCGGCCGCGTGGATGCTGGACACCCGTGGGACGCGGGCAGATCCACGCGAGCGCCACGGCCTGCTGCTCGTCGCCGATCCGGTGTATCAGGCGGATGATCCGCGGCTCGCAGCGCTCGGGAAACGGGCGCCGACGACGCAAGCTTCGACCCGGCGAGCGCTCGACCCCGCCCGTCGCGACTATCGGCGCCTTGCGTTTACCGCCGAGGAGGCCGCGCAGATCCTGGCCGAATTTCCGCCGGCGGAGGTCGATCAATTGGTCGGGCTCAACGCCACGCGCGAGCGCCTCCTCTCTCTGGACTGGTCGAAATACCGGTTCATCCATATCGCCACGCACGGCATCGTGGATGCGCAGGTTCCCCAGCTATCCGCGTTGATTCTCGGCTCGTACGACGCCAGCGGAAACGTCGTCGACGGTGCGGTGCGGGTGGCAGACCTGTCGCTCCAGACACTCAAGGCGGACGTTGCGGTGTTCAGCGCGTGCGACACCGCCCTCGGCAGGCAAGTGCCCAGCGAGGGCCTGGTCGGCATCAGCTCAACCGTGCTTGCCCGGGGTGCGCGCGCGGTGGTGGCCTCTCTTTGGCCCGTCTCAGATGAGATTGGCGCTCGACTCATGACAGAGTTCTATCGACACCTGCTGCACGACTCGATGAGTGCACCCGGGGCACTGGGTGCGGCAATGCGATCGGTCGTGTCGCGCGACGGGTCTGCGGATCCGGCGCTTTGGGCTGCGTTTCAGGTTTCAGTGGTTGCGCTCGGGCCGGGCCTGCCGACACGCAACGCCGGAACAGCGGAGGTTCCAACGACAACAAGGCCCGGGGGAGGCCATTTCCATGGAGACGCGGCGGTTGCGCACCATCCAGCAGCCCTCCCACATAGAGAGACTGCTGGAGGCTCTTGTCTCACGCGCAAATCTCTTACCGAAAGACGGTTATCAGATTCGGGACCCCAGCGCGCTGCCACCGCAGCTGCAGGCGCTCATAACCCAGGCCACTCAGGAGGGACGAGTCTGGGGCTGCTGGGTCAATAGCTTCGAGACCTGCCTGTTCACGTGCGAGATGTCGCTCCCCCGGTCCCGCGAGCGCGGATCGCCCGTGCTGCTGGTGAATCGGTACGGCGAGAGCGGCGAGCTCCAGGATGCCGGATCCTGGACGAGCGATCCGGAGGGGAAGTGGCAACGGTGCGCGGATTGACTCATCTCAGCAGCCCAGGATGAGCACCATCAGCATCGGGGGGGCCGAACGTCCCCTCGCCATTGCGGATGTCGGATGGATCGGACGAGCGTTCGAGGCGCACGAGCACACCGGCGAGCTGCCCTGCGTGCGAGTCAGGATACGAGGCGGGAACGTCGACCTGACTCTTCAGACCCTGAATTGCGCAGCGCACACCGGGGGCGGTGGCCGGCCTCCGAGTCATGAGGAGGCGGAAATTTCCAGACAGTGGAACATGGAGGGATTAAGCAGCACGCGTTTTAGCGCGCGTCAGGTCGCAGACTTCGTCGATCGCGTCAAGCAGCTTCTGCGCTGAGCGTACCCGCTCAACCGCACCCGCCCCTCGAGCGGTGTGAGCCTGACTGTTTGAGGGGTGATATCCCACAAGCCGCGTGCTTGTGGGATACGTTGTGCCGGTGTACCATATCCCACAGGAATTCATCTTGTGGGATACCATGGCTGCGCTCGCATCCCCGCATGAAAAGGCGCTGACTCTGCTCTTTGCCGAGTTGGAGGCCACGGCAACAGAGCAGCGCGAAGCGTTTCTGGGGACGCCGGGGAACCTCACGCAACGGGCCAACGAAAGCGGTACGAAATTCTGGGTCCACCGTTACTCGGACGCGGTCGGCCGGCGGCACGAAACCTACCTGGGGACGAATGAGGATCAGGCAGTGATCGCTCGCCTGGAGTCTTTGCGCAAACGGATAGAGGAGGCCAACGCTACGATTGCGAGAGTCAGGGTGCTCGCTCGCGCGCGGTTCGCAACGGTTGATCGCAAAACGTATTCCACCCTGGCGACTTTGCACAATCACGGGTTATTCCGCGCGGGCGCTGTCCTGATCGGCTCTCATGCGTTTGGAGCATTGCTGAATGCGCTGGGCGTGAAAACAGTGCCGTACGCGACCGAAGACGTCGATATCGCGCGCTCCGAGGCGCTCGCGCTCCCGGAAATACCCGCGCTCATTGACATGTTGCGCGAGACGGGCATCGAGTTTTTCGAGGTCCCCGCGCTGAATCATCACCAGCACCCGACGTCCTTTAAGGAAGGCGGGCGATCGCGACTAAAGGTCGATCTGCTCGTGCCATCGCCCGGGGAGGGCTACCCGACAATTCCGGTTCCAGAGCTCAAGGCCCATGCCAGGGGGTTACCGTATCTTCGCTACCTGCTGGCGGACTCGCAGGAGGTGCCGGTACTGAGTCCCCATGGAGTTATCCTGGTACGCGTGCCGGTCCCCGAGCGCTATGCGATCCATAAGCTCATTGTCTCCCAGCTCCGGAGCAAGAGCAGCAGCAAACCCGGAAAGGATCTCCGTCAAGCCGCGACCCTCATTGAAGCGCTCATCGAGCGGTTTCCCGGCGCGATCGAGGACGCGTTGACTGCGGTTCCCAAGAGCGCTGGACGGCATGTTCGGCGTGCAGCAGCGGGACTCGCGCGCTATCTGCCGGCTGCCGCTGAGACCACCTGGGAAGCGCTTAAATCTCATGTGTAAGCCGAGGCGCACATGCGCAAATTAACAATCAGAATTTGGCGAGTGTTGGCCATCATGAGCGGGCCAATCGCTGCGGCGGGCGATCCGCACGCCTTGTCCGAAGGCCGTCAGGTGCTGCCCCGCACGCTCGTGCCGACTCGCTACGAGCTGAGCCTGATCCCCAATGCAGAAGCGTTGACGTTCAAGGGGGTAGTGCAAATCACTGGCGACGCAGCGGCCGGTGGCCGACAGATGGTGGTGAACGCCAAGGGACTCACGTTCGACGAGGTGCGCCTGGATGGTCAACCGGGTGGCGCGGTCACGTTGGACGATAAGTTGGGCCGGGCGGCGATCGCTTTTCCTTCCGCATTCGCGCCCGGGCGTCACACGCTGTCGATCGCGTATCACGGGCCGATTACGAAGGGAACCATCGGTTTCTTTGCGATGGACTACGACACTCCATCCGGTAAGCGCCGCACCCTGGCCACCAACTTCGAGCCTGCCGATGCGCGCGCTCTGCTGCCGTGCTGGGATGAACCGGCTCTCAAGGCCGCTTTCGCCATCTCCGTGACGGCCCCCGCCGACCAGATGGCCGTATCGAACATGCCGGTTGCAGCCATCGCCCCGATGGAAGGCGGCCTGCGGCTCGTGCGCTTCGCCGAGACACCCCGAATGTCGACCTATCTTCTGTTTCTGGGTATGGGAGATTTTGAGCGCGTCCACCGGGAGGTAGACGGCGTCGACGTGGGCGTGGTGTTCAAGCGCGGAGACGCGGGCAAGGCCGCCTATGCACTCGAGGAGGCAGTCGCCTTGCTTCACTACTACAACGGCTATTTTGGCGTGCGCTTTCCCTTGCCGAAGCTCGACTTGATCGCCGCTCCCGGGGAGATAACCGGCAGCTCCATGGAAAACTGGGGTGCTATCTTCTATTCTCAGGACGATCTTCTTTTTGATCCTGCAGCATCCACCGAGCGCGAGCGGCAGCGAGTCTTTCTCGTCGTCAGCCACGAGATGGCCCATCAGTGGTTCGGGGACCTCGTCACCATGGCATGGTGGGACAATCTGTGGCTCAACGAGGGTTTCGCCAGGTGGATGCAGACGCACGCCGCGGACGCACTGCATCCTGAGTGGAACACCGGTCTGCAGGCCGCGCGCATCTACGAGAGTGGCAAGCGTGCGGATGCTCGAGTCTCTACCCATCCCGTACTGCAGCCAGTCGTGAGTGCCGAGCAGGCCGCTCAGGCCTTCGACAGTATTACCTATAACAAGGGCGCGGCAGTCATCACCATGCTCGAGGCCTATGTAGGTGCCAACGCCTTCCGTGACGGCGTGCGCGAATACATGCGCAAGCACGCATTTGGCAATACGGTGGATAGCGACCTGTGGCGCGAGATTCAGGCCGTTGCGGGTAAACCGGTTCTCGACATCGAGCACGATTTCACACGCCAGGCGGGCGTGCCGCTGGTGCGCATCGAGCGCGCCGGAAGGCAATCGCGGCTGACAGCCGCGCAGTTTGCTGAAGATCCGGACAGCCTCAAGGGTGCACCGGGAAACCGGTGGCATCTGCCGCTGACAATTCAGGCGCCCGGGCTCGCACCTGCAACCATCATCCTGACCGGTACAGCAACCGTGCAGGGCACGGCACCGCTGCTCAATGCCGGGGGCACTGCCTATGCCCGCGTAGCGTACCGTTCCGCGGACGCGGCGGCCCTGGCTGATCGTATCGCGCAACTGACGCCCATAGATCAGGTCACTCTCATCAACGACGCTTGGGCGCTCGGAGAGTCCGGCTACGCCCCAGCGCAGAATCTGATGACCTTCATTTCCAGGCTGCCGGCAGATGCTGACCCGGTCGTGTGGGACCGCGCCGTCACACTGTTGGTAACGGTGGACCGGGCATACCGGGAGGATCCGGCCCGGATCGCCTTCCGTACGCAGGCTCTCAGGCTATTGGAGCCGGTCGCCCGCGCCATCGGTACCGTGCCTCGGGCCGGTGAGAGCCCCAACGCACAGTCTCTGCGTTCGCGCCTGTGGTCGGCGCAGGTCCGTTTCGGTGATGACGAAGCGTTCTCGCGCGCCAAACGAATTTTTTCCGCTGGCCAAGGCTCCATTGCCGACCAGCGCGCCGCGCTCGATATCATCGGCCTGGCAGCGGACGGAGGCACCTTCGATGCGCTGCTGGCACGCGCGAAGGCGGTTCAGGATCCGCTGGGCAAGATCCGAATCCTGCGCGCGATGGCGTTGGCAACCGAACCGAGTCTGTCGGCGCGCATGGTGGACATCGCGCTGGGACCGGATGCGCCCGCGGGCGCCGGTGGCGAGCTGCTCGCGATTGCCGGCGACGAAAACCCTGATTCCGTATGGCGGGCGCTCGCCCCTCACCTGGCGAAGGGGCCGTTACCGATAGATCAAATGGAGCGCTGGTATGTCATTCCGGGCATCGCGGCCGCCTCCGCCGACCCGACTCGAATTGACGACGTGCGTCACTACGGCGAGCGGGACATGCCGGTAGACGCGCGTCGTCCAGTCGACGCTGCCGTAGCCTCGATCAAGCTGAACGAGAGAGTGAAGGCAGGCGCGCTTGTCGACATCGATCGCTGGATCGCAAGCCGCGCCCGCTGACTGAAGCTCCCGATCCTGGTTATTTCGTTCGCCGCAGATCGCCGGGTTCCCTGGCCGAGTCGATCTTCACGGTTTGCGCTGCCGGGCCCCGCATCCTGAGCCGCAGCACCTCGCTGCCAAGCGCGAGTGGGTTTCCCGGCGCCACGGGCGTCGGCAAGGAGATGCGCGTTCCGTTGACAAAAGTGCCGTTCGTGCTATCGAGATCCTCGATTGTTGCCGTACCGGAAACGACGGTAATACGCGCATGTCGTCGCGAAACGGTGCTCGCATCAATGACAAGCGAACAATCGGCATCCCGCCCGGCAATGTACTCACCGTCCGGGAGGGGCAGAGCCTGCCTCTTCCAGATGATCTCGATCGTGGCAGGTGCTGCGCCTGCAGCGGGCAGACTGGTTACGCTGGCGCAAAACGCATAGCCGGTTTTGTAGACCGTCCGAATGATATGCGAGTCGCGCGGAGTATCTCCCAGCACCGCCCGCAGCTCCGATACCAGACGGGTCAGGCTTGTGCGTGCGACGTAAACCTCTGGCCAGAGAAACTCGTCGAGCTCGTTGTTTGTGACGACCGCTGGTCTACGCCTGATCAATACGTCCAGCAGGTCATACATCTTGGGCTCGAGGGGGACGACTTTGTCCGCGCGCTCGAGCTGCCGCGCGCGTAAGTCGAGAACACAATCTCCAAACTTGAGCCGCATGACCAGCTCTCACAGGCAGTTACGAACCAAGAGTACCTCAGCGATCAGGAGGCAGCTAGAGCCGTTACAAATGCACCAGGGATGTTGATATGGGGTCGTGACGAGGTCCGGGCGCGCCTTCGCGCCCGGATCTATTTGCACCTCATCGAGTGGCGATGAGCGCCTTCGGCTGTCCACCAGTCTTGCTCTGATAGTAGGCCGTCAGCAGCGGCAGGTTCACCTTTTCGATGGCCTTCGCTTCGGCACTCGTGATGCAGGGGAGCATACGATTACTCGCCCATACATCGTTCGACAGTTGTGTGCACACACGCTTTGCCGCCGCGTGAATGCGCACGTACAGCGCCTCCGCTCCGGCCGACGTGCCCACATTCAGGTCCCCGAACTTTACTGTTTCGGAGCGAACCTGCTCGTCGGCAAACGCGGTGGAAGTCACCAGCACGGCCGCCAGCAACATTGCGGCGAAGTGGGCAAGGAAAGTCCCGTTCATGGTCTGGACATTCGAGTTCATGACGATCTCCTAAGTTAAGTGTTGTCAACTCATTTCCGGTCCTGAAGCCTTTGCTGCTCGCAATCGTCCTCAGGGCGTGGGTGACAAGTTAGCTATCGACGGCAGGGAGATCTTTAGGGAGTTCTTAGAAAGTCGTGATTCTTGAGGCTCATAGCAACCTAACGCAGGCCATCTGAGCCCCGACCTGGCGGGCTCGTCGCGTGTGATTGCAGCCGCCCTGGGCGGAGCGCATGCTTGGCTTGGCTTTCCGGGCGCAGCGTATGGCAAAAGATCGGGACCGTGTGCCGGTGTCGACTGAGGTCCCGGACCTCTCGAGCCGCCTCCACAGCGATCGCTCGGAAGAGCAGCTCGCGCACGGATTCTCGGCCGGCCCGCTACCGCCGGAGTTCTCGGCCGCAAGCGACAAGCTGGCAGTCGGACAGACCCTCGGAGGGCGCTACCGTATCGAGCGCGAGCTCGGCGAGGGCGGGATGGGAGTGGTGTACCTCGCCAGGGATGAGCAGGTCCCCGGCGAGACGCTTGCCGTAAAAGTCCTGAAGGAGAGCTTTGATCCGGAGGCCCGCGCCCTGCTGCGCGAGGAGGTCCGTAAGACCCGCAAACTCAGCCACCCCAATATCGTCGATGTGCATTCCGTGAACGTGGACGGCACGAGGCTCTACGTGCTCATGGAGTATCTGGAAGGCAAATCGCTGAATACCCTGCTGGATGAGGAGTTTGGGCGCGGTATGTCCTTCAGTCACGCCTGGCCGATCATCGAGGACGCGGCCGCAGCGCTCAGCTACGCGCACGACCACAACGTGATTCATAGTGACCTGAAGCCGGCGAACATCTTCCTGACGACCTCCGGTAAGACCAAGCTGCTCGACTTCGGTATCGCGCGGGTCTCGCGCGGGCCGCTGCTGCGAAAGCGCTCCGGGCCACTCGTACTTACCCCCGCCTACGCCAGTTGCGAGATGCTCAAAGGCGAGGAAGCAGACCGTCGTGACGACATTTACTCCTTCGCCTGCGTGATCTACGAGATGCTCTGCGGGGAGCGGCCGTTCGGCGAGCTCACCGCGCTCGAGGCCCGGCAAGCCGGTGCCAGGGTTCCAGTACTTCAGCGGCTGTCACGGGGGCAGAACGCGGCGCTTGGCCGGGCGCTGGCATTTGAGCGCGCAGCGCGTACCGCATCGGTGGAAAAACTTGTCGAGGGGCTGGCCGCCGAACACCCGCGCCGGGGGCGCCCGATGGGGCTGATTGGCGCTATAGCCCTTGCGGTCGTCGCCGCCGCGGGCGTGACCTACTTGGCCCTCAACCAGCTGTGGGTATCCCGGCACTCCCTGGTAGTCGAAGCCCCCGTTGCAATCGCCCCCACCGGTGCCTCCCTGAGCGCGCCAAGCTCGATTGCGGTGCTCCCGTTCGTGAATATCAGCGGCGACAAGGAGCAGGAGTACTTCTCGGACGGGCTGTCCGAGGAGCTGATAGACCACCTCGTGCATAGCGCGGATCTGAAGGTCATCGCGCGCGCCTCGTCGTTCCAGTTCAAGGGCAGGAACGAAGACGTGCGCTCGATTGCGCGCAAGCTCGGAGTGACGCACGTGCTCGAGGGCAGCGTTCGCAAGGGCGGCGAGCAGCTGCGCATCACGGCACAGCTGATTAGCGCTTCAGACGGAGCGCATCTGTGGTCCCAGACCTACGACCGCAACCTCGTCGACGTTTTCAAGGTACAGGACGAGATTGCAGAGAAGGTTGCTCAGGCCCTGCGCGTCGCGTTGCGGAATGGCCATCGGGCAGTGAACCGGGAGCCCGATGTCCGCGCGTACAACCTCGTTCTGGAGGGAAATTACTTCAAGGCACACAGGACCCTGCGCGATGTCGAAAAAGCTGCCCAGCTCTACCAACAGGCGATCGACATCAAGCCCGACTATGCGCTGGCATGGGCACGCCTCGCGAGCGCGTACCTCGGCGAGGAAATCCTGAAGGGACCGCCATCGGGGGACCAGAGCAGGCGAGTTCTCGATGCGCTGGACCACGCCATCCGGCTCGACCCGAAACTCGCCTGGGCATATTACACGCGGGCCGGTTTCGAGGGAGGCATTCAATGGAATTGGGCGGCTGCGAAGGCGGACACGGAGCGCGTGCGCGAAATCGACCCCCGATTCGATTTCCTGCCGAGCGCCTTCGGCGACATCGCACTCGTGTTCGGCGAAGTTAACAGCGCGGTAGAGTTGTACCAAGAGGACCTCGCGCGTAATCCACTCGACCCGAGGATCCTGGAGTCTGTCGGCGTCGCGCTCTGCGCAGCCAACCGTCTTCAGGAATGTCTGCAGGCCCGGCTGAACCTCATGCAGGTGCATCCAGAATTCGGCGGAGTGAACCGCTCCGTTGGCATTGCTCGCCTACACCTTGGCCAATTTGCCGCAGCGCTCACAGCGATGCAGAGCGAGCCCAACGAGGACTACCGACTGGGCGGCATCGCGATGGTCTACTGGGCGATGGGGCGGCGTGCCGAGTCCAATGCTGCGCTGAATTCCCTGACAGATAAATTTTCTGCGAGCGACGCCTACGGAATCGCCTCGGTCCACGCATACCGCGGGGAGATCGACCACGCCTTCCAATGGCTCGATCGCGCCTATCGTGCGCATGACTACGGGATGCTCGGTCTCAAGAGGGACCCGCTGCTTCGAAATCTGCGCGGCGACCCGAGGTTCCAGGCATTGCTGGGGCGCATGAGGTTGACCGACGAGGTCAGCCGGAGCACGGAGCTGACTAGACTCGAGATGTCAACTCGTAATCTTTGTTGTTTTGGTCTGAAAACAAAAACGGGAGGTACTTGACCATGGCATCGAAAAGAACTGTCACCAGAAGGGGTTCAGGCCAACGCGGGGAACTGAAAACCGTCCGCCAGCTGACACGGAGCGCGAAAGCGGAGTTGGCGAAGCTGCTGCGGCGAAATCGGGCCGGAACCATTAGCCAGCGGGACTTGGACACAGGACTGGAGGAACTCGAGGAGGTGCTGAAGAAGATATTGATGCACGAATTTAGACTCTAGTAGCCAAGGACTGTGGAACTTGCCGGGTGGGTCGAGCATCGTTGAAGTTGAAGAGCGCATCCTGCCAGATCGGGTACTGGGAGGGCGGAAAGCTGCGGATCGCCAATTACCTCACCAAAAGGACGTTCTCAGCAAATCCGGCAGCCCTGGACGTGATCCGTTTCTTCTTCACCCCGCACACAATCCAGGATGCGCTCTTCGAGTTCCGCTCCTACAGCCGGGAGAGCGTGGGCAGGGCGATACTGCAGCTGATTGATGCCCAACTCCTGCTCGAGTACGGCTCAGCCGAATGGGAGCGGGATGAACTTGTCAGG
>Ga0137412_10000267_pt1 | contig 35083 bp, 31 predicted proteins | sample CZODoug2_1_16fun_FD_122160 | JGI IMG/M metagenome (GOLD analysis project Ga0137412, IMG submission 122160) | Vadose zone soil fungal communities from Angelo Coast Range Reserve, California, USA - CZODoug2_1_16fungal (Hybrid Assembly) | ecosystem: Environmental > Terrestrial > Soil > Vadose zone...
GCAGCCCCGGGTGGTCCGTTCGATCAAGAGCAAACGCTGCCGCCCGAGATCATGGCCAATTTGCAGAGCGCCTACGGGCTGGATCAACCGATTTGGACGCAGTACGGACGCTACCTCGGCGCCTTGGCGCACGGCGATTTCGGCCCCTCATTCAAATACAAGGACTTTTCGGTGACGGAGCTGATAGGCCAGGGATTCCCCGTGACGCTCGAACTCGGATCGATCGCCATGGCGTTGGCGTTGATCTTAGGTGTTCCCATCGGTACCTTCGCCGCGCTTCATCACAACTCCCCCGCCGACTACGCCACGATGTCGCTGGCCGTCGTCGGCATTGCGATTCCCACCTTCGTGGTTCTGCCATTTCTCGGCCTATTGTTCGGCATCTACTTGCACTGGCTGCCGGTAGCCGGCTGGGAGCCCGGTTCGATACGACATCTGGTGCTTCCGGTGGCCGCTTTGGCGCTGCCGCCCCTCGGCGTGATCGCGCGTCTCACCCGCGCCAACATGTTGGAAGTGTTGCGCAGCCACTTCATCCGCACGGCCACCGCCAAGGGCCTGCCGCTGCGCGCGGTGATTTTGCGCCACGCGATGCGGCCCGCTTTGTTGCCGGTGGCGAGCTATCTGGCGCCCGCGGTCGCCTCGATCATGACCGGCTCGCTGGTCGTCGAGTCAATCGCGGGTCTGCCCGGCATCGGGCGATATATGGTGCAAGGCGCGCTCAACCGGGACTACACCCTGGTCATGGGAATGGTGATCATCTATTCGACGCTGCTCATCCTCATGGGTCTCGTCGTGGATCTCTTGTACGCGTGGCTGGATCCGCGCGTGAGGCTCGAGCGATGAACAGCCTCGTCGTCGATGCCGCGCGCCGCTTGCGATCGAATCCCGGCGCCGTGTGCGCGATGTTCGTCGCCGCGGGGATGGTCGCACTGGCGCTGCTCGGGCCGGGGTTCAATCCCAACGGCAGCGAGACCTTGGATTGGCTGCACGTGGCGTCGCAGCCCGCGTTGCAGAGCGCACATTGGTTCGGTACCGATCGGCTGGGACGCGATCTGTTCGCGCGCACGCTCGAGGGCACACGCGTCTCGCTGGCCGTGGGCGTGGTGGCGAGCGCGGTCAGTCTGTCGGTCGGCATCAGCTACGGCGCCGTCGCGGGCTATGTCGGCGGACGTACCGACCATGTGATGATGCGGATCATCGAAATCTTGAGCGGACTGCCGCTGATTTTCTTCGTCATATTCCTGACCGTCATCTTCGGCCGCAGCGAATCTCTGCTGTTCTTGTCGATCGGCGCGGTGGGCTGGCTCACCATGGCGCGCATCGTGCGCGGTCAAACTTTGAGCATTCGGCGGCGAGAATTCATCGAGGCCGCGGTCGCGTCGGGGGCGGGCACCGCCCGCATCATCGTCAGGCACGTGATCCCCAATATCATCGGACCCGTCATCGTCTACGCCACGCTCACCGTGCCGCAAATCATCATGTTCGAAAGCTTCTTGAGCTTTCTCGGATTGGGCATCCAAGAACCGCACGCGAGCTTGGGGACTTTGATCGCCGAGGGCGCGGGGGAAATGGAAGCGGCGCCCTGGATATTGCTGGTGCCCGGCGGATTCCTGGCAGTGCTGCTGCTGGCCCTGAACATCTTCGGCGACGGATTGCGCGACGCTCTCGACGTGAAGGAGCGCTGAATTGGCGCCCATCTTGAGTATCGACGATTTGTCCGTCAGTTTCTCGCAACCGAAGCGGAGCCTCTTCGCGGTGCGGCAGGTCTCCCTGGACGTGGCTGCGCGCGAGTGCGTCGCCATCGTGGGCGAGTCGGGCTCCGGCAAGACGCAGGTGTTCATGGCCGCCATGGGACTGCTCGCGGGCAATGCCGCCGCCGCGGGCAGCGTGCGCTTCGAGGGCGGCGAAATTCTGGGAGCCGGCCCGCGGCAGTTGAACGGCATCCGCGGCTCGAAGCTCACGATGATTTTTCAAGATCCGATGACTTCGCTCACCCCGCACTTGAAAATCGGCACCCAGCTCGCCGAAGTGTTGGTGTGCCACGCCGGCGCTTCGTGGAGCGAGGCGCGGCTCGCCGCGCGGCGGATGCTGGAGCGGGTCCGGGTGCCGGAGCCCGAGCGCCGGCTGAGTCAATATCCGCACGAACTATCGGGGGGATTGCGTCAACGGGTGATGATCGGCATGAGCTTGCTGTGCGGCCCCCAACTCGTGATCGCCGACGAACCCACCACGGCGCTCGATGTGACCGTGCAGGCGCAGATCATGGATCTGCTGCGCGCCATGCGCGAGGAAGTCGGGATGGCGCTGGTGCTGATCAGCCATGACCTGGGAGTGGTGGCGGGCCTCGCCGACCGGATTCTCGTGATGTATGCGGGCCGCATCGTGGAGAGCGCCGGTTCTGCCGAGCTATTCCGGCGCGCGCGGCATCCCTACACCGCCGCGCTGTTGAATTGCATCCCGAGCCTATCGGGCCCGCGTTTGGAACGCTTGCCGACGCTCCCGGGACAACCGCCGCGGCCCGAGGACGTCCTCGACGGCTGCGCATTCGCGCCGCGCTGCCCGCGGGCCGCCGAGCGCTGTCGGGTGGAGCGGCCGCTGCTCACGAACGAGAACGACGGGGCGAGCCGAGTCGCATGCCACTTTCCGTTGTCGCCATGAGCGGCGGTATCGACATGAACACCGGCCTTGCCGCGGCCGACGCCATTCTCCGGGTCGAGGATCTACGGGTGGAATTTGGCGGCCGCGCGGCGGTGAGCGAGGTGACCTTCGAACTCTTTGCCGGCGAAACACTGGGACTGGTCGGCGAATCAGGATCCGGGAAATCGACGCTTGCCCGCGCCATTCTGCGTCTGGTTCCCGCGAGCAAGGGTTCCGTCGTGTGGCGCGGCCGGGATCTACTGGCCTGCGCGCCGGCGGCGCTGCGCGCACTGCGCCGCGACCTGCAAATCGTCTTTCAGGATCCGCTCGCGAGCTTGAATCCGCGCATGACGGTGGGAGAGACGATCGCCGAACCGCTGCGTATTTTCGAGCCCGATCGCAACGCACGGGCGCGTCGGGATCGGGTCGCCGGGATGCTCGAGCGGGTGGGCCTCGCCGCCGACGTGATCGGCCGCTATCCGCACGAATTCAGCGGCGGCCAGTGTCAGCGGATCGGCATTGCACGCGCCATGATCCTCGGCCCGAAGCTCCTGATATGCGATGAGCCCGTCAGTTCACTGGACCTCTCCATCCAGGGTCAGATCGTCAACCTGCTGCTCGATCTGCAGTGCGATGTCGGCACCGCGATGCTGTTCATCAGCCACAACCTCGCCGTCGTCAGGCATCTGAGCCACCGGATTCTGGTGATGTATTCCGGCCGGCTGGTGGAGATCGCCCCGCGCGATGTGTTGTTCGCCTCGCCCCTGCATCCCTACACCCGAGCACTGTTGGCGGCCGTGCCCGGCGCGCCGGCTCGAGACGAAACAACTCCGCCGCTGCGCGCGCCGCCGGTTGCCGAGCCGCCGGTTCGCGCCGCACCGGCCGATCCCGCCGCGCCGCCCCCGGCGCCGCCATCCGGCTGTGCGTTTCGCGATCGCTGCACCTACGCCGTCGCGGTCTGCCAAACGACGGTGCCGCCGCTCGAGGAAACGGCGGCGGGGCATTGGACTGCCTGTCACCGCGCGCGGGAATTCACCGCTTGGCCGCCGCAGTCCCGGGATTGAATATGCGACTTGGGCGGGATGCCTCGAGTTCCGCTATTCTTGGCCCATGACACAACGCAAACCCGTTCGCCCCAGCGATGGCCTGGCGAATGTCCGATATGAAATTCGCGGCAAGCTCGCGCGGCGCGCGCTGGCGCTCGAGCGGCTGGGTTACGACATCGTCTCGCTCAATATCGGCAACCCGTACGCCTTCGGGTTCAGAACCCCGGAAACCATGCGCTTGGCGATGATCGAGAATCTGCGCCACAGCGAGGGCTACGTGCATCAGAAGGGAATCTTCCCGGCGCGCGAAGCGGTGGTGATGCAGCAGCAGGAGCGGGGCGTGCGCGGCGTCACGGCCGAAGAGGTGTTCATCGGCAACGGCGTGAGCGAGCTGATCGATCTCACCTTGCGCGCGCTGCTCAATCCGGGCGACGAAGTGCTGGTGCCGAGCCCCGACTATCCGCTATGGACCGCCGCGGTGAATCTCAATACCGGGCGCGCTGTGCACTATCCCTGTCTCGCGGCACGCTCGTTCATTCCCGACCCGCAGGACATCGAAGCGCTGGTGACCAAGCGCACGCGTGCCATCGTCATCGTCAATCCCAACAATCCCACCGGTGCGGTATATCCGCGCGAGACCTTGGCGGCGATTGCCCGGCTGGCGGAGCAACATCGTCTGGTCGTGTTGTCCGACGAAATCTACGACCAGATTCTGTACGACGATGCGGAGTTCGTGCCCATGGCGACTCTGGTGCACAACACGCTGTGCTGCACGATGAGCGGTCTTTCCAAAGTTTACCGAGCCTGCGGTTATCGCGTCGGTTGGGCTGCATTTTCCGGCGATACCGAGAGCGCGGGCGAATATCTCAGCGGTCTCGAGCTGCTGTCCTCCCTGCGCCTGTGCAGCAACGTACCGGGCCAGTGGGCGGTGCAGACGGCATTGGGCGGTTATCAAAGCATTCGCGAGTTGACGCGCCCCGGGGGCCGCCTGTACGAATCGCGGCAGACCATTCTCGACGGCGTCGCGCGCAGCAAGTATCTCAAGCTGGCGCGCCCCATGGGTGCGCTGTATTCCTTCGTCGAGGTGCGCAGCGACGTGCTGCCGGACTTCGACGATCAAACCTTCGCGCTCGACCTGCTCGAGAACAAGCATGTCCTGGTTGCGCCGGGCGTGAGCTTCAACGTGCCGTATCGAAATTGCTTTCGCATCACCAATCTACCGGAGCCGCAAGTGCTCGCAACGGTGTTCGCGCGCATCGAAGAGCTGCTGGAGGCACAGGCCGCGGCGCGCCCGGAGCTGCAACTGGTCGGATCCGCGGCAAAGGTACAGCAGCACTGAGCACGGAATCCGATGTGTCCGGCCTGATGACGGCCGTCACGGCCGGTCATACCATTCTGGCGCCGAACACCGAGCTCGCGGCGGCGCTGTTCGAGGCGGTCGAGCGGGCTCACCGCGACGCCGGCCGCGACGTCTGGCCGACTCCGCGAGTACGCGACATCGGCAGTTGGCTGCGGGAGAAGCACGTCGGGCGGCAACTGTCGGACGCCGTATTGCCGCGCGTCCTCGGCGACATCGAGGAGCGCGAGTTGTGGCGGGCAGTGATCGACTCGAGCGATACGGGCCGGGATCTGGCCGAACCGACCGGCGCGGCGCGTGCCGCGCGGCGGGCCCATCGCGCCATCCACGAGTACGGCATTCCGCTGCGCGTCATCGCAGAGCACGCGTCGGCCACCGAGGAGTCGCGGGCATTTCTCGATTGGAACGGGCAATTCACCGAGCGTTGCCGGCATTTGGACTGCATCAGCGCCGATGAACTGCTCGACTTGACGCCGCCGCCCGCCGAACCCGTCACTTGGATCGAGAGTCCGGTATGGCGGCCGATGGCGCGCCAATGGCTGCAGCGCCACGGCCGGACGCTGCCGCCGCCGGCCAGCAGGGCGCCGCGGACGGCGTGCCGGCTGAGGAGCGCGTCGCCCGCGGCCGAGTTGGCGGCAATGGCCGACTGGGCGCTGGCGAATTTGCGTTCTTCGGAGAAGTTTCGCGCATGGATTTGCGTGCCCGATTTGAATCTGCGCCGCGCCGAAGTGGTCGATGCATTCGACGCGGCGTTGGCACCGCGGCGCTTTACCCTGCTGCCGGAAACCTCGGGCAACGCACCCTATGCCGTGGCCGGCGGCACGCCGCTCGCCGAGTTTGCGCCGGTGCGCGCGGCCTTGGAGACCTTGGCCGCGAGCCTGGGACCGGTTCCGTTCGAACGCTTCAGCGCGCTGTTGCGGGCGCCGGAGCAGCACGCGTCCGCGGCCGAGGCCGGCGCCGCGGCGCTCCTGGATGTGCAGTTGCGCAGGCAAGGCCCCAGCGAAGCCGACCTGGCCGGGTGGCTTGCGCTCGCGGATCGCATTGCGGCTGCGCATGGTCTCGGCTTGGCTGCCTTGCAGCGGCTGAGCGGCGCGCTGGCGGCGCTCGAGAATATGCGCGGCACTCATCCCATCAGCCGCTGGGTGCCGGCGTGGATCGCCGCGCTCGAATTGGGTCCGTGGGCCCAGCGGCATCGCTGGTCGAGCGCCGAGTATCAGGCGGCCGAACGATTTCGCGAACTTTTAGGCCAACTCGCGACCGCCGATGCTTTTTTCGGCACGCATTCGCGCGGCTCGGCGCAGAGCATCTTGCGGCGCGCGGCGCACGATACGGCGTTTCAGGCGCAAACCGGCGTTCCGCCGATCTGGGTGAGCGGACAGCTCATCGACCCGTGGCTGAATTACGATGGGCTGTGGGTCGGCGGCTGCAATGACCAGCGATGGCCGCCGCAGGTGATGCCCATCCCGTTGTTACCGGTGAGATTGCAGCGCGACTTCGGCGTGATCGCCGCCGCGCCCGAGTCGCAATTGCAATTCGCGCTCGACCTGCAGAAGCGTTGGGCTGCGTGCGGCCGGGAATGCGTGTTCAGCTTCGCCGATCCCGGCGATGGCCGGTCGGCGGCACCCAGTCCCTTGCTGCCGGAAGCCGGGGCAGCCGCATCCCCGGCGCTGCCGCGCCCGCACTGGCGGGCCCTGCTCGAAACCCAGCCCACGCTCGAGCGCTTGACGGACGAAGTCGCCCCGGCGTTTGCGGCGGGGGAACGCACGCGCGGCGTGTCCACCTTGAGAGCTCAGTCGCGCTGCGCGTTCCGCGGCTTCGCGGAGACGCGCCTGCGCTGCGACCGGCTCGAGCGGCCGCTTCCCGGATTCAACGAACGCGAGCGTGGTGAATTGATCCACCACGCGCTCGAGCACGTGTGGTCGGTGCTGCGCGACTCGAGCACGCTGCTGTCCATGTCAGCCGATGCGCAAGCACAGTTGCTCGATGACGGGGTGATGCGCGCGCTCGCGAAGCAGTGCCGGGTGCGTGATCCGGGTCCTCGCTGGCGCCAGCGGGAACGCGAGCGCATGGGCAACGTGTTGCGCAAATGGCTGGACGTCGAACGGCGACGCCAGCCCTTCGCGGTGGAACAGCTGGAACTCGCCTCGCAGGCGGCGCGGCATGGGGGTCTCGAATTCACGGTAAGAATCGATCGCGTGGATCGGCTCAGCGATGGTTCGCGAGTCTTGATCGACTACAAGACCGGTCTCGCGGCCGTCGACTGGCGCGGCGAGCGCCCCGACAACCCCCAGCTGCCCATCTATGCACTGCTGCACTCCGACGCGCTGGTCGCAGTCGCCTATGGCCGCGTGAACGCGGCCGAATGCAGCTTCATCGCCGAAGCGGAGCGGCCTGCGCTGTTCAAGCCGAACGGCCGGAAATCGCCGCTCGAGGGCATGCCCACTCTCGCGGCGCTGATCGATGTGTGGTCGCAGCGCATCGAGAATCTTGCCGCGGATTTCGCGGCCGGCCGGGCGGCGGTTGCGCCCACGGTGCATGCCTGCAAATCCTGCCGGCTGCATGGACTGTGCCGCGTGCCGGCGGCGCTCGAGGATGCGGCAGACTCGCATGATTGACGATCGACCGCAGGCATCCGACGCGGCGGCGCGCGAGCGGGCCATCCAGGCGGGCGGCTCGGTGCTGGTGCAGGCGCCCGCGGGCTCGGGCAAGACCACCTTGCTGGTGCAGCGTTACCTGCGCCTGCTGGCGTTGGTCGATGCACCGGAGCGCGTCCTGGCGCTCACCTTCACGCGTCGTGCCGCGGAGGAGATGCGGGAATGCGTGCTGCTGGCGCTCGGCGCCGCGCGCCTCGAGCGCTGTCCTCCGGCCATGAATCGCGAGACCTGGAGATTGGCGGCGGCCGCGAGCCGGCATCTCGCCACCTTGAATCTTGATGTCGAACGCCAGCCGTCGCGCCTGCGGATCGAAACCATCGACGCCTTCAACGCGTGGCTCGCGGGCCAGCTGCCGATTTCCGCCGGCGCGGGATCCGCGCTTCAAGTTCTCGCCGATGCGACATCCTGCTACGAAGAAGCGGCCCGCCGTGCATTGGCGCACGAGGAGGGTGATGTGTTCGGGGCGGCCGTCGATCGGGTGCTTGCGATCGACGACCAGCGCTGGCGCCGCCTGCGCGAGCTCATTGCCGATATGCTGCCGGACCGCGACCGCTGGCTGCCGCTGCTCGCGGGCCGATTGCAGGCGGCGAGCGCATTGAACCCGGCGCAGCTCGAGCGCGTACGGCAGCACCTCGACGAGGACTTGCAGCTGTTGGTCGCGCGGCTGCTGGGCCGCGCGCACGATGTGCTCGGCGCGGAACGGATCGCCGCGCTCGCGCGGCTGGTGCATGGCGCTGCCGGGCGCGCGGCTGCGTTGCGGCCGGAGCTGTCGGCTTGCGCCGCGGACGGCTCACCGTTGCGGGCCGACACCGCGGATCTCGCGCGCTGGCGCGGCGTGGCGCAGCTGCTGCTGACCGCGGAGGGCGAGCTTCGCAAGCGGCTCACCAAAAACGAGGGTTTTCCGCCGCAGTGTGCCGACAAGTTGCCGATGGCCGATCTGCTGCAGGAACTCGATCGTCATCCGGGGGCCCGCAAAATCCTGGTCGAAGTTCGCGCGCTGCCGGCGCCTGCCTACAGCGACGATGAGTGGGCGCGCGTCCGCGAGGTGGCGCAGGTGCTGGTGCTGACCGCGGCGGAGCTGGATCAAGTATTTCGCGAGCAAGGCGCGGCGGATTTTCCGGCGGTGTCGTTGGCGGCGCTGCGCGCGTTGGGGTCGGCGGACTCGCCCACGGATCTGGGGTTGCGGCTCGACTATCGTCTGCAGCACATTTTGCTCGATGAATTCCAAGATACCTCGAGCTCGCAACTGGAACTGGTGCGGCTATTGACCGCCGGATGGCAGAGCGGGGATGGACGCAGCGTGTTTTGCGTCGGCGATCCGATGCAATCCATTTATGGTTTTCGTCAGGCGGAGGTGCGGGCATTCCTGGAACTCGCCGAGGACGGAATCGGCGAGCTGCGCTTCGAGGTGCTGCGCTTGCGCGACAATTTTCGCTCCGCCAGACCGGTGGTGGATTGGATCAACGCCTGCTTCTCGCGCATCTTGCCGCGAGCCGATGATCGCGCCCGCGGCGCCATCGCGTTTCGCCCGAGCACGGCCGCCGTGCTCGAATCGCCCGAATCGGCGGCGGCGGCACCCGGAGTCACGCTGCGCGGCTTTGCGACCCGGGCCGAGGAATCGGCGGCCATCGCCGACATGATCGCGATGCAGGCGGAGTTGCATCCCGATTGGCGCATCGCCGTGCTGGTGCGCGCGAGAACGCATGCGCGCGAAATCGCCGCCGGATTGCGCACACGCGGCATTGCCTTTCGGGCCGTGGACATCGAGCCGCTGCAGGATCGCGCCATCGTGCGCGACATCATCATGCTCACCTGCGCGCTGCTGCATCTTGGCGACCGTACGGCCTGGCTGGCCGTGCTGCGGGCACCGGGGACGGGAGTTTGCTTGGCCGATTTGCTGCAGATTTCCCGCGGCGGGCCGTTGATTTGGGACGCGCTGGCCGACGATGACGTGTTGACGCAATTGAGCGAGGATGGCCGGGCGCGTTGCCGGCGGCTGCGGTCGACCTTGGACGCCGCCTTTCGCGTGCGCAATGACACACCGCTGGCACGCTGGGTCGAGCGGACCTGGCTGGCGCTGGGCGGGGCGAGTTGCGCCGCGTCGCCGCAAGACCTCGAACTCGCTGCTGCCGCATTCGCGCGCCTGCGGGATTTGGAACAAGGCGGCCTGCCGGATGCCGCCGACATCCCGGGCCGCTTTGCGGATTTGTACGCCGATCACGGCGCTGCGAGCGCCGTGGAAATCATGACCATTCACAAGGCCAAGGGGCTGGAGTTCGATATGGTCGTCGTGCCTGCGCTCGATCGCCACATTCCGCGCAGCCGCGATCAATTGTTGCTGTCGCATCAATTCGCCCGCACGGGCCGCGACGGCATGGTCATGGCGGCGCGGCCGGCGGTGGGTGCCGACGGCGATCGGTTATTCGCGTTCCTGCGCCATCAGCTCCGCGATGCAGCCGGTCTCGAGGCTGAGCGGCTGCTGTATGTGGCATGCACCCGCGCAAAATGGCAGCTGCGATTGACCGCCACGGTGAGGGCCGACGAATCCGCGGAACCGGCCGAGGCCGCTGGGTCCGGCGCGTGGTCGCCGCGGGCGGGAAGCTTGCTGGCCGTGCTATGGCCCGTCGCCGCTGCCCAATTCGCCGTGACCGAGCGTGTCTCGCCGCAGCGCCCGGGGGCGGGCGCACCGCGCGGCGGACCCTTGTGGCGCGTCCCCCCGGATTGGAGCCTTAAGCTCGACCTCGGGCCCCTCGCCGCGGAATCGATATCGCCGCCGCCGGTGCGTGCGGAGACGCCGGTTTTCGATTGGGCCGGTGAAACGGCGCGCCGCGTCGGCACGCTGGTGCACGCCGAGCTGCAGGCCATGGACGCGGCGAGCAGCGACGAGCAGGTCATTCGCGCGCGCGAGGCGCATTTTCGACGCTGGTTGGCCCTGCACGGCGTACCGGCCGATCGCCTGACGCAGGCCGCGTCCCGGGTCGTGGAAGCACTGGTCGCCGTGCATCGAGATCCTCGCGGCCGCTGGATTTTGCAGAAGGCGCGTGAGGACGTACGCGAATACGCCCTGTCAGGATATGTGCAGGGCGCGGACTCTCGGTCCGGCAACGTGACGCGGGTGGTCTTCGACCGGAGCTTCGTCGACGATCAGGGGGTGCGCTGGGTCATCGACTACAAGACGAGTCAACATGTCGGCGGCGGCCTCGAGGAATTCCTTGACCGCGAGGTCGAGCGTTATCGGCCCCAACTGCAGCGCTACGCCGCGCTCGCCCAGCGGCTGGGTCCCGAGCCGGTGCGCCTCGGCCTGTATTTCCCGCTGATGCGTGCCTGGCGCGAGTGGGCGGCGGCGAGGCCATCGACAGCGCCGCTCGACGTTCAGCTGAAGCTGGATATATAAACAGTTACCAAGTGAACTCCAGGTCGACGGGGATTCGGCCCTGCGGGTCTCGCCCACGCAATTGCACGACACCCTCTAGGTCGCTGAGCAACGCCGCAGGCGCGTCGGGACGTTCCTTCAGCGTGCCGCTCAGCATCCCGGTGTGCTCGGTCGTGGATAGCCGAATGGCGGCTTTCGCATCCAAGGGGCCGCCCGTGTCCGTGAGCTGGGCGGTCACGCTGCCGTCGGCGCCGATGGCGCCCTCGGCCAACCGCAGATCGTAGCCGCCCAAGTCCGCGCCTTGCCCAATCTGCGCCGACGCGAGATTCGACACTTGGATGTCTCCGACGGCGGCCAGCGGCTTGACCCAATCACTCTTCAATTCACTGAAATTGATGCCGGCCGTGCCGCGCCATCCTGGTGCGACGCCAAAATCGCGCAGATCTTCGATGGGCCCGCCGCCCTTGACGTCACGTGCCGTGAGCCCGAGTCGATCGATTTTGACGGCAGCATCGACCACGAAACCCACCCTGACCCAGTGCACGTCCGCCGACACCTGCATTCCGAGCAAGGCCGCCGGATGCAGGCGCCACTCGAGGGCCCCCGCGTCATACGCAGCGACGCCGATCTTTCCCGCCGAGCCGTGCCAGATGCTTCCGGAAAAATCCTCCGCGCGTACCGCCGGCGGCAGGAAACGCGCAACGATCGACGCCGGCAGCGAGGCAATGATCACGGCGAGCACCGCGGCCAGGCCGACGAGAATCATCGGCCAATACCGGCGGGACGGTGGAGCGGGCTTAGCGCTGCGGCTGGATGAACGTGATGCTGGCATTCACCGTTCCCGGCTGAGCGGCGCGATCCACGGTGATCGATTCGATCGCGAGCCCAAAGCGTTCATCGAGCGTGGCGAGCCAAGCGACCAAGGTATCGAAGGACGCGGCCTCCAGCTGCACGCGTACGCCGGTCCCGTTGGGCTGCGTTCCGCGCAACGCGCTGCCAAGGCCGGCCTCGCGCCCGACTCTGTCGACCAGAACGACCGGTGCTTCGCCCGTGTCCGCAGCCACCTGATTCCCCGCCGCGCGGATCTCGGGGGAATTTGCCTGCATCCACTTGAGATCCTCGCGCTTGGTTTCATTGCCCTTGACCGCGCTCGACACCGCGGCTTGCAGGGGCAGTAAGATTCCCAGCACCAAGATGAGCACGGCCACCACGACGCCGCCGACGGCCACCATACGCTGTTCGCGCTGCTGCAAACCGGCATACCAGGCGTGCAATTTGTTCATCGGCGCGCTCGCGACGTTGGACTGCGCAGTTGGATATGCGCTTCCACTCCGGTGGCAACCGGTGTGGAGGATTGAATCTCCGCCGTCATTCCCTGCTTGCCGATGAACTGCGAGAGCTGCGACAGCGCTGCGAGGCTCGGGGCTTTGACTCGCATGTCGAGGGACTGCTCGCGATAGCTCAAGCCGTCGATGTCGGTCTTCGGAGTGGCCGCCACGGCATCCCCCAACACCTTCAGGGTACGCAGAAAGTACTCCGGACTCGCCCCTGATTTGCGAATGCGATCGAGCCGCGACTGCATCTGGCGGCGCGGGTCCTGCATGGCCTCGGCAGGCATGGCAGCCGAGAAGACGCCGGCGATTTGCCCGTCGAGCGCGGCCGCCTCGTGCTTGGCCTGACGGATCTGCAGCGCTTGGGCGGCAACGTGTACGGCAAGCAGGCCCACCCCCAATGCGGCGGCGGTGCGCCATTGGCGCCAGCGCGCGCTGAAGTCGGTGACCCGGGCAAACTCGCCCTGCAGGAGGTTGACGGCATCGGTGTCCGCCAGAGTGCGTGCGAGCCACGGCAGCGGCCCGTCCGGCAGCAGCTGCACCTTCAGCGAATCGAATTTTTCGCTGAGCTGCTCGAACTCGTGCTGCGCACGCGACCAGTCTTCGCGCGTCAGGTACAGAATGGCGCTCTCCGGCACTTTGGGTTCCGCAGCGGTATCGAGCGGATCGGCGATGACGCCGGCGACCACCAACGCTTCGCTCACCGGCGAGAGCTCCACCGCGAACGGCAGCTTCCCGGGACGGCGTACGGCGAGCCGCCCCTGTTCCAGCCACAACACCGTTTGACCCGGGTTTTCCGACATCAGCGAGATGTCCGGGTAGATGGCCAGCGGCTCGAGACCGGCGGCGTTCAGGTCCGATACCCAGCCCTGCAGCACGGTGCGCGAGACCGCGGCCACCGGCGTGCCGCCGCCGGGGCGGCGCCGGCCGATGGCAAAGGTCAGCTGATCGATGTCTTCCGTCAGGTGTTCTTCCAGGGCGAAGGGTACGGCCCGAGCGAGCTTGACGCCGCTGCCCGGGGGCAATTCCGGCTCCGCCAACAGAATCTGCTCGGCCGGCGCGAGTGCCACGACCTTGCCGGTACGCGAGACCGCCGCGGCCAGTGTCAGCGATCCGCGCTGCCGGGTGGCAGCCGATTCGCCCGTATCGTCGATGGTCAGCCACTCGGTCTCTTCTTGGCCGGGCGAGGGGAGGCGCAACAACAGTGTTTGTGGCATGTGCTTAAGGAATTCCGAAGGAGCGCAGCATTGGCGTTATCTTGCCGCCGGGCCCGCGGGACAAAAGACTGTACAAGGTGAACTCCGTGGTGCCAAGGGTGACGCGGGTGGTCAGGCGGAAATATTGGCTCTTGGTGTCGAATCGACCCCTCAATGTCCCCGCCGATTTGCCGAGAATGTTCGTAAATGCGTCCAGCGGCGGAAAACAGCCGCTCTTGCGGCCGTTGGCCAGCGCCTCCGCGCTGTACTCCCCGCTCAAATTGTCGGCCATGCTCTCGAGCACCGGCGCCGGGGCCGTACAGATGTTGATCGTCGTCGCCCTCCCCGTCAGGGTCGGCAGCGCAGTCACATAGGGCGCGATCTTTCGATACCGGTCCGCGCCGAATCCCGGGAGATTCATCAACTCGCTGGCCGACAGAATGGGCCAATTGCCGGTGCGGTAGGGAGGATTCTGCGAGGTATAGATCTGATCCTCGGCGCCGTCCGGGTTTCCGGCTATGTCGTCGGCATCGATCCAATCGCGCGCCAACGCCGCCCATTTGGGCTCGACCCCCACCAACACCAGCAGGCGCTGGAATTGCGCCAGCGCTTCCGGATCCTCGGTCGTGGCGGTGCTGCTGCCCTGGGGCCCGGTACCCGGGGTGAGCAGCCCCAAATTGTTCAGATTGAAGCGGCCTTGCATGTCCTCCAATTCGCCCTGCAGAGTGCCGATGGGCTCTCCTTCGGGATCGTCTTGGGGAGTGATAGGCAAGGGCTGTGTGGGTTGCGCCCACGCCCCGGTCAGAGTAGTCATCTGGTTGTTCTGCAGATCCTGCGCCAGCGCATCGGCCGCCAGCGCTTCGGCCCCCATGCCGAATTGAAGGGCTTGCTCCGCGGCGAGCACGCCGATGGCGCGCCGCCGTTCGAGAAATCCGTCGAAGGTCAGCTTCGTGGCGAGAATGGCGGCGAGCGCCACCAGAATGAGCGCAATGATGAGAGCCACACCCCGTTCCCCGCGCGGACCGGTAAACTTACGTAACTTATGGGACGGGGTCGCCGCGACCCCGTTGACAGTTGCGCGAAGCGCATGGGAACACGCGACCCCGTTGACAGTTGCGCGAAGCGCATGGGAATTAATCATCCGGCGACCTCGATGAGCCGGCGAATGCGTCCCCAATCCTTGAATTCGATGATGAGTTCCACGGCCACGGGGCGGGTCCAGAGACTCTCAGTTGGCGCCAGCGTCGGCGGCGGCCACTGGGTTTGCCAGGTTTGATTGGCGTCGAGATAGCGCAATTGGATTGCCTTGACGCCGGTGAACAGGTCTTGAACCACGGGATTATTGCCCTGCACGGTGTCCAGATTAATTTGATAGCTGCGCTTCAGCACGTCGTCGACCAGACCGTAGGACACGCGCTGCAAGGTACTGCGTTGCTGACCGGCCGTGTTCGACCAGCCGCCGCGCGTCATTTCAACGATCGGCGCAGCGTCTTTATTCGCGCCGCCGCCAAGGCTCGAACCTGAACTCTGGCTGGAAAAACTCTGACTAGAAAAGCTCTGGCTGGAAAAGCTCATCCCGGAGCTGGTGCTTGTGCTGGAACTCGAGCTCGAACCGGTCACGGCGCTGAGCGTACCGACGCCACCCGTGCCGCGCATCGCTGGTATTGACGGTGAAGGGGTCTGGGCCAGCATATCGCGTACGGGGCGCGGCACCGCTTCCGCGAAGTCCTGCATTATCACGCGCATTCCAAATTCGATTTCGCGCGAGCGCTTCAGCGACTCTTCGGTGCGCTCGGCGGAGATCCGCGCGGCCCGGTACGTTCCATAACCCAAAGCCGACATGATCCCGAGAATCAACAACGCAACCAGGATTTCGATCAAGGTGAAGCCGACCATGGCGCCACGGGCCATGGTGCTACGGGCCATGGTGCCGCGGAATGATTTGCGCTGTTTGTTCATGGGGTCGGGATTGGAGTCGGAGTCGGAGTCGGTGTGACCGTCGTCGGCCCGGTGGGAATGGCGCCCGGAGTGACTGTCGGCGCGCCGTTCTGCGCCCCTGCCGTGGCCAGGGTGCTGCCGATGCTCCAGTCCACGTTGGAAGCACCGGGGGTGCTGGTCGAACTGATCGCATTACCCAAGAACCCGGTCGATTCGGCCATGGGATTGCCCTTGGTCTTGGTATCGCCGGCGTAGACGCGCACCACCACGCGCTTCATGGTGGCGATGCTGGTGTCGAAATAGCGGGTATCGTAATGCCAGGTTCGATTGGCGAAGTTGATCTCGCCGATGTCGGTGTTTTGCCCGAATTTGTTGAGATTCAGGCGGACCTCGGTGAGTCGATTGAGCGCCATCCACTGAGCGAGTGTTTTATCGCGCAAATAGCCGCTGGTCCGTGCGGTGCCGCTCACCGCGGTCATCAAGGCGGCAAGCCCCATCGCGACGATCATCAAGGCGACCAGAACTTCGATCAGGGTGAAGCCTCGGGCGAGCCGTCGATTGCGCGAAGGCTGCCGGTTGCGCGAAGGCCGCCGACCACGCGAGGGCCGCCGAATCAAGTGCGCTTCTCCGGGGGGTGATCCGAACTGACACGGCTGATCTTGCCGAGAGCGTCCCCATCCACCGAAGCCTTCGACGCCGTGCCATCCCGCAGCAGCGTGAGGCGAAACGGCGTCCCTTCACCGCTCGCCGCAATGGCCAGCTGCGGCGCCGGCGGCACTGCATCGTTCGACAGAGCGCGGTCGATGGGTTTGATCACGACCAGCCGGGAATCGAGCTCGAGCTCGAAACTCAGGCCTTTGGGCAAGTCGCGGTGGCGAAATTCGTGTTCCTGATCGAAAGACTTCCAGCGGTCTTGGCGCGAGTCGTAGACGACGAATTCATAGGCGGTGGGCTCGATTCGCAGGCCGAAATCCCGGCCTTCCAGCAGGGCGCGCTCATGCAGCAGGCCGACCAAGCCCTCGATGCGGCGGCTCTCTTCGTCGAGTTGGCTGTCGCGCCCCGTGGTACCGATCGAAAGAATCGCGGCCGATATGACGATGGCCATGATCACGACCACCACCAAGATCTCGACCAGCGTGAAGCCTCTGCTGCCCCTGCTGCGCATGCCGTGGCTCCGCCCAGCCCTCCCGCCTATTTCTGTTCGAGCGTGGAGACGCTGATGTCCGCGTCGTAACCGTCGCCGCCCGGCTTACCGTCGCGGCCATAGGTGATGATGTCGTAATCACGGCCGTCGGGGCCCGGACTGACGTACTGATAGGTGTTGTTCCAAGGATCCTTGGGCAGCGACCCCAGGTAGCCGCCGGAGCGGTAATTGGTGATCGTGGGGTCCACCGGTTGTTTGACCAAGGCCTGAAGTCCCTGTTCGGTGGTCGGATATTTGAAGTTGTCCAGGCGATAGAGGTCCAGGGCCGTCTGGATCGCCCGAATATCGCTTTGCGCGCGCGTAACACGCGCCTTATCGACATTCTCCAGAATTTTTGGCACCACGAGGGCACCGAGCACTGCGAGAATGACAACCACCACCATGATCTCGATCAAAGTAAAACCGCGTTGGGCGTTGCGCATAGCGACCTCGAAAATTCCTTGAATGATACCAAAATAGGGGATGACGATGCCTCGTGACGCCGCAAATCGCTTCGCCGAGATCGCTGCCGCACTCCAATGGGATCGCGGCCGATGGATTTGGTTGCTCCTCATTCTTCTGGCCCTGGACGCCGTGTTGGGTCTTGGCGACAGCGTCAGCCAGCTCTTGCGCTATGATCGCAGCGCTATTGCGGCCGGAGGTTGGTGGCGGTTGCTCACAGCCCACATCGTGCATCTGGACGTCCACCATTTGGTCTTGAATGAATTGGGTCTGGTGCTGATGTGGTCGTTGTTCGCGCAGGACTACGATGCCGTGGAGTGGTGCGCGATCGTGTTGTCCGGCGCATTGGCGATCAGCTCGGGCCTTTGGTGGCTGAGTCCGCGCGTCGCCTGGTATGTCGGTGCGTCCGGGGTCCTGCACTCGGTGATGGCCGCGGGCGCCGCAAAGCACCTCGCGCAGCGCTCCTGGGACCGTTGGATCTTGGTCGTCGGTCTGTGCGCGAAGCTGGCGTGGGAGCAATGGGGCGGATCGAAGGCACCCCTGATCGTCGTCGATGCGCACTTGTACGGGGCATGCTGCGGATTCGTGGTGGGAGCTGCACTGTCCTCAAGGATCGCTATAATTCGCCACCGCTCTCGCGGCCAGAGGTCCTAACTGCATGTCGCTCGCGTTCGTTTTTCCCGGTCAAGGATCACAGGCCATCGGCATGATGAGTGCCCTGGCGAAACTGTCCCCGACGATCGAAGCCACCTTTCGGGAAGCCTCGGCGGTGTTGGGCTACGATCTGTGGCGGCGATGCCAGGAAGGTCCGCCCGAACTGCTCAACTCCACGGAGTGCACTCAACCCGCGATGTTGACGGCTGGCATCGCCACCTATCGTCTGTGGCTCGAGCGCGGCGGTCCGCGGCCCAAACTGATGGCCGGTCACAGCCTCGGTGAATTCACCGCGCTGGTGGCCGCAGATACCTTGGATTTCGGCACGGCGGTCGATTTGGTCAAGTATCGCGGCGAGCTGATGCAGGCGGCGGTGCCGCCGGGTCAAGGCGCCATGGCCGCGATTCTGGGACTCGAGGACATCGACATCGACGAAGCGTGCCGCGAGGCCGCACAGGGCGAGGTGGTGGAGGCGGTCAATTTCAACGCACCCGGACAAGTCGTGATTGCGGGTACCGCCGCGGCGGTCGCGCGTGCCATCAAGGCCGCAGCTGCGAAAGGGGCACGGCGCGCGCTCGAGCTGCCCATCAGCGTGCCGGCGCATAGTTCGCTCATGCAGCCGGCGGCGGATCAATTGCGGATGCGCCTCGACAGCATTGCATTCACGCCGCCTTCCGGAGTCGCCGTGTACGGCGTCGACGTGAAAACGCATTCCAGCGCGGACGGCATTCGCGCCGGGCTGGTCAAGCAGCTGTATACGCCGGTGTATTGGGCGGCGACGGTGCGCACGATGATTGCGGCCGGCGCGACCCAGATCTTGGAATGCGGCCCGGGCAAGGTGTTGACGGGCTTGAACCGGCGAGTCGACAAGAACCGCGATCTCAAGATGATGGCGCTCGACGATCCGCAAAGTCTCGACGATGCGCTCGCGGCGGTGAAACTCTGATGACGGTCACACTCTAATTGGGGACGCTATGCTGAATGGAGAGATTGCCTTGGTGACCGGCGCCACGCGCGGCATTGGCGCGGCCATCGCGGATCGGCTCGCCCGCGACGGCGCCCGAGTCGTCGGAACCGCCACGACCGCGGAGGGAGCCGCCCGCATCAGCGCAAACCTTGCGGCACGGGGCGGGCGCGGCGTGGTGCTCGACGTGGTGAAGCCGGACTCGATCGAGGCGGTGCTCGAAGACATCGAAGCGCAGGAAGGGGCGGTCGGCATCCTTTGCAACAACGCCGGCATAACGCGCGACACCTTGCTTTTGCGCATGAAGGAAACGGACTGGGACGCCGTGCTCGACACCAATCTGGCCTCGGTATTCCGGTTGTCCAAGGCGGTATTGCGCGGCATGATGAAGGCGCGCAGCGGCCGCATCGTCAGCATCACCTCGGTCGTGGGTCTGACCGGAAATCCCGGGCAGGCGAACTATGCCGCCGCCAAAGCCGGCATCATCGGCTTCACGAAGTCGCTGGCGCGGGAGGTCGGTTCGCGCGGCATTACCGTGAATGCCGTCGCGCCGGGCTTCATCGACACCGACATGACTCGGGCCTTGGCGGAGCCGCAGCGAACCGCCTTGAATGCCCAAATACCCCTGGGAAGGCTGGGCCAGCCGGCCGACGTTGCCGCGGCGGTCGCGTTTCTCTGCTCTCCCGACGGCGCCTATGTCACCGGCGAGACCCTGCACGTGAACGGCGGAATGTACATGCCCTAGGCGCTTTGGGCCCTAATCCACGCGGGTTTGTCAATACAGGCCGGGCAGGGCAAAGATCAAATGTGCGTTCAAGGTAGCCGCCGTCCCCATGTTCACATAAAATACGCGCCCGATACCCTAAGGCTGGTCGCGGGCTTTTGTCAGTTAAGTGCATAAATAGCAATTCCGAGAGGACACCATAACGATGAGTACTGTTGAGCAGCAGGTTAAAAAGATCGTGGCCGAACAGCTGGGCGTAAAAGAAGAAGAAGTTACCAATGACGCCTCGTTCGTCGACGATCTAGGCGCAGACTCGCTGGATACGGTTGAGCTGGTGATGGCGCTCGAGGAAGAATTCGAGACCGAGATTCCTGACGAGGACGCCGAGAAAATCACCACGGTTCAGCAGGCCATCGACTATATCAATTCGCACAAGGGCAAAGCCTGAACCCCCATTGGGTAGCGTGGCAATGCCTGATGCCCGCTGAGGGCGCAAGGCGGTTATGCAAATCCTCGTGAGGAGTGGCGGTTGAGCAAACGGCGCGTCGTAGTTACGGGTCTAGGAATCGTCTCGCCGGTGGGCAACGACGTGGCGGCCGCGTGGGCCTCGATCCTGGCCGGCCGCAGCGGCATCGATGTGATCAAGCGTTTCGATACCAGCAGCTTTCCGACGCATTTCGGCGGGGAGATCCGCGAGCTGAATCTCGACCCCTACATGAGTGCGAAGGATGCGCGCCGCATGGATGCCTTCATGCAGTACGGGGTCGTCGCGGGCATGCAGGCCATGCGCGATTCGGGGTTGGTGGTCACCGAGGCCAATTCCGACCGCATCGGCGTGCTGATGGGTTCCGGAATGGGAGGACTCGAGTCGATCGAGCAAACCTACGACAAGTATCTCGAGACTCATTCGCCGAAGAAAGTGTCGCCGTTTTTCATTCCGGCCAGCATCATCAATCTGGTCAGCGGACACTTGTCGATCGCCTTCAATGTCACCGGCCCGAATCTCGCCGTCGCCACGGCGTGCACGACGTCGACCCACGCCGTGGGACTCGCGATGCGGCTCATTCAGTACGGCGAGGCGGACGCGATGCTGGCCGGCGGTGCGGAAATGTCGACTTGCGTCACCGGCATGAGCGGCTTTGCCCAGGCCAAGGCCCTGTCACAGCGCAACGACGATCCGCAAGGCGCGAGCCGTCCATGGGACAAGGATCGCGACGGCTTCGTGATGGGCGACGGCGCCGGCGCCATGATGCTCGAAGAGTACGAGCACGCAAAGGCCCGCGGGGCGAACATCTATGCCGAGATCGTGGGATTCGGGATGAGCGGCGATGCCTTTCATGTGACCGCGCCCCCCGAGAACGGCGAGGGCGCGCGCAAGGCCATGGCCAAGGCACTGGTCGATGCGCAGTTGAGTCCCGAGCGGGTGCAATACGTCAACGCGCATGCCACCTCCACCGGATTGGGCGACCGCGCGGAAACGACCGCGATCAGGCGCGCCTTCGGGACGGCTGCCGACAAACTGGCGGTCAGCTCGACCAAATCGATGACCGGCCATTTATTGGGAGCCGCCGGGGCCGTCGAAGCGATCTTTTGCGTGCTCGCATTGCGCGACCAAGTCGCGCCGCCGACCATCAATTTGCACACGCCGGGCGAGGGCTGCGATCTGGACTACGTTCCGAATAGCGCGCGTCCAACGACGATCGAATACGCCCTTTCCAATTCCTTTGGGTTCGGTGGCACCAACGGTTCGCTCATTTTCCGCCGATCTTGAGCCGCTGAGGCTCGTCGAGAAGTTTCCGGCGCAGTATCCGGGACTTCTCGAGAGCGGTGCCGGCATGGCGGCGGCCAGCAGCGGCAGCCGGTTCGATATCCTGCCCATCGCCAGCGGCGAATGCTTGATGCTCGGCTCGGATGGCCGGTTGTCCGGTCCTCACGCGGGAGCAGGGGGCTTTCTCGCGGCGCTCGAGAATTGGTGGACCGAGTTGCGCGTGCCCGAACTGGGATCCCCCCTGCCATTCACCGGCGGCTGGCTGCTGTATCTGGGCTATGAGCTGGCGTCGGAAATCGAACCTCGACTACGTCTGCCGCGCAGCACCGATCCCGCGGTGGCCTTGGGCATCCGCACGCCGGCGGCGTGGATTCGCGACCGTGCGACCGGGCAGGCCTGGCTGACGGCCGAATCCGGCTACGACGCCCTGCTCGACGAATTCGAGCGTCGCGTGCAGGAGCTGCGGGAGCCGGCGGCAAATGCGCACGGCGCGGTGTTTCGCATCGAGGAAGAGGATCCCGAGAAATTTCTCCGATCCGTGGGCCGAGCGCTGGAGTACATCGCGGCCGGCGATGTGTATCAAACCAATTTATCGAGGGGTTGGCAGGGTAGGGCGAGCACTCCGGTCCATCCTGTCAGCGTCTACCAGCGCCTGCGCAGCACGAATCCCAGTCCGTTCGCGGCGCTGCTGCTCCACGGCGATTTCGCTTGCTTGAGCTCGTCGCCCGAGCGCCTCGTCTCCATCCGGGGAAACACCGTCTCCACCCGCCCGATCGCCGGCACCAGACCGCGCGGCGCCACCGCGGAGGCCGACGCGGCGCTGGTCCGATCGCTCTTGGACAACGAGAAAGAGCGCGCCGAGCACGTGATGTTGATCGACCTGGAACGCAACGATTTGGGCCGGGTGTGCGCCGGCGGATCGGTGCGGGTCGACGAGTACATGAGCGTCGAGACCTATGCGCACGTGCATCACATCGTCTCGAATGTGAGCGGCCTCATGCGCAACGATGTGTCGCCCATCGGCGTGATCCGCGCGCTGTTCCCGGGCGGCACGATCACGGGATGCCCCAAGGTTCGCTGCATGGAGATCATCGCCGAGCTCGAAGCCGTGGGCCGCGGTGCCTACACCGGTTCCATCGGTTATTTGAACCGCGACGGCAGCTGTGACCTCAACATCTTGATTCGCACCATCACCGCGCAGGGCGGCCTGTTCAAGTTTCGCGCCGGCGCCGGAATCGTGGCGGATTCGAACCCAGAGCAAGAGTTGGCCGAGACGCGCGCCAAGGCCGAAGGGCTGCTGCGCGCACTGGCGAACCCGCGTTGAGCGCGTGGATCAACGGCCGGAAAAGCGCGAGCATCGACCATCGCGATCGCGGCCTGCAGTATGGCGACGGCGTTTTCGAAACCATGCGCGTGCACCGCGGCCAGGTCCGGCTCCTCGAATATCATCTAGAACGGCTCGACAAGGGATGCCGGCAGCTGAAGATCGCGGGCCCGCCGCCCCGCGCGCTGCGCCGCGAACTCGCGCGAGTCGCTGCCGGCCGCGGCGAAGGCATCTTGAAGCTGATCGTCACTCGCGGGCCGGGCGCGCGCGGCTACCGGCCGACGGGCCGTGAACGATGCACGCGCATCGTCGCCCTGGACGCGCTGCCGAAGGCCATTCTGAGTCATGCACCGACGCCGGCGCGGGTGCGCCTGTGCGCCACCCCGCTGGGCTTGAATCCCCGTCTCGCCGGCCTCAAAACCTTGAATCGCCTGGAATCGGTGCTGGCCCGCGCCGAATGGCACGATGTGCGGATCTGGGAGGGATTGATGCGGGACGTGGAGGACAACATCGTCTGCGGTACGATGTCGAACTTGTTTCTCAGGCGTGGATCCTTGCTCATGACGCCCGTGCTGGATCGCTGCGGCGTGGCGGGCGTGATGCGCCGCTGGATCCTGGAACGGGCGGGCGACCTTCGCTTGAGGCCGGTGGAGCGCCGCATCCGATGGCAAGACTTGCGCGAAGCCGAGGAGGTGTTCATGAGTAACGCCGTGGTGGGATTGAGATCGGTCGGCACCGTTCTGCGTGGCACAAGCTCTCTGCGCAAGACCCATTTTGAAACAGCCGATCGCCTGCGTACGCTCCTGGATTTCTTATGAGCCGCGGCTGGCGCTACACTCTGGTGTTGTGCGTCTTGTTGCTGGGCTCGGGGGCCGCGGCCGTGGTTTGGATCGGCATCCACAGTCTCGATGAACCGACGCGGCTCGCGGCGCCCGTGCGATTCAAGGTGGCTCCGGGCGCGAGCCTCGGCCGAGTAGCGGCGGAATTGGCGGCAGAGGGCGTCGTCGTCAATCCGCGGGCGTGGGTTCTTTATGCGCGTTGGTCGCATCTCGCGTCGGCGGTCAAAGCAGGAGAATATGAAATTCAACCGGGAACGACGCCGCGCGAACTCTTGATGAAAATGGTCAACGGTCAGGTGCTGCTGCATTCGTTCACCATCATCGACGGCTGGCGAGTGCAGGATATGCTGGATGCCCTGCGGCGAAATCCCGATGTCGTTTCGACCCCGGCCGAGAAGGCGCCGAATCTCATGTCGAAACTGATGGAGAAGCTAGGACTCCCCGGGCTCGATCCCGAAGGTCAATTCCTGCCCGAGACCTACCGCTTTGTTGCGGGCACCACCGACCTCGAGCTGCTGCGCCAGGCGCACGCCGCGCTTGCCAAGGAGTTGGACTCGGCGTGGATGGAGCGGGATCCGGCCCTTCCGCTGCGGGACTCCCGTGAGTTGTTGATCATGGCGTCAATCGTTCAAAAGGAGAGCGGCGTCCCGCAGGAACTCGCCAAAATCGCGGGGTTGTATGTGCATCGCTTGGAGATAGGCATGCGCCTGCAGGCCGATCCCACGGTGATCTACGGAATGGGCGACCGGTACGACGGCGAAATACGAACCGCGGATCTGCGCGCCGATGGACCGTACAACACCTATACGCGCGTCGGCCTGCCGCCCACGCCCATTGCGCTGCCCGGCGCGGCGGCGATTCGCGCGACCGCGCACCCCGAGAAGACCGATGCGATTTATTTCGTGGCGTCGCCCAAGGACGACGGCAGTCACGTGTTTTCCTCCACGCTGGAGAAACACAACGCGGCGGTCGCCTCGTACCTCGCACATCAGCGTCAGAAGGCGTCGGCGGAGGCGCCGCGATGAACGCGGTCCCGGGGCGATTCTTGACCATCGAAGGAATCGAGGGAGTCGGCAAATCGACGCAGGTGACGCGTCTGTCGACAGCCTTGAACGAGCGCGGCATCGCCCATGTGGTGACGCGCGAGCCCGGAGGCACGCCCTTGGCCGAGAGAATTCGCGCCGTCCTGTTGGATAACGTGCCGGACGAAACCATGCCGCCGACCGCCGAGCTGCTGCTCATGTTCGCCGCGCGCGCGGTGCATCTGACCAACCTCGTCGAACCGGCGCTGCGCGCCGGCCGCTGGGTGCTGTGCGACCGCTTCATCGATGCCACCTATGCCTATCAGGGTGGGGGCCGGGGCTTGAGCGCCGACACCATCGGTCAGCTGGAAACCCTGGTGTTGGGTGCGCGGCGTCCTGACCTTACCCTGCTGCTGGATGCGCCGGTGGAGCAGGCGCTGGGGCGCGCGCGGCAGCGCAATGCCGGCGCCGCCGCGGATCGTTTCGAAAGCGAACGCGCGGAATTCTTCGAGCGCGTGAGGGACGCTTATCGCGCGCGCGCGGCGGCCGAGCCCGGCCGAATCGCGATGGTTGACGCGAGCCAGTCGGCCGATCGGGTCGCGGCGCAAATCCTCGAACTGCTCAGGGCGCGATCATGGATTTCTTGAGCGCCGATTCCCTGCCGTGGCTGCAAGGTGCGCAGCAGCGCCTACGCGCCGCGCTCGCCGCGCGCCGACTGCCGCATTCGCTCCTGCTGCTGTCGGCGCCCGGACTCGGCGCGGAACAACTGGCGAATTGGATCTGCGCTCTCGCCTTGTGCGAGTCGCCGGGGTCCCGACCGTGCGGTGAGTGCCCATCCTGTCTCTTGCTGCGGTCGGACAGTCATCCGGATGCGCACCTCGTGCGCATCGAAGAGGACGCACAGCAAATCAAAGTCGATCAGGTGCGCGCGCTGATCGAATCCTTGTCGCTCAAGAGTTATCGGGGCGGATACAAAGTCGGTGTCATCGAGGGCGCCGAGGCGCTCAACGCCAATGGCGCCAACGCGTTCCTGAAGACGCTGGAGGAACCCACCGCGGACACGGTGTTGATCATCATCGCGAGGCCGAGCCATCGCCTGCCGGCAACCATCGCCAGCCGCTGTTTGCGGCTGGCGTTGGCGCCGCCCCCGGCGGAGGTTGCCCTTGCATGGCTCGAGGCCCACGCGCGGGCGTTCCCCAGGGCCGGCGCCGAAGCTGCCGCCGCTCACTCGTGGGATGCGGCCCTCGGCCTCGCCGGGGGGGCACCCCTGCTGGCCTTGGAATTGGATTCATTGGGGATTGCGGCGCTCGATGAGGACATGCGGGAGTCCTTGAGGCAGGTGGCCGCCGGCTCCGTGGACGTGACTTTGCTGGCCGACCGCTGGATGAAATCCAATCCGGGACTGCGCATCACCTGGCTTGAGAACTGGATCACACGGCGAGTATATGAATCCCTGGGCGCCGCCTCTTCGCGTCAAAGTGCGGAACCGGTCCGCTTGCCTGCCGCTTTACTTAAGCCCAAGATAAGGGCGCTATTCGAGCTGCTGGACGCCGCCCGCGAGTTGCGGCGTCTCGCGTCGACCGGCATGAATCAACAACTGGCGCTGGAGGCGTTGCTGCTCGGTGGTCGAACCGCGCTGGCTACTTAAGGCTTATTGTGGGAAGTGTAGGAATTGCGAAGTCCAAGTAACAAACCAGGTTTGCTGACGCTCACCATCAAGGATAAGAGCGCGCTGTACCTTGCCTACATGCCTTTCGTGAAGAACGGCGGCCTGTTCATTCCGACCAACAGCAATTACCGGTTGGGCGACGAAGTGTTCATGCTGCTGAATCTGATGGGCGAAGAAGAGAAGCTGCCGGTTGCCGGCCGGGTGATCTGGATGACTCCCAAAGGGGCCCAAGGCAAGCGCACCGCCGGCATCGGCGTACAGTTCAGCGATCAAGACCGCGGCAATACCCAAAAGAAAATCGAGAACTATCTCGCCGGCGCCCTCGGCGGCGACAAACCCACGCACACCATGTGAGCGCGCGCGTCCCGGGACGCGATCAACCTCGGTGCGAGCGGGCGGCCTCGGTGGCGGCGAGGCCACCCTTCAATATGTGCGCTTCGAACCCGCGCTCGCTCAAGATGTACGCGGCGGCGGAGCTGCGGCGGCCCGTGTCGCAGCACACCACGTACTGGGTGTTCTTATCCAAGGCATTGAGCTTCAATCGAATGAAATACAGCGGAATATTCACCGCGCCGTCGATGCGGAAGTTTTGGAATTCGCTGGGCAGCCGTACGTCCAGCCACTTGCCGCCGGCGGCGACGATTTCCTTGGCCCTGTCGTGATCCACCCACTGCAGCAGAGGTTCGTTGAGCAGGGTCTGAAAGTCGTTCTTGCCGAGCCGCATGAGCGTGCCCTCGGTGGACATGGTCACGGTGGCATTGCGTTTCGCCTCTGCAATCAAGGCTTCCTCGCCGAAGCTGTCGCCCGGGCCCAATTCGGCGAGCTTGATTCCTTCCTTGTTGAGCGGAGTCTCGCGCGTCACCACGCATTTGCCCGCCACCACGACATAGAAGTAGTCACCTTCGGTTCCCTGCTTGATGATCACATCGCCCAGGCGATAGTTGATGCGCTGCATGCGCATGAAAATCGCCTGGATGTTCGCCGGCGGGATACGGTGGAAGGCTTTGGTCTGCAACAGCGTGGTCATCCAGTCGCCGGTCACGTCGAGCCCGTCGCCCCGCAGCTCCGCGACCTCGTATTGGCCGGTCTGGTCCCAGGTCAACAGCACGTCGAGTAAATCGCTGTCGATCATGATGTATTCGAGATCGACCGCCGCCCGCGCGGTGAACTTTCGCGGCAGGCCCGGAGCGAGCGCGGCACGCGCTTCAGGAGTGCCCGCGCGTATCGTGCCGATGAGCCGGTCTTCCGCCCGAAGTTCGACGCTGCCGGCTACGAGGTAGAAGGTGCGCTTGTCGGTATCGCCTTCCTTGAACAGGACGCGCCCGGCCCCCAGCTCGCGAATGTGAGTCTTGCGGGCGAGTGCGTGCAGATTCTCGGCCTTCAAACCGTCGAGCGGCGAGAAAGTCCTGAGCACTGCGAGATCGAGAGGTCGTTCGTCCATCGAAAAATTCGTCGGTGCCTATGTTTCAACCCTATGATTTTGGCTGCGAATCCTACCATACGCGACGGTACATCCGCCCACTAGTAGGTCACAGAGAAGCGCGCTTCAGGCGCCGAATTGCTGCCAACCCGGATCGGGTCGAAAGCGTTCGCCATAGCGCCGGGCCAGGTCCTCCAGCCGCGCAGTGACGTTGGCGATGCCTCGGGACTTCGCGTATTGCAGCGGGCCGCCGCGAAAAGGCGCGAAGCCGGTGGCAAATATGGCGCCGGCGTCCAATAAATCGGCATCTTCGATGATTCCCTCGCGCAGGCAGGCCACCGCTTCGTTGAGCATGGGAAGGATCAACCGATCTTCGAGATCCGCCGGCACGGCGAATTGAGGCGACTCCGTCTTGACCGGTTTGCCGTCCCGCCACAAATAGAATCCCTGCCCGCTCTTGCGGCCGAATTTTTTCTGCTCCACCAATTTGACCAAGATCTCGGGCACGCGCCGGTGGAACGCCTCCGCGAGCACCCGACCGACGTGAAGCGAGACGTCCAAGCCGACCACATCCGTCAATTCGATCGGGCCCATGGGCATGCCGAACGCCTTGCCAACCCGGTCGATGACGGCGCCGGGGATGCCGCCTTCCAGGGCGAACAGCGCTTCGTTGACGTACGGCGTCAAAATGCGGTTTACCACGAAGCCGGGTGCGCTTTTGCAGGGCAGCGGCAGCTTGTCGAGCTTGCGGGTGAACTTGAGCGCGTTCTGCACGACTTGCGCCTGTGTGCTCGTTCCCTGGACGATTTCGACCAATTGCAATTGCGCGACGGGGTTGAAGAAATGGATGCCAACCAGACGGCTCGGGTCCTTGAGCGTCTCGCACAGGGTCTCGATCTTGATGCTCGACGTATTGGTGGCCAGAATGGCGTTTGGCTTGAGCTTGGGCTCGAGTTCCGCATACAGGGCCCGTTTAGCCTCGATATTCTCGAAGATGGCCTCGATGACGACGTCCGCGTCGGCGACACCGTCGCCGTTCACGTCCATCTTTAAGCGAGCGAACGCGGCCGCGGCGGCGGCCGGGTCCTTGAGGCGCCGGTCGAAAAAGACCTTGGCGCGGTCCAAGGCCGGCTGAATCAATGCCTCGGAGCGATCCTGCAGCGTGACCGTCATGCCGCGAAACGCGGACCAGGCAGCGATATCGCCGCCCATGACGCCGGCACCGATGATGTGCACGTGACGGAAATCGGCGGGTGATTTGCCGCCCAGGCCCTTCAGCCGGTCCTGCAGCAGGAACACGCGAACCAGATTGCGCGACGTCGCAGTGCACATGAGTTCGCTGATGGAGCGGGCTTCCGCTTCGTAGCTCTCGGCGCCGGCCGCGCCATGCCGCTGCCACAGATCGAGGATGGCGTAGGGCGCCGGGTACTGCTCGCGCCGCACGCTCTGCCTCAATGCCGAGGCGGCCTGCCTGGCGATGAACGGCCGCGCCGGACCCAGGTTCAAGAGCTTGTCGACGAAGGGCGCCGTTGCCTTCGGCGGCGATTGCAACAGCCGCGCCTTCGCACGCTCGCGAAGCGCGGCGGCAGGCACCAACTCGTCGATCAATCCCACCGCGAGCGCGCGCGCACCCTTGTAAGGCTTGCCTTTCAGCATGAGATCGAGGGCCGGGCGCACGCCGATGAGCTGCACGCTGCGCACCGTGCCGCCGAATCCTGGATGGATGCCGAGCAAGACCTCGGGAAACCCCAAGGACAGCGTGGCGTCATCCGCAGCCACTCGATAGGTGCAGGCGAGAGCCAGTTCCAGTCCGCCACCCAGCACGAAGCCGTGCAGGGCCGCGACGCTCGGGCAGGGCAAGTCCTCCAGCGTTTGCAGCACGGTTTGTCCGGCGCGCACCAGCTCGTACCCCTCCTCGGGAGTACGGATCTTCAGGAATTCCTTGATGTCGGCGCCTGCAATGAAGCCGCCGGTCTTGGCGGAGCGAATCACGACGCCGGCAGGGCGCTTCGAGGCGATGTCGGCAAGCTGCGCTGCCAGATCGCGCAGCACGGCGGCGGACAGCACATTGGTCGAAGTTCCGGGGGTATCGCACGCCAGCCAGGCAACGCGGTCGGCGTCGATCTCTAGAGACCAGGTGCCGGTATCAGCCATTCAAGCGGCCTGCTGAACTTGGCTGTGGACCGTGAAGTCGCAAATCAACGGCAGATGATCGGAGAATTGCACGTCGGGTATTTCAAAGCGGTTCACTTCGATTTGGGAGCTGTGCAGGATGAAATCAAGCTCCTTGCGCGGGCTGCGGCTCGGATAAGACGGCAGGCCGTGGAGATTGGCGCTGGTCAATCCAGCCGCTTGCGTAAACAAATACAGTTCGTGATCGCCCCAGTAGGTATTGAAGTCGCCGGCCACGATGACGGGCTTGCGGGTTTTACGCAGCAAATCATAGAGATAACGCAGTTGATATTGTCGATGCCGGAATTTAAGGGATAGATGCACCAGGAAAATCGCGACGTCGTCGAGTTCGAGTTCGATGATCAGACGCTTGATGCCCGTGTCGAAGTAGTGAAAGCGCTCGCCGCGGACGCGCGGCGCCGCAAGAAAGGCATTGGCCTGTTTGCGCACGATGGGAACCAACTGGTTCACCGAGGACACGCCGTACTTGCACTCGAACGTGGAGTAGTGGCCCAGGGATCGCGCGATGAAGTCGGCCTGATTCACCATCCCGGTGCGGATCGAACCGGTATCGACCTCGATCAGGCCGACTACGTCCGGATCCTGCTTTTTGATGAAGTCGGTAATCTGCGACAGAACCTGCCGGCTGGAGCGAAGATAGCCGGCGCCTGGCACGGGCAGGTGGAACGCGGGCCCGGTTCCGGTGGCATATCGTATATTGTAAATCAGCAATCGCACCCGGTTCATTGTATCGGCGCCGGATGCTTCGCGCATGACCATCGTCAAGGTTACACTACCGATATGTCGACCCGCGTCAATCCCATTCGCCTGTTCGTCACCCACGCGTGGGAGGAAAACGATGACTATGGGCGAGTGTTCGAGTACCTAGAGGCGTCGGGAACTTTTTACTACCTCAACACCAGCCAGCCGCAGGCGAAACGGCCGATCGACAAAGAGTCGCAGCGCGAAGACCTGCGGCGACAGATTTCCCCCAGCGAAGTGATCGTCGTGCTGCCCGCGGTGTACCGGATCGAGCCGGAGTTGATCTTGTTCCAGATGAACTTCGCCAAGGCCGCCGATCGACCGATCGTCGCCATGGAAAACTTCGGTTCGACGGAACCGCTACCCAAGGCCATCAAGGATCTTGCCGATGAAGTGAGCGAGTGGAACGAGCGCAGCTTGATCGATGCTCTGCGCCGTCAAGCCCGCCATCAGGAGACGACGCGCTGGGATACGATCGAATTCAAACTTGACTAATTCGGCCGTCTGGCCGAATTGAACGCCTGAAGAGGCGGCCCCGAAGGGGCGAGGCGCGCAGCGCCGAGTACTAAGTCGGCCGCAGGCCGACTTGAACGCCCGAAGGGGTCAGTTATGCGCGACGAGCGCGGGCGCTTCGTAGTCGGCGGGAGCGCAGTCCACGCTGTGGAGCTGCACCACCGTTGTCGATCGGCTCGGCGCAAAGTTGATCCGGCACATCACACCGAAGATCTCGACGATCAAGGCGGCGCATTCGTCGGCTTGCTGATTCGACATCTTGCGCACGGAAGCCGCCACCGCATCCTCTCCCGGCAATGGCCGCACGCCCCGCAAACAGCGCAAAACTTGATCGAATGGTTCGCGGGCTTCATTCGGCAATTGATCTTCGGGGAGTAAGGCGAGGTGACGTCGGTAGGCGGCGACCAAGCGCTGCTTGATGGGGGTCGAGCGCACCAGCTCGAGGGCGGCAGAATGGAAACATTCCCAGGTATTGACCATGGACGCCTCTTGATTTTAACAAAGATGAAACCTTAAAGTGGTTTCGAGGCTGCAGACGCCCCTCGAGCCTTGTTAAATCAAGACTCTGCAGTCGGAATATACAAGACAATCACAGAAACGCAACGCGGATTTCGTCAACTTCTTGAAGGAGTCGACGAATTGGCGTTCAACGCTGAATTTTCGGAGATTCCTGCGCGCTATCTAGAAATATATTTATAAAAATAGCGTAACCTTTTGAATTGTAAACAGTAAGAGCGGTGAGGTCATTCCTCGCGACCGCTCCGACATCAGGTGTGCGCATCAGCTGTGCGATTGAGTCAGGCCGACGGTCTCCGAGTCCGAATGCGCCGAGTGATCGGCGCCGATCAACATGTAGACCGCGGGAACCACGAACAATGTGAACAGCGTGCCGATGGACAACCCCGAGAAAATGACGAGCCCCATGTCATGGCGGCCGGCGGCACCTGCGCCCGACGCGACGACCAGCGGCACGACACCCAGAACCATGGCGGCGGTCGTCATGAGAATCGGCCGCAAGCGCACCGAAGCTGCTTCTTCGATCGCCTCGCGCTTCGAGCGTCCCGAGTGCTGCAGCTGGTTGGCGAACTGGACGATTAGAATGCCGTGCTTGCTGATCAGCCCAAGGAGGGTCACCAGACCCACCTGAGTGTAGATGTTGAGCGAGGCAAACCCCATGGTCAGGAACATCACCGCCCCCAACAGGGCCAACGGCACCGACATGAGAATCACGATCGGATCGCGGAAACTTTCAAACTGCGCGGCGAGCGCCAGAAACACAATGATGATCGCGAAGCCGAGGGTGACGAAGAAGCCCCCGGATTCTTGGACGAACTGGCGCGACTGGCCGGCGTAATCCACGGAATATCCGCTTCCGGCGACTTGAACGGTCGTGTCCTTGAGGAGCTTGAGAATATCTCCCTGGGCCATGCCGCTGACGCCGGCGATGGTCACCGAATTCAACTGTTGAAACCGATTGATCGACTCGGGTTCGACCGAATACTTGATGCGCGCCACGGTGCTGGCGGGCAGGGTGGCGCCCGAGGGGGTGCGGATGTAGTAGTCCAACACCTGTTCGGGATTCAGCCGGTCCACTTGCTGAACTTGCGGAATCACCTTGTAGGAGCGCCCGGCGATCGAGAAGTAGTTGACGTAACCTCCGCCCAGGGCGGCGCCCAACGCGCTACCCACGTCGGACTGGCTCAGGCCCAAGGCGGCAACCTTGTCGCGATCCACCTCGAGAGTCGCCTGCGGCTTGTCGAGCTTCAGGTCGATGTCCGCGAAGTAGAAGGCATGCTGACTTAAGGCCTTGGCGACCACGGCCTGGGCGACGTCGTTCAGATTTTGGAACGGCTCAGTGGTCGTGATCACGAACTGCACCGGGTAGCCGCTCGAGCCCGGAAGCGGTGGGAATTGGAACGCGAACACCTGGGCGCCGGCGATCTGCGCCCATTTTTGCTGCAGGTCGAGCTGCAGCTCATGCGCGCTGCGGGTGCGCTGATCCCACGGCTTGAACAGCGAGCCGCCGATGCCCTGATTGATGGTGGGCACGCCCGTGATCTGGAACATCTGCTTGTACTCGGGCTCCTGGCTGGCAATCTGAAAGACCTGGTCCGCATAGGTCTGCATCTGCTGCGCAGTCGCGTTGGGCGGGCCTTGGATATGCGCGAGTACGACGCCCTGGTCCTCCTCCGGCGCCAGCTCCGACTTGGTAAATTTGAAGCACGCCAGCAGCACCAGCACCAGCAGGACGCCCATCACGATCACGACCGGCCAGGTATCGAGCAGTGCATGCAGCGCGCGATGATAGCGGTCGCGAAACCACTCGAAGTTCCGATCGACGAGCTGAACGAATCGGCCGGTATCCTGACTCGAGCGGAAAAACACCGCGCACATCATGGGCGAGAGCGTGAGCGCGACGACTCCGGACACGGCCACCGCGCCCGCCAGCGAGAACGCGAACTCGGTGAACAGGGCACCGGTGAGACCGCCTTGAAAACCGATGGGCACGTACACGGCAACCAGCACCACGGTCATGGCCAGGATGGGGCCGCCGAGCTCGCGCGCCGCGACAATGGCGGCATCGACCGGCGACCTGCGTTCTTGTTTCATGTGCCGATCGACATTCTCGACGACGATGATGGCGTCATCGACCACGAGCCCAATGGCCAACACCAACGCCAACAGCGTCAATAGATTGATCGAGTATCCCAGTACCAGCATCACGAAGAAGGTGCCGATCAGCGACAGCGGCATGGCGATCACGGGTATGATGACCGCGCGCAGACTTCCGAGGAAGAGGAAGATGACGATCGTCACGATGACGAGCGATTCCACCAACGTCTTTTCGACCTCGGTGATGGATGTGTTGATGAACTCGGTCGAGTCGTAGACGATTTCGCCTGTGACGCCGGTCGGCAGCTGCGACTGCAGGTCGGGAAAGGCCTTGCGGACATTTTTGGCGACGGTGAGGATATTTGCCCTCGGCGCCACTTTGATGCCGATGAACACCGAACGTTTGCCGCTGAATGCGACGTTCAGATCGTAGTTCTCGGCCCCGAGCGTAACCTCGGCGACATCCTCTAGACGCACGATCGAGTCGCCCACCTGCTTGACCGCCAACTGCCGGAACTCTTCGACCGAGTGCAGATCGGTGCCGCCGGTCATGTCGACGGTGACCATCTGGCCTTTGCTGCTCCCCACTGCCGCCAGGTAATTGTTATTGCCCAGCGCCGTGAAGACATCCTGCGCCGTGACGTTGTGGGCCGCCAGTTTCGAGGCGTCCAGCCAGGCGCGCAGCGCGAATTGACGGGCGCCCAGAATCTCGGCGGTCTGCACGCCTTCCACCGAGTCGAGTTTCGGCTTGACCACGCGGAGCAGATAGTCGGTGACGTTGTTGCTCGGGATGGTGTCGCTGTAAAACCCCATGTACATCGCGTCGACCGTCTGGCCGACCTGCACCGTCAATACCGGCTGCTGGGCCTGGGGCGGCAACTGGTTCTTGACCGAATTGACCTGCGTGTTGATTTCGGTCAGCGCGCGATTCGAGTCATAGTTCAGGCGCAAAGTCGCCGTGATGGTCGACGATCCGGTGGTGCTCGAGGAGGACAGGTAATCGATGCCCTGCGCCTGCGCGATCGCCGATTCGAGCGGCTGCGTGATGAAGCCTGCCACGGTCGCTGCGTCAGCGCCGTAGTAAGCGGTGCTGATGGTAACGACCGCGTTTTCGGTGTGGGGATATTGGTTGACCGGCAAGCTGCCGACCGAGCGTAGACCCAGCACCAGGATCATCAGGCTGATGACGACCGCGAGTACCGGACGCTTGATGAAGAGATCGGTGAAGTTCATGGCTCGAGCCTCATCGTTCTTGAGGCGTTGGGCTTTGGTCGTTGAGCGGCTGCACTGTGTTGTCGATGCGCAGCGGCGACCCGTTCTTCAATTTAAGCTGTCCGCTGGTGACCACCATCGCCCCCTCGGACACGCCCTTCAAGATCGCAACTTGATCTCCGCGCGTCGGCCCCGGGGTGATGAACACCTGCTGCGCCTGGAGCTGAGGATTGCCTTTCGCATCTTTCTT
>Ga0137412_10000268_pt1 | contig 35056 bp, 29 predicted proteins | sample CZODoug2_1_16fun_FD_122160 | JGI IMG/M metagenome (GOLD analysis project Ga0137412, IMG submission 122160) | Vadose zone soil fungal communities from Angelo Coast Range Reserve, California, USA - CZODoug2_1_16fungal (Hybrid Assembly) | ecosystem: Environmental > Terrestrial > Soil > Vadose zone...
TTCCTTGACGAGAATCGCGCCAAACAACTTCGCGATCATTTCGGCTACGAAAACGCCGGCGTTTACGATCCCCCGGGCGTCGGCGGCACCGGCGTGATTTACGTCCTGCACGATGCGACCAAGCCGGAACTTTACGGCGGACTGCCGAGCAATCCCACTATCCCGATGGCCGTGAAATTCTGGAAGCACCCGCTGAAGTGGCTGGGCAACGTGGCTCTTGTCGGCGGCCTGATTGGATTGTTCGCTCATTATTTGAAGTTCGGGCCGAAGGCGCATGAAGACTCGGACACGGCATCGAAGGAAGGAGACTAATCGTGAGCCATCCGGAACTGTTGCGTCCCCACAATCGCGTGCTCCGCTACGAATTTAAGGAGCGTATGAACCATTGGGTTGCTGCCGGCTCGTTTATTTACCTGATGCTGACAGGTCTCGCCTTCTGGTCGCCCTGGCTCTTCTGGATCGCATCGGCGCTGGGCGGTGCCGAACTGTCGCGCATGCTGCATCCGTGGATCGGCTTGGTCTTCTTCGTGGCGGTTTGCTATATGTTCGCGTTGTGGTCCAGCCAGATGAATTTCGATTCCGTGGACGCCGCGTGGTGGAAGGCTCTTCCCCACTACATTCGTAACGAAGACGACAAGATGCCGCCGGCGGGCCGCTATAACGCCGGGCAGAAACTGCTCTTCTGGAGTTTCTTTATCGGGGCGGTTCTCCTGCTGGCTTCCGGGGTAGTGTTGTGGTTTACGGAATCGCTGCCATGGAGCCTGCGTTGGGTGCGATACATTTCGGTTGTCGTGCATGCGGGGACGGCGCTGCTGCTGATCGGAAATTTCATGATCCACATCTACATGGGAGTTTTCGCGGAGCGCGGCGCGTTTGACAGCGTGATCAGCGGGGACGTTTCGCTGGCCTTCGCCAAGCGTTATCACCCCGGCTGGTACAAAGAGATCGTCGGGACCTCCGACCGCTCGAAATGACCATTCTGTCGGCCGGGAAAGTGAATTACCGCGCGCGGATCGAGCGCGCCGCTCTCCTGGCCGAGCAGCATGTATTTGCCCGGGAAATTCTCTCCTTCTACGGCGCAATCGCAAAATTTCAGCGGGAATTTTACGAATCCCTTCCCAAGCGTTGGGGCAAGAAGCCAGTTGTGCCGGCGAATGGGGATTTGCGCTCCGAACTGAATCTGCCAGTGCTGCTGGACTCCTTCGCCGAGTTTCTCAAGATACTCGAAGCGCACGCCCCGAAAGCTCTGGTGGAAGAGGCGCGGAACTTGAAGTCAAAGGGCGCCGGGCGGCAGGCGGAAATCTTGCAGGAATTCTGGAAGACCGGTTTGCTGGAAACTCACCTGCCGGTCGCCCGCCCCTTGGAACCTCCGTTAGCCAACCCCTTCGAAGATTTTTTTTCGCGGGCTGTGCTGCAGCCCTATGCGGACTTCGTCACAGGTGCAATGCTGCCGCCCACGCCGGTGATGACGGTGTGCCGTTGTCCGCGCTGTAATGCCCTGCCCGTATTCGGCGTGCTTCGCCCGGAAGGCGACAGCGGCAAGCGCTTTCTCGTTTGTTCCTTCTGCGCGCTCGAATGGGAGTTCCGGCGTATCCTCTGCGCCAATTGCGGCGAGGAAAAGGAACAGCAACTTCCTGTCTACGTCGCCGAGCAGTTCCCGCACGTCCGTGTGGAAAGCTGCGAAACCTGCAAGCACTACCTGCGCACCATCGACCTCACCAAAGACGGCAACGCAATCCCCGTGGTAGACGATTTGACCGCCGTGCCATTAAGCTTGTGGGCCGAGGAGCACGGCTATACCCGAATTCAGGGAAACCTGCTGGGAACGTAGCCCTCTTCAACGATCGAACCAAAGACAAATTAAAAAACGGAATGGAGCGGGTATGAAACGTTTTGGACTGCTCTTCTTGCTCGTAGTGTTATGCAGCAGGGAATCTCAGGCGCAGGCGCAAAAAACGGAAGCGTCGCCGCTGACGGTGATTCGCGCGGGAACGCTGATTGACGGACAAAGCGAGACGCCGCGGAAGAATCAATTGATTTTCGTGCGCGGCCAACGGATTGAGAAAGTCGCGGACGGTTCTTCGGCCATCCCCGCCGGCGCAAAGACGATTGATCTTTCCGGCGCAACGGTCCTTCCGGGAATGATCGACTCTCACACACACCTTTTTCTGTGGGGCGAAGATCCTGCAAAGGGTGGCTACGACGCGAACATATTGAAGGCGGGCATCGCGTTGCGGGCCGCGCGAGCGACTTATGCCGCAAAGCGCGCGCTCGATCAGGGATTTACGACTCTGCGCGATGTCGAGACGGAGGGCGCGGGCTACGGCGACATCGGCATCAAGCAGGCCATCGAGGAAGGAACCATTCCCGGCCCGCGCGTGTTCGGAGCGACGCGTGGAATTTCCACCACCGGCGGTTACAACCTGGAAGGTTACGCTCCCGAACTCGTGATGCCAAAAGGCGTGCAGATCGTCGACGGGCCAGTGGAAGCCCGCAAAGCGGCGCGAGAGCAACTCGAACACGGCGCGGACTGGCTGAAGGTTTACATGACCCACCGGTCGTGGGTAGACAAACAAGGTCATCTCGTCTCGCAGCCAACATTGACGGTTGAGGAATTGCGGGCAATCGTTGACGAAGCGCACGGCTGGGGAAAGAAAGTGGCGTGCCACGCATACAACGGAGAAGGCCTGCAGCGCGGACTGGACGGCGGCTGCGATTCCATCGAACATGGCCTGGACATCAGCGACGCGCAAATCGCGCAGATGGCGAAGCAGGGCACGTGGTATTGCCCGACTCTCGGAGTCTATTACCTGGACTGGGCGGCGGCGGACACACCCGAAGGGCAGCGGGATCGCGCGCGCGCCCATTTGCACGAGACGTCTTTCCGCAAAGCCGTAAAGGCCAACCTCAAAATTGTCTTTGGCACGGACATCGGCGGCATTCCCTGGCAGGAACCGATCGCCGCGGAATTCAAGTGGATGGTGAATCTCGGCATGACGCCGGCGGCCGCGATTCAGGCGGCAACTTCGCGCCCCGCCGAGATGCTGGGGAGCAAGGGAGAACTCGGCATGGTGGCCGAAGGCTCGTATGCCGACATCATCGCGGTCAGCGCGGACCCGCTGAAAGACATCACTGAACTCGAAAAAGTGAAATTTGTGATGAAAGATGGCGCGGTGTTTAAGGACGACTTCCACACGGCGCCGTGCATGGCGCCCCCGAAGTAAATCGAGCGAGGGTGGAATTATAGAACGACCGGAAAGGCTGGACTATTTCTTTTCGGAAAGCGCAATCCACAGCTTGTGTAGAATGCTTTCAACAGTTGCACCCTGGCCTTCACTTCTGGAGGTTTGGGACGCAACGTGTATTGTGTTTTGAATCGCGGACGGTAGATTGGAAACCCGCTCGAAAGTGGGCGAATGTTGTTCCTGGCTGGTGCCATACATGATCCGCGCAAAGCTGAGGTTTGACATAAGACCTTCCCGCCGCAGGCTCGGCGCCTATCCTTAGATTGTGCTCTCTTCAGAACTGCCCGGCGTCTAAGTGAAGCGGCGGGCATCGAGTTAATAACTGGCCGAAGGGTCAGGAGCAAAAGCAGAAATCAAAAACGGAAATCAAAAACGGAGGAACAACGGACATGGCGGAACAGAATTTTGCAAATCACGTGCGATGGGTGCCGGGCTTTCACTTTTTCGTAATGCCGGTGATGGCATTGAACTTTGGCTGGTCGATTTACCGTTTGAAGGTGGCCAATTTTTCGCTGGATGCGTTTGTCGGCGTGCTTGTTGCCGCGGCCCTGGTCGCTCTGGCGCTTTACGCCCGTCTGTTCGCGATTGCGGTGCAGAACCGTGTCATCCGCCTGGAAGAACGCATGCGCCTCGAGCGGTTGTTGCCCGCGGATTTGAAAGCCCGCATCGGCGAGTTCACCTGCGGCCAACTGGTGGCCATGCGCTTCGCATGTGACGCGGAGCTTCCGGCGCTGGCGCGAAAAGTCTTGGCGGAGAATATTCAGGGTCGCAAGGCCATCAAGCAGATGGTACAAACCTGGCAAGCCGATCACCTCAGGGCGTAAGCCGCGAATGTCAGAGAATACTTGTCAGCACGCCGCCTTCCGCGCGGATCGCGGCACCATTAATGACGGCCGCCTGTGAACTGGCAACGAATGCCACAACGCCGCCGACCTCCTCCGGAGTTTCAAATCGCTTTAATAGAGAACTCGGGCGCACTTTCACGAAAAACTGTTTTTCAAACTCCGCTTCGCTGATCCCCTGCTGGCGCGCAAAATCCTTCACAAATGTTCCCACACCCTCGGAAGCGGTCGGCCCGACGAGGACCGAATTCACGGTTACGCCCGTTCCCGCGACGGTTTGGGCGACGCCGCGCGCGATGGAAACCTGCGCTGTTTTCGTCATCCCGTAGTGAATCATTTCCGATGGGATTTGCTGCGCGGATTCGCTGGAAATAAAAATAACGCGGCCCCAGTTCTTGCGCCGCATTCCGGGAAGATAGTGCCGCGTCAGGCGCACTCCGCTCAACACGTTTACTTCAAAAAAACGGAGCCAGTCGGAGTCGGGGATGTCCCCAAAGGGCTTCACTTCGAAAATTCCCAGATTGTTGATAAGCACATCCGCTTCCGGCACCTGGCGCACGAATTTGGCCACGCCCTCGGTCTTGCCGAGATCGGCAGCGACACCGCGCACCTGCGCCCCTTTGTGATGTTTCAGGATGGAGTCGACCGCAGCGGTCACGCGCTCCTCAGTCCGGCCGTTCAAGACAACATGCGCGCCTTCCGCGGCCAATGTTGAGCCGATTGCCAGCCCAATCCCTGCGGTGGATCCGCTTACCACGGCAATCTTTCCTTTGAGCCCAAGATCCATCTGATCCGTCCTCTCAATCCGAATTGACGCGCGGTATTCGTTAGACCCAGTTCTTGGATGCGGGATACGGCCGAATGGCTAAAGAGGATTATTGCGCCGCGAATGCCGCATCCAGCGAAACACTTTCGCCGTCGGGATTCGTAAGGACCAACTGCTGGGCTCCGGAAGGGAGCGCCGGCGTGGTGCAAGTCAGAGTATTTTTGTCCTTGAAGACGACCGATAACGCTCTGCCGCCTAGCGTGGCCTTGGTACCCGACTGAAAGCCGCTGCCGCGGATGGTGAGGTTTGTTCCTCCCGCCGACGGCCCCACCGCAGGCGCGACGGTTCCAATTCCCAGCGGCACACTCGAAAGCTGCAACACAGTGACGCCGGAAGTTGTCAGCGCAAAAATGCGCTGGCCATTTTCATCCAAGGTTAAGAAAGTCCCGTGCAGGCCATCCGTATCGGTCGAAAGCATCGCAAACGGTTCCGGCAAATACAGCCGCAGCCGCAGCCGGCCGCTGTGAGCGTCGCGAATATCAACGCCGCCACGAATTCCCGTGGCAGGCGGAGCCGGCGGTGGCGCACCATCCAGAAACGGCTCGTAGAGCAGCGCGCCAGAGGGATGCAGCGCCGCGCCCGGCACGGCGACACGATTCGCAATCGTTTCGAGGTCTGCGGAAGTTGGCAGCGCGGCAAGCGTCAAATTGGCGCCGCGAATTTCGGTTGTGCCCCCTGAACGGATCGCAAACATCGTGCCGTCGGAAGCCGCGGTCAGATCCGTGGAAAAATCTTTCGCGGTGGAAACCGTGAAGGAGTTGGGCGCCGAGGCCGACCATTCCGCCACCGGTCCTCCCGGCGCGCTGCCAAACGCGAGATACACCGCATCGCCGCTATGGTCGGCTTGCAGCAAGGGCGCTCCCGTGATCGAAGTCACTTGCGGTTGCGGCGCGGGCTCGAACGTAGGGGGAAACGCGGTCAGATTCATCTGGCCCAGGCAACTGTTGCACGCATTGGAAGTACCGCCCTCGCCGCTCAATCCCACAAACACGCTTTGCGCGCTAGTGGCGGCGACTCTCGAAGGACCGGAATTCAGGTATCCCGCAACCCCGCCGACGAAAACGTTCGAGCCATTGTTTGCGCCGCCATCCGGATTAATCAGGTAGACGTTTTGCGCGCCAAAATCCGCCACGACCAGCTGCGTGTTGTCCGGCGTCAGCGCCATCCCGCGAAGCCCGGCACTCGGCGGAGGGCCATTCGGTGGAGGTGCCAGGGGACTCCGGAAAACCTGCGCGTTCAGGTCGAAAACATCCACGTGATCCGTGGCGGAAAGATAAAGCTGCTGGCGGCCCTGGTCGTAGAGAATAAATTTATAAAGGCTCGGATTCGTGTAAGTCTGCCTGGCCGTCAGATATTGAAAGGATCTGGCCAGCGTAATGTTTCCCGATGGGGTGGTCAGCGAGACATCGGCTTTCCCCGCTGCGCCCGAGGGAGTTGTAGCGGTGATACGCTCGATCGGTAATGGATAGGTGGTGTCTAGTGCAAGCGCTGCGGAAAAAGCGGGCAGGGCTTCCACTTTTTGCACGGTAGCGGACTGGCCGCCGATTTTCACCGTGATGCCGCCGGCGTTGCTGCCGAAGCCGTATCCCAGGATGTAAATGGTATCGCCGCCCGCCGATGCTCCCGCATTCGGCAAAATCGCTTCCACACTGGGGCCGTAACTGAAGCCGTCTGGAGCCGCAACGATCCAGCCGTTCGAAAAGTAAGCGGTCAGATTCACAGCGCCGCTGATGGCGCTGGCGGGGGAACTCGCTTGCATCTGCGTACCACCCGACACGTTTGCCGCCAGTGGAGTTTGCAATCCGAAGCGGATCTGCGCGCTCGAAGAAAAATTTGCCCCGCTGATGGAGACGGCCGTTCCACCCGCGCTCGGCCCTTCAGCGGGCAAGACCGTTGGCGCGTTAGCGAGAGAAGGTGCGGGAAGAGAGAGCATGCCCGGTGAGGAGACGTCGATCGCACCGAGGCCGCGATTGCCGCGCCCCCACGCAAGTTGCGAATCATCAATTTCTTCGATGGCTGTCGGAGTTCCCTGCACCGCCAGATCCGAAACCTGCCCGAGTTTCTGCAGATTGCCGGCGGCCAGCGCGGTAACCACTCTCCCGTTGCCAAGCGCTTCGGAAACATACAAAGTCTGCCCATCGCGTGAAAATACAATTCCACCCGAATTGGTTGCAGAGTAGCTACCCAGCGAATTCAGTGAGCTGTCGAAAAGCACAACCTGCTGCACGCCGGCCGAATTGATCAGTGCGGCAAACCGGCTGCCGTTCGAATTTGCGGCAAGGCCAATGATATTCCCGCTGCCCAATACTTGAGGGCCGCCAACCACGTTTCCATTTCCATCAAGCACAACCGCTTCGCCGCTCGAATCATTTGCCGTAGCCACCAGACGAGACCTATCTCCCGAACGCGCCATGACGCCCAGGCCATTTTGAAATACCGCGGGTGCCCGGGAAGTAAGATCCGTCGCTGTGTTTGAAGAGGGATCCCACAGGGCCAGTAGCGATTCGCTCGCCGAAGATTGCCTCAAGCGCAGAGCAAGTTTGCCACTGGCAAGCGTTAGCGCTTCCGTGGGGCGATTGAACACAACACCGGGGATCGGTGTAATCCCCGCCATTGGGTAACGCGCACTCACTTCCAAGCTGCTCGTAAAGATGGCGAAAAGTTCCTCCGTATTCGCGCCCACCCAGAGCGTCGCCCCGTCGCTCGATAAATCCACGCTTGAAGCTCCCGGCACGTCAATCACGGACTGCAAGCCGGGAATGGCGTCTGCGTAAATTTCCACGCGATTCATCGCCGGGTTGGCTACGAAAAATCGCTTTCCACTTGCGTCATAAACGAGCTGGCGCCGCCGCGGTTCGCCTGCTGGTGTATCCACAGCCGCAACCGAATCGTTGCGCAGAAAGGTGGACCGCGGAAGATTTAGAGCTACGCCTGTTTGAACGGTCAAAGAAAAAGGAGCGGAGTGGGAGAGAGCGCCACTTGTAGCCTGAGCCGAGATCGTGAACTGCCCCGTAGCAGCGTTGGGTGACGCGCCGATTATTACGGCAACCGCCTGCCCTGAACTGACGGAAAAAGGACTCGCCGGATTGCTGGTCACTCCGGCCGGAACCCCGGAAAGCGTCACTTGCACGCTTCCGGAAAAGCCGTTCAAGCCGTTCACCGTAACGCTGACCGGCGCGCTCGAGCTTCCCTGGGCGATGCTGACCGTGCTTGTCGAAAGCCCAATCGTAAAATCCGGCTGTGGAGGCGGCGGTTGAGTTCCCCCTCCGCCGCCACCGCCACACCCGCTGAGGAAAATCACAAAACCCGAAACCAGGACAGTCGAATTGTGTACGCCTCGCGGCATGGCGTAACTCCTGCGAAGCGAAAACCAGTTTGAGTGAGGCGGCAGGCATGAGCGGGCGCCTGCCGGAACATTCAGATCCCCGGGAAGAGAACAACCGTGAAGACCATAGCTATCAGTCGAGAACTTGTCAAGTTATTAAATAATGCGAAAGATAGATTGAGGATAAATAAAACGGCGTCCCGTTTGTTGCGGGACGCCGTCCTTGGGAAGAACTTGGGATAGGAACTGAAACTTAGATCGTTTTTGGCCCGACACCCGCGGGCGCGGAGGCCGAACGCGAAAATACGCTGCTGCTGTTGCTGCCGGACTCTTTCTCTCCGGACTTGTCGATTTCGATGGAACCTTTGAAGTACGCGCCGTCTTCAATCATGATGCGCGCGGTGGTCAGGTCGCCGTTGACCGAGCCGTCCTTCTTGATCTCGATGCGGTCTTTCGCGCGGAGATTGCCCTTGACCGTGCCGTAGACCACGACTTCACGGGCAATAATATCCGCGGTCACCTTGGCGGAAGCGCCAACGGTGAGTTTGCGCTCGTCAAGCTGCACGAGCCCTTCGACCGTACCTTCGAGGAGCAGATCTTCACTTCCAGTAATTTCGCCTTTGATGTGCAGGCTCGGTCCGAGGCGCGCGGTGGCGCGATCGGCGGTTGCACCCAAAGGACGCATGGCATCTGTACTCATTGCGGTTGTTCCCTCCCAAGTTGCCGCAGAAGTCTTCGGCGGCAAATTCGCTGGTAAATTTTTGATTTCCGGCTGCCCAGCTTGCGGCGTATCCGGCTTTTTGTTACCCCACATCGGTCCTCCAGGGATAGTACACCCCACGCAGATTTCCGGCCCGGGGTAGTAAGCAAGAAGATAGTCCGCGGGGAGGCGTGCGGCAAATACAGTATCGTAAACAGGTGCCTGAAAGTAACTAGACCAACGAACAGGTTCAGGACTGTCCCAGGTACTAAGGAAACGCCTCCGGGCTCAGGAAGTGGGCTTGTCCGGAATCGGCTGGGTGGCCAGGAAGTCCGAGACAAATCTCTTTTCGTAAGTGGCCAGCAGTTCCTCGATGCGATTTGCAGAGGAAGATTTCAGCACGAAGCCCGCGTGGTGATATTTCGAGATGCGATAGACGATTTCGTCGTCCGTGTACGCGGAGGTATCCGGCTCCTGCTGGCGCGCGAGGGAAATAATGACGCCCGCAAAGTCTTCGTGCGGCGGCGGCAAATGGTAGGGCCGCTTCCCTGCCCCCACTTCCAGTTGAGCCCACTCGCGCCAGAGATTGATGCCCGTCGCGGCCTGGACGACGTTCGAAATGTAGGCGCCGCCAATGCGCGCGGCAATTTCGAGGAAGTAAAAGCGGCCGTCGGCATGGGATTTCAGAAATTCCGTGTGAGTGACGCCACGGGCCAGGCCGAGCGCGTCCACCAGTTTCTGATGGATTTCTTTGAGCGACGTAGCTTCGGGCGAATCGCGCGGCAAGGTTCGAGTGGTGAAAACCCCTCCGTGGTGCGAAACGTCGAGCGGCGCCATACCATAGGCGTGGGCTTCGGCGAATAGAACCCGCTTTTCCGAAACTATGCCGTCCACGTGAAATACCCGGCCTGGGATGAATTGCTCCAGCAGGTATTGCGACTGGTTATCGCCCAGTTGGTCCAGCCACGGCCACAACTCTTCGCTCGCGTTGATTTTCTTCATTCCGATGCCGGAGGCTTGCGCGCGCGGCTTCAGCAGCCATGGCCCCGGCACGCGATTCATGAATTCGCGCAGATTTTCGTGATTCAACACGTGGATGAATTCCGGAACCAGGATACCCGCTTCCCTGGCCCTCATGCGCATCGCAAGTTTGTCGCGAAAATAATGCACCGTGGTCAGGCCCATTCCGGGCAACCGCAAATGTTCGCGAATGGCGGCGACGTTTTCCAGGTCAAATTCATCCAGCGCCACGATGCGATCAATCTGCCGGCTGCGGGCCGCATAACTCACCGCATGCAGCAGATCCTGCAACGGAAGTTCATCGGGCATGAAAAACATTTCGTCGATGGCTTCGCGTGGCCAATTGCCTTTGCGAAGTTTTTCGACGGTCAGAAGATAAACTGTGCAGCCCAGGCCCTTACACGCGCGCAGGAAGTCCTGCCCCTTTTCATAAGAGGTGACACACAGGATGGAGATAGCACGATCCGAGGGCATGGGCTGTTCCGTGCATGCGGCAGGCAGGTGCGACGGCCTTGCCCGCAAATAAACTGCGCGGATTATACCCGTGTTTAACCGGCGGGAAACAAAAATTGCAGGAACGGGCCGACGCGCTGGGCCCAGGCGGCTTCGTTGTGCTCGGCACCCTCAACGCGTTCGTAGTGCAGGTCGCGTCCGGGCTGCCAGCCTTTGCCAAGCAGGACGTCGCGGAAGCGCTCAACGTCTTCCACGGTGCGGCCACCTTCGCGCGTACCGGCATCCAGCCAGATTCGGGGGTGAGGATGCACCGGGGCGGCTGCGGCGAAGCGCAGGATCACGCGCTCATTCCACCAGACGGACGGCGACAACGCCGCGATCCTTCCGAAAACCTTTGGAAGTTTCAGGCCCAGATATAAGGATACGAGCCCGCCCAGCGACGAGCCTCCGATTCCGGTGCGTTCCGCGCCGCCGGACACGCGATACTGGCTCTGGACGAAGGGACGAACTTCTTCCAGCAAAAATTTAGCGTAGCGGTTCGCGCGGCCGCCGCCGAGTTTTGGCGCTCGCGTCGGCGTGTATTCGCCCAGGCGCTGCTTCCCCGCGTTGTAAATGCCCACGATGATCAGCGGCTCAACGCGGCCTTCGTAAATCAGGTTATCGGCGGTCTGTCCTACATGCCAATCCATTCCGGGGATGAACGACGTGGATCCGTCAAAGAGATTTTGCCCGTCGTGGAGATAGAGCACAGGGTAGGGACGGTCGGCCCGTTCGTTGTAACCCGGTGGGAGATAGACGATCAGGTCGCGGCGATTGCGAAGATATCGCGAGGGAAACTTCTCATGCTTGATGAGATTGGGCGAACTCACGGAACGATGACGACCAGAAGATCCTTCGCTTCCACATGCTGCCCCGGTGCCACGTGGAGTTTCGTGACGCGCCCGGATATCGGCGCATAAATGTTCGATTGCATCTTCATGGCTTCCAGTGTCAGAAGTTTAGCACCCCGCTCGACGGGATGGTTAACCTGCACCGCGATTCCGCTGACCAGGCCGGCGGTTGGAGCGCCCACTTGACCGGGATCTTCGGGGTTGGCCTTGGGATGGCTGCGCTCAACGACGCGCAGCGCGCGGTCGCGCACGGTGACTTCGCGCGGCTGGCCGTTGAGTTCGAAGAAAAGCGTGCGCGTGCCATCAGGGTGCGCTTCGCCGATGGTAAGAAATTTCACGATCATCGTCTTGCCCGGCTCAATCTCGACCGTAATCTCTTCGCCCGGTTGCAAGCCATAGAAAAAGGCAGGCGTAGGCAGCACACCCGCATCCGCGTAGGTTTGCCGGAATTTGTCGTATTTCAGATAAACGTCCGGATAGAGCAGGTAGCTAAGCAGCGCGTCAACCTCCACAGGGTGACCCACTTTTTTCTGCAGCTCGGATTGTTCCTCGGCAAAGTCGGCCCCGGGAAGATTCGCGCTGGGACGTCCTTTCAACGGGGCTTGGCCGCGCAGAATAATGCGTTGCAACTTCTTCGGCCATCCTCCCGGGGGAACACCGAGCGCGCCAGAAAACATTTCCACCACCGAATTCGGCAGCGAGATGTCGTGGTTTTCGGGAAGCGCCAACAAATCGGCGGGCTTCATTTCATTAGCAAGCAGGAACAACGCCATGTCGCCGACCGTTTTGCTGGAGGGAGTGACCTTCACAATGTCGCCAAACAACTGGTTCACCTCGGCGTAGGTTTTTTCCACTTCGCGCCAGCGGTGGCCTAGCCCCATGGCAGCGGCCTGCTCGCGCAGATTGGTAAATTGCCCGCCTGGAATTTCGTGCTCGTATAGGCGCGCGGAACCCGACTTGGGCCCGGAATCAAACGGAGAATAATATGTCCGCACGGTCTCCCAATATTCGGAACATTCATTGAGCGCCTCGGAATCGAGTTGCGTGTCGCGCGGCGTATTCTTCAGCGTCTCCACAATCGCATTCAGATTGGGCTGGCTGGTGCCGCCGCTCATGGAAGCCACGGCCGCGTCGGCCGCGTCCACGCCCGCTTCCGCCGCCTTCAGCAGCGACGCAGCGTTCAGGCCGCTGGTATCGTGAGTATGAAAATGGATCGGGACGCCGATTTCCTCGCGCAGCGCTTTCACCAGTGAATATGCGGCGTAAGGCTTGCACAAACCCGCCATATCCTTGATGCAGAGAAAATGCGCGCCCAATTTTTCGAGCTGTTTGGCCATCCCAACATAATATTTCAACGAATATTTCGGGCGGCTCTTGTCCAGAAGATCGCCCGTATAGCAGATAGCCGCTTCGCAGATGGCGCCGGTCTCGAGCGCCGCGTCCATAGAGACGCGCATGTTTTCGATGGAATTCAGCGAGTCAAAAATGCGGAATATATCGATGCCCTGGCGGTAAGACTCTTTCACGAATCTCTCCACCACATTATCCGGGTACGACGTGTAACCCACCGCATTGGCGCCCCGCAGAAGCATCTGAAAGCAGATGTTCGGGATGCGCTCGCGAAGTTCGCGCAGGCGCTGCCAGGGGTCCTCATGCAAAAAGCGCATCGACGTATCAAACGTCGCGCCGCCCCACATTTCCAGGCTGAAGAGATTCGGCAGGCGTTGCGCCACCGCATCAGCGGTAGCCAGCAGGTCAAAGGTGCGGACGCGCGTCGCCATCAGGGACTGGTGAGCATCGCGAAACGTCGTGTCCGTCATCAGCAATCGCTTTTCTTTTCTTGCCCAGGCCGCAAATTTCTTCGGACCAAGTTTTTTCAGCAGTTGGCGCGTGCCCGGCGGCGGCTCGATGCCCGGCGCCGCCGGGATTGCGGCCCTCTCGATCGGCTCGGGCCGCTTCTTCCCTTTCACTTCCGGATTCCCGTTCAAGATCACGTCGCCGAGATACGAAAGCAGCTTGGTAGCGCGATCCGTGCGGCCTGAAAAGTGAAAAAGCTCAGGCGACTCATCCAGAAAAGAAGTGGTCACTTCGCCGGCGCGGAATTTCGGATGGTTGACGACGTTTTCAACGAACGGGATGTTCGTCTTCACACCGCGAATGCGGAATTCGCGCAGGGCCCGATCCATCCGCTGGCACGCTTCGTTCAAATTGGTGCCCCACGCAGTCACCTTCACCAGCAGCGAATCGTAATAGGCCGCGAGCACCGCTCCGGCATAAGCCGTGCCGCCGTCGAGGCGGATGCCAAATCCAGCCGGAGACCGATACGTGGAGAGTTTCCCGTAGTCGGGAGCGAAGTTCTTCGCCGGGTCTTCGGTGGTGACGCGGCATTGCAGCGCCGCTCCGTACAACGGAATTTTCTCCTGCACCGGCAATGCCAGCGGCTCCTCGTGCAGCTTGTGCCCCTGCGCGATCAATATCTGCGAGCGCACGATGTCCACCCCGGTGACCATCTCCGTCACCGTATGCTCCACCTGTACGCGCGGGTTCACTTCGATGAAATACCAATTCTGCGAATCCACGTCGTAGAGGAACTCCACCGTGCACGCGTTGCGATAATTCGCCGTCCGGGCAATCTGCACCGCCGCGGCGCACAGTCCCTCCCGCACGTTTTGTGGAAGATTCGCTGCCGGGGCCACTTCGACGACTTTCTGGTGCCGCCGCTGCACGGAGCAATCGCGTTCATAAAGATGCAGCAGATTGCCATGCTCGTCGGCAAGAATCTGCACCTCAATATGCTTCGCCCGCGGAAGATATTTTTCCAGGAACACCGAGGCGTCGCCGAATGCGGACTTCGCTTCTCCCTGCGCTTCTTCGAGCCGCGCCGCAAGCTGTGCCTCGTCGCGAACAACGCGCATGCCCCGTCCGCCGCCGCCCATCGCTGCCTTCACGATGACGGGATACCCGATCTCGCCGGCAATCTTCTTCGCTTCTGCAGTGGAAGAAACAGACTTCTCCGTTCCGGGCAACACGGGCACGCCGGCCTTGGTAGCAAGCCTTCGCGCGGCAGTCTTGTCGCCAAGCAGTTCCAGCAGTTCCGGCGTGGGTCCAACAAACGTCAGCCCAGCCTTGGCACACGCCCGCGCCAGCGCCGGATTCTCCGCCAAAAATCCGTACCCTGGATGAATCGCATCCACCTCATGCGCCTTGGCAATCGCGATAATTCCCGGGATATCAAGATAAGCCTCCACCGGCCCTTTCCCCGCGCCGACCTGATACGCCTCATCCGCCTTGAAGCGGTGCAGCGCCAAGCGGTCTTCGTGCGAGTAAATCGCCACCGTCCGCAAGCCAAGCTCATTTGCCGCCCGAAAAATGCGGATGGCGATTTCGCTGCGGTTGGCAGCCAGCAATTTGTGGATGGGACGATTCTTCTTCACAGGAACCTATCTATCGGGCTGATAGTCAGACACGAAATTTTACATTGTTTCACGGGTGGGGAAAACGCGAAGCACAATAATTTGCATCACGCGAACAGGAAATTCTTATGGGCCGATGTAAGAGCAGCGAAGCCTAGTGCTTCACCAAGGGAAGCGCAAATCGGATCGGCACGCCGAAATTCGACCCGCCAAATCCCTTCACAATCGCAAACGTCACCCCGATCACTCCGCCCTGCCGATTTAGCAGCGGCCCGCCCGATCCGCCCGAAGTGGTTTGCGCGTCGTAAACGATTTTGTCCGGCAAAACGTCGCCCACGTGTCCCTGCGTAACCAACGGCCGAATCAATTTTCTCTTCGCCAGTTCCACCAGCACAAGCTTCGGATCGCCCGCGCTCGCTTTCACGATTTGCTGCACGATATCGTCTCCGGCCCGCGCGAGAATGGCGTCCAATCCCGTCGCGTAGCCAACGCTGATCAGTTCTTCGCCGCTCACAGCGGCTTCCTTGCTGGCGTCGAGTCTCAAAGTCGGCCGGTGCAACTCCGAGAGGTCGCCATGGACCAAGGCAAGGTCCGCCTCCTTCGAAATCTGCGAAATGTTTACGGGGATGCCGTTCCCCTCACCCGGAAAATAAGCGGTCATTTCCGCAATCACCGGCTCCAGCCCCTGTTTCATGGCTCCCGCCAGCTCTTCATTCTGCCACCAGGGCTGCACCACATGGTGGTTGGTCAGGATTTTTCCGTCGCCCACGATGAAGCCAGTGCCAAAAAAATCGCCGCGCACTTCAGGGCCGCGCCCCTCGGTGGTATAGACCGGATTGCCGTCGCTATCCTTCAACGGCGAGCCATCGCTATCCATCCCCCCATAGCGCAACCGCCGGCCAGACGATTTATCGTTGAAAGCCACGGAGACATGCAAAAGGCCAACGCTCGGGGCATAAGAGCGGATGATGGTCTCAGCAGCTTGCGATTGCCCCTCAATCTTGGCAAGCCGGCTGGTGGTTTCCTCCAGTTGACGCCGAAGGTCCGCTGCACCGCCGTCATTTTGCGCCGCCAATTTCTTCTTCAAGTCCTCGCTCTGCTTCTGCAACTGCTCTTTCTGTTGCAGCATGTCGGAGTTGGATGGGTCGTCCCGCAAACGGCGCGCGGAAGCCAGAAGCTGCGCCTCAGTTTGGACGCTGTGTTCCAGTTGCGCAATCTCACCGTAAGCCCGCTTGGTTTCCTTATCCGCGCGGCGCGAATACAGGAAGAAAACTCCCGAAATGATCAACGCCAGGCCAAACAGGGAAAGCACGCCAATCTTCAGAATCCGCTCCAGCGAAAAGGCATCGCGAGTCATCTTTTCCGTCACCGCCAGCGCCTGAAACGCGGTCTGCGCGACGTCGAAGCTCTCTTCCGCGATGCGCGTCTTTTGCTCCAGCTTTTCCACGGTATTCTTCTGCCGCAATTGTGCACGGACGCGGGCCAACAACTCGCCTTCAGTCCAGGGAACTGGCACAACATCATCCGCCCCCAGATCGAGGGCCCGGGCGCGGTCCGCGGCGCTACCTGCGGACAGAACGACTATCCGCATGTCCGCGCCGTGCGATCGGGCGACAGCGATCGCTTCGTTGCACGAGCCGCTTCCCGCCGCGGCGGAGATCAGCAGCAGGTCCGGCGGCGCGCTCTGCACTTTGTGAAAGGCGTCTTCGCTGGAATCGGCAGTGGTGAGCGAATAACCAGCTTCGGTCAAAAGATGGGCAAGCGCATCGCGGCTGGGGTCGGGTGCACCGACCAGAAGAAGGCTGGAAGTTTTTGTGGTCACGAGTAAGGGCGTCCTATGCTTCGAGGTCACTCCGCTCGAAGGAGTTAGCAGTCTACCCTAGTCGGCGCGGCGTTTCACGCCTCCGGGCAGCCCCAACTGGATTGGATGCACCGAGGTGGCGACTGGCTCCATTTCTTTCAGCGACTCCAGCTCGGCCTGTACGCGATCCCAGGTCTTTTTGTCTTTCTTGACGTCGTAGGGAGCATCCGCGCTGGCAAAAAAGGTCAAGAGCTCCTCGCGCAAGCCCGGGGAAACGCAACTGAATTTCTTCTCAGCCAATCGATGAAGCAGTTGCGCGTGGGCATCGTCATTCAGGCGATACTTGCCGCCGGAAGTTTCGCTGCCGACGTCAAAATTCAGGTTGGGAAGCTGCAGCGTTCCCCGCCCCTCTTCGCCCAGCAGTTTCTGGTACTCCTGAACGGAGGCGTTAAAGCTCCTCTCGAACATCTTTTCGGTCTCGGGCGTCGGCGTCCTCAATTGCAACACTTTCAGTGGCCCAATCTTCGGTAATAGTTTGTAAAGAAAGGCATAGAAGCGCTCTTTCCGGCTGGGGCGCTGGTAATCCTTTCCCCACTGTCTTTCAAACTCCGACCGCGAAAGGTTATAAAGAAACTTCCGGTGCGTGGCGCCCGGCTCATCCGCTTTGATTTCCTTGCTCTTCAAGCTCCAGGCGATGCGGGTTGCTTCCGGAATCAATTTGCTGACGTCTCTGCGGTAGGAATTCAGCGCCTTTTCTTCGTCATCCAGCACGGAAATCAATTCGACCCCATAAACCTGCTGAAACGCCTGATCAAGCAGCGGGCGCGAAACCTCGAACCCGATGAAGTCGTGGTAACTCGAAGGCGCATATTGCCCCTTGGCCACTTGCAGAACGTCAAAGCCGAACTCCGTTTTCACGTGGGCGAGCGTGTCGTCCTCATAGGTCACGAAATCGCCGAACTTGCTCTTGAGTTTCGGGTAAAGAATAGGTACCGCGCGATTCGTCGCCAGCCGATGCCCCTGGTTGTCCGTCGCGTAATGCGAAAGCGCGCCCAGCGCGAACGCGTAGTCATAAACATTCTGCGCATCCCGCAAAAGCGCCAGCACAAAATCGCCGCTGCGGACATAGTGCGTCAAATCGCTGAAGAACGCGTTGCCGTGCGGATAGTAACCCAGGTCCTGAATGATGGAACCGCCGTAGGCGTAGGCCTGCGCCGCGCTCAATTCTTCTTCCGTTGCTTCGGGATATCTGGCCCTCAGCAACGGCTTAATGTGCGATTCCCACGTAGTATCGATCAAGGCTTGATGGGCAAGCACCGCGTAACCGTATCCGGCGGGAGGCAGGAGAAGCTGAAGAAATAGGAAGAGCGCGATGGCAACCGCATTCGCGCGAAACCAACAGGAAAACTTGCTGCTGCGCGCCGCGCCGCTCAAGAAATTCTGCCTAAAAAAGAAAGAGTCGCCAGCATCGCTTCAGTGTAGCCCAGAAGCACGCGGCTTTCCCTCAAGAGAATTCGCTAGTATTTGCGGAGAACTCCGATGACCCTGCCTTGAATCTTTACGTCGCTTGCCGCGACCATGATGGGCGCCATATCGGAATTCGCGGGCTGCAGCCGCACCTTGCCGGAACCTTCGCGATAGAAACGCTTCAGCGTCGCTTCATCTCCCGCCACCAGTGCAACCACAATGTCCCCCGCGTTCGCCACCTGGGTCTGCTCGCACACCACAAAATCCCCGTCCATGATGTGGTCCTCGATCATGGAGTTGCCCTTCACTTGCAGCACGAAGGAATTTCCTCCGCGCGCAAAATCACCCAGCGAAATCGTCTCGCGCTCTTCCACCGCTTCCAACGGGCGGCCCGCCGCAATGCGGCCCACCAGCGGAAGCTCCTGAATGCGGCGCTCGATCACCTGCTCTTTCACAGACTTCGGTAGCTGCACAATTTCGATGGACCGGCTCTGGTTGTAGCCGCGCCGGATAAAACCCTTCTTCTCCAGCGTGCTGATGTGTTTGTGCACGGTGGCCAGCGAAGTCAGCTTCAATCCCTTCCCGATCTCCTCGAAACTCGGCGCATAACCGTGTTTCGTCTCAAAGGCTACAAGATAATCGAGAACTTCCTTTTGCCGTTTTGTCAGCGCCATTTGTAGCCTCCGCGGCTTGCCGCTTCAATCTTCCCGTGCGGCTTGTGCACTCAGCATTCTGTCGTAGCAAGGCCCGTCCAAACCTGGAGTCACTCTAGGCGAAAAGAAAGCGAACGTCAAGTGGCGTTTTGCGCAAACCTCCCTCTTTCGTACCCTTTTCACTCCCTCCCCCTTGTGTTCTTCTTGTCGGCAGCCATGACTGAAACGGTTTGGTCTTCCACCCGGCGTTCCGCTGGCGTTACCTGTGCCTCGGCTCTCGCTATCCTCGGAAGCGGCTCCGCGTTATTTCTTTGGGGGAGTCTGTTTCTCGGAATACTGAATTCGCCGCCGGTTTATCAAGGCAAGCATCTCTACGAGCTTTACCCGTTTAAATTATTATTTATATTCTCGGTGCCGCTTTTCCTGATTGCCTCCGGCATTCGCACCGGCATCGGACTATTTCAGTTGAAACCGTGGGCCAGGCGTGCGGCTCTCTTGTGGGCGAGCGTCGCGCTTTGCTTTTGCCTGTACGTGATTGCGTTTCGCCCGTTTGAGACGTTCTTCATCCCGGAGAGATTCGTGAGCGAACTGGAATCGTTCAAGCAGCTGCTCGCCATTTCTTTCGTAATTGCGCTCTTTCCCGTCAGCATCTGGTGGATCTTCTTTTTCCGCTTGCCCAGCGTGAAACGCCAGTTTGAAGAACCGGCCCGGCCAGAACCCGCCCGTAACTGATCCACCCCGCGGACAACTTCGCATTTTGCCCGCGCCTCCGCGCTATCGTCGCGCCCGCGGAAATGATATATAGCTGAACCATGAAACCTTCGGGTCCATCGAGCTCCGTAGTTGCCGCCGGAGTTGTCGGAATACTCGTCAGCCTGGTTACGATCCTCATCTCGGTGGCCGGGATCGCGGGCATGAGTCTGATGCCGCAGGCGGGCGCCTCTCCGCAAATTCCACCGTTTGTCAGATCCACTGTCGTCGCGACGATGGTCTTCTTTGCCGGCCTGGCGATCTTTGGAATTTTCACCAGTGTCGGCGTGCTGCATTTAAAAAATTGGGCGCGAGTCTCCATGATGATTTGGGCTGGCGTGATTTCTGCTGGCTGCGGCCTGGCATTGCCGTTCGCGGTATTTGGGCCCATGCCGGAAGCGCCCGCGGAATCCCCGATGGCTCTGCCCATGCTTCGCCTACTGGTAGTCATGGTGTACGGAATTCCACTTCTTATCGGTGTCTGGTGGCTCTTGCTGTTCAATCAGCGCGCCATAAAAGAGCAGTTTCTCGCGCCGGCTCTGGGCGACGGCCAACTCGCCGCTCCGGCAAGCCCGCGTTGTCCATTGCCTCTGGCCATTCTCGCGGGCTTCTCCATTTTATCCGCCGGGTTCAGTTTGCTCCTGCCTTTCACGAATTTTCCCGTCAACGTGATTCTTTTCGGCCACCGCTTTCACGGAGCCATCGGTGTGGTGCTCTTCTACCTTTCTGCGGGTCTTTTGCTTGTGGGAGCCATCGGGATGCTGCGCCTGAAGCAGTGGAGTTACCCCCTGATGCTGGGCCAGTATTTTTTCTGGATGGCCAGCGGCACGATCACTCTGGTCAGCCCAAGTTATGACCGGAACATCCATGAAATTATTTCACAGATGAATCTTCCTGAAGGTCCGATGGGGCAAGCCGCGTTTGCGCAAACGCGGGTATTTGGCGTTCTCTCTCTAATCCCCGGCGTGTTGCTCATCTGGTTGCTGCTTTACTGCCACACCCGCTTTGTGGAGGCCTGCGCGGCAAAGGAAGCCCGGCAAAGCATCTGAGGCCCGCCATTCCCGCTTCTTTTTCAACGGTGTGTTATTCTTAGTGTGTCGGCTTCTGGCGGTCACGTATTCGCTCCCGCGAACTGGTTCTCGGGCCGCCCACCGAATAAGGACCACTCTCCTAGCTCCAGGATGAGCAGTCCGCGGTACGGGGGTAACGCGCCAACATGTCTACATTGATGGATATTCCCTCGGGGAAAACCAAGAGGGAAGTTATTGACCAGGCGGTCATCCGCTTCGCCGGCGATTCGGGCGACGGCATGCAGATTACCGGCAGCCAGTTCACCAATACCGTCGCGATTTACGGCAACGATATCGCCACGTTTCCCGACTTTCCTGCCGAAATTCGCGCCCCCGCGGGCACGGTTCCCGGAGTCAGCGGCTTCCAGCTGAATTTTTCTTCCGGCGAAGTCTACACGCCAGGCGATTCCGTGGACGTGCTGGTGGCCATGAATCCCGCGGCGCTGAAGGTAAACATCGCGGACCTGAAGGCCAACGGAATCCTGATCGTAAACTCCGACAGCTTTGAGGAAGCCGATCTGCGCAAGGCGCATGTCACCTCGAACCCTCTGGAAGACAACACCCTGGACAAGTTCCGTGTATTTCCCGTGGGACTGCAACGTCTGACCCGTGCGGCCCTGCAGCACCTCGGACTCGATGCCAAGTCCATGGATCGCTGCAAGAACTTCTTCGCGCTCGGCATGTGCTATTGGCTGTACAACCGCTCGATGGATCCGACCGTCCGCTGGATCGACGACAAGTTCAGCAAGAAGCCGCTGCTTTCCGAAGCCAACAAATTGGCGCTGAAAGCCGGATACTCTTACTGCGAAGCCACCGAAGCGTTTCAGATCAGCTACGAAATTCCGCCCGCGCAACTTACGCCGGGCACGTATCGCAACCTCAGCGGCAATCAGGCTCTGGCCATCGGCTTCGTCACCGCGGCGCAGAAGGCTGGTTTGAAGTTGTACCTCGGCAGCTACCCGATTACGCCGGCCTCCGACATTTTGCATGAACTCTCTAAGTACAAGAATTTCGGCGTTCTCACGTTCCAGGCCGAAGACGAAATTGCTGCCATCACCAGTTCCATCGGCGCCGCCTATTCCGGCGCGCTGGCCATCACCACGACTTCTGGCCCCGGCATGGCGCTGAAGACAGAAGCTCTGGGCCTCGCTGTAATGACCGAATTGCCCCTCATAGTCTGCGACATTCAGCGCGGTGGGCCTTCCACCGGCTTGCCGACGAAGACCGAGCAGGCCGATTTGCTGCAGGCGATGTTCAGCCGCAATTCGGAAGCTCCGATTCCCGTGCTGGCCCCGTCCACGCCCGGCGATTGTTTCTGGACCGCACTCGAAGCCAGTCGCATCGCGCTCAAATACATGGTGCCGGTCATCATTCTGTCCGACGGCTATCTCGCGAATGGTGCGGAGCCCTGGCGCATCCCCACCGCCGAGGAAATCCCTCCCATCCCCGTGAAATTTGAGACAAATCCCGAAGGCTTCTTCCCCTATAAGCGCGACCCGCAAACGCTGGCGCGCCCGTGGGCCATTCCGGGTACCCCTGGCCTTGAGCACCGCATTGGCGGCATTGAAAAGCAGGAAGTCACCGGCAATGTGAACTACGAGCCGCTGAACCACGAAAAAATGGTGCGCATCCGCGCCGCGAAAGTGGAAGCCATCCGTCAAGACATTCCCGACGTAACACCCACCGGCGACCCCGAAGGCGACCTGCTTCTGGTTTCCTGGGGTTCCACGTTTGGCTCGGTAACCCAGGCTGTGAAAGAACAACGTGAAAAGGGACGCAAAATCGGCCACGTGCACTTGCGCCATCTAAATCCGCTGCCGGGCAATGTCGGCGAAGTTTTGAAGCGCTACAAAAAAGTTCTCGTCCCCGAACTCAACATGGGCCAACTGCTCTTGCTTTTGCGCGCAAAGTATCTGGTCGACGCCGTCGGCCTCAACAAAATTCAGGGACGTCCCTTCAAGCAAAGCGAACTCGAACAGAAAATCGAGGAAATGCTGGGAGTTTAGGAGATTCTGATGACCACGACCGCTCTGCCGCCCCTCACAAGAAAAGATTTTCAAACCGACCAGGAAGTCCGCTGGTGCCCCGGCTGCGGCGACTACGCCATTCTCGCCGCGGTGCAGTCTGTGTTTCCCGAACTCGGCGTGCGCCGCGAAAATTTCGTGGTCATTTCCGGCATCGGCTGCTCCAGCCGCTTCCCGTATTACATGAACACCTTCGGCTTTCACACCATCCACGGCCGCGCCCCCGCTGTCGCCACCGGTGTCAAGATTGCCCACCCGGAACTCGAAGTCTGGATGGTCACGGGTGACGGCGACGCGCTCGCCATTGGTGGCAATCACACGATTCACTTGCTTCGCCGCAACGTCGGCATCAAGGTTCTGCTGTTTAACAATCGCATCTACGGCCTAACCAAGGGGCAATACTCGCCCACCTCCGAATTTCAAAAGGTTACCAAGTCCACTCCCTACGGCTCGCCGGATCGTCCGTTCAATCCCATCTCGCTGGCCATCGGCGCTGAGGCCACCTTCGTGGCCCGCTCCGTGGACATTTTCCAGGCTCACCTGAAAGACACCTTGCGCGCCGCCGCCGCTCACAAGGGTTCCGCCTTCGTGGAAATTCTGCAGAACTGCAACATATTCAATGACGGCGCCTGGAACGGCGTAACCGAAAAAGAGGCCCGCAGCGAGCACGTCATCCAGCTCGAGCACGGCAAGCCGCTGGTCTTCGGAAAGGCCCGCGACAAAGGGATTCGCCGCAAGCCGGATGGCGACATCGAAGTCGTGCCCCTCGGCAACGGCATCTCCGAATCCGACCTGATCGTCCACGATGCGCACCACCCGCGCCCATCCTACGCCTTCCTGCTCTCCCATATGGAGGACCGCCCCGGCTTCCCGACCCCCATCGGCGTTTTGCGCGCCTGGGACGACCTCCCGCGCTACGAAGACGTGGTCAACGAACAGGTCGCCGGCGTCATCCAGCAAAAAGGCCCCGGAAACCTCAACAAGCTGCTCCGCGGCGGCGACGTCTGGGAAGTAAAGTAACGTAACCTAAAGTAAAATAAAGTATAGTCGCCAAACGAACGGTAACATCCGCCCGCAACCCTGCGTATCACTGTGTTGGCGAGAAGGATTTCTCGTTCAATCAGTGCATGTCCAGCCGTCTGGGAGGCTCCAAATTGGCTTCTAATTCGCTCTCCGGCCAGCTGGGCCTTGTTTTTAAGCCAGGCATTAATTTTTCAATTCGTAAAACCAAATTGCCTCGGTATCATCTAAACTCTTAGACAGGTTTTTTCCTCATGGATCAGAGCTCGCCCAATCCAATTCCTTCCTCGGTTCTCGGCGACGCCGACCCTGCTACCGCTGCGTTGCTCGCCACCCAGCCGGAGCAGGCCCAGACCATCGCGCTTCTCTACGAAATCAGCCACGAGCTCACCTCCATTCTCGATCGCGAGGAACTCCTGCGCCGGATCGCGGAGCGCGTCAAGAAGCTCGTGAATTATCAGGTCTTCGCCGTCTTGCTCTGGAACGATTCGACGCAGATGCTCGAAAGTGTTTTCGCCCAGCGTTATGAAAATGCTCTTCCCTCGCGGTTTCAGATGCCCCTCCATCAGGGCATCACCGGCACGGCCGCGGCGGAGCGCCGCACCATTCGTGTGGTGGATGTGCGTCTCGATCCGCGTTACGTCTCCTGCGGCGAAGAAGTCGAAGTTCGCTCCGAATTGGTAGTCCCGCTCCTGCTTCGCGACCGGCTGGTGGGAGTACTTGACCTCGAAAGCACGAAGCCGCATGCGTTCAGCGCCGAGCATGAGCGCCTGCTGAACATTCTCGGCTCCTACATCGCCGTAGCTCTTGAGAATTCCCGGCTCTTTGAAGACGCGCGCGAAAATCAGACCCGGCTGCTCAACGACCTGGAAACGGCGCGCGAAATTCAGCGGCAGCTTTTGCCCAGCGGCGCTAAGGAGATTCCCGGCCTCGATGTGGCTACGGCCTACGTGCCGGCCCGCGAGCTTGGCGGCGATTTTTACGACCTGCTGCCCTACGGTGTGGGCCGCTTGGCCGTCGCCAACGGTGACGTTTCGGGAAAAGGCACCGCCGCGGCGCTTTATGGGTCCCTGGCCATTGGTATCCTGCGTGAGCTTGTACACGACAACGAGATTTCTCCTTCGGAGATGCTCGCACAGCTCAACAGCCGCCTGCTGGCTGCCCGTCTTGATGCGCGATTCATTGCGATGCAATTCGGCGTCTATGACGCCGCCTTGCGCGAACTTACCATCGCCAATGCCGGCGGCACGCTGCCGTTGCTCGTCCACAACGGCGAAGTCACCGAGGTTAACGTTGGCGGTATGCCGCTGGGGCTGCTACCCGAAGCGGAATATGATGAAGTGACGCTTAGCCTGTCGCCCGGCGACATGGTCATCTTCGCCTCCGATGGCATTCACGAATCCATGAACAAAGAGCAGGAAGAGTTCGGCGTGGACCGCTTGAAGGCGCTGTTGTCAACCGTCATGCCCAATGACCCCGGCTTCAAAGTGGCTCAACGCATCGTCAAGGCCACCGACGAACACACCGGCCCCGGCCGCCTGCCGCACGACGACCGCACGCTCCTCGTCCTCCGCGTCACCGACGACTCCGAAGCCGACTTCTCCAAACTCCCCATCATCTACTAACCTTTTGAGTGCGGAAGCGCAGCTTCCGCTTTTACGGTTTACGCATCCGTACCACGTCCAATTCAATTTCTGGACTCGCCACTCCACGTTCTTTTGAAATTCATTGCGATTAGGAGCAGCGAAGTGGCGCGGAACTTCTCACCTCTGTAAGGAAACGCTATTTCTCCGACTTCAAAAACGTCCCACGATCCAGCTCATCAAACGCCTGCCGCAACTCCGCCTGCGAATTCATCACAATCGGCCCATACCACGCCACCGGCTCTTCAAGCGGCTTCCCCGAAACGAGCAGAAAGCGCAACCCATCGTCGCCCGCCTGCACCATCACCTCATCACCCCGATCAAAGAGCACCAGTGAACGGTTATCCGCCTCCGACGGAGGCTTCGTATCCAGCCAGCCCACAGACTCCGTGGGAACAGCAAGTGGCTCGGAGGCGTTGCAGAACTTCCCTGCTCCTGCGAACACATACGCGAATGCATGACGCGTGGTCTCCACTGGCAGAACTCTTCGCTTCCCCGGCGGCACGGTCACATCGATATATATAGGATCCGTGGCGATTCCATCCACTGGCCCTTTCTTGCCCCAGAAAGTTCCACATACAATCCGCACACTGGTTCCGTCATCGTCGGAGACTTCCGGAATGTCCGGCGAATTCACCTCCTGATAGCGCGGCGGTGTCATTTTCTGCGAAGCGGGCAGGTTCGCCCACAACTGAAACCCATGCATGCGCCCCACTTCATCGCCCTTGGGCATCTCCTGGTGAATAATCCCGCGGCCCGCGGTCATCCATTGCACATCGCCCGGAGCAATTGCGCCGTGATTACCCAGGCTGTCTTTGTGCTCCACGGTTCCAGCAAGCACATAGGTGATGGTCTCGATGCCGCGATGCGGGTGCCACGGAAATCCCGCCAGATAGTCCTCCGGCACGTCGTTGCGGAAATCGTCCAACAACAAAAATGGATCAAAATCCGAAGTATTCCCAAAGCCGAAAGCGCGGCGCAGATGTACGCCCGCTCCTTCGCGGGTCGGCTTTGATTTCACCAGTCGTTTTACGGGTCGAATGGACATGGGAGCCTCCACAGGCAAGTGTAACTTTCGAACTTAGACTCAGGCCAGAATTTGCTTTGGTTGATAGATGCTCCACTGCGATGCGATGATACAAATAATTCCCATCCACAAGACTCGCGGCCAATCTTCTTTGCACAAACACGTAGCATGCGTGTATCTTATCGCCACGCTACATCATCAGGAAGCGAAGCCCAAACGGAGGGATGTAAACGATGGCAACTGGCCTGGCGGTTTTGACTCTCGTGCACGTGGTGATCAGCCTGATCGGAATTGTTTCCGGGTTGGTGGTGACATTCGGACTGCTGCGCTCGCAGCGGATGGACGGCCTGACGGCGCTATTTCTCGTCACAACCGTAGCCACCAGCGCGACCGGATTCCTCTTCCCCTTTCACAAGCTGCTGCCTTCGCATATTCTCGGCATCATTTCTCTGGTGCTGCTGGCGTTCGCGATTGCTGGTCGCTATGCCTTTCATCTGGCCGGAGCCTGGCGGCGAATTTACTCCGTCACCGCGGTTCTTTCTCTTTGGCTGAATGTATTCGTTCTGATTGCGCAGCTCTTCATGAAAGTGCCGGCGCTCCACCCGCTTGCTCCAACGGGCTCTGAGCCGCCATTCCTGATCGCGCAGACTGTGGCGATGATTATCTTTATCGCGCTCGCAGTTCTTGCCGCTAAGAATTTCCGCGTGGACGTCCCTCACGCTGCATAGTTCGCAGTACCGGCAGTCATCTTGTGAATGGTTTTCAGGGGCCGACCATTCGCGCAGCGTGCCCTGCCGCAACACACCAAGACCAGCCGGCCAATCGGGTCGTGGAAAACAGCACAAAGTAAATGTGGAAAAAGGCTGCCTGAAACGAATCGGGTAAGGTTGTGGTCGGAACTAATTTCCGGTAGAAACCGTCTTCATCGGCACGGCGCTCGCCGTCTCGCCAAAATAATTCTGCTGCCGCAGCGTCCGGTAGATGCGCCCGGCAACTTGCGCCGCCGTCGGGCCTTTCACGCGCCGCGTATTCCCCCGCAACAAAACCGCAAGAGCAATCTTCGGATGCGCTTCGTCGGCATAGCTGAGGAACCACCCAATCCGCGAAGGATTAACGTGGTCGTCGCAGGTTCCGGTTTTCCCCAGCGGGGTCTCTTCGCCGCCGGGATCCGCGCTCAACCGCCCGGTGCCATACAGCACCGCCGCCAGCATTCCCTCGCGAACTTCCGGCAAAACGTTGGCGATGTTCAAATCTCGCTTCACGCGCGGCTGGAATGCGTCCACTTCTTCCTGCGTGTGCGGATACTGCAAATAATAAAGTGTGCCTCCATTTGCAAACGCCGCGGCCAGCGCCGCCAGTTGCAGCGGCGTCACCTGAATGCCTTCACCGAAACTCGACATGCGCCCCACACCGCCATACGCCGGCGGCTGCGTCGGGAAAGATCCCGGATGCTCGTCGGGCAGATTGTAGCCGGCAAGTTCGCCTAACCCGAGCAAACGCCCGTAGCGCGAAACCGTATCAAAGCCCATGCGCCGGCCAAGCTCTTCAAAAAACGTGTTGTTCGAGTGCGCCAGCGCCTCGGTCAAATTCATGTACTTCCGGCGGCCCACCTTCAGCATGGTGTCGCGCGTGATGACATTTTCTTCCAGCGCGGCAACCGCGATGGTCGGCTTGATCGTGGAGCAAGGAATATATCCGTCGCTGAAGGCGATCTTCTGATTCACAACGGCAAGAATGCGTCCCGTATTCGGGTCCACGGCAACAACGGAACCGTTGTAACGGCCAAGCGCATCCACAACCGCTTGGCGCACTATCGGGTCGTCATAAGCCGGATCATCCGCGCTGATCGAATCAGCATAAGTCGGCGCGTATCCGCGATACCGCGAAGGCGCAAGCCGTTTGCGCGAGTGGGATTTCACCGAGGATTTCGCAGCCGTAATCGCGGCGGATTCCGCAGCCGGCACCGGCATGGCGAGTGATCCCACCAGCAAGCCCGCGACAATAGTTTTTCCCAGTTCCTTGATCATTCAGTCCTGACCTGGAGCAGTTCTTAGTAGTCCTAGTATGGAATGAGTGGAAATCTACTCTTGTTCCAATGCTTGGTCAAACTTCCGCTCATTCGATGCATCCCGCGAGCCGCAGTGTGCCATGCTTAATTACAAGCATTTAACAAAGTCTCATCGGGTCTTTCTCATCCACAAGCTTGTCAGGGCTCGCAGACTGAGACGTAGTCTACGGGGTGCAAGGACACCGACGCAATAGATAATGAGACCCAGTACTTTCCTATGTGCTTTGTTATGAACGTTGAACCGACGGCCAGCCCACTCTGACGGGATTGCCCTTTTGGGCACGGGGAAGCCACTGTCCATAAGCCTAGAGTTTTCTTAGATTTCACATTTTGAGACGCCAAAAAGAACGAGGGCGGCGCACCCTTTCAGTGTGCCGCCCTCAGCAGGAATGCCCTCTTCTTAAGCTAGCTTAACGAGAAGGACGCGCCTTATTGTCCGTGGATGCGACCGCAGCGGCAGCCTTCAGCGGTGCCTTCTCCGCCGGAATGTTAGCGTGGCCGTTGGCGCCGGGGGTTGCCGTTGCTGGGTTCTGCCCGGAAACCGGGATTTCCATTTTCTTGCGCAGCGCGTTTTCCAGTTTGTCGCGAATGTCCTTGTTCTCTTTCAGGAACACGCGAGCGTTTTCGCGGCCCTGCCCCATGCGCTCGCTGCCATAGCTGAGCCATGTGCCGGACTTTTCAAGAATGCCCTTGTCCACGCCGAGGCCAATCAGGTCGCCTTCGCGCGAAATGCCTTCGCCGTAAAGAATGTCGAACTCCGCCTCGCGGAACGGCGCAGCCACCTTATTCTTCACAATCTTCGCGCGCGTGCGCGAACCCACCACGCGATCCCCATCCTTGATCGCTTGGATGCGCCGGATATCCACGCGCATCGAAGCATAAAACTTCAGCGCGCGCCCGCCCGTGGTCGTTTCCGGGTTGCCGAACATCACGCCAATCTTCTCGCGAATCTGGTTGATGAAAATCAGGCAGGTCTTGGACTTCGAAACAATCGCCGTCAGCTTCCGCAGCGCCTGCGACATCAAGCGCGCCTGCAAGCCCATCTGCGGATCGCCCATTTCGCCTTCGAGTTCCGCCTTCGGTACCAACGCCGCCACCGAGTCCACAACCACAATGTCCACGCCGCCTGAACGGATCAGCGTTTCCGCGATTTCAAGAGCCTGTTCCCCGTGGTCCGGCTGCGATACCAGCAGGTTGTCCACATCCACGCCCAGCTTCCTCGCGTACGACGGGTCCAGCGCATGTTCCGCGTCGATGAACGCCGCCTGCCCACCCAACTTCTGCGCCTCGGCAATCACGTGCAGCGTCATTGTCGTCTTACCGCCCGATTCCGGCCCATAAATCTCAATCACGCGTCCGCGGGGAAAACCGCCCACGCCCAGCGCCGCGTCAATCGACAAGCACCCCGAAGGAATCACGTTCACCGGGACCAGCACATCCTTGCTGCCCAGCCGCATGATCGAGCCCTTGCCGTACGACTTCTCGATCTGCGATATCGCTGCTTCCAGCAATTTTGCCTTTTCATCTGTCATTTCTCACCTCGGTCGAGGAAATTAGGAATTTCGCGAATGGGCCGGTGTAGCACGTTGTAAAGCGGGCGGGGGAACTCCGCCGCGGCTTCTCCCGATACGTTACGATAACGGAATATTACCATTTCGTATCTGGCAATGCTACCTCTAGCTTTCCTTCCGCACTGCAAAGGCTTTCAACGGCTGCAGCCATGCTCCAGTTCGTGATCCACCAGCTGCGCCAGCGCGGCGCGCTCCCGCCGGTCCCACTCGGCTTGCTCTTCGCGGCTGATGCCGCGTAGCCGGGTAAGGTACTGGCCGCGGGTGCGCACCTCAAGAAGCTCAAATGCGAGTCTCTCATGTTCGACGCAGCTTAGAACATCCAAACGGGACTGGATCATGGGCCACCTGTTGAAAACCTGATGGCCTCACACTACGCCAAAGGCGAAACAAAAGCAAACATTATTTTCGCCCTATGTTCGCCTTGTACTGACAGGGTGGGTAACCTGCAAGGTCGTCGCACTAAGCGGTCTTTGGCTCGATACTTCGGTGAGCCTACTCGACTAATTCCAGTCTCCGCAAATCCTCGTCCTTCCAACCAGCATCGGCAATCATCCCGCGCAGTGTCCCCATGGGAAATGTATCGCCCAGGGCGTGATAGGCAACCACCACACGTCGGCCGTCCGAGTGCCCGTAGATTCGATGGCTGCCCCGGACGCGCCGCAATTCAAACCCATCGAGTTCCAATGCCCGGATAAATCGGCGCGCCGAGACGCCCCGCGGCGCGCGCGTCATACATTCACGACAACCGCTGGCTCTGGCAGTTCGATGGTACCCTGGTCCACAGGAATGCGTTCGCCGGCTTCGAGGAGATCCTGAACATACAGGTCAATCGCCTCGCGAATATTCGCCATCGCCTCTTCGCGGGTGTGTCCCCAGGTGCGGCAACCTTTCAAGGCCGGACAGAAAGCCTGCCATGCCTCGCGGCCGTCCTCAAACTTGTCTGCCTCGATGACCACTTTAAAGACGTAAGATTTCACTGAGACGCCTCCGGCTGTGGCGATGTTGTCGCCAACTGCCCAACTCTATTCGAATCCGCTTATCCCAAACCTGAGTATCTCACGGTGCAAGCCTCAGGGGCGCTTCTTGTTCGCTGTCCGCAAGGCAAACAGTAGCAATCTATGAAAAGTACGCCTCGTACCACGAGGCTTTCCCCCGTAGGCGATTGATCAACTATAGGTATAAAAGCCACGCCCGCTCTTCCGCCCGAGCCATCCTGCGGCCACGTATTTCTTAAGTAGCGGGCAGGCGCGATACTTGGGGTCACCGAGGCCGTCGAGCAGGACGTGCATGATGTCCACGCAAACGTCGAGACCGATGAAATCGGCGAGTTCCAGCGGGCCCATCGGGTGATTCATGCCGAGCTTCATCACCGCGTCCACCGCTTCGGGTGTTGCCACACCCTCCATCACTACATAAGCCGCCTCGTTGATCAGCGGCATCAGCACGCGATTCGAAACGAACCCCGGCGCATCATTCACAGCCACCGGCGTCTTCCCCAATTTCTTGGCAAGCTCCATCGTCGTGCCAAACGCCGCGTCGCTCGTCTGCAGCGCGCGAATCACCTCCACCAGCACCATCACCGGCACCGGATTCATGAAGTGCATCCCCACAAACCGTTCCGGCCTCTTCGTCATCGCCGCCAGCGTGGTAATGGCAATCGAAGAAGTGTTGCTCGTGAGAATCACTTCTGGCCGCAGCAGCTTGTCTGCCTCGGTCAGCACCGCCCGTTTGATGTCCAGCTTCTCCGGCACAGCCTCAACCACAAAATCCGCCGCCACCACCGCCGCCATATCCGTCACCGGCTTCAGCCGCGCCAGCACCTGCGGCTTTTCCGCTTCAATCAACTTCCCTTTCTTCACCTCGCGGTCCAGGTTCTCGCCGATGGCCTCCATCCCCCGCTGCAGAAAGCTCTCCTGCACGTCGCGCAAAATCACGTTGTATCCCGCCCGAGCAAACACATGCGCGATGCCGTTCCCCATCGTCCCCGCGCCCAGCACCGCCACCGTCTTGATCGATTCCAAACTCACGCATCCTCCAGGCAACTAGCAGCCGAGAGTAAAGGAAACACGAGTTGGAGTTGCGGGTCAAGCTGGAGGTGCCGTGCGAAAGCTTCGCGCCGAATCGGCCAAAACAAGCCACGCAGCCAGCGCCGCATACTTTTCGTCCTGCGTCCAGGGAGCCCCAAACCCGCTACCGAGCTCAGTCAATCGCCGCAGGAGTTTCTCCCGCTTCGTCCGAAGCGTCTTCACGCCGCGCTCCAGCAACTCCCGGTCCCTGATACAAGTAATCTCCACCCCGCAATCTGCACACGAGTGCCGCAGCGCCTCGCGAAAAGCTGGCTCAGCCGTCGCCTGATCACCTGTCTGATCTCTCGCCATTCCCGTCAAGGTATAGATGTGGGGAAGATCGGGCTTCAATCGCAAGGCAGCCTCAAGATTGGCTCGCGCGTGCTCAAAATCATTCAGGTCTAGAAACGTGGACCCTGCCAACAGGTACGCATCTGCACTTTGTGTCTTCTCAGCTAATTTGCTGAGCTTCTGAGCCCCTTCTCGACGCTTGCCCTCCTGCAGCAATGCCGTTCCCAAAACATACTCAAAGTCGGGATTGGCCGCGTTCGCCGTTTCCATGGAACTCAGCATAGCGACGGCTTCCTCTCCACGCCCCAAACGTACCTCGCTATCGCCGAGAAGGATTGCGACCTGTGCATCCTCCGGGCGAACCTTGTGCACTTCTTCGAATTCACGACTCGCTGATTCCAAGTCGCCTTTTTTGTAATAGGCGAGGCCCATGTTCAAACGAATCGGATTCTTGTCCGCGACATCGGGAAGCGCCAGACGATACTGTGCGATGGCATCATCGAACCGGCCACTGTCAGCCAGCGCGGCACCCAGGTTGACCCTGACCTCTACCATGTCGGGTTTCAACTTAAGTAGTTCTTCATACTCCCGGATTGCGGTCGGCAGGTCGCCGCGCTGCTGGGCGTCAATCGCATTGCTGAGGAGCCGATCGGGCTGTCCCTGTTGAGCAGAAGCGAAGGATGCATACAACCATAGAAAGAAGAACAGGCGGCGCACGGCCCAAGGATAGCGCATGGATGAATCCATCCGCCCGACTTACGGTCGCTCGATGAATAGTGGCAACGGTGTGTGGATAATGGGTTGCATCATGAACTTTTAAGATCGAAGAGCGAAACGCTGCTTTCTACTCCTTGGAGGATTCCCGGAATGATCGGATCGTCGAATCGCGCAGCCGCGTTATGCCGCGCTGCCTGCAACACTGCCGCGGCGCTCGTTTTCCTGGGAACGGTGGTCCCGGCCTGCGGCCAGCAACCATTTCAAACCCTTCTGGTGGGCGTCGATCGCCGGCCCGTCACCAGCCTGAACGGAGACTGGCACTACCTTGTTGACCAATCTCCGGCGCGCGCGCTCTACACAGCAAACGGCGATATCAACGACAAGTCCTACGCCAGGAACGAGCGCCCCAACCTCTTCGGAAAGCATAACGAAGAGTATGACTTCTCTACCGCGCCGACGCTCAAGGTCCCCGGTGACTGGAACACCCAGATCCCCGAACTCTTTAACTATGAGGGCGTCCTCTGGTACCAGCGAGACTTCGATGCCCAGCCCAAACCGGGTACCCGTACGTTTCTCCACATCGGTGCAGCAAACTATCGCTCCCATGTCTGGGTCAATCAGAAACGAGTCTGCGATCACGAAGGCGGTTTCACCCCGTTCGATTGCGAAGTCACATCTGCCCTCCATACTGGCTCCAACTTCGTCGTCATCGCCGTCGATGCCACACGCCTGGTCGACGGCATTCCGTCGGTTGGCTACGACTGGTTCAACTACGGCGGCCTCACCCGCGATGTCTGCCTCGTTACCGTCCCGGACGCCTTCATCGACGATTACGACGTGCATCTGGCGCATGGTCCCGCCTGGCAGCCCGGCAACACGGAGCTGACCGGCTATGTCCACGTCCTCGGCGCGGCCGCCGGAACGCCGGTGACCATCAACGTTCCCGAGGCGGGCGCCAATATCACCGCAAAGACGGACGCGGACGGGCGCGCTCCCTTCTCCGTGAAGGCCGCTCAGCTTACGCTCTGGTCACCCGAATCCCCCAAACTCTACAAGGTGAGTCTTTCCTCTGGCTCCGACACACTCACCGACGAGATCGGCTTTCGCGACATCCGCGTCGAAGGCACCCGCATTCTTCTCAATGGCAAAGCGATCTTCCTGAAAGGCGTCAACGCGCACGCCGAAGCGCCGGTGCGCGGCGGTCGCGCCAACAACGATCAGGACGTCGCCACCATCTTCGACTACCTCAAGGAGCTCAACGCCAACTTTGTGCGCCTCTGCCATTACCCACACGACGAGCGTATGGAGCGCGCAGCGGACCGCGATGGCATCATGGTCTGGTCCGAGATTCCCAACTGGCAACACATCTCCTTCGACAAGCCCGAGGTCTATGCCAAGGACGTCGTCATGCTGAAAGAGATGATTCGCCGAGATCGCAACAAGGCCTCCGTCATTATGTGGTCCGTATCCAATGAAACCAGCAATAATCCAACGCGCACTCGGTTCCTGACCGACCTTGCCAATGAAGCGCGAAAACTCGACTCCACACGCCTGATCACCTCTGCCCTTAACTCGGAGCACATTCAAGGCAATACGGCGACGCTCAACGATCCCTTGACCGATGCGCTGGATGTCATCGGCGTGAATCAGTACATCGGCTGGTATACAGGCGCGCCTGAAGATGCCGACACAATGCAATGGATCCTGCCGCAGAAGCCCGTCATCATGAGCGAATTTGGCGCGGAGGCGAAATATGGCAACCATGGTGCGAACAATCAGCGCTGGACCGAGGAGCAGCAGGCGAATGTCTACAACCACCAACTCGTCATGCTCTCCAAAATTCCCCAACTTCGCGGCATCACTCCATGGGTACTCGCCGACTTTCGCTCCAATACCCGCAACATCCCAAAACTGCAGGATGGCTACAACCGCAAAGGACTCGTTTCAGAAGATGGAAGGAAGAAACAAGCCTTCTTCATCGTGCAAAAGGCCTACAAAGACAACACCGTCGGCAAGGCTGAGTAGGCTGGCTAAAAACGTCTCGCAAAAACCCTGCTCTGCTTTCTAGAAGGACCTGCTCTAGATGGAATATTTTTCCATCCGCCGATACAGTGCGCCGCGGCTGAGGCCCAGGGCTTCCGCCGCTTGGCTCACATTGCCCTGAGCCCGCGCCA
>Ga0137412_10000269_pt1 | contig 34969 bp, 31 predicted proteins | sample CZODoug2_1_16fun_FD_122160 | JGI IMG/M metagenome (GOLD analysis project Ga0137412, IMG submission 122160) | Vadose zone soil fungal communities from Angelo Coast Range Reserve, California, USA - CZODoug2_1_16fungal (Hybrid Assembly) | ecosystem: Environmental > Terrestrial > Soil > Vadose zone...
AGCCACAGCTTCCCAAAGACGGCAGCCAGAACGTAGCCTCCGTCGCTCAAGCCTTCGCCGCTGATGATACCGATGTCCTGCCGCGCGCCCGACTGGAGAAGGTCGACGCCGATCTGGCCGCGCCCGATGCGCCGCGAGCCGCTCAAAGTGAAGCTGTGCTTGGTACGGCGCAACAACTGCGAGTCCTTCGCATCAGCGGAGAGATCGCGGGGATCCTGCAAGCTTGCCGCGGCGCGCACCGACCACGGGTAGGCGTGCAGATCCCAGCTTGCCTCGAGTCCACGGATTCGCGCCCGGTCTATGTTCTCGTTCAACGCGCTAAAATCGACGGGGTTGAACACGGACACGATCAAATCGTCGATGCTGTTCTGAAAGGCCGAAAACGTCACCTGCTGCGACTCGCTGAGACGCGATTTGATACCGAGTTCGAAGTTACGCGAACTTTCCGGCAGCAGGTTTGGATTGCCGCCGTAGCCGAATCGATCGGTGGCCGATGGCGCGCGAAAAGCCGCGCCGGCGGAGGCGATCAGCAGCGTGTTGGACGTCATCGCGTAACCGTATTCGGCGTTCCATGTTTCGTGATTGCCGAATGCCGGGTGATGGTAGAAACCGCCGGCCAGCAGCACCCGATGGGGTCCTGCTTCGAGCTGGTCCTGAAGGTAGTAAGTTTGCGTGCGGGTTTCGATCGAATAAGGCGTCCCGAAGGATAGGGAATTGGTTTGTTCCTTCGTCAGGATGGTGCCGAACGTGACCAGCTGATTGACCTTGGCGCCGGCGATTTTCACGTCATTCTGCAAATCGACGGTGTCGCGCGACGTGTGGTCGAAATCCCCCACCGGCGGCTGGTTGAAAGTGTCGGCCTGTTGTTGACGCAGGTCATCGACGATGCGGCTCGCCGTCAGACGCGCGTGCCAAATGTCGGTCAGGTCGCCGCTCGCGTGCACGGCAAGAGCGCTGTTCGAGAAGCGCTCGCTCAAGGGTGTAAACGATGTAAACGCGGTGAAGTCGCTGTTGTAATTGCCGTTTGCGTAGTCCGTGGTGCCGGTCGACTGCCAATAGAAGGCACCCACATCGACGCCGCCGATCTTGGTCGATGCCGCGGCCGTACCGGACAGATTCTTGTAGCCGCTGTCCTGCGTATCCCCGACGATGGTCGGAAACCCGCTGGACCTTTGACCGGTAAGCGCCGCCCGCACGCCGGTGTCGCCCCGGGTGTAGTTGCCGTCGACGGCGAACTCGCCCGTGCCGTAGCGGCCGTAGCCGAGCATCGCATCGGCCCCCGAGGGGCCGCCGCTGCGCGTGATGAGATTTACCACGCCGCCGATGGCGTCCGTGCCATAAATCGAGGAGCGCGGGCCTTCGACTATCTCGATGCGTTCAAAGAGTTCGGGGGCGAGATTCTGCAGCGGCGCACCGCCGATCGTGCCGGGGTTGATGCGCACGCCATCAATCATGATGATCGACTGGTCGCTGTTGGCGCCGCGGATGAAAAGCGACAGCGGCTGACCGGGGCCGCCGCTGCGGCCGATGTCGAGGCCGGCGTGAAAACGCAGCACATCGCCCACGTCGGTGGCGAGCGAATCCTCGAGCGCCGCGCGATCGATGAGGATGATGGGCTCCAGCACTTGGCTTGCCGGCTGCGGATTGCGCGTCGCGGTCACGACGATGTCATTCAACGGATCATTGGGATCGACGCTTGATTCGGATGATCGTGCTCTCGCACCCGACAGGCACAGACAAACACAGGCGGCAAGCGCGCCTGATCGGACAAGGCTGGTCATCGGCAGTTCTCCCGGCCATGCTCGCCCGCATGACACACGTTCAGATCGAGCGGCGGCGGATAGAGAACTGAAGGGCGTTGCCGAGTGCTCGGAATGGCACGGGCGCCGCCCGATGCCCTCCGCACCGCGGTTTTATCACTAGGCCGGTCTCCGGACTCGTGAGTGGGATTGGTCCCGGCCGGGTCGCCTTCCCGTGCCCATGCACAGTGGCTTCATGACTCGGCTTCTCTCACTTACCGTTGCGGGGGCAGTACCGGAATGGCCTGTTGGGCTTCACCGGTTTCCCGTTTCACTCGCCGACGCCGCCGTCGTTCGAGCACCTGAGCGTCTGGGTAGTGTGCCGATCGAACGTCCCCCGAGTCAAGCAGGGGAGCCGTTGCCGGCAGCGATTTTCACCTCACGTGGGCGTCATTGCTTCAAGATCTGCGCGTGGTGCCGCAGATGATCGCCCATGAAGGTTTGAATGAAATAGTAGCCGTGATCGTAGCCCTGCTGCATACGCAACGTGAGCTTTTGTCCCGACTTCGCCGCGGCCGCCGAGAATTTCTCGGGCAACAATTGCTGATCCGCCAAAAACTGATCGGCCGTGCCTTGATCGATCAGGATGTGAGCCGGGAACGCTTTTCGTGCGATCAACTCGCTGGCATCGTACTCGCGCCATTTTTCCCGGTCGGGGCCCAGATAGTTCGTGAACGCCTTCTGGCCCCAAGGAGCTTGCATCGGCGCGCCGATCGGAGCGAATGCCGACACCGATTTGTATTGGGTCGGGTTGCGCAGCGCAATGGTCAACGCCCCGTGGCCGCCCATTGAATGGCCGAAGATGCCGGTCGCGTCCGGCAACGCCGGCAGATTCGCCGCTATGACTTCGGGCAGTTCCCGCGTGATGTAGCTGTGCATGCGGTAGTTCGTCGACCATGGCGCTTGAGTCGCGTCGACGTAGAAGCCCGCACCCTGACCGAAATCCCATTTTTCCGAGTCGCCGGGGATGCGCGGCTCGCGCGGACTGGTATCGGGCGCAACGAGCATCAGCCCCAATTCGGCGGCAACGGCTTGCGCATGCGCTTTGGTGGGGAACGTCTCGTCCGTACAGGTCAAGCCCGCCAAGTAATACAGCACCGGAACCTTCCCGGTCTTCGCCTGCGGCGGCTTATAAACGGAAAATCTCATGGGTCCGCGTGTTTCACGCGAATCATGTTTGTAGAATTGCTGCATGCCGCCAAAGCAGGCATGCTCGGAGACTAGTTGAATTGCGCTCATGAATATACCATCGCCGTCCCTAAAAACGTTACCCTAAAACAACCCGGGCTGACTTGGAAGCTGCTATGAACATCTTATTTTCCGCCATCGAGGCACGCGTGGTCGGCTGTCTGATCGAAAAGGAGATCACCACCCCGGATCAGTATCCGCTGTCGCTGAATGCGCTCACCAACGCATGTAATCAGAAAACCAATCGCGAACCGGTACTCGAACTCACCGAGGCCACCGTCCAGCAAGCGGTCGATGCCCTCATGAAGAAATACCTGGTCAGCGACAAATCGGCGGGCTATGGCGGCCGCGTCACGAAGTACAAACATCGTTTCTGCAACACGGAATTCGGGTCGCTCAAGTTTTCCAAGCAAGAACTCGGAATCATATGCGTGCTGCTGCTGCGCGGACCTCAGACGCCGGGAGAACTGCGTTCCAGGACCAATCGATTATGCGATTTCGCCGACGCCGCCGAGGTCGAATCCGCACTCAAGGGATTGATGGAGAGGGAAGACGGGCCGTTCATCGCGCGCCTGCAGAGAGCCGCCGGCGCCCGCGAATCGCGCTACGCTCATCTGTTCTCCGGGATCATCGAATCGGTGCCGGAAACAGCGGAACCTGCGGATCACACGGCGGGAGCGAACGGTACCTTGAGTCAGCGCCTCGCGCTGCTCGAGGATAAGGTCGCGGAACTGCGTGCGGAACTCGATGTGCTCAAGGGCGCTGGGTCGCAGACCCTCGGCACGGACGGTCCTACCGACCGCCCCCCTACCGGCCCTTAGTCACTGCTGCGGTAGCGACGCCGTCTGTTTGGCGATGCCGTCGCGCTCCTGCAGCCATTTGTCGAAAGCGTCGACGTCTGCCGCGCGCATACCATTGGCATTGGTTCGATGTTCGGTCAGCCACCGCTGCATCCCCAACATCAACTCATCGGCAAGCGGACGCGCGTGGTTGAACAGATACATGTAAGCGCCTTTTGCTTCATCCAACCGATCCAGGCCCAAGTTTGCTTCGGCGCGATGCAGCACGGCCTCGAGTAGGTCCGGCTTCAACGCGAGGGCGTGATTGTAATCGTCGACCGATTCGCCATAGGCGCCAAGGCGCAGATGGATGTAGCCCACCTTGTTCCAGGCATCGTACATATCGCCCTTGCTGCGCAACGTCTCGGTGAACTGATCCAAGGCCCGATTGTAGGCGTCGCCCATCTTGTCCAAGGCATTGGATTTCTTGTCCGGATTTTGCGCTGCGGCGGCGGCGCTCTCGTAGTCCTTCGCCTTGGCCAACGCTTTCATCCCAGCCTTGTAGGCTTTGTTCGCGGCGGCGTCCGGCTTGTCGACCGACGGTGTGGTCTCGATCTCCTCTCTCGGCTGATTCATGGAAGGACGGCCCATGCCGCCTTGACCCCCGGGCATTTGGCCGGCGGCCGGCGCGCAGTATCCGCCTATCGCCGCCGCGGCAGCCATCATTGGGAGGCAATTGAAAAAAATCCGGCGCATTCTGCCTCCGAGCGGGTTTCCGATTCGTGCAATAGTATCCTACTCACCGTGGCGCGAGGCTTCTTCCATGCCGATGCGCAAGGTCGTGGTCGCGATGCGCACTTCGATCAGGAACGCGAGCAATGCCGCCGCCAGCGTCAACATGGACATGATGAACAGGCAGGCGATGAAGGCGGACAAATCCCAGCGCAGAAATGCGTTCACGAACAGCATGACCACGACGAACGCGATGAACAACGCCGACAGCGTAATGAGGGTGATCGCGGCATTGATCCAGCGCGAGCGGCGCGCCAGGATTTTCAGCTGGTCATGCAGGTCACGGCCGTTTTGCACATAATCCGTCCGGAGCAATCGGTCCTCCATGGACCGGGCTCGATCGACGATGCGTGCCAGGCGGTTCGTGAGAACATTAAGCGTCACTCCGATCGCCGAAATGAGAAATATAGGCGTCAGCGCGACCTGGATCAGATGCGCGATATCAACCGATTGGGCGGTAAAGGACACGGCGCTGATGGGATTACCACTTGACCCAGCCAAAATACCAGGTACCAAGTATCACAAATCCAAACGCAATTCGATACCAGGCGAATGCTTTGAAGTCGTGGCCGCTCACGTAACGAATCAATGCGCGCACGGCAAAAGCCGCGCTCACGAATGACGCGATCGAGCCGACGCCGATCACCGCGAACTCGTCGAGATTGAGCGAATGCCGCGCCTTGAACAATTCGAACGCCGTTGCGGCGAACATGGTCGGAATCGCCAGAAAAAACGAAAACTCCGTGGCTGCCTTACGCGATAAACCGCGCAGCAAGCCCCCCATGATGGTGGCCCCGGAACGCGATGTGCCCGGTATCAACGCCAGTGCCTGCGCAAATCCGACCCAAATCGCGTCCGGCGGCTTGACGTCGTCGACCGTTGCGACCCGCTCTGTGCGCTTCCGGCTTTCGATCCACAGGATCAGGACACCGCCCACGATAAAAGCCGTCGCGACCGGGACTGCCGCGAATAAATAGCGCTTGATGGTATTGGACAGCACCACGCCGATGAGTGCAGCCGGCAGGAACGCGAGTGCGATATTCACCGCGAAGCGCTGCGATTTTGGATCACTCGGCAGCGTCGCGACGACGTGCCAGAGGCGGCGCCGGTATTCCCAGCAGACCGCCAGAATTGCGGCGAGCTGGATCACGATTTCGAACAGCTTGCCCTTCTCGTCGTTCCAGTCGAGCAAACTGCCGACGACGATCAAATGTCCCGTGCTCGACACCGGCAGGAATTCGGTCAAACCCTCGACGATCCCGAGAATCAACGCTTTAACGGCAACTACTGGATCCATTTAACGCCAACTCCCAGAAATAGAAACGCCCCGGCCACTGTGAGCGGCCGAGGCGCGCAACCAAAACGATGTTACTTGGTTGTCGAAGGAGCGGCTGCCTTCTTCTTCTTCTTGTGCTTCTTGGCAGGTTTCGACGTGTCCGTCGCCGTGCCGGAAGCGGCGGGCGAATCGGCCGACATCGGGGCAGCGGTCTTCGGCATATCCGCAGCCATCGCCGCAGCGGCGAGGCCTAAAGTCAACAAGGCAGAGGTAATCAGGGTTCCGGACTTATTCATAGCGTCTCCAACGGTGGGTATTTACAAGCGGATGAAAGAATACGCCGGATCCGCAAATTTCAGCCGAGATGAAGATCATTTCACAAAGAGCGGCGATCGGTCGGCGTGCGATCGCCCGCGACGCCATCCCCCGGGGCGCCGTCCGGGGGGCGCTCGCCCGGCGCGCACCTAACCGATTTACGCTGCCCCCTGGCGCGGACGTGCCAGAACAGGTATGCGACTATGGCAGTATTGGCAATCACGACGGCGGCCTTTCCAAGGTTGGGCCTGTGAAAGAATTCCCAGATTTCGAGCGGAATCAGCGAGGCGGTGATGATGGTGGTCAACCATTCCGCCCAACGCTTTTGCATCCATAGGCCTATTCCTTCGACGGCGAACACCGCAGCGTAGGTGAAAGTCACGAACCGCAGCGCGTGGATCTTCGATTCGCTCAAACCGCTGAACCACTCCAATATCCGCGTCACGGCTTCGTGTTCAAGTCCTGAAGGCCGCGCCTCCGCCCAAGTAACCAGTTTGGCGGACAGGGACGCGTCATGCAGCCGCAACTCGCCGTATGCCGCGAGTAACAACAGCAGCACTTTCAGCAGCTTGTACAGCGCAATCGTGCGCAGCATCCCAAAGCGCGGCGCAGGCGCTTGGCCGTCGGGGGCGATCATAGAGTCCTAGGCCTGACCCGCGGGCGGTTGAAACTCGAGCGTGGCATCGAGCAACGCGGGAATGTCGAACACGGCCCGCTCGTTGTCGATGACCAACGGTGCAACTCCAGCCGCCGCTACCAACGCGGCCGGAACTTGAATGCGGTCCCGTTCGCGTGTGACCGTCCAGCTCTCGAGGCGCTTGTCTTGAAAGGCGAGGTTCAGTGCGCCCCATCGCAGCAGCGCCGCTCGCGCCAGGGGCGTATCGCCGCCCCATTGCCGCTGCGCCAGGGCCATCGCGGAACTGGCCGCTATTTCACCATGCGGCAGCGTCATAAGGTCTTGAATGTACCTCACCATTTCATCCGGGGGGACGTGCAAATTCAAGTAAGGAGAGGCTGAATCGCTCATGACGGCTATTTTAAGTCGGATTCTCCAGACTGAACATGGCATTCTCGTCGTCATACGCAAACGCTTCTGCGTAGCGGGCCCAACGAACGACGGCGCGCAGAGTCTGATCGGCCGCCTCTTCGCTCATGAAATCCTCGAGTTCGTCGATGAAACGGCTTTTCCGCGCCGAATGCGATGCGCGTTCATCCAATACCCTACGGACATGCGCCGCAAGCGGCACGTAGGTCAGCAAATGACGCAGGAAGATGCGCTTGCGCTCGTCAACGGCGGCATGTGCGAATGCCATCCCATCTTCGGCCAGCTTGATGTCGCCGCCTTCGACCTCGGCGAAGCGCAGCATTTGCAGAGTCTCGGCGACCGGGAACAGCTCATCGATCTCCATTTGCAAATCGGAAGCGATCTTCGGTAAATCCGCGGTGCCATTGAAAGGAGGGGCCGCCACCGCTTCCATGAGGCCGGCGAGCAAGTTGGTCGATACCTGCGGCAAAACGCTGCCTATCCCCAAACCGGGAAACCGTTCCTGGCGCCCACCTGCCGTCGTTCCCGCGGGACGAGCTGTCATCTCCACATAGATCCTCTCCACCAACTCGCGAAAGGTGGGATCGAGACGGTTGCGCGGCTGCGGCAAGGAAACCTTGATTTCGCTCAAAATTCTTCCCGGATTGCTGCCGAAGACCAGTATGCGGTCGCACATCAGGACCGCCTCTTCGATATTGTGCGTGACGAGTATGACGCCCTTGATGGGCATGCGTCCCTCGCCCCATAAATCCAAAAAATCCGTGCGCAGGGTCTCTGCGGTCAGTACGTCGAGGGCGGAAAACGGCTCATCCATGAGCAGGATATTTGGCTGCACCACCAGCGCCCGGGCAAAGCCGACGCGCTGTCGCATACCGCCCGACAATTCGCGCGGGTACGCGGATTCGAAGCCGTCCAGGCCGATGAGATCGATCGCCTGCAACGAGCGTTTGCGGATTTCCGCCCGCGGCATGCGTTGCGCCTCCAGCCCCAAGGCAACGTTCTCGAATACGGTGAGCCAGGGAAACAAGGCGAAGCTTTGAAACACCATGGCGATTCCGGGCGCTGGACCTGCAATCGGAGACCCTAGGTAAGTCACTCGACCGGACGTGGGTTCGGCGAGACCTGCGATCAGACGCAACAGAGTCGACTTGCCGGAGCCTGATCGCCCCAGCAGCCCTACGATCTGGCCTTCCTGCAGCTCCAGGTTCATGCCTTCGAGCACCAACAACTCGGCCCCGTCCGGCTTGGGGAACGCTTTGCGGATGTCGCTGCACTGAAGTATCGGCGAGTTGTTCATGCCTGGAATCCGTCGTCAGGTAAGACGATATTTGCGCTCGGCGTAGTAATACAAGGGCCGCCAGAAGAGTCGATTGATTACTACGACGAACAGGCTCATGGTGCCGATGCCCAACACGATACGATGAAAATCGCCCGCAGTTGTGGCTTCGGCGATGTACGCGCCGAGTCCGCGCGCCTGCACTTGAGTATCGCCCCACGTAGCCCACTCGGCGACGATTGCTGCGTTCCACGATCCGCCGGAGGCGGTGATCGCGCCGGTGACGTAGAAAGGCAGAACCGCGGGGAGCGCAACCTTACGCCACCACAGCCAGCCGCTTACCCTGAAATTGGCGGCGACGTAGCGCATTTCCGCCGGAATCGAAGATGCTCCGGCGATGACGTTGAAAAGAATGTACCACTGCGTGCCCAATATCATCAGCGGGCTCAGGTAGATGTCCGGATTGAGTCGCCATGCAACGATGCCGTACACAGCGATCGGAAACAGCAAATTGGCGGGAAATGCGGCCAGGAACTGGGCAATGGGCTGGACGATTTGGGCCGCACGCGGCCGCATTCCCACCCATACGCCGATCGGTACCCAGATGAGGCTGGCGAGCGCGATCAATATGAAGACGCGCAGCATGGTGAGGAACGCCAGCCCGCAGACCTGCAACGCTTCGCGCAGCGATGTATTCGCGATCAGCACGGCGACGATATGCCAGAGGCCGAGCACGACAGCGGCCACCACCAGCGACGCCCATAGCAGATCCAGACTGCGCTTCGGTCGAGCCGGTTTATCGTCGATGGGCGCGTCGGTGCGCTTGACCGCGCGGCTGGTCCAGAGCACCGCGGCGTGAAAGGCGACCGTTGCAGCGTTGATCAAACGCGAGCGGCGCATCATGGTCAGCGCCCAGGAGTTCGGGGCGCGCACGCCGGGCTCCTGTTCCACGCGAAAACGGTCCACCCACGCCACCAGCGGCCGGAACAGCAATTGGTCGTACAACAGAATCACGATCAACATGGTGAAGATCGCCCAACCGATCGCCGCGAGATTCCTCTGCGCGATTGCCAGGGCGATGTATGAGCCGACGCCGGGCAACGCGACGGTGGTATGCCCGACGCTGATCGACTCCGAGGCAACCACGAAAAACCAGCCGCCCGACATGGACATCATCATGTTCCAGATGAGCGCCGGCATGCCGAACGGCACCTCCAACTGCCAGAAACGCATCCAAGGCGACAGTCGAAATGACTCGGCGGCCTCGACCAGTTCGTTCGGTATGGTGCGCAACGACTGGTAGAAGCTGAACGCCATATTCCAAGCCTGACTGGTGAAGATGGCAAAAATAGACGCGAATTCGGCGCCCAGCACTCGACCGGGCGCGAGCGACAAGAAAAACACCACCGTAATGGAAATGAAACCTAGAATAGGCACCGATTGTAAAATGTCGAGAATGGGCACCAAGAGCTTGCCGGCGCGCTCGCTCTTCGCCGCCCAGGTGGCATAGGTCAATGTAAAGACCAGCGACAGAACGAGGCCGGCCAGCATGCGAAACGTGGTGCGCGCCGCATATTCAGGCAAGTGAACCGGATCGAGCGACAATGGCGTCGAACTGAGCTGCGACAACGGAGCGAACAGCCCCCGCGAAGTTTCGCCCAGGAAGGCGATGAGCCCAATGACGACGATGAACGCCAATACGTCCCAGCGGGTTGCGAGTTCGCGCAAAAAGACATAGGGCTCGAATCGCTTCATCGGCGCATTCTCGCAGGACAGGCAACGAACTAGCTAGTAGGGTACTTCTCAATGGAAAACAGCATTGGCACCCGTGCGGGGGCCGCAACACACGCCGAGCGAACGGGCTTCAAGGTTCTCGGCGCGATCAGCTTTTCACATTTTCTCAACGACATGATCCAGTCGCTGATCGTCGCGATTTACCCGCTTTTGAAGGGTGAATTCACGTTGAGCTTCATGCAGATCGGCGCGATCACGCTGACCTACCAAATCTGCGCATCCGTGCTGCAACCGCTCATCGGCATCTATACCGACAAGCACCCTAAACCGTATTCGTTGAGTGTCGGCATGACTTTCACGCTCATCGGCCTGGCCACTTTGGCGCTGGCGCCGAACTATCCAAGCGTATTGGCCGCTGCCGCGCTGGTCGGCGCGGGTTCATCGATCTTTCACCCCGAATCCTCGCGAATTGCCCGGTTGGCGTCGGGTGGCCGCCACGGGCTCGCGCAATCGATTTTCCAGGTCGGCGGCAACGCCGGCAGCGCCATGGGGCCGCTGCTCGCTGCTTGGATCATCATTCCCCACGGCCGCACGAGTGTCGCCTGGTTCGCCCTCGCCGCCTTGCTAGCGATCGCCGTGCTCTGGAATGTGGGCGCGTGGTACAAGCGCCGGCACTTGAGCCACCCCGGCCGCGTCAAAGCGCGGACGGCCGCAGCCGCCCCCGTGTCGGCGCGCCGTACCGCATGGTCGGTGGGGATTCTGCTCATTCTGATCTTCTCGAAATATTTCTACCTGGCGAGCATCACGAGTTATTACAGTTTCTATCTCATCGAGAAATTTCATCTGACCATACGATCGGCGCAGCTGTATTTGTTCGTTTTCCTTCTCGCTGTTGCCCTCGGCACCCTCATCGGCGGGCCCATCGGGGATCGCGTCGGCCGCAAGCGCGTAATCTGGTTTTCGATACTGGGCGTCGCGCCGTTCACGATGATGCTTCCGTATGTCGATTTACTGTGGACGGGAATATTGAGCTTCCTCATTGGACTGATTCTAGCCTCCGCTTTTTCCGCCATCCTGGTATTCGCCCAGGAACTCATGCCGGGCAGAGTCGGCGCGGTGTCCGGCTTATTTTTCGGATTCGCCTTCGGCATGGGCGGCATCGGCGCGGCCGTTTTGGGCGGCCTGGCCGACCGGTACGGCATCGAGTACGTATATCGCATGTGCGCGTTCCTGCCGCTGCTGGGTACCATAGCGGCGTTCTTGCCGAACATCCGACGTCGCGCCTCCGAACGTAATCCGGCGGCAACTCAACCGGCCGTCCGACTACCTTGACGCAGCAACTCTTCTTAAACGTTGGTCAATACGGGCTCATCATCGTATTCATCAATGTTCTCGCGTCGCAGATCGGGCTTCCGGTTCCGGTGGTTCCGACATTGATCGTGGCCGGGGCGATGGCCGCCGCCGGGCAGTTGTCGCTTGCCCCGCTTTTTCTTTGGTCGGTGCTCGCCTGTCTCATGGCAGATTCCGGTTGGTACTTCATTGGCCGGACCTACGGAATCCGCGTCCTCAAGCTGCTGTGCCGAATTTCACTGGAACCCGATTCCTGCGTCAGTCAAACCCAGACGAGTTTCGAGCGCTGGGGGGTCAATTCATTGGTGATTGCGAAGTTCATACCCGGACTTGCGATCATTGCCCCGCCGCTGGCCGGCGCCATGCGAATCGGCTTGCTGCGCTTCACGGGTTTGAGTACTGCCAGCGCCACGTTGTGGGTGGGAACCGCACTCGTGATAGGTATGCTGTTCAGAGATCAAATTGCCCTACTCCTAATCCACCTGGGAGACATCGGGAGCGTCGCGGCCGTGATCATAGGGTCCGCGCTGGCCGCGTATATTGCCTACAAGTGGTGGGAACGGGGCCACTTTTACAACTCGCTGCGCATGGCGCGCATCGGCGTTGCCGAGCTGTACGATCTGATGCAAGCGGGCACCGAGCCCATCATCGTCGATGTGCGCTCGCCCACGGCGCGGGCCCTCGACCCGCACGGGATACCGGGCGCGCTGCATGTGCCCCTCGATGAAGTGGCCAAGCACATCAAGGACCTACGGCGCGATCGAGACATCATCCTTTATTGTGCCTGCCCCAGCGAGGCGTCCGCGGCGCGCGTCGCCCGAATACTCATGAACAATGGGTTCAAGAAGGTACGGCCGCTCCACGGAGGACTCGATGCCTGGGTTGCCGCAGGATATGCTGTCGTCGAGGTTTCTGAGGTATGAATCCCTTGGCCGAATCATCGCTACATCACGTCGTCATCGTCGGCGCCGGCTTCGGCGGGTTGGCCGTGTGCCAACACCTTGCCGGCGCTGCGGCCCGCGGAGTGCGCATCACGATCATCGACCAGCGCAACCATCACTTGTTCCAGCCGCTGCTCTACCAGGTCGGCACCGCGGTGCTCGCGACTTCGGAAATCGCGTGGCCCATCCGGCATCTGCTGCGCAAACGTAAAGAGGTTACTACCCTGCTGGCGGTGGTGAGCGGGATCGATACCGAAAAACGCGAGGTACTGTTGGAAGACGGTGCCGTCGTCGGCTTCGACACGTTGGTGCTTGCGACCGGAGCACGCCACGCTTACTTCGGTCACGACGAATGGGAACCGTATGCTCCCGGGCTCAAGACCCTGGAAGATGCAACCTCGATTCGCCGCCGAATTCTGTTGTCTTTGGAGCGCGCCGAACGCGAGACCGATCCCGAGCGCCGCGCCGCTCTCCTCACCTTCGTGATCGTCGGCGGCGGCCCGACCGGCGTCGAACTCGCCGGAGCCATTGCAGAACTGGCGCATCAGAACTTGCGCGAGGACTTTCGGCACATCGACACGCGTAAGGCGCGCGTACTCTTGATCGAGGCGGGCCCGCGCATCCTGCCGAGCTTCACGCCGGACCTATCCGCCTACGCGCACGCAGCGCTGGAACGCTTGGGCGTGGAGATACAGCTGGGATTGGCTGTGAGCGACTGCAGCGCTCGAGGCGTCATTTACGGCGGCCGGCCGGTCGCCGCCGAAGTCATTCTGTGGGCCGCCGGCGTACGCGCATCACCGGCCGCCGCCTGGCTCGACATGCCCGCGGACGGCGCCGGTCGCGTGATAGTCGAGCCGGACTTGACCGTGCCGGCGCATCCGGAGATTTTCGTGATCGGCGACACGGCGACCATCAACGCGTGGAAGGGCAAGCCCGTCCCCGGCATTGCCCCGGCCGCAAAGCAGCAGGGGCTGCACGTCGCGCACACGATACACCGGCGGCTGAAGGGCGAGACCGCGCCCCGCGCGTTTCGCTACCGCCATGCCGGCAACCTTGCCACCGTCGGCAAAAGATCGGCCGTCATCGATTTCGGTTGGTTGAAGATTCGCGGCTGGGTTGCGTGGTGGATCTGGGGTCTCGCGCACATTTATTTTTTGATCGGCTTACGCAATCGCCTCGCCGTCGCCTTGAGTTGGCTGTGGATCTACGTCTCAGGCAACCGCAGCGCATGCCTCATCACTCAGGTCGACCACCGCACCAAGCAGCGTTAGCCCGGCCTTGCACAGCCGCCACGAGCGAGCCGGCAGCGATGCCCGCCGCTACGAAAACGCTTGAATTCCCGTTTGCGCCCGTCCCAGGATAAGCGCGTGGATGTCATGCGTGCCTTCGTAGGTGTTCACGACCTCGAGGTTCACGAGATGCCGGACCACGCCATATTCGTCGGAGATCCCGTTGGCGCCCAACATATCCCGCGCTGCGCGTGCCACATCGAGCGCCTTGCCGCAGGAATTCCGCTTGAGCATCGAGGTGATTTCGACGGCAGCGCTACCCTCATCCTTCATGCGTCCAAGCCGCAGGCAGCTTTGCAACGCCAGCGTAATTTCCGTCTGCATGTCGACCAATTTCTTTTGTATCAATTGATTGGCGGCAAGCGGACGTCCGAACTGCTTGCGGTCGAGCACGTATTGCCGGGCGGTGTGCCAGCAACTTTCGGCCGCGCCCAGCGCACCCCATGAAATGCCGTAGCGCGCGGAGTCCAAGCACGTGAACGGACCCTTGAGACCGGTCGCACCGGGGAGCAGATTTTCCTCCGGCACGAACACCTGATCCATGACGATCTGGCCCGTCGTCGAGGCTCGCAGCCCGACTTTGCCGCGCAACACCGGGGCCGACAGTCCTTTCCAGCCCTTCTCGAGAATGAAGCCTCGAATCACCTCATCGTCGGTCTTCGCCCACACCACGAACACGTCCGCGAACGGACTATTCGTGATCCAGGTTTTCGACCCCGTCAGATGATAGCCGCCGCTGGTGGTCCGCGCGCGCGTGACCATGCTGCCTGGATCCGAGCCGTGATCGGGCTCCGTCAGACCAAAGCATCCGATCAAGTCACCGCGCGCCAGCGGCGGTAGATACTTGCGCTTCTGAGCCTCGGTACCGAATTGATGGATGGGCAGCATCACCAGGGAGGATTGCACGCTCATCATGGATCGATATCCCGAGTCGACCCGCTCGATCTCGCGCGCGATGAGACCATAGCTCACATAATTGAGTCCCGCCCCGCCGTATGCCTCAGGCAGGGTTGCGCCCAAAAGCCCCAGGCCGCCCATCTCGCGAAATATGGACAGATCGGTCTGCTCGTCGCGGAATGACTGCACGATCCGCGGTGCCAGGCGTTCTTGGGCGTATGTATGTGCCGCATCCCGCACCATGATTTCTTCAGGCCCGAGCTGCGCCTCGAGCAACAGCGGATCATCCCAATGAAAGTTCATACGCGCCATAATTCCGCCTTCGCTCCCCGCTGCGCGGCAGCATCGCATAATCGAGCGCCGGCTGGCGAAGATTTTCAGATGAGCGGGCAACAATGCCGGCAATGAAATCGCCGCTTCCATTATGCTTGGTTACGGCGCGCAACGCGCTCAAATAAATGCGGGGATGTCGAAAACCCATGTTCAAGCCATACATGACGTTGCTCGTCTCAGCGCTGAGTTCCGTGTACATCGCCGGCGCCTCGGCGGCGGCGCTGCCGCCGGCCGTAGATCAGCAACTTGCACGGGATATGCTGAAGTCATTGGTCGAGATCAACACGACCCACGCACACGGCTCGACAGAGGCAGCCAAAGCCCTTCAAGGCTGGCTGTTGACTGCGGGGTTTCCGTCGGACGACGTGGTGTTAGTCGCACCGGACGACCATCCGACCAAGGGCAACGTCGTCGTACGCTACCGTGGCAAGCACTCCGGAAAACCTGTTCTATTCCTGGGCCATCTCGATGTCGTGGAGGCCAAACCCGAGGACTGGAGCGTCGATCCGTTCACGCTCACTGAAAAGGACGGTTGGTTCTTCGGCCGCGGCACCATCGACATGAAGGACGGCGATGCCGCTCTGGTGGAATCGTTGATCCGTTTGAAACGGGAGCGATTCGTGCCGGACCGGGACATCATCGTCGCCTTCACCGCCGACGAAGAAGCCGGCGGCGACTCGAACGGACCTGCGTTTCTGCTCAAAAGCCATCGGGACTTGATCGACGCCGGAATGGTGATCAATCTCGACGGCGGCGGCGGCCGGCTGAAGAACGGCGCACCGTTCTATTTCGAGGTCGGTACCAGCGAGAAGACATACGTTACGTATACGTTGGAGACCACGAGCGCGGGCGGCCACGGCTCGCTACCCGGCCCCGGCAATGCGATTTACCGGCTCGCACGCGGCCTGAGCCGTCTCGAGGCGTTCAAGTTCCCCGTGATGCTCACCGCGACGACACGGGCCAGCTTCGATGAACTCGCGGCGGTGGACCCGGGATCGGCCAGTGCCGATATGAAGGCCGTAGTTCGATCGCCGCCGGATCTGGCCGCCGCCGAACGCTTGAGCCAAAACGTACGTCTCAACGCCCTGCTGCGCACCACCTGTGTCGTGACTTTGATCTCAGGAGGTCACGCCGAGAATGCGTTGCCGCAGCGGGCGCGGGCGACCGTTCAGTGTCGGATGATGCCCGGCGACTCGGAAGCCAACGTGCAGGCGCTTCTGGTCGGCACGCTCGACGACTCGGAGATCCGGGTGACGCTCGACGCACCGCCCATCGTGAGCCCTGAATCGCCGCCGACGCCGCAAATCATGGAAAAAATTACGGCCCTGGCACACTCGATGTGGCCCGGCGTACCGATCATTCCGACGATGGCGACGGGATTCAGCGATGATCGACAGACCCGCAATGCGGGAATTCCGAGCTACGATGTGAACGGCGTGTGGCAGGACGTCGACGAAAATCGCGCGCACGGCCGGGACGAAAGGGTGGGTGTTCGCGCCTTCGACGAAAGCGTCGAATTCACCTATCGCCTCCTCAAGTCCATGGGTCATTCCAAGTGAATGTTATGGCAGCGCGAAGAGTGACGGCCGTTCGGATTCTGGTCGCGGGTGCGATCGGGCTTCTGTTGTATTTCGGTCATGCTGCCTTCGTTCCCGTCGCGCTCGCGTGCCTCTTCGCGTTGGTGCTGTCCGGTCCTGTCGAGGCGCTGCACAGCCTCGGCGTGCCGCGCAGCGCAAGCGCGGTTCTTCTCATGCTGGTCATGCTCGGGATCGTGGCAGGCATTTCCGACGTGTTGTACGAGCCGGCGCAGCACTGGTTCGCCGAAGCGCCTCATACCCTCAAAATCATAGAGAAGAAAATACGGCCGCTGGCGAGGTTCATGAGTCGCGTCGATGAGCTGCGCAATACGGCAGGCAACATCGGTGTCGCTGCGCGCCCGCAACTTCAGCCCCAGGCGCCCGCGAGCCCGTCCGATGAAAGCGCACCGGCCATGTGGATCGATGCAACCCGGAGCGTCGTGTTGAGCATCCTCACGGTGCTCATCGTGACGCTGTTCCTTCTCGCCGGCGGACCACCCATGCTCGCGCGTATGACGTCGGCGTTGGTGAGCGACCTCGCCTCCGCTCACGTCATCAGCGTGATCGAGCACGTACGGCGCGAGGTGGGCCGCTTTTACGTCACCACGACATTCATCAACATCGGGCTTGGGCTCGCGACCGGATGCCTCATGATGGTGTGCGGAATGCCGAATCCCTTTCTCTGGGGCACGATCGCGGGCTTGCTCAATTTCATTCCCTATGCGGGATCCGCCACCACCTTGGTCCTGTTGACCGTGGTCGCCCTGGTGTCGTTCGACGGACTCGGGCGCGTAGTCGCGGTCGCCGGAAGCTTCATAGGATTGGTCGGCATCGAGGGGCAAGTGATTCAGCCGCTGCTGATTGGCCGACGCTTGCAACTGAATCCCATGCTGGTTTTCCTGGCCTTGTGGTTCAGCGGCCTGTTCTGGGGCATTGCCGGAATCATTCTCGCCACGCCCACGCTGGTCGCTCTCAAGATCATCGCGAAATATTCGGATGGCGGGAAGCCGCTATTGGATTTCCTGAGTCCGGAAGCGACTTCCGACCCGCCCTCGACCGACTAGCGCGCAATATGTTGCGTTTACGCAACGCCCTGGATGCCGCGCGGATGACCAGTCCTACAAAAATATGGCATTTTTCCTACACCATCTTCACCAGGTTTTTCAGACAATGACCTCGTCGGTGGTCCTGTCCCGTCAGGAGTGATTGCGGGCTCGTATGTATGCACATCTTTTTGTCGATCGCGTTGATTCTCGGCGCCGTTATCATTCTCGTAACGGGTTTCATCAGGGTACTGCATGACCTGCTGGAAAGAGGTCCTTACGAGGCACCGTTGCTCAACGACGAACTCGCCTGGCCGCGCCCGAGTCAAGTGAAGGTTCCGCCGCCCGCGCTAGATCTCGACCTGCCTCGCAATTTCCACCACGTTTTCGGGCGCGAGGTTGAATCGGTCGACGACCTTGACTGAGTTACGGTAGAGGAAGGCGAACAATCCCATGCGCCAGCCCTTGAGCGCGGGTCGCCGGGGTTTGCCTACCACCAGGTCACGCGTTCCAACGAACATGGCCGCGTCGAGATCGATAGCCTGGTCCAATCCATGGGCGCGACTGAGCGCCAGTCTCAAGTCGGGTATCTCCAAGAATCCAAACCTCGCAACGACGTGCCACAATCCTTCGCCGATATTCTCCACCAGCGTGCATGTCGGTCCGACGATGCGTGGAGTGCTTTCGAATACGATGCTGAGCGCAATTGCATAGCGCGGCAGGACTCCCACAAAATGCACGTGATCCATGATGAGCCTCGACACCTTTTGCGTGCTCCTGGTGAGGAAAACGGTTGTGCCTTTCATCCGTGGTATCACGCCGGATCGGAGGTCCGACAGGAATCGTTCGCCTGCTTCCGGAGGCTGGACGAGCGCCGCTCGTACGGCGACCACGCCGGCCCGCCATGTGACCATGATGGAAAAAAGGACCGCTGCAAAAGTCAACGGGAGCCATCCGCCCTCGGCAATCTTCCACAGATTGGCGAGAAAAAAGCTGGTATCCACCACGAGGAAAAAGCCAGCTACGGGGATGGCGCCGAGACGCGGCCAGCGCCATACGTCACGCATGGCTCGATACAGAAGCACGGTAGTCAGCAGCATGGTAGTCGCGACGGCCGTACCGTAAGCACCCGCCAAACGATCCGAGCTGCCGAACCCGATCGTGGTCGCGACCGTCGCCGCCATCAGCAGCCAATTGACCACCGGCACATAGATCTGTCCGTATATTCGATCCGAGGTCTGCCTAATGTTGACGCCCGGCAGCCAACCGAGTTGCATGGCTTGGCGCGTCATTGAAAAAGACCCGGTGATGATGGCTTGACTTGCAATGATCGTGGCGATGGTCGCAAGGGCCACGAGCGGATAGATCGACCAGGACGGTGCGATTCGAAAAAACGGATTTCCCGAGACCGTCCCTTGGTCCATCAGGTATGCGGTCTGGCCGGCATAACTCAGCAATAACGCGGGCAGCACGATGGCGTACCACGAACGACGGATCGATGTCTTGCCGAAATGCCCCATATCGGCGTAAAGAGCCTCGCCGCCCGTGATGCATAGAAACACACCGCCGAGCACCAGGAGCCCCACGGCGCCTGAGTGGCGTAGAAAGTCGACCGCGTAGCGCGGATCGAGTGCGGCGACGACGCTAGGATGGCGGACGATCGCCGCGGCGCCGAGGGCCGCAATCACCAAGAACCACAGCAGCATTACCGGCCCGAACGCACGGCCGATCCTCTCGGTGCCAAAGCGTTGCGCCGCAAACAGACCGATCAAAATCGCCACCGCCATCGGCATGATGAACGGCTTGAACGTATCGGTTACGACATTGAGTCCTTCGAGCGCACTCAATACCGATATCGCGGGCGTAATGACGCCGTCTCCGTAGATCAGCGCGGCGCCCAGCAGACCCATGCCGGTCAACAGTTTGAATCCCGATGTAAATCCGTTCGCGCCGACCAGAGACATCAATGCCAGAATTCCGCCCTCGCCGCGATTGTCGGCGCGCATCACGAACACGCAGTATTTGACCGAGATCGTAATGATCAACGTCCATACGATCGATGACAGCACACCGAGCGCACTTCGCGCAGTGAACTGCCCGCCGGTGGCCTGCACCACCGTCTGCAGCGTGTACAGCGGACTTGTACCCAAGTCGCCGAACACGACACCGAGCGCGGCGAAACCTGCCCAGCCGGCCGCCTTTGCGTCGTCCGCGGGTCGGTTTGAGGAACCGTCGAGCGGGGTGGATTCGCTGTGCATGATGTCTTTCCTGGGGCAGGATTTCTTTCGTGGGGATCGAAACATAACCTTACTGGTTTTAGCGCTCGCGTCCTACAGCTTGGGCGCATTTTCAAGTCGAGACTCTTCACCGCAGCAGCGCGCGAGCCGCTGCCCGGCGGCGACCAATGCAAGACTTCTTCCGCACACACAAGAAGGCGAAGTGGACAGGAACCATCGTTCTCGGCCTGCTGCTCGTCGTTGTCGTCGTGCTCTCGGTCTTCGATTGGAATTCATTGCGGCCCATGCTGACGCGCGAAATAACGGCCAAGACGGGACGGCCCGCCTCCATCGACGGCGACCTCAAGGTCCACTTGTGGTCGTGGAATCCGAGCGCAGAAGTCAACGGCCTGCGCCTCGAGAATCCGAAGTGGGCGGAGCGCAGTCTAATGTTTGGCGCCAAGCGTATAACCATCAGCGTGAGCCTCGGCCGCCTGCTGCGCGGTCAGATCGTGCTGCCGCAGGTCGACCTGCTGGAACCCACGATCAACTTGGAGCGCGATTCCAAGGGTCGCGCCAGTTGGGAGCTTGGCACCAGGTCGGGCGCTCCCAATCACGATACGAAGCCCGCCAAGCTGCCGGCGGTCCGGCGCTTGTTCATTGAAGACGGGAAGCTGCACGTCGTAGACCAGATTCGCAAATTGACCTTCAGCGGCTCTTTGGTCGCCGCCGAACGAGCCGGCAAACAAGATGCATCGGCATTCAAGATTCGATGCTCGGGTTCCCTGAACGCGAGGCCGTTTCGGTTGGACGCCGACGGTGGGCCGTTGCTCGCCCTCGAGCCCGACAAACCCTACGCGTTCTCCGCTCGAATATCCGCTTCGGACATCAACCTTGAATCTCATGTCACGGTACCAAGGCCATTCGATCTCAGCGCTCTCGACATCAAATTTTTGGTCACCGGCGAGGATCTTGCGGACGTCTATTATTTGACCGGTCTGGCTTTGCCGAATACGCCGAAATATCGGTTATCGGCCGTTGTGCATGTGGCGGGAACCACATTCACTATCGATGACTTGAAAGGCCGCTTGGGCTCGAGCGACCTCGCGGGACACGGTCAGGTTCAGACCGCCGGCGCGAGACCCAAACTCACTGCGGACCTTTCATCGATCACTCTCAACATTGCCGACTTGGCGCCGACCTTGGGCGAGCCGGCGCACAAGACAAGCTCGCCGGAAAACGATGCCGCTCACGGGCAACCGCCCGCCGCGAAGGCACGGAAGGCCGCGGCTGCTCAGCCTGAGACCGCCCCGGTTTCGGCCGCGCAGAACGCCCGACTACTTCCGGACGCGGACTTGCAGATAAATCGAGTGCGCGGCATGGATGCCGACGTAACCTACAAAGCAGGCGCGGTGAGGGCGCCAAAAGTCCCAATGAAAGAGGTGAGCTTTCATCTGGTGCTCGACAACGGTCTATTGACGATGAACCCTCTATCGTTCGTCTTGGATCAAGGAAAATTCTCAGGCAACGTTCAAATCGACGCGCGCCAGGATATTCCGGTCTCGGATATCGACATGCATATCGACGATGTCGACTTGAGTCAGTTCAAGTCGGCGACCATGAGGCAAGCTCCTCTCGAGGGCGTTATGTTGGGCCGCTTGAAGTTGCGTGGCACCGGAACCTCCGTTCACAAGTTTGCGGCGGCGTCGGACGGTGCGATGAGCGTCGTCATCCCGCACGGCCAGATCAGCGATGTGATCGCGGAGTTCACCGGCATCAACGTCCTTCGCGGCATAGGATTGCTCCTCTCGAAAGGAGAAACCAAAACTGAAATCCGATGCGGGATCATGGATTTCAAAGACCGGCAAGGCAGACTGAGCACAACGACCGTGTTCGTGGATACCTCTAACGTACTCATCACCGGACGCGGCACCATCAATCTCGATAACGAAGCTTTGGACCTGGCTCTCCAGGGAGATCCGAAGAAATTGCGGCTGTTGCGACTGCGGTCCCCGATTTCGCTGCACGGCACCCTGCTGCACCCGGCGATCGGCATCGAGGCGGATAAGCTCGCCGGGCAAGCGGGCGTGGCGATCGCCCTCGGTGCGCTGCTAACGCCGGTCGCGGCTGCCATTGCGTTCGTCGATCCGGGTCTTGCAAAGAACAAGGACTGCTCGACAGTCCTCTCCCAGGCCGACGCAGGAGTTCAAAACTAGCCCCGGCCGTAGGAAGCTTCCGACCGCGGGTCAGGGCCGCAACGGCCCGGGCGCCGTGAACCGCATCAAAACAGGCATTCTATCCGCGCATTGGCTTGGGTGCGACCGCGCCTGCAACGCGGTGCGCACTGTACACTGCCCCGAGCGACAACAGCGGAGAGCGCATGTGCGCAAAGTTACTCGGCGCGAAGTTCTAACTGCGGTTGGCGCCGCCGCGGTGGTTCCGGCTGCGTTGCTCGCGACTGCCGCGGTCGCATCACCCGCATCGGCCGGACCGATCTACGCATTTTTCAATGCCGCCGAGGCACGGTTCATCGAGGCGGCATGCGAACGCTTGATTCCGGCCGATGCCTCCGGAGCCGGGGCGCTTGGCGCCGGCGTCCCCGGCTATTTGGACCGGCATCTCGCGGGCGCATGGGGCGACGGAGAACAGTTGTACCGCAAGGGACCATGGCAACCAGGGACACCTTCCCAGGGGCAATCTCGGCCATTCAAGCCGGCGACGCTTTTCCGCACGGCGCTCTCTGCCATCCTTCGTGACTTGGAAAAGCGCGGGGCGACCTTCAGCGAATTGCCCGCCCATGCTCAGGACTCGTATCTTCACTCTCTCGAGAGCGGCCGCACCCATCTCGACGGCGTGCCGTCGGCGGTATTCTTCGACATGCTGCTCGCCATGACCGTGGAGGGTTTCTTCAGCCACCCGCATCATGGGAGCTTCCGCGACAGGTTGGCGTGGCCAATGCACGGTTATCCCGGCGCACTCGCCGGCTGTCCCGCCACGGCCCGGTAGAAGTCCATGGCGTTCGCCTCGATTCTGGTTTAGTTTCGTCCGGTCAATGGCATGATCAGCGGGAACTCATGATGCATTTGCGGACTCGCCTCGAAGGCGGAGGTACTCCACGGCTCGACCGTTGGGGCGTCGACAGCGAATACGGCACCTTGCGCGACGTGTTGGTCGGACCCGTCGATCATTTCTCTTGGCGGGCGGGCAACGCCGTGGCGGAGCGCTCGGAGCGCATCGGATTGCACTTCGATTTTGCCGTCGCACGAGCCCAATACGGCGAGATGCTCGACGCGTACACCCAAGCGAATGTGACCGTGCACGTGCTCGCCGCCGCGGCCGACCTGCCATACCAGATATTTGCGCGCGACAGCAGCGTGATGACGCCGTGGGGCGCCGTTATCATGCAACTCCAAAAGCCCTACCGCCGCGGCGAATACGCGGCGTGCCTGCGGTTCTATCTCGATGCCGGCATCCCGATCTACGATCTCATTACAGCCGGCAACGTCGAGGGCGGCGACTTCATGGTGCTGCAGCCGGGAGTCGCGGCCTGCGGCTATTCCGGCGAGCGTTCCATCGAGCCGGCAGTACGCCAGTTGCAGTCCTGGTTCGAGTCCGAAGGCTGGGAGATGCATACCTACGCCTTCGATTCGCATTTTCTTCATTTGGACGTGCAGATGGGAATGCTCGCCGAGGGACTTGCGGTCGTGTGTGTCGAGGCCGTCGAACCAGAGTTACTCGACTGGCTGCACTCGAAGCGCATTCGAACGATTCCCATTGCCTACGCAGATGCGATGCAATTGGGCACCAACGTAGTTGCGCTGGGCAACGAGCGCGTACTCGTTCCCGCCTCCAGCAAGAATCTCATCGCCGCCTGCCGCGCGGAAGGACTCACGGTCTACGATCCCGATGTATCGATGATCGGCAACGGCGGCGGCGCCGTGCATTGCATGTGTCAGGCACTCAAGCGCGATCATGTCGGGCGCTGATGATTTATCGCGCCGCGCTTTTGTTCTCGGTACAGCCGCAGCCGCGGTGTCGGCCGCTCGAGGCGGCGCCGCGCACCCGCACCCGATAATGTCGCCGCTCACGGAGCTGAGCGCATCCGCGGCGGTGGACTACATGCTGCGAGGCGAACTCACGGCCGAACGGTATGCCGGAGCGCTGCTGGCGCGTTGCGTCTCGCAACACGCACTCAATGCATTCATCACGTTCGAGCCCGAGCGCGTCCTGGAAGCCGCGCGCACGCGCGACCGGGAGCGCCGCGCCGGCGCCAAGCTCGGACCGTTGTTTGGCCTGCCCATCCCGGTCAAAGACAGCGTCAATACCAAGGACTATCCGACGACGGCGGGTACCCCCGGCCTACGGCATTTTCACCCGGCCGAGGATGCGCCGGTGGTGGCGGCGCTCAAGGCGGCCGGCGCCATCGTGCTCGGCAAAACTAATTTGCATGAGCTTTCGTACGGTTGGACCAGCAACAACCTGGCGTACGGGGCGGTGCATAATCCCTACGACCTGGGGCGTATCCCAGGCGGAAGCAGCGGTGGAACGGCCGCCGCGATCGCGGCACGGCTCGCGCCCCTCGGGGTGGCGGAGGATACCGAAGGATCCATCCGAGTTCCCGCAGCGTTCTGCGGCATTGCCGGTTTCAGGCCCACGACCGGGCGGTACTCGACGCGGGGGTGCGTGCCCATCACGCCGCTGTTCGATCAGATCGGACCCCATGCGCGCAGCGTACAAGACTTGGCCCTGTTCGATTCGGTGGTTGCCGACGACTGGTCTCCCCTGGAGCCCAAGCCGTTGCGCGGGGTGCGTCTGGGCGTGGTCCGCGACTACTGGTTCACGGATCTGCATCCGGAGGTCGCGCGGATCACCGACCAGGCGCTGATGCGGCTGCGCGACGCGGGCGCAGTGCTGGTGGAAGGGGTGATGCCCGACCTTGCGCGCCTCATCGACCTGACGACTAACCCGGTGCAAAATCACGACGTGCGCTTGGAACTCGCGCGGTATTTGCAAGACTACGGTGCGAAGTTGAGCCTGGACGAACTCATCGCGCGCGCGAGTCCGGATATCCGCGACATCTTTCGCAGCGATGTCATGCCCGGCGGAGCCAATGTCGTATCCGAAGCCGCGTATGGAGCGGCGCGCGACCAGTACCTGCCGGCGCTCAGGCACCTCTTCCAAGAATACTTCTCGCGCACGCAAGTCGCGGCAATCGTGTTTCCCACCACGCTGGTTCCGCCGCCGCTGATCGGCGAGGAGACTACGCTAACCGCCGGCGGCGGCCGGAGCCTCCCCTTCGAAGTCGCGGTCGCGCGTAATATTGCGCCGGGAAGCACTGCCGGATTGCCTTGCTTGGTGTTGCCGGCAGGGCTCACCAGCGGCGGTATTCCGGTCGCGCTCGAGTTCGACGCGCCGCAGAAGGCCGACCGCGCCTTGCTCGCGCTGGGCTTGGGCCTCGAACAAGCGATGGGTAAGATGCCGCCGCCAAAGGGAACTCCATGATTTTCAGCCCGATCGGCGCTTCGCGACCCTCCGGGTTGGTGCCCATACTCTGTGCCGCGACCGCCGTGGTGGTTGGCGCGGCGGCGCAGGCGGCAGCGCCGCTCTCCGTAGAATCCACCGAGGGGATGGTCGTCAGCGCACAACACGTCGCTTCCGATGTCGGCGCGGCCGTTCTGCGAGACGGCGGCAACGCAGTCGATGCGGCGGTCGCGGTCGGCTACGCGCTCGCGGTAACGCATCCCTGCTGCGGCAATCTCGGGGGCGGCGGCTTCATGATCATTCACCTCGCCAACGGCAAGGATACCTTCATCAATTTCCGCGAGAAGGCGCCGCAAGCGGCGAGGTGGAACATGTACCTCGATGCACGCGGCAATGCCATTCCCGAAAAAAGCCGGGACGGCTATCTCGCCGTCGGCGTACCGGGAACTGTAATGGGATTGGAAACCGCCCGCGAAAGATACGGCACGCTGCCGCGCGCGACACTGCTCAAGCCCGCGATCCAGCTTGCCGAACAGGGCTTCGGTCTCACGCGCGGCGACGTCGACGTCCTCGAGGAAGGAACGGCAGCATTTCGTAACGAACCCAACGTCGCTGCGGTGTTCCTGAACCATGGGGTCCCGTTCAAGCCCGGTGATCGATTGGTCCAGCCCGAACTCGCCGCCACGCTACGGGCCATCAGCGAGGGTGGAGTTCAAGCGTTCTATCACGGCGCCATCGCCGCAGCGGTGGCCGCCGAGACCCAAGCGCGCGGCGGACTGTTGACGAAACAAGATTTTGCGGCCTATACGGTGACGGAGTCGCCGCCGGTGTCTTGTCCCTATCGGGGATACACGGTACTCAGCGCCCCGCCGCCCAGTTCGGGCGGCGTCATCCTGTGCGAGATGCTGCGCATCTTGGAAGGGTATCCCTTGCAGGCTCTTGGATTTCATTCGAGCGCTTCCGTGCATTATATGACCGAAGCCATGCGCTACGCCTACCGCGACCGCAATCGGTACTTGGGCGACCCGACGTTCGTCGACAATCCGATCGATCGCTTGCTATCGGATGCCAACGCGGCGGCCATCAGGTCCCACATAACGGCGAAGCATGCGACTCCGTCGGCCTCCTTCGGCGTGCACGAGGGTCCCGCAGAAAGCGCGACGACCACCCATTACTCCATCGTCGATCGTATCGGAAACGCCGCCTCGGTTACCTACACGATCAACGACGACTTCGGGGCCAAGGTCATCGCCGGCAACACCGGTTTCTTCTTGAACGACGAAATGGACGATTTCGCGGCAAAACCCGGGGTTGCAAATATGTTCGGCCTGGTCCAGGGCAAAGCGAACGCGATTGCACCCGGCAAGCGGCCGTTGAGTTCGATGACGCCGACCATCGTGCTCAAGGATGGCAAACCCCTGCTGGTGGTGGGAACTCCTGGCGGTTCGCGCATTATCACCACGGTGCTCGAGATCATCGTCAACGTAATAGACCACGGCATGACCCTGCAAGAAGCCGTGGACGCGCCGAGAATTCATCATCAATGGTTGCCTGACACATTGGCGGCCGAGCCCTTCGCATTATCGGCCGACTCGAGCACGGCGCTCCGGCGCATGGGCTACCATCTAGTCCCCTTGGAGGTTTGGGGAGCCGGAAACGCCGCTCAAGCCGTCGGCATCGCACCGGCGGATGAACGGCTCGCGAAGAAGTTGGGATTCCCTCGACCCGGAGTGCTCTACGGCGCGAGCGACTCCAGAGCCCCCGCGGGGGCTGCCGCTGCGCCATGAGGAGTATTTTCGAGATGATTTACCGAATAGGTTTTATTGCCGCAGTGACGGTTCTGTTCGCCGCCGCCGGCGCCCCGGCCCCTACAGCAGCGGCTACGAACCCCGGCGAGGCGAAGTTTCGCGACTTGTACAAGGAACTGGTCGAAACGAACACCACGTTGTCCGCCGGCAGTTGCACGCTCGCGGCGGAACGCATGGCCGCCCGCTTGAAAGCGGCCGGATTCACCGACGAAGAGCTGCATCCCTTCGCGGCACCGGACCATCCGAAGGAAGGCGGATTGGTGGCCGTCTACGGCGGCCGAGATAAAAAACTCCAAGCGATCCTGCTGCTCGCGCACCTCGACGTTGTGGAAGCGAAGCGCGAGGACTGGGTACGCGACCCGTTCACACTGATCGAGGAGAACGGCACCTTCTACGCGCGCGGCTCTCTCGATGACAAGGCTGAAGCTGCAATCTGGGTCGATACGCTCATTCGACTGCGGCAGGAGAACTTCCGGCCGCGACGCACACTGAAGCTCGCGCTTACCTGCGGTGAGGAAACGTCCGGCGCGGTCAATGGAGCGGAATGGCTCACGAAAAATAAACGTGACCTCATCGATGCGGCGTTCGCGATCAATGAGGGCGCTGCCGGCGAACTCAGTGCCGAGGGCCAGCGCATCGCCCTCGAGATCCAAGCCGGAGAAAAAACTTCGCAGAACTATCGCTTGGAAGTTACCAACGCGGGCGGACACAGCTCCCGGCCCGTCAAGAACAACGCGATCTACCGCCTCGCAGCGGCACTCACACGCGTCGAAGCCTACGAGTTCCCGCCCCAGTTCACGGACGGCAACCGCGCCTATTTTTCAGGAATGGCGAAAATCGAAGCCGCGAAGGGTCATTCCGAGGTGGCCGCCGCAATGAGCGCGCTGGTCAAAGATCCCACCGATGCGAAATCCGTTGCGCTGGTCGCCGGCAAGGATCCCACATGGAACGCCACGCTGCGCACCACGTGCGTCGCTACCATGCTCGACGCAGGACATGCCACCAACGCGCTTCCGCAACGTGCCCGCGCCAATATCAACTGCCGTATTTTTCCGGGCGTCGCGCAGGAAGACATCCGGCGTCAACTGGAAGATGTGGTGGCAGATCCCGAGGTCAAGGTCGTGACACTGGATACTCGTGGGCCAAGCTCGCCGCCCCCGCCTTTGACCCGTCAAATATTGGGTCCCGTCGAAAAGCTCGCGGCGAAATTCTGGCCCGGCGTTCCGGTCCTGCCCATCCTGCAGCCGGGCGCCACTGACGGTCAGTTCCTCAATGCGGCCGGGATTCCGACTTACGGCATCGAACCTATTTTCGTCGGACCGGACCTCGGACACATTCATGGCCTCAATGAGTATGTGAGCGTGAACTCGCTGCTCGAGGGGCGCGAATTTCTCTACCTTCTTGTTAAGATATACGCCGATCAGTGAACCATCCGCTCGACCCCACCTGAGGCAGCTCCCCATGATCAAAGTAAGCATACTGTATCCGAACAAACCGGGCTCCCACTTCGACATGAACTACTACGCCACCAAGCACATGCCGCTCGCCATGCGGCTGCTGAGCAAGGGCTTGCGCAAAACCGAAGTGGATGCGGGGCTGCACGGTGCCGCTCCGAACGAACCGCCTGCCTTCTTTGGCGGCTGTCAGTTTTATTTCGATTCGGTGGAGGCATTTGCCGCAGTCTGGGGCCCTGCCGCCCCCGAATTGACCGCCGACATTCCGAAATACACGGACGTGGCTCCCATGATTCAGTTCAACGAGGTCAAGATCTCGGTGTGACTCGGAGTCGGTGCGGCCGCGTTCCCATCGAATAGGTTCTTTCCTACGTCCACTCGCGGTGGTCGGTAGCGCAACTCGCTGCTTTGGAGTTGATACTCTGGCGCCACCGCACTCGCCCCGTGCGCTTTCTTTATACGGGTGGCAGGAGCAAGACGTGCAAATTAGATTCGGTTACGAGTTGGTGTTCAACTGTCGCGATCCGACTCCCATGATATTGATGCTGCACGCCCACCCGAGCGTCATTCACGATTTAATCCGGCCCGATGACATGAGGGTTGAGCCGCATGTCCCTATGAGAATCTATCATGATGGATTCGGCAATACGTGTACTCGAATCGATGCGCCTGCCGGGGGGATTAAAATAACCGGCGATGGCCTCATTAGCGACTCGGGTACGCCCGAGCCCGCGAATCCCTTCGCTCGAGAGCATCCGCTCGAGTTGCTGCCTGAAGATACGCTGGCTTATCTTTTGGAAAGCCGCTATTGCGGTACCGAGGCTTTGATGGCCGATGCTCGACGGCTGTTCGGACAAGTGCGTCCGGGCTGGAGCCGCGTACAAGCCATTTGTGATTTCGTGCACGAGCACGTGATGTTCAGCCGTCACTTTGCGCGTCCGCCCCGGACCGCCTGGCAGGTGTACACGGAGCAGCAAGGCGATTGCCGCGATTTTGCGCACTTAGCCATCGCGCTGTGCCGTTGTTTGAGCATTCCCGCTCGCTACTGCACAGGCTACCTCGGCGACATCGGGGTGCCGCGCGCCGACTCCCCCATGGAGTTCGCCGGATGGTTCGAGGTCTATCTGGGTGGCGAGTGGCATACGTTCGACCCCGGGAACAACCAGCGCCGAATCGGCAGGATATTGATTGCCCGCGGACGCGACGCCGCCGATGTTGCCAGCAGCACGAGCTTCGGCCCGAGTTATCTCGAGACATGTCGCGTCTGGACGGACGAAGTCGTGGAGAATCGCCAGCCGGAACTCAATGCCGGCGCGTGCCTCGCACGGTATGATCACGCAACATAAGGAACGCTGCGGAAATGATTGTGGACAAAGCCGAAAAATTGGATGAGTTGATTGACGGCGCCGAAGATTTGCTCACCAAGCTCGCCGATGCACATAACCCGGAGATCCAGTACCTTCGCGATCGCGTAGACCAGGCCATCCGCGACGCCAGACGCCACATTTCAAGGCAAGGCGAGGCGGCATCCCCGCAGCTGCGGGAAATCGTCAACATCATCGACGATTATGTTCGCGACTATCCTTGGCTTGCCCTCGCCACCGGTATGCTCGTCGCGGGAACCGTGGCTTACCTGGCCGGCACGGCACGGCCCGAGGCAAGATGAGGCCTGCGCGCGATTGGTTTTGACGGGGGCGTCCGCTAGTCTTCGCGGATGGCTATCCATTCGCTTTTTCCCACCTTCATTTATACCTCTGCCCTACAGCGCAACGGGTCGCGAGAATTCAACCGACAGCTGCTGAAAGAAGCGAGGTTGCTGCGCGAGGATGACCGTGCGGGTCGCCGCTGGTCCGCAGCAAACTATCCGGGCGGCTACACGTCCTACGGTTCAGCCCATCGGCTGCAACGTATTTCCCCGACGTTTGAAGCCTTGGAACGCAAGCTGCGGCGACATGTCAAGGCGTTCGCAGGTGCCGTGCAATGGGACCTCGAGGGCCGCGAATTGTCTATGACCGATTGCTGGATCAACATCATGTCGCGGCAGGTGGCGCACAGTCTGCACCTGCATCCGCTCTCGACGTTGAGCGGTACCTACTATGTTCATGTCCCGGCTGGGTCTCCCGGAATCAAATTTGAGGATCCACGTCTGGACCGCTTCATGGCCGCGCCCCCTCGCGTAGCGGACGCCCGGCCCGAGAATCGCCCGTGGATCACCGTCCCGACGGCGGCGGGGCAGCTCGTCCTGTTCGAGAGTTGGCTGCGCCATGAAGTCGCCCCCCAGCCCATTGCGGCCGAACGGGTGAGCGTCAGCTTCAATTACAACTGGTTCTAGGAGCCTGTCTGGCGCCTGGGGGTATAGAATCGCACGATGAACGACAGAACGACCCGAACTTCGGATGCCACCATGGCGGTGTTTCTCGATTTGGAGAACATTGCCCTCGGTGCACGCGACGCCAAATACCCGAGTTTTGACATTGAGAAGGTATTGGAACGCCTCCTGCTCAAGGGTCACATCGTGGTAAAAAAAGCCTACTGTGACTTCGATAGATACAAGGAGTTCAAGCGCGGCCTGCACGAGGCGGCCTTCGAGCTCATCGAGATTCCGCACGTGCGCCAGTCCGGCAAGAACTCGGCGGACATCCGCATGGTCGTCGATGCGCTGGACCTGTGCTACACGAAGGGACACGTCGATACCTTCGTCATCATCAGCGGCGACTCGGATTTCTCTCCGCTGGTCAGCAAGCTGCGTGAAAACGCGAAAACCGTCATCGGCGTCGGGGTCAAGAACTCGACCTCTGATCTTTTCCTCAACAACTGCGATGAGTTCATCTACTACGACGACCTGGTACGCAAGGAGCCGTCGAAGGTGCGGCGCCGCAGCGCATCCACCGCATCCCGCCCCAGCACGCCGGCTGCGGACAGTGCGCCGGCCGAGAACAAAGGGCCTGATGTGACCGATGCGCTCGATTTGGTGGTCGAAACCCTGGAGGCCGTCATGGAAGAGCGCGGCGAGAATGAGCCGATTTGGGGCTCCATGATCAAACAGGCCATCAAACGCCGGCGTCCGGGTTTCAACGAACGCGCCTACGGCTTTCGATCGTTCAACGATCTGTTGGCCGACGCGCAGAAGCGCGGTCTGCTGACGCTGCAGGCAGACGAGAAATCAGGCGGCTACACCGTCCGGGTCGCCGCGGCCTCTCCCCGCTGAACCCTTGAACTCGAGCTAGGGCGCCCTCACGTCTCTGTTCGACAGAGGCGGAAGGTCGAACCATGAATGCTCAGCGCAGAAAATCTTGGATGTGGGCGGAAGCGTGTGCTCTCCTCGACGAGGCGGAGCGTCGGCACCGTCATTTCTTCGGGCTGCTGGCAGCTCCTGCCGCCACCCCCGTGTGGGAGCCGCCGGCCGATATCTTTTCGCGCGGCTCCGAACTCCACGTAACGGTCGCTTTGCCCGGCGCTCGGGCGGACGACGTCGTGGTGCAAATCACCTCATCGGCCCTGTTGATCGAAACCACCGTGCCGCCGCCGACTTTTGCGGTCGGCATGAACGTCGTGCGTATGGAAATCCCCTACGGCCGCATGCGGCGACGCATCGATCTGCCGCCCGGGCGATATGCGCTGCGCGAGCATCGATTGGAAAATGGCTGTTTGTTTCTACGCCTCGTGGGATCAACCCTATGAACACTACCGAAAATCAACACTCCAGTGCAGCTGTGCCGGAAGACGTGCTCCTCGTCCTTCCCATACGCGAACCGGTCCTGTTTCCGGGCGTCGTGCTGCCGATCACCATCCAGGGCAAGCACGCGCTCGCGGCAGCCCAAGAAGCGGTGCGCACCCAACGGCGTGTCGGTCTACTGCTGCAGAAGGACGCTGCAGCCGAGGACCCGGGTACCGAGGGGTTGCATCGGGTCGGCACCGCCGCGTCGATAATTCGATTCGTCACCGCCCCCGACGGGACGCATCATTTGATATGCCAGGGCGAACAGCGCTTCACCGTCCTGGACTATGTCAGCCAAGAGCCGTTCTTCGTCGCGCGGATCGAGCCCTACAAGGAAGTCACCGTGCTCGACAGCGAAGTCGAAGCACGCGGCCTCAACTTGCGCGAGAAAGCCATGGAGGCGCTGCAGTTGCTGCCGCAGGCTCCCGCGGAGCTCGCCAACGCCATTCGTGCCATTGAATCGATTCCGTCGCTGGCCGACATCGTAGCGAGCTTCATGGACTTGAAGACCGCCGACAAACAGGACATCTTGGCGACATTCGATCTGAAAACCCGGCTCGATCGCGTGCTGACCTTGCTCAATCGTCGAATCGAAGTACTCAAGGTTTCACGGCAAATCGACGAGCGCACGCGCGAGGCGTTCGATGGACGGCAGAAGGAAGCCGTTTTGCGCGAGCGGTTGCGCCAGATTCAGAAGGAACTCGGCGAAACCGACGGTTCGAGCGGCGAACTCGAAGAACTCAAGGCGGCCATCAAGGACGCCGGCATGACGGCGGAAGCGGAGGAACAGGCGCTGCGCGAGCTTGCGCGCCTCGAGCGCATGCCGGACGGCGCCGCCGAGTATTCCATGACGCGCACCTACCTGGATTGGCTCATCGCCATGCCCTGGTCGAAGATCGATACTGAACAACTCGACATCGAGCGCGCCCGCACCATCCTGGACGAGGATCACTACGGGCTCGAGAAGGTCAAGCGGCGCATTCTCGAATTCCTCGCCGTCCGGAAGCTGAATCCACAGGGCCGCAGCCCGATTCTCTGTTTTGTGGGTCCGCCGGGCGTCGGCAAGACGTCGCTGGGCCAAAGCATCGCCAAGGCTCTTGGACTCCAGTTCAGGCGTGTCAGTCTCGGCGGTGTGCATGATGAGGCGGAAATCCGCGGTCATCGCCGGACCTACATCGGTTCGTTGCCCGGCAACATCGTGCAAGCGATGCGCAAAGCGGGCCGCCGCAATCCCGTGCTCATGCTCGACGAGGTGGACAAGCTCTCGGCCAGCCATCAGGGTGATCCGTTCTCTGCGCTGCTCGAAGTGCTTGATCCCGAGCAGAACAACACGTTCCGCGACAATTATCTGGGTGTGCCGTTCGACCTGTCGAAGGTGCTGTTCATCGGCACCGCCAATGTGCTCGATGCCATTCCGGCGCCGCTGCGCGACCGCATGGAAGTCATCGAACTCACCGGATACACCGAAGAGGAAAAGCTGCAGATCGCCCGCCGCTACTTGTTGAAGCGGCAACTGCAGGCCAACGGCCTGTCGGAGGATCAATTCAAGGTGACTGACGAGGCGCTGCGCAAGGTCATCGTCGACCATACGCGCGAAGCCGGCGTGCGCAGCTTGGAGCGGCAAATCGGCGCCCTGTTGCGCAATGCCGCGGTTACCATTGCCTCGGGAGCCGCATCGAACGTCGCCATCGATGTCGCGGATGTCGAGAAAATCCTGGGTGCCGCACGCTTCGAGAGTGATGTCGCACTGCGGACCAGCGTTCCCGGAGTCGCCACCGGTCTGGCTTGGACCCCTGCGGGCGGCGACATCTTGTTCATCGAATCGAGTCGAGTGAAGGGCAGCGGCAAACTCATACTCACGGGTCAATTGGGCGACGTGATGAAGGAGAGCGCGCAAGCGGCCGTTACCCTCGTGAAATCGCAAGCCGATCGGTTGGGAATCGACCCGGCCATGCTGGAAAACGCCGATCTTCACATCCACGTTCCGGCGGGTGCGATTCCGAAAGATGGACCCAGCGCCGGCGTCGCCATGGCGACGTCACTGGCCTCGTTGCTGTCGCAACGCACGGTGCGCGCCGACGTGGCGATGACCGGTGAGATCAGCCTGCGCGGCGTCGTCCTGCCGGTCGGCGGTATCAAGGAGAAATGCGTTGCCGCCGCGCGTGCGGGCATTCGCACGGTGATTTTGCCGGCGAGAAACCGGCGTGATTGGGATGACATTCCCGAAAGCGTGCGCAATCGGCTGGAGTTTGTCTGGGCGGAAAAAATCGAAGACGTTCTGGCGCGCGCGCTCGAGGACCGGCCGGCACAGCGCGCAGCGGCCTAAGCGCCGATGAGCTGATTCAACCGCGCGATGCGCTCGATGGCGGAGGGATGGGAATCGTAAAACGCCGAATGCACGCGATCCGGCGTGAGCGTGGTGGCATTGTCGCGGTAGAGTTTGACGAGGGCGGTGACCAAATCATCGGCGGCCGAGTATTTGGCCGCAAAGTCGTCGGCGGCGAGTTCCTGCCGGCGCGACCACCATGATTCGATCGGTGTTGCGAAAAACGTAAATGCCGGGACGATCAATGCGAACAGCAGCAATGCCATCGACGCAGACTCGGGCACGCCGAAGGCACTGAAGAACGCCGGCGTGCGCGCCAGCACCCCGAGCAG
>Ga0137412_10000270_pt1 | contig 34905 bp, 27 predicted proteins | sample CZODoug2_1_16fun_FD_122160 | JGI IMG/M metagenome (GOLD analysis project Ga0137412, IMG submission 122160) | Vadose zone soil fungal communities from Angelo Coast Range Reserve, California, USA - CZODoug2_1_16fungal (Hybrid Assembly) | ecosystem: Environmental > Terrestrial > Soil > Vadose zone...
GGGCAACGGGCTCACCATCGATGAATGGCTGCGCTATGCGTCGCCGGAATCGCTGTCGCTGTTCATGTACCGCGAGCCGAAGTCGGCGAAGCGTTTGTACTTCGACGTGATCCCGCGCAACGTCGACGACTACCAGCAATTTCTCGAAGGGTTTCCGCGGCAGGATCCGAAGCAGCAGTTGGCCAATCCGGTCTGGCACATCCACGCCGGACATCCGCCGGTAGCCGACATGCCGGTGACGTTCCAGCTGTTGCTGACTTTGGTGTCGTCGTCGAACGCGGAGAATGCCGCGACCTTGTGGGGTTTTATCGGGCGCTACCGTCCCGGCGTCACGCCGCAGACCCATCCGAAGCTGGATGCGATGGTCGGCTACGCCATCAACTACTATCGCGACTTCGTGGCGCCGACCAAGAAATTCCGCGAGCCGACCGATACCGAGCGGGTCGCGCTGCAGGATCTGCGCGATGCGCTGTCGCAATTGCCGCTGGAGTCATCGGCCGAGGACATCCAGAACGTGGTCTACGAGATCGGCCGGCGCGAGCCGTTCCTCGATGCGGTGAAGAAAGGCAAGGATGGCCGGCCGGGCGTCTCGCTCGACTGGTTCAACATGCTCTATCAGGTGCTGCTCGGCCAGGAAAAAGGCCCGCGCTTTGGATCGTTCGTCGCGGTCTATGGGCTGGCGAATGCGGTGACGATGATCGACGGCGCGCTGGCACGGTCGGGATAGGCCTCAGTGAATCGCCTATGATGGCGCTGCGGGCAGACTTGTCGGCTCAAAAAGGCTTGCCGGATTTGGTGCTGAACCGATAAGCGCCATCCGGCCCGAGCGCCGCATGCATGTCCACATCGGGATAGGTGATCTCGTCACCTGAACTCCGGTCACCAATGACGAGCAGCTTGGCGTCGGTCGCCGAGCGATTGACGAATCGGTGAGCGTCACCAGAACCGGCAGGAAATCCGGCGCACATCCCGGGCTTCAATGTTTGCTCTCCATCGTTGGTCTGCAGCACCACCTCGCCTTCCAGAACAAAGATGAACTCGTCCTGTCGAGAGTGAGCATGCCGGTAGGAGGACTGCCCTCCTGGAATGATTCGGGTCAGGTTGACGCCAAAATTCCGCAGGCCGGCGTGATCGCCGAGCCGCCGATTGTACCGCGTCTGGTTGGCGGCCCGGTGCGGCTCTGGATAACTCGTAAAATTGGTCTCTCTCACAACGCTCGGATCAAATGCCGGAAGCTTCAGCTTTGATTGCTCGGTCATCCCGGGCTCCTTCTCATGACCTATTTCAAATCGCTCGAACAATCTTGATTTATCGATGACCTTCACTCATTGCATCGCTGGTCGCGCGCAGAAGCGTTAGCAGCATGCGATTGAGCGGTGCCGCCATGTGATGTCGCTCGCCAGCCGCCACGATGGCGCCGGTCAGCGCTTCGACCTCGAACGGCCGCTTCGCGAGGCGATCGAAATACATCGAGGTGCCGGCGTCGGCAGGATAGGTCAGCAGCGTCGCCAGCACCTGCTCGGCCTCATCTGCGGCAAGCCGCGCGCCATCGGCGCGGCCGATTGTTGCGGCCTCTTCGAGGATGGCAAGGCAGAGCGCTTTGACATCTTCACGTCGGAACACCGCTTGCCGCTGCAGCGTAAGCGCCGTGATCGGGTTGGCAACGGCATTGATGAGGAGTTTTCGCCAGGCGAGCGTGTTGAAATCGGGGCTGCGAAGGACCGTCAGCGACGTGCCATCGAGCAGCTCCGCGAAGGCCCGCCCATCTGAATCGTCGCTAACGGCAAAATCGTATTCGCCGGCACGCCGGAAGCGGACGCGATCGGGTGCCAGCCGCTCGCCGTTGTAGTAGACGATCGTCGGGACGACGGTCGCAGCCCCGATCAGCGGCGCCAGGCGGTCCGCGTGTCCGATGCCGTTTTGCAGCACGGCCACTCGGGTATTTGGGCCGCAGAGCCTGGCGAGCCAAGGCGCGCTGGACGCCGTGTCGTACGCCTTGGTGCACAACAGAACCCAGTCGCGCGGCTTTGCGTGGGCGGGATCGGTCAAGGCGCGCATGGAAACGTCAATCGCGCCCTCCGCCCGCTCGACAACGAGCCGCTCGATCGGGCGCCGGACACAGGCGACGACATCGTGCCGGTCGACCGCGCGCAGCAAACCGGCGACCACGCCGCCGATGCTCCCGAGACCGATGATGCCGACCGTTACACGCCCGGGATTCTCAACGCGATCGCTCGATGACATGAAGCTCTGGACCTTCGAAGGTTTGCTGTAGAGCCTGTATCGCCTACGGTATTGGCTGAAATTGCTATCCGGGCAGGATCACGTCGGATGACGGAAGGTCAGCCCGTTCTCGCGGCATCCGCGAATTGCAGCGGTGTTATGCCATAGCTTCGTTTGAAGTGCTTCGTCAGCGCGCTCTGGTCGCAAAATCCCGCTGCGAGCGCGCTCTCGGCAAGCGGGTATCCGCGCTTGAGGTGACGGCAGGCGGCATTCAAGCGGATCTGGACCAGATAGGCATGCGGCGTGAGCCCCACGGTGCGCTTGAACAGCCTGATAAGCTGAAACCGCGTGAGCCCGGCAACGCGCGCGAGGTCGTCAAGGCAGAGATTTTCCGAATAGCGTGTCTGCATCAGGTCGATGACTCGGCGGACGATGGCTCGGCTTTGCGGTGCCCGCTCCGGCCGGTCGCCGCCGCTGCCGTATCGCCCGAACAGCATGCTGAAGGCGCCGACCGTGAGCTCGTCCGCACGCAAATCATCACGTTCTGCTTCGAGGGCACGATGCAGGCGGCTGAACCGGTCGATCAGGTCTATGTCGTTCAGCATGTTCTGCATGAAATAGGGCGCAGCCTCGGTTCCCAGGCCACGGCCGACGGCATCGATGGCGGGGCGCGTAAGATAGAACGCGCGGTAGAGCCACCTCTCACCCTCATCCATCCGTGCCGATTGGCACTCCTCAGGATTGGAGACAAACAACGTGGAGGGGCCAACTTTCTCGGTGATACCTCGGCTGCTGATTTCCGCGCCGCCGGCCTCGGTGACAGCGATGACGAAAGCGTCGTGGGTGTGCGGGCCAAATTGGTGGGCAGTCAAATCCGCCCGCAAGAGGCTCATGCCTGGAATGCTCTTGCTCTGCCAATATTTCGTGTGGCTTCCGGTATCTCGGCGCGCCATGCCAGCAACTCCGCTTGCGATCACCCGATGTGGTTGCCCTGGCCTCTCTTCGCAGTGCATCATCGCTCAACCTGCCATGATGGACCGCAAATGGGAATGGTAGGCCCGCGGCAATTTCAACCAATACGGTTTCAAAGTAAGTTACAATATTTCGGCAACAGCAACCGTCCATGCCCTCCGTTGAGGTGGTGACGTGGACGACATTCCCAGGCTCAACAGGGAGGATACTCATGCAGTTCAGGGTTTCGCCGAAAACGCTTGCGGATTGCAGCGCGGAGGAATGGCAGGCGCGGGTCGATCTGGCGGCGGCGCACCGGCTGGCCCACATGCACGGCTTCAGCGAGGGCATCTTCAACCATTTGACCCTCGTGGTGCCAGGCCAGAGCGACCGCTACTACCAGATCCCGTTCGGGATGCACTGGTGCGAGGTGACGGCTTCTTCCTTCATGGAAGTCGGCATCGACGATGGCGAGGTCAAGCGCGGCGCCGGCGACGTCGAACGCTCCTGCTATTGCATCCATGCGCCGATCCACAAGGCGCTGCCGCAGGCCAAGGCGGTGTTTCATACCCACATGCCCTATGCGAGTGCGCTGACGCGTCTGGAAGATCCACGCATCAAGGAGATCGGCCAGACCGAGGTCGGGTTGATGAATGAGATTGCCTATGACGACGAATACACCGGCCCGGCGCTCGATCCGGCCGAAGGCGCGCGCCTCGCGAGAGTCATCGGCGACAAGTCTGTGTTGTTCATGGCCAATCACGGCATCAGCACGGTCGGCGCCACCGTCGCCGACGCCTATGACCGGCTTTACTACACCGAGCGCGCCGCACAGGTGCAGATCTACGCGATGTGGACCGGGCAGCCGCTGAAACAGCTCCCTGACGCCGTGGTCGAGAAGACCATGCGGGATATCGGCGGGAGCAGCATGTTCGACGGTCCAAGTTCGGCGCAGCGGCACTTCGATGCGCTCAAGCGCATCCTCGACCGCAAGGAGCCTGACTACGCGTCGTAGGTTAGTGGCATTCAACCATGGACGTCGTCCCGGCTTGCCGCTGTGCGTGTCTGACCAAGGTACTGATTTCGCTTACGCTCGGCGAGATTGTTCGTTGTCTCCTTGATCGGCGATGCGCTGGCGTGGTCTACGCATGCGTTTCGTGCTGCCTCTTGCGATAGTTGTATATTTAGATATCCTTAACCCGAAATTGCGCGAGCGTTTTTGCCGCTTCTGCGAATTCCGGATCAAGGTTATGGTTTCATTTCTGATTTCGAGCGCCATTGGGTTTACGATTTATCAGTTGGCGGCTTGGGCATTGCTTTCTGAAGATCGCCTCTTTTTTAGAGTCGGCAATTCTGTCATCAACCTCGCGCCTGAGGCCGCGACCTGGCTCCGTCGCTTGCTAGTTGTTCTGCTCGTCGGTGTTGGTCTCACGCTCGTAATCTGGCTTCATCGACCGTTCGCCTTTCCGGACGACGCTTTAGGCGGCGCCGTCATATTGGGATTCTTCTACGGGCCGCTGCTAGCGATTTGGATAAATACTCTACTCGCGAAGCCTTCCAAGGAGAGTCCCAGCATCGGCCAATATGTTGCCGGCGCGGGACTGGCCTTACTTTTTCTGGTCGGTTCGGTTGGAGACCAGATGGGCGCCTTGATCCTGGGGTATGCGCGGCAGATCAGCAAGATCAGTTTCGGCGGAGCCGAGCTTAGCTTTACTCAGAAATCTTCGGAGGCAAGCACCCTCGGCGGCCCACTATCGCTTTCGGGCAACCCGCCGACATATGCTTCATCCTCCGGTGCTATCGGGCTCGACTATTTGGGCAGCCTGGCGTCGATGATTGAAAGGGACATCGAATACCTCAAATTATTCAAAAAAATCGAACTGCCAGAAGTCCAATCCAAGCGGAGTATTTCGGGGGCGGTCAACAAATCACAGGAGGAGATCGTCGAAAGGACGCAGAAGATCGACGGGGTGCTCGCCGTCCTAGGCGTGGCCAAATCTTTCGCTGCGAATACGATTGAAAAACCCTCAGCCTGTTTGGTCGGTTGGTATTCAAAGACCGGTGACGCCGAGTCCATCAACCGGCACATTGCCGGCTTTGCCAACATTTTCAAACGATTGCCGACCATCGAATCCGGGGAGCCCGTTGACCAGCTTGCCGAGGAGTTCATCAAACGATCGTTTCTTATCGCTGCTGACGCCATCGCGTCGGTGCCGAGTTACATACTCGCGGACAAATGTGACGACATCTTAGAGCAGTTCTGCCCCGAAGCGTTTACTTATACGACGCAAGAAAAGTTAGACGACTTGGGACACAAGAGTTCCAGAAAGCAGAGAGAACGCGACAAAGACAGCCAAAAACTGACAGGCTGTCTCAGAGTCCTGCAGTCTGCGATCAGGAGGAATGAGCAAATTCCGATCTTCGATAAGTTACAAGGTGACATTCAACCTTATCTCTCGGGTTTTGTGGCAAGCCGCGGATGGGAGGCACGCCCCTATTATGCGTTAGGATATGCGAGCATTTTGTCACAGCTCGGACAAGATCTGGCAGCCAGCGCCTTGTTGGACAGCTGGATTCAAACGCGTATCCAGCGCCCGACACCGGTTTGGGACACGGCAGCGGAATGGTTCGACGTTCGAGCGCGATCCATTCTCGTCAACTTTCTTGAGATTTGGCTCAAAAAAGAGGGGTCATCGGCGCCGACTGCTGTGCGGAACGAACACATTGCGAATCTCGATTCCCTGCGCACGGACCTGAAAGGCTATCTTTCGAGGGTAGACTTTTTTCGCGCGATGTCAGGGACCATCGCCAGTCCGCCTCCCGGCCGGTCCGAGGAAAGATTCAAGCTGGAGGACAAATTGAGGAGTCCGGCGTCCTGTTCTTCGCGTGATCAGGATATCGTTTCGTGGCGCCGGTTATTCGAGACGTATGTCACCGCAGAGCTGAGCTACCTGAACGCTATAATGTCTCATCCAGATTATGCCGATCAGTTTTCGGAACAGGCTACAGCAGTCGCGACGACATTGGCCGGAATGGATCTTTCTTGCATCCCCCGCGGCGAAGACTCTGACTTGGTCCATCCTAGGGCAAGGACGTTCTACACTCAGATCCTCAACGCCTACGGAACCAACGCCTATCGTTATTCGGACGCCCACAAAGGGTCGGAAAGCGAAACAGTAAGGAAGCAACGCCTTTCCCAAGCCATACATGCAGTTGAATTTGGGCAGAACCTAATTAGCGATGTAGCCCGCAAGGAGCGCGACCGAAACGGGTCGCCGTTCTTGAAGAGAATCCAGGCAAGCGACGCTGTCGAAGCCGAAGAAAATCTAAAGGCGACCGACAGGAAGTTGAAGAAAATGATGAAAAACGATCAATAGCAGATCGGCTCCTACGGAGGAGCCACGCCCGCTTGGGCCATCGACGATATCAGAATCGATGCCGCGACCAAAATGCCGATCAACAATGCAAGTTCAATCCGGAGCAGCTTCATAGAAGCCTCCATAGCTTGGATGTCCAAATATAATAGCAATACCGGCTGAATGCTAGGTGAACGCACCTTATCCGCCCGGCTGTTGCGGGTGAATTTCGTCAAACCAGCGGCGCTGGCCTCCGGGAACCTCCCAGGCCTTTCAAAAGGAAAGCGGCACCAAAGAGCTACTGGCTCGCCCAAACGATCCGCGCGATCCACGCGACATCGGCCGCCGCCAGGGTGCGGTCGACATGGTTCGGGTTGAGCGACTGCAGTTCGAGCGTCTTGGCGGTTCGGCGTTTCAGTTCCTTGACCATCACCTCGCCGCCGGTGGTTTTCACCACCACGCGGTCGCCCCGCCGGATCGGCGTGCCCGGCGACACCACGATGATGTCGCCGTCGCGGTAGGTGGGCTTCATCTGGTCGCCGGAAATTTCCAGGGCATAAGCGTGCTCGTCATTGACCGAGGGCAGGCCGACCTCGTCGTCCCAGCCCTTGCCGGCGGGGAACCCGCCATCGTCGAAATAGCCGCCGGCGCCGGCCTGCGCAAAGCCGAGCAGCGGCACCGACTGCACCGTCCGCGCGGTATCGCCGATCAGCTGCACGAAGGTATCGATGGAACTGTTGGTGGCGGCGAGCGCTTTGGATACCGATTCGGTCGAAGGCCACCGTTCGCGTCCATCGGCGGTAACGCGTTTGGATTTGTTGAAGGTGGTCGGGTCGAGGCCGGAGCGCTTGGCGAGCCCCGATGGCGATAGTCCGGCGCGCTCGGCAAGCCGATCCAGCGCGGTCCAGATCTGGTCGTGGGTCAGCATGCGCGGTGCTTTTGGGGTTTTGGCCATCGGTCAACTGTGTCAAAAGCTAGGAATTATTACCTCAATCAACCCGTTTTCGCAATCCGGCGCAAGGGTCTGGCAAGAGCTTGAATGCGACCCTTGAAGTGCGGCGGTGCCGTCGATACGGTCGGCCACGCCAGCGGAAATCCCAAGAGACTCAACGACCAGTCAGGACTCCAGGCACGTGCGCACGATCTACAAAATCTGTCCCGCCTCGGCCTGGCGCGAGGCCGAGCGGCAAGGCGTGTACCGTGGCAGCGCCGACGATATTCGCGATGGTTTCATTCATTTTTCTATGGCATCGCAGGTGGCGGAGACGGCAAGAAAGCATTTCTTCGGGCAGACCGGACTGTTCCTGATCGCGGTCGATGCCGACATGCTGGGCGACGCGCTGCGGTGGGAGCCCTCGCGCAACGACGAGCTGTTTCCGCATCTCTACGGTGAACTCGATCTCGGCGCGGTCACCGGCGTCAGCGACATGCATGCGCGGTCCGATGGATATCACGACATCCCGGAGCTGACGCCGTGATCCGCGCATTCGATGCCGTCTCGCTGCCGCTGCTGCGCTGGTTCGATCCGGAAGACGCGCACCGTCTGGCGATCCAGGGCTTGCGGCTGCTGCCGCCGATCCGGCCGCGGCCGGATGACCCAAAATTGGCGGTACGGGCCTTCGGCCTGAACTTTCCCAATCCGATCGGAATGGCCGCCGGCTTCGACAAGAGCGCCGAAGCTCCCGATGCGCTGTTGCGGCTGGGTTTCGGCTTTGTCGAGATCGGCTCGGTGACGCCGAAGCCGCAAGCCGGCAATCCGCGGCCGCGGCTGTTCCGGCTCGAGCGCGACGCAGCCGTGATCAATCGCATGGGCTTCAACAATGACGGCGCGGACGCGGTGCTGCGACGGCTGGCCGGGCGCGCGCATCTCGGCGGCATTGTCGGTGTCAATGTCGGGGCCAACAAGGATAGCGCCGATCGAGTCGCCGATTATGTGAAACTGATCGAGACCTTCGCGCCGGTGGCGAGCTATTTCACCGTCAACGTGTCGTCGCCGAACACGCCGGGCCTGCGCAACCTGCAACAGGCGGCGGCGCTCGACGATCTCCTGGCCAAGGTGATCGAGGCGCGCGAACGCGTGCGCCAGAACGCCGGCGACACGCCGGTGTTGCTCAAGATCGCGCCGGATCTGAGCCTGGCCGAACTTGACGACGTGGTTCACATTGCGCGCTCGCGCCGGATCGATGGCATGATCGTCGGCAACACCACACTGGCGCGGCCTTCGACATTGCGCGAACAGGCCCGCGCCAGCGAGCAGGGTGGCCTGTCGGGGAGGCCGCTGTTCCGGCTGTCGACGCGGATGGTGGCGGAGACCTATGTGCGCGCGGAGCGGGCGTTTCCGCTGGTAGGCGTCGGCGGCATCGATAGCGGCGGCGCCGCGCTGACCAAGATCCGCGCCGGCGCCAGCCTGATCCAGCTTTATTCCTCGTTGATCTACAAGGGTCTTGGCCTCGTCGACGACATCAAGAACGATCTTGCGTCGACCCTGCTGCGCACCGGGCGCGACTCGCTGTCCGAAATCGTTGGCGCCGACGCGGCAACGATCACGGCCGAGGATTGGCCGGCTTAAGTTACAGCTCGACGATCATGCCGTCGTTCGCAGCCGCATGGTCAAGCGTATCGAGCCGCGCGAGCATGTCGTCGCTCATATGGGTCAGAATGAGCCGCTTCGGTTTGATTTCGGGCAGATGGGCCTCGAGCGTTTTCAGGCTGAGGTGATTCTTCACGACCTTGTCGTAATAATAAGCCTCGGCGATGAACAGGTCGGCGTCGCGTGCGAGCGGGACCAGCGTCTCCGTCCATTCGGTATCCGCGCTGTAGGCGATGACGCGGCCGTCGGCCTCGACCCGGTAGGCGAGAAACGGACCGCCGGATTCGCCGTGCACCACCGGGAACGGCGTGACATTCACCGCGCCGAATGCGCGCGTTTCCCCCGGCTTGAGAGCAATAACCGACAAGTCGAAGCGCTGCTTTGTTTTGGATGAATTCTCGAACAGCGCTTCCATCACCTGCGTCAGACGCATTTCGATTCCTTCCGGTCCGGCGATAACCAGCGGGCGGGTCCGCCGCGTGAACTGCGCGTCGAGCAGCAGGAACGGCAATCCGCCGAAATGATCGCCGTGGAAATGCGTGATCAGGATGAGGTCGATATCATCGCGTGCGATGCCCAGCCGCTTCAGCGCCGGCAGCGACGATGCGCCGCAATCGATCAGGAAATTGACGCGCGCGCCGGCAATATGAAAGCAGGTGTTGAACCGGCCGCCCGAACCGAGCGCGTCGCCGCAGCCGACAAATCGCACTTGCATTGGCCTCTCCCTTGGGTTTCAGCCGGACAGCGGCTTCTGCGGGAATGAGGCGCGCACCATTGCCGGATAACGCAGGGCCTGCAAGCCGCCGCGCGCGGCATAGTGGACCAGCAGCGCTCCCCACAGCCCGGTATTGCCGAACGACCGCAGCGCCAGCCACGCACCGAGAAACATCAGCAGCGAAAGCACCATCAGATTGCGCATGTCACGCGCCCAGGTCGCGCCGATATAGACGCCGTCGAAGGCGAAGGCGAAGACGGCAAGCATCGGAGAAAGCACCACAAACCATAGATAGTCGCGCGCGCTGCGGCGGACATCCTCGCTTGCGGTCATGATGTCGATCAGCGAAGAGCCGAACAGCGCGAAAGCCGCAGTCACCGCGAGCGCGAAGCCAAACCCCCAGAGCACGACGAGCCTCACCGCGTCGGAGAACTCGTTTTTTGCGCGCGCGCCATAGGCGCGGCCGCATAATTGTTCGGCGGCATTGGCAAGGCCGTCCAGGAAGAAGGAACTCATCAACAGGAAGTTGTTCAAAACCGCATTGGCGGCAAGCGTCAGGTCGCCTGAGCGCGCACCTTGCGAGGTGAAGAACAGGAACACCGCGATCAGGGACGCGGTGCGGATCATGATATCGCGGTTGACCGCCAGCATGCGGATCAGCTTGGGCCGGTCGAGCAGCGCCGTGCGCGGAACGGCGGGTTGTCCACGCGAAAGGCGTCCTGCGATAAGGAGGCCGAGCATGAGCCCGGCCGCTTCCGCGGTGACGGCGGCAATAGCAGCGCCGGCGATGCCAGCCTCGAGCACCAGCACCAGCAAGGCCGTCGCCGCCATGTTGATGACGTTGATCGCTATCTGCACGCCGAGCGCAAGTCTTGCGCGCGCCTGTCCGATCAGCCAGCCGAGCACGACGTAGTTGGCTAGTGCCAGCGGGGCCGACCAGATCCGGATGGTGAAGTAGATTTTCGCTGCGCGGGTGACGCCTTCGCTGCCGCCCATTACTCTGAATAGAATAGCGGCGAGCGGGATTTGCAGGATGATCAGCCCCGCGCCGATCAGGGCCGCCACGATCAGTCCGCGCACCAGGATCGGGCGTAGTTCCTCGGTCTCGCCGGCGCCGAGCGACTGAGCCGTGAAGGCAAGCGTGCTCATGCGCAGGAAGCCGAACAGCCAGAACAGGCAGTCGAAAATCACCGACGCCATCGCCACGCCGCCGAGCAGCGTAGCATCGCCCAGCCTGCCGATCGCGACCGTCGAGACGATGCCGATCAGTGGCGTGGTCAGGTTGGCAACCATCGCAGGACCTGCGATGGCGAACACCTGCGCGGTCGAAACCCTGGATACGGACTTCAACGAAACTGGCCTGCGTGCGAGCTATCGTCCGCGCGGGGCGCCGAACATTCGCGACAGCAGCCAGATCGGTATCACGATCACGGCGCCGAGCAGGAAGTAGCGCCACAACCCGTTGATGGCGTCAAAGCCGAGATCCCAGATCCGCTGAAACAAAAGCCGGATGCTGTTGACGATATTCCAGGGGTCGAAGCCAACAGCGGCAAGCACCACCCCAACCAGGATCGACAGCAGGATCAGCCGAAATGCCACCGTCAGCGGTGAACCTCCGAGAAAGCGGTACAGGCCATCGTTGGCCGCCGGCAATTCCCGAGTATCGTTTGGCATTTCGATGATCTCCCGCACCAATTCGCTCGCGCACTATAGTCAGTGTTGGGGAGATGGGGAACCCGCATCTCGGCGTCAATGGCCGCCAGCCGCGGCTTCCTGTTTTGACGCGTTTTCTTCACGCGAACCGGTGTCCACCCCGGATCAAGTCCGAGGGCATGGTTCGCTGGAAAACGCTATGCTTGCAGAATCGCATCCGCTTTCAGCATCCGCTCCAGGGTTTCCAGCCTGTCGGCCTCGCGTGGCGGCTTGTCCCAGCGCAACCGGTTGATGCGCGGGAACCGCATCGCGACGCCGGATTTATGCCGCGGCGAGCGTGCCAGGCCTTCGAAGGCGACCTCCAGCACCAGCCCCTGATCCGGCTCATGCACCACATGCCGGACCGGCCCGAATTTTTCGACTGTGTTGCGGCGCACGAAGCGATCGATCTGCAACAGCTCCTCGTCGGTGAAGCCGAAATAGGCCTTGCCGACCGGCACCAGTTGCTCGCCCTCCTCGCCTGAGGTCCAGACCCCGAACGTATAATCCGAATAATAGGACGAACGCTTGCCGTGGCCGCGCTGCGCATACATCAGGACGGCATCGATGATGTGCGGGTCGCGCTTCCACTTCCACCATTGTCCCTTCGGGCGCCCCGGCAAATAGGCGGCCTCGCGGCGCTTGAGCATTACGCCTTCGACCGCCTCGGCGTCTGCGCCCGCGCCGGCGCCGGCGGGATCGGCGCGCGCTGATGTCAGCGCGTCCCAGCTGTCGAAGGGAATCGTCGGCGACAGGTCGATCCTGACATCGTCGAGCCTTGTGACAAAAGCCTCGAGCCGCTTCCGGCGTTCGGCAAACGGCAGCGTGCGCAGATCGGTATCGCCTTCGCCGAGCAGATCATAGGCGCGCAGGTGGATCGGATATTCCTTGATCAGCTTTGGCGAGACCACCTTGCGGTTGAGGCGTTGCTGCAGCACGTTAAAGGTTTGCACGCGGCCGTCACGCAGCACCAATAGCTCGCCGTCAATGGCGCCGGGCAAATGCAGCGACGGCAGCAGGTCGGGAAAGCTTTTGGTGATGTCCTCGCCGCTGCGTGAGTAAAGCCGCGCGACGATATGGCCGCGTTCGTCACGGCCGCTGACCGCCTGCACCCGGATGCCGTCCCATTTCCATTCGGCGATGAAATCGGCGGCGTCGAGATTTGAAAAATCCGTGTTCTCGATCGCATGCGCCAGCATTACGGGGCGGAACGGAACCGGGTCGCGATTGACCGGTTTGTCGGCGCGGCCTTCCAGCCAGGCGAACAGATCAAGATAGGGCGGCGTCAGCCCGGGCCACATCAGCTCCACATCGTGCGGGTCCTTGTCGCCGAGTGCGGCGGCGGCGGTCTTCGCCAGCCGCGCCGAGATCCCGATCCGCATCGCGCCGGTGACCAGTTTCAACAGCGCCCAGCGGCCGGTCTCGTCCAGTTCGTCGAGCCAGCGAGTGAGCTGCTTCGGGAGTTCGGTCTTGCCGAGCGTGCGCAGCGTGGTGACGACTTCGGTGAGGGTAGGGGGTGGCGGGTTATTGTGGAGGTTTGATACGTGGCGCGTATCTTTCTTACCTCTCCCGCTTGCGGGGGAGGTCGGAACGCTCGGCAGCGCTTTAGCGCTGTCGGGCGATCCGGGTGGGGGCTCTCTCTCGGGCACCGCCGACGCTGCTTGCCCCCACCCCGGCCCTCCCCCGCAAGCGGGAGAGGGGGAAGACTTCGGCCACATCAGCGCAACGGTCTCGGAGAGATCGCCGACGTAGTCATACGACAACGCGAACAGCACCGGATCGGTGCGCGATGCGATCAGGTCGCGGATCAGCCCGGGTTTGGCGTGCTTGAACGACAATGCGCCAGTCAGCGCCGCCAGCGCGTAGCCGCGATCGGGATCTTCGACCTCGCGAAAATATGAGGTCAACAGCCGCAGCTTGTTGTTGCGGCCGGGCTCGTAGGCGAGGCGATCGAGCAGTTCGGCGAAGCGGTTCATGCCTCGGCGTCCTCGTCTGCCGGCGCCGCATCGCTGTCGTCCTCATCGCCGTAACCGACGAGATCGAGCGGCCGCGCGGTCAGGCCCCTTTCGGTGCACCAATGCACCAGCGCGTCTTCCTGGCCATGGGTGACCCAGATTTCGCCCGCACCAGTGGCTTCGATGGTCGCGGTCAGTCCGTCCCAGTCGGCGTGGTCCGAAATCACCAGCGGCAGTTCGACGCCGCGCTGCCGCGCCCGTGCCCGCACCCGCATCCAGCCCGAGGCAAATGCCGTGACCGGATCCGGAAATCGTCGCGTCCAGACATCCGATGTGGCCGAGGGCGGCGCCAGCGTGATGGTGCCGGCCAGATCGGCCTTCTTCATGCCCCTGACCATGCGCAGGTCGCCCAGCGCCACGCCGCGGCTCTCATAATAGCGCGTGATCTTTTCCATCGCGCCGTGCAGATAGATCGGCGCGTCGTAGCCGGCCAAGCGAAGCAGCGCGATCACGCGTTGCGCCTTGCCGAGCGAGTAGGCGCCGACCAGATGCGCGCGCTCCGGGAACAGCGCGACCGAGGCCAGCAGCTTTTTGATTTCGTCTGCCGCATTGCCGTGATGAAACACCGGCAGGCCGAAAGTGGCTTCGGTGATGAACACATCGCAACGAACCACTTCGAACGGCACACAGGTGGGATCGGGGGCGTCCTTGTAATCGCCTGACGCGACGATGCAGGTGTCGTTGCAGGATACCGCGATCTGCGCCGAGCCCAGCACATGGCCGGCGGGGTGAAATCTGACGGTGACGTCGCCGAGGCGAATTTCCTCGCCATAGGCGATGGCCTGGGTGCTGCGGGCGAAATTATCCCCGTAGCGCAGCCGCATCATGTCGAGCGTCTCCCGGGTTGCCAGCACCGCGCCATGGCCCGGTCGCGCGTGGTCGGAATGGCCGTGGGTGATCACGGCGCGCTCGACGGGGCGCACCGGATCGATATGGAAGCCCCCGGGCTTGCAAGCTAGCCCGGCGGGAACGGGCATCAGGATGTCTTGCGGACGCATCTTGGGTATATAGGGTTGCTTGAGATTCATTCGAGTCTCTTCCCGCCTACTCTGCCGCCAACCTGCCTTTTGATCCGTAGTCGATTCCAACGATGCCCGCACGTTTGTTCCTGTCCTCCGGCGATCTGATGGCCGACCGCCGGTTCGATTTTGCACGCGATCTGCAGCTCAAGGGCGATCTCGCCGCCGCCGCCGATCTGTTGCTGCAGGCGGCCGAGCTTGCGCCCGGCTTCGCCTCCGCCTGGTTCACGCTCGGTGAAATTCGCCAACGGCTCGGCGAGCGCGAACAAGCGATCGCGGCGTTTCGAAAAGCGCGCGACGCGGATCCGGACGATCGCCACGGCGCGCGCCTCCGCTTGATGTTGCTCGGCGCCGAGCAACTGTCGGCGATGCCGCCGGCCTATGTCCGCGCGCTGTTCGACCAATATGCACCGAAGTTCGAAGCCGCATTGGTGGATGATCTCGGCTATCGCGGTCCCGCGCTGTTGTTCAAGGCCGTGCTGTCGGTGCGCGCCGCGGTCCGCAAAGCCGCGCTCTTTAACCGGGCGATCGATCTCGGCTGCGGCACCGGGCTTGCTGCCCGCGCATTCGCGGCCCAGGTCGATCATTTCATCGGCATCGATCTGTCGCCACGCATGATCGAGCGGGCACGCGCTACCGGGCTTTATGCGCAGGTCGAAGTGGCCGAGATGGTGGAAAGCATGCGCGGCAAGCCTGACGCCAGCGCCGATCTCATTCTCGCCGCCGATGCGATGATCTACCTGTCCGATCTTGCGCCGCTGCTGGCTGAGGCGAAGCGCGTGCTGGTCGCCGGCGGTCTGCTGGCGTTCACGGTCGAAACGCACAGCGGAGAGGGCGTCATCCTTGGCGAGGGCCTGCGCTACGTCCACAGCATCGGTTACGTGCGCGCGGCGATCGAAGCCTGCGGCCTTGCGCTGTCGCGGTGTGAGGATCTGTCGGCCCGCCATGAGGACAATGCGCCTGTGCCCGGCCTGGTCGTGGTCGCAGCGAAGGCGTGATCTGACGCGCGGCGCGTTATCGCAAACCGGGGCGGCATTGCGTCGCAAGACCGCAAGTCGGCTCTTGCCTGACATGCCCGAATGTCAGATCAATGCGTTCATAAGGGAGAAACAAGAACAATGAAAAGTCTGCTTTCGAAACGCGTCATATGGGCAACCGCGGCTGCTTTGTTGCTTACCGCCACCAATGTCTCCGCAGCGGAGAAAAAATACGACACCGGTGCGACCGATACTGAAATCAAGTTGGGGCAGACCGTGCCGCACAGCGGCCCGGGTTCGCTTTATGGCGTGCTTGGCCGGGTCGGCGAAGCCTATTTCCAGATGCTGAACGAAAAGGGCGGCATCAACGGCCGCAAGGTCAAGTTCTTCACCATGGATGATGCCTACAGCGCCCCCAAGGCGGTCGAAGCCACGCGGCGGCTGGTCGAGCAGGAAGAAGTGCTGGCTTTGTTCGGCTCGCTCGGCACCGCGCCGCAGACCGCGGTCCATAAATATCTCAATTCGAAGGGCGTGCCGCAGCTTCTGCTGAACACCGGCGCATCGAAATGGAACGATCCGAAGAACAACAAATGGACCATGGCAGGTCTGCCGCTTTACCCGACCGAAGCGCGGATTCTCGCCAAATATGTCTTGAGCGTGAAGCCGAACGCGAAGGTCGCAATTCTTTACCAGAACGACGATTTCGGTCGCGATTTTCTCGGGCCGTTCAAGCAGGTGCTGGCGGATGCCGGCGGCAACGCCAAGGTGGTCGCGGAAGCGACCTACGATCTCACCGAGCCGACGATCGATTCCCAGCTCATCAATCTCTCGAAGTCGGGCGCCGATGTCTTCTATAATATCAGCACCGGCAAGGCGTCGTCGCAGTCGATCCGCAAGGTGGTCGAACTGGGCTGGAAGCCGCTGCAGTTGCTGTCGGCGGGCTCCACCGGTCGCTCGATCCTCAGTGCCGCCGGCCTTGAGAATGCGACCGGCATCGTTGCCATCCGCTACGCCAAGGAAGTCGGCGTGCCGCGCTGGGAGAAGGATCCCGACGTGATGGCGTTCGAGGAGCTGCGCAAGAAGTATCTGCCCAATGTCGATCCGGACAATACCATTGCGTTCGCGGGCTACGGCCAGGTGGTGACAATGGCGGAAATCCTGCGCCGCTGCGGTGACGACCTCACGCGCGCCAATGTCCTGAAACAGGCGGCGTCGCTCAGCGGTTTTCATTCGCCGTATATGCTTGACGGCGTCACCTACAGCTACACCCCCGACGACTACACGCCGATGAAGACGCTCTACATCTCGATCTTCAACGGCAAGGACTGGGATATTTCGGACCGGCCGGTGACGGAATAGCTGGCCATTGATCGGCGGTGGCGGTTCGATTTTGACCCGCTGCCGCCCTCGACGCGGCGGCTGTTACGGCTTACCTCTTGAAGCGTGCCGCCTAGCATCTTGCCCGCCTTTCCGACTGAGCCGGCCGCGCTGCTGCCGGACCGCTTCCGCCAATGGTTTGCGGCGCGCGGATGGTCGCCGCGCGAACACCAATTGGCGCTGCTCGCAAAAGCCCGCGACGATCGTTCGGCGCTGCTGATCGCCCCCACCGGGGCCGGCAAGACGCTGGCCGGATTCCTGCCGACGCTGGTGGAGCTGACGTCTCCGTCCTCGGCCGGCGCTATCTCGACCGGTAAAGGGCTGCAGCGCAGCCGCGGCCTCCACACCCTTTACATCTCGCCGCTGAAGGCGCTCGCGGTCGATATCGCGCGCAACCTCGAAGCGCCGATCGCCGAAATGAATTTGCCGGTCAAGGTCGAGACCCGCACCGGCGACACCCCGGTGTCGCGGCGGCAGCGCCAGCGGCGCTATCCACCGGACATTCTGCTCACCACGCCCGAACAACTGGCGCTGCTGCTGTCGTCCGACGACGCGCCGTTTCTGTTCTCGCAGCTCCGGCGCATCGTGCTCGATGAGCTGCATGCGCTGGTCACTTCCAAGCGCGGCGATCTGTTGTCGCTCGGCCTGGCGCGGCTGTGGCGGCTGGCGCCGCAACTGCGCGCGATCGGGCTGTCGGCCACCGTCGCGGAGCCGGAATCGCTGGCGCGGTTTCTGGTGCCGCAGCGCGACGGTGCAAGCGAGGCCGCCGACATCGTGGTCGCCGGGGGTGCTGCGGCGCCTGTTGTCGAGATGCTCGACACCAAGGAGCGCCTGCCGTGGGCCGGCCATTCCGCGCGCCATGCGCTCAACGAGGTCTACGACCTGATCAAGCGCAACAACACCACGCTGGTCTTCGTCAACACCCGCAGCCAGGCCGAGATGCTGTTTCAGGAGCTGTGGCGCATGAACGACGATGGCCTCGCCATCGCGCTGCATCACGGCTCGCTCGATGTCGCCCAGCGCCGCAAGGTCGAGGACGCGATGGCGGCGGGAAAACTGCGCGGCGTGGTCTGCACCTCCTCGCTCGATCTTGGCGTCGACTGGGGCGACGTCGATCTCGTCATCAATATCGGCGCGCCGAAAGGCGCCTCAAGGCTGATGCAGCGGATCGGCCGCGCCAATCACCGCATCGATGAGGCCTCGCGCGCGGTGCTGGTGCCGGCCAATCGCTTCGAAGTGCTGGAATGCGCCGTTGCGATCGATGCGATCGCTGAAAATGCCCAGGACACCCCGCCGCTGCGCATCGGCGCGCTGGATGTGCTGGCGCAGCATGTGCTCGGCTGCGCCTGCGGCGAGCCGTTCCTCTCCGATCAGCTCTACGGCGAAGTGCTGACGGCCGCGCCCTATTCCAGTCTGACGCGGGTCGATTTCGACGACGTGGTCGATTTCGTCGCCACCGGCGGCTATGCGCTGAAAAGCTACGAGCGCTTCGCGCGCATCAAGCGGGACAAGACGGGCCGCTGGCGCGTCACCAATCCGCGGGTGCGGCAAAGCTATCGCCTCAACGTCGGCACCATCGTCGAGGAGTCGATGCTGAAAGTGCGGCTGGTGCGTTCGCGCGGCGGCGGTTCGGGATCTACCGGCGTGCTCGGCCGCGGCGGCCGGATGCTCGGCGAGATCGAGGAATATTTCATCGAGGGTCTCGTGGTCGGCGACACCTTCGTGTTCGGCGGCGAGGTGGTGCGCTACGAGCAGCTTTCGGAAGACCAGGTGTACGTTTCTCGCGCCAATGACGCCGATGCCAAAGTGCCGTCCTACATGGGCGGCAAGTTTCCGCTCTCGACCTATCTCGCCGAGCGCGTCCGCAAATTGCTCGACGACAAGCGCGCCTGGAATGCTCTGCCGGAGCAGGTGCGCGACTGGCTGTCGTTGCAACGGGATATTTCAAAGGTGCCCGGCGTGCGCGAGCTGCTGGTGGAGACCTTTCCGCGCGCCGACAAGCATTACCTCGTCTGCTATCCGTTCGAAGGGCGGCTGGCACATCAGACGCTCGGCATGCTGCTGACGCGGCGGATGGAACGGGCACGGGTGCGGCCGCTCGGGTTTGTCGCCAATGAATATGCGCTGGCGGTATGGGGGCTCGGCGACATGTCGTTCATGATCCGGCAGGGCCGGCTCGATCTCAACGCGCTGTTCGATCCGGACATGCTGGGCGACGATCTCGAAGCGTGGCTCGCGGAATCCGCGCTGATGAAGCGCACGTTCCGAACCTGCGCGGTGATCTCCGGATTGATCGCGCGGCGGTTCACCGGTGAGGAAAAATCCCGGCGGCAGGTGCTGTTCTCGACCGACCTGATCTACGACGTGCTGCGCAAGCATCAGCCGGATCATGTGCTATTGCGTGGCGCGCGCGCCGACGCCGCGACCGGGTTGCTCGATCTTCGCCGGCTCGGTGATATGCTGCTGCGAATCAAGGGACGCATTGTCCACAAGGAACTCGACAAGGTTTCGCCGCTGGCGGTGCCGGTGATGCTGGAAATCGGCCGTGAATCAGTTTATGGCGAAGCATCCGACGAGTTGCTGGCGGAAGCCGCCGACGAACTCGTCAAAGAGGCGATGTCGTAGAATAAAATGGCCATGACGAGAACTGCAATCGATATCGTTACTCGATCTTCGCTGGACGTCGCGGACGTGAGCCTGGTTGCCGATCTCTCTGGCGCCTTGTTCTGGGAAGAGCAGCGCCTGCTCGTGGTCTCGGATCTGCACCTGGAAAAAGGCTCCAGCTTCGCGGCGCGCGGCGTGCTGCTGCCGCCTTACGATACGGTGGCGACGCTCGGTCGCCTTGCCGCTGTCATCGCGCGGCACGACCCGAGCATGGTGATTGCACTCGGCGACAGTTTTCATGACCGCACCGCCCATGAGCGGCTGTCCGAATCCGACCGCGATGCGCTCTCGGCGTTGCAAGTGCGGCGCGACTGGATCTGGATTTCGGGCAACCACGACCCCGCGCTGCCGTCCGATCTTGGCGGTGTGGTCGCCACCGAAGTCGCTATCGGCCCGATCGCGTTTCGTCACGAGCCGACCGGAGCAGCAGGCGAAATCGCCGGACATCTGCATCCCAAAGCGCGGGTGTCGACACGCGGGCGTTCGATGGAACGGCGATGCTTCGCCTGCGACGGCGAGCGCGCCGTGATGCCGGCGTTCGGCGCCTATACCGGAGGCCTCAGCATCCGCGATGCGGCGTTCGCGAAAATATTCCAGACGCCGGGCTTCATGGCGCATGTGCTCGGCGATGTCAGGCTGTACACCATCGCCGCGTCGCGCTGCTATTGATCGTGGCTTAAGCCGCCTTTGCCTGCACCTTGTTGCAGAATTCGGCGAGGCGATCGGCGAGCCGCAATGTCGCGGGGCTGGCATCGGGTGATGCCATCAGCGCCACCTCGGTCTTGTCGATCGGCGCGAAGCCGTCTTTTGCGGTGAGCATGCGATGGTCGGCCTGGATCGACATCTCGGAGAGGATGCTCAAGCCCAGTCCGGCGGCGACCGCGGCCTGGATGCCGGCGAGGCCTGAACTGGCATAGGCCATGTGCCATGCGCGTCCGGCGCTTTCGAGCGCATGGATCGCGCGCGCCCGATACAGGCAGCCGGGGGGAAAACCGATCAGGGGTACCGATCCGCTCGTTGTGTCGACCGGACGGCTCTTGCTGGTGACCCAATGCACGCGCTCGGGCCACACTGCGATGCCGCCTTTTTCGCCTGCGTTCCGTTTGAGCAACGCCAGATCGAGTTCGCCGCGATCGAGATCGCGCCGCAAAAAGACGCTCTGGTCGGCCCGCACATCGAGCCGCAGGCCGGGGCGGGATCGCGAACAGCTCGCCAGCAATTTGGCCAGACGGTAGGCCGCGAAGTCCTCGGGGATTCCGAGTCTCACTGCGCCTTCATTGGTTGGCCGTGCCAGCACGTCGCGGGCTTCTTCCGCAAGCGCCAATAGCCGTCGCGCATAAGACAACAGCCGCTCGCCGGCTTCGGTCGGCGTCACGCTCTTGCCGGTGCGGTTCAAGAGCGGCTGGCCGATATCGTCTTCCAGCCGCTTGATCTGCTGGCTGACGGTGGACTGGGTGCGGTGAACGCGTTCGCCGGCCCGGGTGAAGCCGCCGGAATCAACCACCGAGACGAAACTGCGCAGCAGTTCGAGATCGAGCATAGAACGGTCCATTCAGATTTCCACTGGAGATCAGTTTATCATTTAATTTCCTAATATCAAGACGCGGCCCTAGATCGGGGACACAGGAGGACTTCCCATGTCGCTTGCGCCACCGGTCGCGGTTTCCCGCGCCGCCTTCAATCCGCTGCCGATCTACATCGTGCTGTTCTGCCTGCTCTGGAGCTTCGCCTTCGTTGCGAGCAAGATCGGCGTCACCGATTGCCCGCCGCTCATCCTGCTTACGGCGCGGTGCTCGCTGGCGGGAATACTGATCCTCGGAATCTCAGCACTGCGCGGGGACAGGTGGTCGCTGTCATGGCGCGATGTCCTCGTATTCGCGGCTCTCGGCGTCGCCAACAACGCGCTGTTTCTGGGCCTCGGCTATGTCGGGCTGCAGACCGTGTCTGCTGGCCTTGGCGGTCTGATCGTCAGCGCCAATCCGGTGTTCACGGCGGGCCTCGCCGCGTTGCTGCTCGGGGAGGCGCTGAACTGGCGCAAGGTCGCTGGGCTGCTGCTCGGCATCGCCGGAGTCGGCCTCATCGTCTGGCATCGGATGTCGGTCGGCACCGACAGCCTGCATGGAATCCTGTTCTTGCTGGCATCGCTGGCGTCGATCGTCGCAGGCACCATCCTGTTCAAACTGCTGGCACCGAAGGGCGGTCTGTGGATCGGCAACGGTGTCCAGAATCTGGCCGCGGGGATTGTGCTGCTCCCGATCGCGTTCACGTTCTCTGATGTCGGCGATATCGTGCCGAGTGCGCGGCTGTTGGCTGCATTCGCGTTTCTCGTGCTGGGCGGATCGATCCTGGCCTCTCTGTTATGGTTCCATTTGCTCAAAGTGTGCGGAGCCACGGCCGCGAGCGCCTATCACTTCCTGATGCCGCCGCTCGGCATGCTGTTCGCCTGGATCGTGCTTGGCGAGCATGTCGAGGTCAGGGATTTGATGGGGATTGTTCCGGTGGCGCTCGGCATTTATCTGGTGACACGTCCCGCCGCGACGTCGGCGCAGTAAAACAGCGAGGTCCCCATGAATTCGCTTCGGATTACACTGATCGGCGGCCCCACCGCGCTTATTGAGGTCGACGGCTTTCGGCTCCTCACCGATCCGACCTTTGATGCGCCCGGCGCTTATCAATTGCCGCATGTGACGCTTGAAAAACTATCCGGCCCCGCGCTCGGCGCCGAGGCGATCGGCGAAGTCGATGCCGTGCTGCTCAGTCACGACCAGCACGCGGACAATCTCGATCATTCGGGTAAGGCGTTTCTCGCCAAGGCCAAACGCGTCCTGACGACCGTCGTCGGCGCGAAGCGGCTCGGCGGCCATGCCGAAGGCCTCATGCCGTGGGCAACCACCGAATTGGACGGCAAGGATGGCCGTTCCCTGACCATCACCGCGACACCCGCGCGTCATGGTCCGGCCGGTATCGAGCCGCTGTCTGGTGACGTCATCGGTTTCGTGCTGACCTCGAAAGACAAGAGCCCGCCGATCTACATCAGCGGCGACACCGTCTGGTACGACGGCGTGGCGGAAGTGGCGCGGCGGTTCAAGGCGGGTGTGGTGCTGCCGTTCGCAGGCGCGGCGCAGACCCGCGGCCCGTTCCATCTCACCATGGATACCAACGACACCATTGAAACCGCGCGCGCGTTTCCGGACGCCGTGATCGTACCCTTGCACACCGACGGCTGGGCGCACTTCCGTCAGAACGCAAAGGATCTGCGTGCGTCATTCGATACGCTTGGATTTGGCTCGCGTCTGAAAATCCTCGAGCCCGGCGTCGCCACCGTCATCGAGACGGCGCATCACCCTTGAATGGCGTTGGCAACGGCCAGATAGTTGTTTTTCCTGGCCGCCGCACCATTCAAGCCGCTTGCTTCCGCCGCTCAGAGTTTTCGCTGCTGGGCATTCCAGAAGCGCTCGAGATTGCTGACAAGCGCCGGTGAAAAGTGACAGTAAGCCTGTTCGCGGGCGTATACCGCCATATAGGTCCTGAACACATCGAGCGGTTCCTGAACGACCCGGATCGCCTTGCGGTTACTTGATGCGTTCACGGCGCCCGAATTTGTCAGCAATTCGACGGCCTCGTCGATCGCCTGGTCCATCTGTTCCGGCTCGACGATACGGTCGCAGATCATCCGTCCGGTAGCACTGTCGCACTCCATTCGGAGTTCGCTCATGATGGCTTGACGCGTGACGCGATCTCCGACGAAGCGGGGCAGCCGCATGTTGGCGGCGCCAGGGATGATCCCTTCCTTGCGCGCCGGAAGCGTCATGTAGGCATCTTTCGCCGCAATGTTGTAGTCGGTCACAAGCAGGTACTGACATCCTCCTCCGATGGCGAACTTCTCCACCGCTGCGATCCAGGGCTTTTCAGTCGTCTCGCCATAGACTTCGTCGGGCGAAACATCGGGCCTTGCCAGGCCCCGATAGATCTTGCTGACGAAGCCGATGTCGCGCACCAGATACCAGAGATAGGGCAGGCGGCCGTAGTAGATGTGTGTGAGGTTGATCCCGGTACAAAAGACGCGTTGACCCTTGTATTTCCCATCTTCGATCACACTGCCGCGAAGCACGCAGATCATCGTCTCGGGATCGAGCATGGCGAGATCGACGGCCGTTTCGACGTCCTTTAACGTGGTGTCGTCCTCGGCATTGAGATATCGCGAATTTTTCAGCGTTACGATCGAGGCCTTGCCTTTTCGTTCGACGCTGGCATGGTCGAAATCGACTTTCCCGTGTCGCTTCAACTGGTCCAGCTTCTCGAGCGCCTCCTTTCGCGGAAGCAGCATCGCGTGGCAAAGGTGACGACCGCATGCTTGATCGCCAAGCACGTAGTTGAAGAACAATCCCTGATCGATCTCGTGACCGTCTTTCTCTGCTTGAACGAGCGTGGCTTCCTTGGCGAGGCGCAGGGAGGCCGGGCAAAGACCGGGGATCTTCTCGCCAGCCAGAATCGCCAATTCTTCAATCCGGCGGAACGAGCGTAACCCGTCGGTAAGGTCCCGATAGACCCGCCCCACATGGGCGCCAAGAAAAGTGCGACGCGACTGGCGCGCGTCCGAAAGCGACGCTGCTGCCTCTGCTTGCTGGGTTTCGCTTCGTTTGGCTCGCCCCGGAAGTCCATCGAGGTGCGAAAGACCCTGAAGCCAGAATGTCGAGAAAGCTTTGACGTCCCGGTCGTAGTCGCCGGATAGAATCGGCGCGCTCGCCGTCCGGCCCACAGTTGTCGAAGCGGTTTTCTCGTTTGCCTGGGAAGCGGGCATTGAACGACCTCCTGGATGTCTGGATGGCGCCGGCTTGGGGCGTTGCACTCAGTTCATTTATGGTAGTTGATTGCAAAAATGGCAACCGGCAATCCGGGCCATGGACCCGAGCTGCCGTCACGCTAAAATCTCATGGCCAATAAGACGAAGGAATGGAAATTCAGCATCCGGAATATTGAGCGTTCGCTATGCCGACAGCGGGATATGACGAGGTCGCATTTTGCCTGAACCGGCAGGTTCTGTTGGCAGGTTGGCGGATGCCGCGCGCCGCCTCATTTCCACTTTCATACCTGAACCCGATATGGTCTATTTATTCTTCATCCTGGGCCAAAGCGCATGATCGAAAGCGCAGCATCCGCGCTTCGATGAGTTGAAAGCGCGAATAACAACAAAATAGCGTGCGGGGGAATTTAGCGTGCCGGAAAGATCGTTCAGCGACGAAATTCACCAGCTTCGCAAAGCAAGCGGCGAAGATTTCGAAGGCGAGGGCATCCTCGCGGTAACGAAGGCCCTGCTTCAATCCGGAATTTCCTATGTCGGCGGCTACCAGGGAGCTCCGGTTTCGGCACTGGTCGATGTCCTGAGCGACGCCAATGAACTTCTTCAGGAGCTTGGCATTCATCTTGAAACCTGCGCGAACGAAGCCGGTGCGGCTTCGATGTTGAGCGCGTCGATAAACTATCCGATCCGCGGGGCAGTGACGTTCAAGTCGATCGTTGGAACCAACGTGGCTTCCGATGCGCTCTCCAATCTTTCGTCGGCCGGCGTGATGGGTGGTGCGCTCATTGTCGTCGGTGAGGACTACGGCGAGGGTTCGAGTATCATTCAGGAACGCAGCCACGCGGTCGCCATGAAATCGCAGATCTGGCTGATGGATCCGCGCCCCGACCTGCAGAAGATTGTCGATCTCGTCGAAACCTCGTTCGAGCTGTCGGAAATATCCAATACGCCGGTCATGATGGAATTGCGCATTCGCGCCTGCCATCTCAGCGGCCGCTTCCGACCCCGCGACAACAAGCGCGCGAGATACTCGCAGCGCGACTTGATCGCAAATCCGGTTTTCAACAAGGACCGCATCAGCCTGCCTCCCGCGACCTACATGCAGGAAAAGCTGAAGGTTGACGTGCGGTGGCCTGCAGCGATCAAATTCCTCATGGAGTACAAGGTCAACGATACCATCGCGGGCGACGTCTCCGACGTCGGATTTGTCCTGCAGGGCGGCATGTATAACCATGTCATCGCAGCACTTCGCGCGCTTGGGCTTGCGGACGATTTTGGCAACAGCCGCATCCCGCTGCATGTTCTGAATTGCGTCTATCCGCTGGTGCCTGACGAACTGACGGCATTTTGCGCTGGTAAACGCGGTGTCCTCGTCATCGAGGAAGGTCAACCCAATTTCATCGAGAATGATCTCAAAGCCATCCTGTCCGATGCCGGTGTGGACACGAAGATATCCGGCAAGAACTGCCTGCCGATGGCCGGCGAATATATTGCGGGCGTCCTGATCGAAGGCTTCAACAAGTTCTTCACCAAGGTAAGACCGAAAGAGATCGGCGCCTACGCGGCCACTCAATTGCTGAAAACGATTCAGGATAATCAAAGGACGGCGCTCGAAATTCTCGGCGCGCCTGTCCCGGCACGGCCGCCCGGATTTTGCACCGGCTGTCCGGAGCGTCCGGTGTTCGGAGCGATCAAGCTTGTTCAGGAACAGGTCGGCAAAGTGCATGTGAGCGCCGATATCGGCTGTCACAGCTTCGCAACGCTGGAACCCTTCAAGATCGGCAATACCATTCTCGGCTACGGTCTCGGACTTGCATCGTCGACCGGTCTTTCGTCGATGATGAAAAATCCGGTCGTCAGCATCATGGGCGATGGCGGATTCTGGCATCAGGGGCTGACGACAGGCGTCGCCAATCATGTCTTCAACAAAGACGAAGGTGTCCTTGTCATTCTCAAGAATGGATATTCGTCGGCGACTGGACATCAGCACATCCCTTCGACGGGCTCGAATTCGCGCGACCAGGCCAGCGAGATGGACCTGGAGAAAGCGCTACGCGGCGTCGGCGTCAAATGGGTTGAAAATGTCGCCGCCTACCGCGTCGGCAAAGTCGTCAATTCGCTCAAGCGCGCGATCCTGGCTCGCGGCAAGGGACTTCGGGTCGTGATTGCCGACGGCGAGTGCATGTTGGCGCGTCAACGCCGCGAAAAGCCGATAACCACCGCCAGGCTCAAGCAGGGCGAGCGCGTGGTGCGAACCCGGTTCGGTGTGGATGAATCGACCTGCACCGGCGATCATTCCTGCATTCGACTGTCGGGCTGTCCTACGCTCACCATCAAATCCACCAGCGATCCGCTTCGCAAGAACCCCGTTGCACATGTCACGAATGGCTGCGTCGGCTGTGGTAATTGCGGAGAAATCGCACACGCGGCGATCCTGTGCCCCTCGTTCTATAAGGCCGACATCATCCAGAATCCCTCCGGATGGGATCGGTTGGTGCACAAACTGCGCACCACCGTGATCGGCAAACTTCAAGACCTCCAGCAGGCGGCCACATGAACGCAGGTGGCTCCAGGACAAAGAGTATCCTTATCGCGGCGCTCGGCGGCGAAGGCGGCGGCGTCCTGTCGGATTGGACCCTGACCGCCATTCGCAATGCCGGCTATCTGGCGCAAAGTACATCGATCCCAGGCGTTGCGCAGAGAACCGGCGCAACAACGTATTACATTGAATATTCCGCTATTCCCCTGGCCGAACTCGGAACGCGGCGACCGGTCTTTGCACTGACCCCTGTGCCTGGTCAGGTGGACGTGATGATGGCTTCGGAATTGATCGAAGCCGCGCGCGCCGCCCAGATCGGCTACATTTCTCCTGATAGAACCACGATGATCGCATCGGCCCATCGTGTCTTTGCCACGTCCGAAAAAATCGCGATGAACGATGGCCGATTCGACAGCGAAGCGGCCCTGAGGGCCGTCCATGCTCTGGCGCGCCGTGCGATTATCTTCGACATGGAAAAGGCGGCTGAGCAGGCCGGAACCGTCATCAACGCCGTCCTGTTCGGTGCGCTCGCCGGCGCCAATGTGCTCGAGATCGATCGCCGGCATTTCGAGCAAGCCATCAAGATGTCGGGCAAATCGCTCGATGCGAACATGCGTGGGTTTGAACTTGGATTTGCCGCGGCCCGCGGAGACATGCCCGATGCGACGCCGATTGCGGAAGATGCGTCGTCCGATGCCATGGCCGTGTTCCCGGAATTTCCGGTCGAGACGCGTTATACGATCGAGAACGGGTTTCGACGATGCCAGGATTATCAAAGCCGTTCCTATGCCGAGGGATACATCGCCAAGGTGCGGGAACTGACCGCGCTCGACCGTTCGCTCGAAGGCGCGACCCGCGGCTGGAAATTGACGATCGAAGGCGCGCGCTATCTTGCCCTGCGCATGACCTATGAGGATGTGATCCGGGTTGCCGACCTGAAAACGCGGCGCGATCGGTTCGCGTCGGTGCGTGACGACGCCAAGGCCAAGGCAGATGAGCCGGTCTTGATCACGGAATATCTGAAGCCAGGCCCGGAAGAAATTTGCGCGCTGCTGCCGCCGCGGCTTGGCAACATCTTTCTCGACTGGCTGCGCCGGCGGGGCCTCGAACATCGATTCAATATCGGCCTCTACGTCAAATCCCATACCATCAGCGGCTTCCTGATGCTACGCGCGCTGGCCCGCATGCGGTTCCTCCGGCTGAAGTCGTGGCGCTATGCGGAAGAATTCGCGCTGACGTCGCGATGGTTCGATGCGGTCACATCCGCGGCGCGTGTCGATTATCGATTCGGAGTCGAGGTGGCCGAATGCGCCGATCTCGTGAAGGGCTATAGCCAGACCTATCGCCGCGGGGTCAGGAATTTCAACCTGATTTTCGCGCGCGTGATCGAACCGGCGATAGCCGAGGCCAGGGCCGCCGCCGAAATCGTCCATGGCGCCAGATTAGCGGCTGTTTCCGATCCGGAAGGCGACGCCCTCGATAAATACCTTCTGCAAACGACCTCGCCTGAGCCCGGCGCCATCGCTGCTTACGCATAAGGCAGACGCAGAGATGACCAGCCTTTCGCTCTCTCACTCATCGGGTATCTCGGACAGGCCACTTCTCGATTTTTCCATTGGCGCTGCATTGCGCGATGCTGCTGCACGCTTCCCGGATCGCGACGCGATCGTCAGCATTTTTCAGGGACAACGATACAGCTACGCGCAACTCGACGAGGCGGCCGATACGGTTGCGGCTGCGCTTGTGGCGCTCGGGGTCAATGCCGGGGATCATGTGGCGATCTGGAGCGCGAATTGCGCCGAGTGGCTGATCGCTCACCATGGCGCGGTTCGTATTGGCGCTGTCGTCGTCACGGTCAACCCGGCTTTGCGACAGGGCGAGGCCGAATATATTCTCGCCAATTCGGAAGCGTCGGTCATCATCGCTGCGAGAAATTTTCGGACATATTCCTTTGTCGATGCGCTGGCGGGGATGAAGGGAAACCTGCCGCATTTAAAGCAGTTGATCTATTTCGGTGACCAGGCCGCCGAAGCCGCGTTGAACTGGCCGGACTTTCTTGCCCTGGCGAACCCTGCCGCGCGCAAGCAGGCCGCGGCGCTGGAGTTGATGGTTTCTTGCGACCAACCTTGCGGACTTCAATATACGTCCGGCACGACGGGGCGCCCAAAGGGCGCGCTTCTCACCCATCATGGGCTGCTCAACAATGGATTTTTCGTCGGTGAGCGTCAGCGCTTTACCGAGAAAGACCGCATCTGTCTGCCGGTTCCCTTTTTTCATTGTTACGGCCTTGTGCTCGGCGCCCTCGCGGCGGTTACCCACGGCAGTGCGTTGGTCCTTCCCGCCGAGGGTTTTGATACCAAAAGTGCATTGGCGTCGATTGCCGAAGAGCGCTGCACCGCCTTTTACGGCGTTCCGATGATGTACATCGCGCTCCTGAACGATCCCGATTTCGATCGTTACGACCTGACCAGCCTGCGGACCGGCTGCATGGGGGCTGCACCGTGCCCGACCGAGACGATGCGGCAAGCCGTTGGCCGGATGCACATGCGCGAAATCACGGTGGTCTACGGCATGACCGAGACCTCGCCGATTTCGCATCAATCGATGGCCGACGATGACAACGAAATACGCGTCTCCAGCGTCGGCAAGATTCATCCGCATCTGCAAGCCAAGGTCGTCGATGTTTCATCGGGTGAAACACTGCCGGTCGGACAGGCGGGTGAATTGTGCATACGGGGATATTCGGTGATGCGAGGTTACTGGCGCGATCCCGGCGCCACCAGCGCTGCGATCGATCCGCAGGGCTGGATGCATTCCGGCGATTTGGCGGTGATGTCGGAAACCGGTTACGTGCAGATCGTCGGACGCATCAAGGACACGGTCATTCGAGGCGGAGAAAATATCTATCCGCGCGAAGTCGAGGAATTCCTGAGCACTCTGCCGGATATTTCGGAAGCCTATGCCTTCGGCGTCCCCGACGAAAAATACGGTGAGGAGGTTTGCATCTGGGTGCGGGTCAGGCCGGGCCGCTCGCTCACGCCTGAGCGGATCCAGGCCGAGTGCCGCGGAAAAATCGCGTCCTATAAAGTGCCGCGCTATATCCGGATTGTCGATGAGTTCCCGGCGACGGCGAGCGGGAAGGTTCAGCGCTTCCGAATGCGGGAGCTCGAGATGGAGCGTCTCGAAGCCCGGGCGTGACGAACCCTTGACCGGGGCACAGGCCTTCGCGATACGCGCCGCGTATCGCTCCATCCAAATATAGTATTGGCGGTCCGATCAGGCGTCGTCGAGGATCGCACTCGGATACCGATGCTGATCAGCCGGTCGCAAAGCCCTCCCGAAGTGAAGGGAGCGACCGGCGTTTCCACGCGCGCGGCGGCAACGAGAATGGGGAGGAAGCGGATGGCCGAGTATATGGCTGGCAAGGTCGACGACTATGCCGACGGCGATCGCAAGGTGGTGGTGTGCGGAGATGCGGAAGTCGGCGTCTTCCAGATCGGCGGCGAATTCTACGCCTGGCATAACCGATGCGCGCATCGCGCCGGCCCGGTCTGCCAGGGCCGCATCATGAAGCGCGTGCTCGAGCCGGTCGCGAGCGACAAGACCACGCGGACGCAGCAATACGACGAAGCCGAGAGCCACATCGTCTGTCCCTGGCACGGCTACGAATTCAGCATCAAGACCGGATTTCATCAGGGCAACAGCCGGGTGCGGCTGCGCAAGGCCGAGCTGGCGATCCGGAACGGAGAAATTTATGTCAGCGTCTGAACCCGACCGCAGGAACGATCTCTATGGCTGGATCGATTCCGCCGCGCCGGAATTGCTGCGCGCCTCGCGCGAACTTGTCGAGAAGGGCGAGGCGTCCCGCGTATCGGATGAAGCCGTCGCGCAAATCCTGACCGCGGCGATCCGCCTCTATGTCGCGAAATCGGACGGCGAAGAACGCACCTTTCCGCCGATCGCAGGTACCCGCGACAGCGAGATGACCCCGACCGAATTGCTTTCGGCGGTGTCCGAGATGCTGCGCGCGCTGCACCTCGGACCGATGGAGCTCGCGCTGTGGTATCGGCGGCGTCCGGACGAGGACACATATTTTGTGAAAGAAAGATCATGAATATCCAGGGCAAATTCGGGCCGCAATATTCGCCCGTCCAGCAGATCGACGTTCATACCGACACGCGCGACATCCTCGCGCATGCCAGGCGCAACGCGCTCAAGCGCGGCCTGCAGGATTGGTTCGTCTGCGACATCGACGCCCATCATGTTGAAACGGTGTCCTGGAAAGAGATCGTCACCTATATCGAGGATCCGGTCGTGCGGGACAACGCGATGCGATTTCAGGCGGAGCGGGTCGGCGCGCCTCCCTATGGACTGAACGGCGACCTTGGACTTCGTTATCAGTCGGTCGGCGGGCGTATCCCGCATCAGGACGGTCAGCGGGAAATCGTCGAGGAAACCGATGTCCATCGCGACGTGATCCTGACCCGCCGGGCGATGGATTCGCTCGGCATCGACAACATGGTGGTGTTCCCGACACCGATGCTGTTTCTCGGCATGCATCCTCAGCCGGAAATGGAAGTCTGGCTTGGCGGCGCCTACAATCGCTGGCTCATCGAGCGAATCCTGTCCGGCGACGACAGGATAAAATCCCTGGTCTACCTGCCGTTCAACACGCCCGAGGAAGCCGAGCGGACCGTCGAGGAGTTGGGCGACAAGAAGGGCGTGATCGGCTTCTGCGTCACCAGTACCCGCAACAAGCCGGTGCACCACAACGACTATATGCGGCTCTATTCCATGATCGAGGAGCGCGGCAAGCCGCTGGCCTTTCACGCCGGCTATCATTGGCAGGATCCCTCGCTTGCGACCGTCAACCGGTTTCTCGGCATGCACGCGCTGGGCTTCGTCTGGTGCAACATGGTCCATATGACCAACTGGGTCCTGAACGGGATTCCCGAGCGGTTCCCGAAACTCAAGACGTTGTGGGTCGAAAGCGGATTGGCGTGGGTGCCGTTCCTGATGCAGCGGCTCGATGACCAGTACCTGATGCGTCCTTCCGAGGCGCCTCAGCTCAAGCGCATGCCGAGCGAGTACATGAATCATAATTGTTTCTATACGACGCAGCCGATGGAGACGACGCATCCGAAGGCGCTGGAAAACACCTTCGAGATGATCAAGGCCGAAACCCAGCTGATGTTCGCGTCGGACTGGCCGCATTTCGATTTCGATCTGCCGCAGGAAATCTGCGATCTGCCGTTCCTGACCGAACAGGCCAAGCGCAACATTCTCGGACTGAACGCGGCCCGCATTTTCAACCTCGATCCGACGCCCGTAAAGAAACTGATGGTTACCTGACCAAAGCAAAGCTCGCCGCCTGAAGCGAGCTGGCTTGAGCGCAGGACTCAAAAAGAAAAACTGGGGGAAACGATTCATGGCCACGATCACCGTCGCGGAGTCCAAGCGGCACCCATGAGAATTCGGTGTGCGTGGTGAAAGCCCCCACCCGCCGCGCTCCTATCGAGCGCGTCGACCTCCCCCGCAAGCGGGAGAGGTAAGAGAGCGAGCGTGTTGAGACCGCTATTTGTACTCAGTGGTCGCTCCGCATCGCGGCGGAACTCCCTCTCCCGCTTGCGGGGGAGGGCGGGGTGGGGGCTCATATCCTCTCGATCGCATCGCCTGTCCGCGAACCTGAATTCGTTCGTGTTTTTCGGCTCGATCCGATAACCTGCGCGCGCTGCTGGAATTGAGGGACGCCGGGACAGAGCATGATCGAGTTGCGTCAGTTTCGACAGTTCATTGCCGTCGCAGAAGAGCTCAGTTTTCGCCGCGCCGCCGATCGTTTGCATATGGCCCAGCCGCCCCTCACGGTCACGATCAAGCAGATCGAGGAGGAATTGGGAACGCTGCTGATCGAGCGCACCAATCGGATCGCGCGATTGACCCCGGCGGGCCGGGTGTTTCTCGAGGAATGCAAACGCACGGTGATGCAGGCGGAGCGCGCCGTTCTCGCGGCACGCCGCGCCGGCGCGGGATTGAGCGGCGCGCTGCGGGTGACATTTGTGGCGAGTGCGGCCCGGGAAATCCTGCCGCCCATCCTGCGCGCTTTTCGCGAGCAATATCCCGAAGTCGAGTTGATCCTCACGGAAGCACAGACGGCGCAGCAGATCGCCAAAATCCATGCCGATGAAGCCGACGTCGGCTTCGTGATTCCTCCGCTTCGCGATGCCGACGGACTAAGCGTCGAGGTGCTGGCCAAAAACCAGATGGTCGCAGCACTTCCCGAACACCATCCGCTCGCGGAGCTTCAATCGATTGCGTTGTCGGACCTCGCGTCCGAACCCTGGATCATTTTTCCGGCGCGGCAAGGGCCGGGCCTGCACGAACGCGTGCTCACAGCCTGCGCGCAGGCCGGCTTCGTGCCGCGGGTCGGCCAGGAAGCCTCGCAGATGGACACCATCGCCAGTCTCGTGGCCGGCGGCATGGGTGTCGCGCTCGTCACCCGCATCATCGCGACCGCCAACCGGCCCGGTGTGGTGTTTCGCGATCTCACCGGAATAGGCGCGCCGGTCGAATACGAATTGGCGATCGCCTACGGCCGCTCGACGCCGTTGCTGGATGCGTTCACGGCCGTCATCCGCTCCCGCCCGAGTTGGGCGGCGCCGGCCGCCAACTAGCGCGGGCTCGCCGCAGGCGCGTACGCCGTTTATGCGCCGACGGCTTGGCTTTTCTTGCCGCCCGGGGCAAGTTCCGATCCAGGAACCGATTTCGATCAGGGCCGTTGTCGCGGCGGCTGGATCCAGGCATGGCACATCGCAAACACACGAGTCCCAAGAACCGAAAAAAGGCCGATCAGCCAAAGCCGCCCTTGAGCGATCAGCGCCGGAAGCCGTTTCGCTTTCGCGACTTTCTGAGGACGCTCGGACCGGGATTGATTACCGGGGCGTCCGACGACGATCCGTCAGGCATTGGAACCTATAGCCAGGCCGGCGCGCAACTCGGCTACGGCATCGGCTGGACCATGCTGCTGACGTTTCCGCTGATGGCGGCGATCCAGGAAATTTCGGCGAGGGTCGGCCGCGTCACCGGGCACGGCATCGCCGGCAACGTTTGCCGACATTATTCGATGTGGCTGCTGAACGTGGTGGTCGCGCTGCTGTTCATCGCCAACACCATCAATATCGCGGCTGATCTCGGCGCGATGGCGGATGCCACCAAGCTCCTGATCGGCGGGCACGGCATGCTTTATGTCGTTGCGTTCGGCGTGATCTCGGTCACCGCGGAGATTTTCCTCGACTACAAGCGCTATGTGTCGGTGCTGAAATGGCTGACGCTGAGCCTGTTCGCCTATGTCGGTGCGCTCGCCTTTGCTCACATTTCGTGGAGCCAGGCGCTGATGGGTGTCGTGGTGCCGCACATCACCTGGAGCGCCGATTATTTCACCACCATCGTTGCCATCTTCGGCACCACGATCTCGCCGTACCTGTTCTTCTGGCAGGCGTCCCAGGAAGCCGAAGACCAACGCGTTGATGTCACCAAGCAGCCGCTGATCGACAAGCACTATGGCGCGCAAAAGGAATTCCATCGCATTCGTGCCGATACCATCGTCGGCATGGCGTTCTCGAACCTGATCGCGCTGTCGATCATGGTCACGGCGGCGGCGACGCTGCACGCCGCCGGCAAGACCGATATCCAGACCTCGGCGCAAGCCGCCGAAGCGCTGCGCCCGATCGCGGGCGCGTTCGCGGAAGTTATTTTTGCGCTCGGCATCGTCGGCACCGGGCTGTTGGCCATTCCGGTGCTCGCGGGTGCAACCGCTTACGCCGTCGGCGAGGGACGCCGATGGCCCGTGGGGCTCGCGCGCAAGCCGAAAGAGGCGGCGGCGTTCTATTCCGTGCTGACGCTGTCGGCAGCTATCGGGATCGCGCTCAATTTCACCTCGATCAATCCGATCTCGGCGCTGTACTGGAGCGCGGTGATCAACGGCGTGCT